>Ga0326728_10000811_pt1 | contig 117861 bp, 108 predicted proteins | sample MB3enrmetagenome_FD_207602 | JGI IMG/M metagenome (GOLD analysis project Ga0326728, IMG submission 207602) | Lab enriched peat soil microbial communities from McLean, Ithaca, NY, United States - MB31MN | ecosystem: Environmental > Terrestrial > Soil > Wetlands > Peat | place: USA: New York... | reverse complement strand
TCTCCTCGAGCCTGATCAATATTCCAGCTGCCAACACCGGCGACAACGATAAGAACCCGCAACGCATCGCGCCGCGCAATCTGTTCGATGTCACTCTCGGCAAGAACAACATCTTCCACAAGGAGCATTACAAGACGGATCTCGACCTGACGGCCATCAACGTGACGAATAAATACGCGCTCTATAACTTCCTGTCGACGTTCAGCGGTACGCACTACGTGACGCCGCGGGCGCTGACGGCGAAGATTACGCTGAATTTCTAATTCGAATGAGCGCAATCATATCGAGGGCGCACATTGCGTCCTCGATCGGTTCTCGGATTCCTGAAAACCTGACCACGGAGGCACGTCTCTCGAAATGACCGCCAGTTCCAGAAATGCTGCCCTGGCCTTCTCTGCCCTGCTTCTTCTCCCGGAGCTGGCCTTTGCGCAATCGGAAGAGAAAGAGCCAGCCGCGATTCTGGAACTGGGCGCAGCGGCGAGCCACAGCCTGAGCGATGGCGGATCGGCTGCCGGGCCGTCGCTTGCCGTTGAAGTCACACCGATCAAAGAGTGGCTCGAGCTCGAAGCCGGCGTCACTCCGCTCTTCAGCGCGCATGCAACGGAGTGGGACACCGATTTGCTTTTCAAAAAGCCGTGGACCCTCTCACGTAAGGTGGAGTTCATGGCCGGTATCGGTCCGGAGTGGGTGCACACCAGACACGGCGGAGCGGGCGTGAACGCGTTGGCCGGGGAAGCGGCGTTGGACTTTATGTTCTGGCCGACACGAAGACGCAAGTTCGGCTGGTATCTCGAGCCCGCCTACGATCACGGCTTCGTGTACGCGCACGACCAGTCGATGGGAGTGACCGGCGGGCTTCTGATCGCGTTCCCCTGAAGGCGTGGGAACGCCTCCGATCCAACTACGACACGCTGTCCACCGCCTTCAAATACGCTTGATAAATATCCTCCCCGAAGCACGCGAAAATTACCTTCTGCACGGCGTCGCTCGAGACCAGCTCAGCCGCGGTCTCGGCCACGGCGATCTTCACCGCGCGATCGACAGGAAAGCGATAGACTCCGCAGCTGATGGCGGGGAATGCCAGCGACCGGATCCCATTTTCGCGCGCAATGTTGAAAACCGAGCGATAGCAACTCACCAGCAGCTCCGGTTCGCCGCGCTCGCCGCCAGTCCACACCGGGCCGACCGTGTGGATCACAAATTTTGCCGGCAGCCGGTAGCCTTTGGTCAGCCGCGCCTCGCCGGTGGGGCAGCCGCCGATCTGGTAGCACTCGTCGAACAGCTCCGGCCCGGCCGCGCGATGGATCGCTCCATCCACGCCGCCGCCGCCCAGCAGGGACGTGTTGGCCGCGTTCACAATGGCGTCTACGGCCAAGGTGGTGATATCGGCCTTCAGAACCTCAATCTTGCTCGTCATGGCAGCCTCATTCCCGAAGCAATCGTAGCTCTACGGCCGCCGTGCCGTCACCGCCGGGCGCAAGGCGCTCATTGCAGTACCGTTATGTGAGGCGACGACTCGCTGGTGGCGGCATGCAACAATTTTTCACTTTCGCCGCACCCCACATCTCTGCCATACTTGAATGTGCCCACCAGGTACGGCCAACCAAAACAATCAAACAATGAGGTTGCATCGATGTCGGCAAAGTATGTCTTTGTGACGGGCGGAGTTGTGTCCAGTCTCGGCAAGGGTCTCGCAGCCGCTTCCATCGGTTGCCTGCTTGAAAGCCGCGGCCTGCGCGTGAACCTGATGAAGTTCGACCCCTATCTCAACGTCGATCCCGGCACTATGTCGCCCTTCCAGCACGGCGAAGTGTTTGTGACCGACGATGGCGCCGAAACCGACCTCGACCTAGGCCATTACGAGCGCTTCACCCACGCGCCGCTTTCGCGCGACAACAACTACACCACCGGCCGCATCTACGAGCAGATCATCCTGAAGGAGCGGCGCGGCGACTACCTGGGCAAAACCGTGCAGGTGATTCCCCATGTGACCAACGAGATCAAGAACGCCATGCGCAAGGTGGCCGCGAATGGCGCTGACGTGACGATCGTGGAGATCGGCGGCACGGTGGGCGACATCGAGTCGCTGCCGTTTCTCGAGGCCATCCGCCAGATGCGCCAGGAGCTGGGACGGGAAAGCACGGTCTTTGTGCACGTCACGCTGGTTCCGTGGATCGCCGCGGCCCAGGAGCTGAAGACCAAGCCCACGCAACACTCCGTGAAAGAACTGCTCTCCATCGGCATCCAGGCCGATGTGCTGCTGTGCCGCTCGGAGCGCCCGCTGAGCCGCGAGATCAAGCAGAAGATTGCCGCCTTCTGCAACGTGGAAGAGAAGGCCGTGATCGGCGCGAAAACTGTGCCCTACATCTATGAGGTGCCGCTGAATTTTGCGCAGGAAGGCGTGGACGAGCTCGTCCTCAAGTACCTGCACAAGGAAGCGCCCGAAGCCGACCTGAGCCGGTGGCGCGACCTGGTGGAGCGCTGCTACCACCCTAGAGATGAAGTCTCGATCGCCATTGTGGGCAAGTATGTGGAGTACGAGGACAGTTACAAGTCGCTCAAAGAAGCGCTGACCCACGGAGCGGTGGCGCAAAATCTCAAGCTCAAGGTCACCTGGATCGAAGCCGGAGGGCTCGAGTCGGCCGGCCCCGAGGACCGCAGCTACGAGGCACAACTGGAGGGCTACGACGGCATTCTGGTTCCCGGCGGATTCGGGAAGCGCGGCATCGAGGGCATGCTCAACGCAATCCGCTACGCGCGCGAGAAGGACGTGCCCTATTTTGGAATTTGCTTAGGGATGCAAACCGCATGCATTGAGTTTGTGCGCAACGTGTGCGGCCTGAAGGACGCGAATTCGAGCGAGTTCGATCCCGCCACCGAGCATCGCATCATCTACAAGCTGCGCGAGCTGCTGGGCGTGGAAGAGATGGGCGGCACCATGCGCCTGGGCGCGTGGACCTGCGTGTTGCAGGAGGATTCACTGGCCAGCCGCGCCTACGGCGGAGCCAAAGAGATCAGCGAGCGCCACCGTCACCGCTACGAGTTCAACCGCGAGTACGAGGCGCTCTTGACCGGCGCGGGCCTGCGCATCTCGGGCTCCACGCCCGACCAGACGTATGTCGAGATCGTGGAGATTCCCGGCCATCCGTATTTTCTCGGCTGCCAGTTCCATCCCGAGTTCAAGTCGAAGCCGCTGGAGCCGCACCCGCTCTTCCACGCGTTTATTGAGGCGAGCTACAGGAACCGGGTGAAGCGCGTCGGCTCCGGCGTCGGCGCGACGCCAGCCCTCACCAACGCGCTGTCGTCCTGAGCAGCCGGCGCGAAGCGGAGGGAGTCGGGGGATCTGCGGTTTGGTCTTTTCAGCCGCTGTGACTGCTACTCAAGCAGCACCGCCCTTTTCACCTTCGCCGCCAGCGCGCGGTCGAACGTCGCAAGCGGAAAGCCAGAGACACTGCTGAACGCTGCCAGGTACGCGTCTGCCCATTCCTTTGGTGAGGCCTGATGCGTGCGGCTCAGCGAACGAAAGGCCGATTCCAGCCCTTCAGGTTCCTCGGCAAACTCTGCTCCCGCAGCTTCAATCCAGCGGTCGTAGGCCTGCCATGCCTCGGCCTGGGTCAGGGTCCCCTGACCCATCACGCTCTGCGTCGTCAGCAATCGCAGCAGGCCCAACTGCGTGATACGGCAGAACGCGAGAGCGCACTCGCCCGGCAGCGCCGTGTACCAGGCCCAGGCCACTGAGAAATGTTGGTGGTCCGGCGTACTGAGCGCCAGCCAGACATTGATATCAGGGAAAACCGATGAGGTCGTAGATCTGTTCATTGTCGATCCGAATCGAACCAGGTGCGTAGGATTTCAGGATGGGCTCCGCAAGTCGTCGCGTCGGCTTGGCAGCCGTCTGCTCGATCTCCCTCAAAATGCCGCGCAAGACAATCTGCCGTACCGCTTCGCCTTCAAGAGCAGCCTTCACTTTCAGCCTTCGGTAGGTCTCATCCGGAATGTCCACAGTCGTACGCATATTTCCATAATAGCATATTTATAGATTTATGCATCAGGATCATAACTCTTTTGTTTGCAGTGAAAACTAGCCACGCTTGGTCACCCCCTCCCCCACGTGGCGATTTTTTACCGAAGATTCTTCTCCGCGCCCCATTCCTTTCAAGCGGACCTTGGGGCAATCTCGTCTACTTGCTTTGGAGAGGTTTCCCCATGCCGGAACGGGCTCCAAGAGCCCTCGCGACCACCCTGGAAACACGAAGTTTCCTCTTCCGTCCCGCCTTTTGGACCAGTCCAGTACATCCCGGCCAAAATCCCGCTCCGGGTTATTGACAAAGATTTCATGGCGGGCCTATTGTGTCTAAGTTTTTGGGGTGAGAAAGAAAGAAAGGACTTGGAAACATGGTTGCCTACTTTCAGCTTCAGCCCGCGGAAGCGGAGTTGCAGCAGTTGGCAGAACAGTACTGGCAGACGACCGGCGAAAAGGAGCACGAGCTTGAAAAAGCAGCCTTCGAAGCCGGCGAAGCGATCCGCAATGGCGATTACACGTTGGCGAACCTGGAAGCGATCGTGCGCTGGAAGTCGGAGCGCGCGGTGCAATACCTGATCGGGAACAGCAACGAAAAAATCCGGCATGTGCTGGCCACAGCCGCCTCGCCCGAAGCGACGACGGAAACGGCCGTGAAGGCCCTGCTCGAGCTGCATGGCGTGGATCTTCCTGTGGCGTCAGCGATTCTGGCAGCGATCTATCCCGAGCGCTACACGGTGCTCGATTACCGTGCCCTGGAAGCGCTGGGGCATGCCCGCCACGACGTGCGCTTTTACGAGGAGTATGTGGCCTTTTGCAAGCGCCTGGCCGAAAGCAACATCGTGAGCCCGCAGAGCGATCTGCCGGCCCCCACGCCGTTGCGCACGCTGGATCGCGCACTGTGGGAGTGGACGCGCAGTCACACGGGATGATTGCCGGCCCGGGTTGCTTGGGATCTGCCTGCCGCGTGCTCTCCGTCTCGAAATCGCCGTACCGGGGGGAGCACGCGTGCCGGCAGCCGCTTGCAGTGAGCGGCCAACAGCGGCTCAGCGTCTACCGGGCACTGTAGAATCACCATCGTGAGCGCTTCGTTCGAAATCGGTCCGGTCGCAGTGGGTGCAGGCCGGTTCTTCCTCGTCGCCGGACCCTGTGTCATCGAGTCCGAGACCCATGCGCGCAGCATCGCTGAAGCTGTGCAGCGCATTACCGCCGATCTCGGCGTTCCCTATATCTTCAAAGCCAGCTACGACAAGGCCAATCGCACCAGCGTGAGAAGCTTTCGCGGTCCCGGCCTGATTGAGGGCACGCGCATCCTGGGCCGCATTGCGAAGGACACGGGTCTGCCGGTGCTGACCGACGTGCATGAACCGGCGCACTGCGAAGTTGCCGCCGAAGCCGTGGACGTGCTGCAGATTCCCGCATTTCTTTGCCGCCAAACCGACCTGCTGGTGGCCGCCGGCCGCACCGGGCGCGCCATCAACATCAAGAAAGGCCAGTTTGTGGCGCCGTGGGACATGAGCCACGGCCTCGAAAAGGTCCGCTCCACGGGCAACGAGCGCGTCTTCCTCACGGAGCGCGGTACGACCTTCGGCTACAACAATCTCGTGGTGGATTTTCGCTCGCTCGCCATCATGCGCGGCCTGGCGCCGGTGGTGTTTGACGCCACGCACTCCGTGCAGCAGCCCTCGGCGGCCAACGGCGTGAGCGGCGGACAGCCGGAGTTCATTCCTGTGCTGTCGCGCGCGGCGGTCGCCGCGGGCATCGACGGGCTGTTTCTTGAAGTCCACGACGATCCAGCGAACGCGAAGTCGGATGGAGCGAATGCGCTCGATCTGAAGCTGCTGAGGCCGCTGCTGGAAACGCTGCTGGCGATACAGGCCGTGAGTCGGTAGCCAATGGACGCCTCTGAGAAGTTGGCTTTCGCGTACCTTTCCTCGCTCGGCTTTTCCCAAATTGCTTATGAGCCAGATGGGAAGGTTCCACCGGACTTTCTAATTAAAGGTGAAATTGCCATAGAGGTTCGGCGTCTGAACTACAACAAGCGCATGGCGTCCGGAAAATACGAGGGCCTCGAAAGCTCCCAAATCGCTCTGACCCGGACGATGAGGGCTACGCTCGCATCGTTCGGTCCACCGAAAGAGGGCAAGAGTTGGTTTGTAGGTTATAGATTCAGCAGGCCGATACCCCACCTACGCAAGCTCAGGCGTAGGGTTCACGAAGCACTCACAGCCTTTCTTGAAGGGCAGCGCGGCCTCGAAAGCAACGAGATAAGCGTCACGGATCGCTTTGAACTAATCTTGAATCCGGTCTCTAATCCAAGAACGACCTGTTTTACCCTTGCGATTTCCAGCGATCACGATACAACTGGCTGGACCGCTTCATTACTTCAGGAGAATATTCGAATCTGTTTAGAAGAGAAAACCCGGAAGATCGCCCGGTTTCGCTCGAACTATACGAAATGGTGGCTGGTTCTAATCGACCATGTAGGCTACGGAACGCGGGAGCCGATCCAGATTAAGCACGATTGGGACAAGGTACTTATCGTCAATCCCCTGGATCCGAAATGCGGATACGAGCTCTAATGGCGCGAACGGCCCCGCGCCGTGTTCTTATCCTTTGCGCTTAGGGAAGTTGCCGAGTTGCCCCACACCCCACGTCGGCCGCGACGGTTTTTCCGTCGAGGCGGAAGCAGGTGATTCCGTTGGTATCGGTCTGGTAGGTGCGGACGTGCGCCTCCTGCAACGCCTGCAGCACTTCTTCGCGCGGGTGACCGTAGCGGTTGTGGAGTCCGCACGAGATCACCGCCCACTGCGGCGCTACGCGCGCCAAGAATTCCGGCCGCGTGGAGGTGATGCTGCCGTGATGGCCGACTTTGAGCAGAGTGCTCTCAAGTCCCGGCTCGGAAAGCATGGCTTGTTCGATGGGCGCTTCCGCGTCGCCCTCCAGCATGACGGAGGTTGCGCCGTAGGCCACACGCAGCACCAGCGAATCATTGTTGACCGGCTCCGCGCCCGGCTGATACTCACGAAACGGCGCCAGAACGTTGATCTGCGTGCCGCCGAAAGCGAAGGCGTCGCCGGCGCGAAAGCTGCGCACGCGAACATGCAGCGTGGCTGCCTCATCGAGGAGCGCGACATAGCCTGCAATGCGCGGATTGTTGCCCACCCACAACTCATCGGGATGGAAATTTCTGAGGATGGCGGGCAGTCCGCCCATGTGATCGGAGTGCGCGTGAGTCAGCGCCACGGCGTCCAGATGCCGGATGCCGCGCGCCCACAGAGCCGGTGAGACCACCTCCTCGCCGATGTCGAAATCCTGCGGAGCCTGCCGCCGGCCACCGCCAAATCCGCCGCCATCGATAAGCAGGGTCTTTCCATCGGGCGTGATGACGAGCAGCGAGTCGCCCTGGCCCACGTCGATGGCCTCCATGAGCATTGCGCCATGGGGCCGATCGACCGGCCGCGGCAGCACAGCGGCAAGCGCCGCCAGCGCCAGAGCAATCCAGGCGCCAGCCCTCAACCGCCGGCCCGCCGATTTCAAGCTCTCGCGCGCCAGGAGAATCGCCGCTCCCAACAGCGCGCAGAATGCGGCCGATTGCCAAAGCAGCGGACCGGGAATGCGGAAATCGCCGAAAGCCGTCGAACCAAATAGGTGCACAAGGCGCACGCCGAGGTGCATCACCAATGCAACCACCATCGCCGGAACCACGGCGGCCGCTGGCCAGACGACCAGCAGGAGCAATGTAAGCAGCGCCGCCGGCATGAGCACAACCAGCACCGGCACAATGAGGAGATTCACGGGCAACGCAAAGATGGTGATGCGATGGAAGTAGAGAGCCATGGGCAGCGTCATGGCCAGCTCGACGACGCACGAGATCACCACCAGCTCCAGCACGCGAATCGCAAAGCGCAGACACCAGGGAAAGACGCGCCACGCGATGGTGCTGTTGGCTGCCCGTTGCAGGCGCTCGGCAACCATCCGCATCAGCACGCGGAACTGCGCGAGCGGCGGCGCCAGCTTGATGTCGACGGCGACCAATTTCAGGTCGCGCGTGGCAGCCGCGTAGGGGTGAATGGTGCCCTCGAGCAGCGGCGCGGCTACGCCGGCGATGGCGACCACCGCCAGCAGCGTCATCTGTAGGCTGGAGTCGAAGAGGCTGCGCGGGCTGACCACCAGCAGGCAGAGCGCGGCAAATCCGATGGTGTTCAACGGGCTGCGCTCACGGTAAAGCAGCCGCCCGAGCAGATAGAGTGTCACCATCCACAGCGATCGCTGCACCGGCGTGGCAAAGCCGGTGAAGAGCGCGTAGGCAAACGAGGCGGCGATGGTGAGGAGCGTGGCGGGAACGCGCGGCAACCGCAGCCGCTTGAAGATCCAGAAGAGGCAGGCCGCCACAATGGCGAGATGCAGGCCTGAAACCACCAGCATGTGGAAGGAGCCGGTGCGCTCAAAGCCCACGCGTAGCGCGTGGGTCAGGTAGGTGCGGTCACCGGCCACCATGGCAGACAGCATCACGGCATCGTCTTCAGAGAGGCGCAGGGGCGCGGGCAAGTTCCGCATGGCGGCAGGCAACGCCAGCAGCCGCTCGGTGGACGCGTGTTGCCACGCGCCGACGCGGCACGACACGAAAGCGTCGGGCGAATGCCCCAGCCGTTCCACGCGATCGATTGCGACCGTCGCCGTCGAGGTAATCCCCTCCTCCAACAGGAAATCCGCGCGGCTCCAGACCCCGGGATCGTGATAGGTCTCCGGGGGCAGCAAACGAACCACGGCGCGCACGCGATCTCCGCACGCGAACGCCTGCACGGCATGACCGGCCGGCCAGCGCACGGTGAGCCGCACGCCGCCGCCCACCAGCGCCTGTGCATCGCTCTCGTCGGTGACCACCTCGACGCTTTCCACGCGAAGATCGAGGCGCTCGGAGGGAGACGCGGCCGAGGAGTCGTCGACATTCTGATCGAGATCCGTCTCCTCCAGCTCCGTGCGCACGGGCCCCTTGCCGGTCACGGTTCCCTCGACGGTGCGCAGCAGCCCGTCGGAAAGCGCGGCCAGTGCGGGCGCAGGCGCGGGGCGGGGCTCCATTTCTCCGCACCAGACGCCGAGGAGCAGCCACAACGCGGCTAGTGGCAGCCACACCACGCGTTGCCCGCGCAGCGCCGCCACGACGCACACGACAGCGGTGAGCGCCACCGCGATGAGCACCACACTGGGCTGCAACCAGAGGCGGCCGGCCAGAGCGATTCCCGCCGCAAACAGCCACGCCGCATGAAATAGCGGAACGGCCGTCAGACCGGCCGCGGGCTGCGCGGGGGTGGGGGGAGCGATGGACATCGGGCCCGAAATGGCAAAGTAAATTTGGTTTCAAGCGTATCAGGAACCGGGATTCCGTGCACCGAATCCGGCGCGCTTCGCTATCGGCGCAGGCGCACCACGGTTTCAAGATGGAAGGTTTGCGGAAAGAGGTCGGCGAGGGTGATCTGATCGATGGCGTAGCTGGCCCCGTAGCGAGTATCGACGAGCGCGCGCACATCGCGCGCCAGGGTTGCGGGGTCGCACGAGACGTACACCAGCTCCGGAGCGGCAATTTCTGCGAGCAACGCCGTGGTTTCAGCACCCAGACCGGTGCGAGGCGGGTCGACAACGATGAGGTCAGGCCGGTCGCCCCCGCGCTCTCTCCGCAAAAACTCGAGCGTGGCTGCTTTCACGGCGGATGCGCTGGTGCCGCGCAGGTTGTGCGCCGAAGCGGCAATCGATGCCGAAGCGGACTCGACCGCAATCACGCGCGCAAAGCGGCCTGCGAGTTGGCGCGCGAACAAACCCACGCCGGCAAAAAGATCCCATGCCAGCGCGCCGCGCGCACGCGCCGTTACACGCTCGACCAGGGCATCGACAAGCCAGCGATTCACCTGAAAAAACGCGCCCTGATCCACGCGGTAATCGACGCCCGCGGCACGATAGACGAGGGAATTCTCGCCCCATTGCGCCATGCTGCGCGGGGCCTGGCCTTTCGCGCCCTCGGCGAGAAACTCTACGCCTTTCAACTCGGGGATTTTTCCGGCAAGGGCTCGCGCAAATTCATCCAACCCGCGCTTGGCGCGCTCCGCAGCCGTGACGCTCACGAGCAGCGCCGTCTCCGCGGCATCGCAAAAGAAAGAAATCTCTCGGACGCGCAAACTGGCCGGCAATTCCCGCAAGATACTGCCGGCCGCGAGGGCAGCGCGCACCAGGAGCGGCGCCGCAATGGGGCACTGGGCGATGGGAATCACCGCATGCGAACGCCGCCCGCGGTAACCTGCGTTTCCATCGGCGTCGAACGCCAGCCGAATGCGATTGCGATACGCCCAGGGCTCTCCGGCCAGTACCGCGATGTCTTCCGGCGCGTACACGCCGCCGCGCTCCAGCGTCTCGCGCAGGATTTCCTGTTTGCAGGCGAGCTGCGCAGCATACGTTGCGTGCTGGTACTGGCAGCCGCCACATGCGCCAAAGTGCGGGCACGCGGGCGCGACCCGCTGCTCCGACGCCGTGACGATCTCTTCCACTTCGGCGGTCGCGTAGCCGCGCTTATTGTCCACGATGCGCACCCGCGCCTGTTCGCCGGGCAGAGCCAGCGGCACAAACACCGCCTTGCCTTCGATGCGCGCCAGGAACGCGCCGCCGTAGATGGGCTTTTCGATGCGCACAAGCTGCGAGGCCGCGGGCAAAGGCTGCTTGCTCCGTGCCCCATCCTTTCCGCGTTCTCTGCGGAAAGGGTGGGAGCCCTGAGAACTTCCGTTTACGCTTCGCCGCTTTTTCATTGCTGGCTCATATAGAACAGGCTCAACCGCGGCAAATTGTAAGAAGCGAGCAGCTGCTTCTGCACAAATTGGCGCTCTACCTGGCGCATTTGCACCGCGCCCATGCGGCTGCGGTAAGGCGCCAGCTCGCGGGCCGCGTGCGCTTTGAGACCTACGAGCAAATCCTCGGGAGCGGCCGCGGTAAGCGCGGCAAAGAGCTTCTCCTCGAGCACGGTGAGCGAGCGCTCCAGCGTTTCCAGATCCACGGTCGCACTTTTTTCCCCACTCGCCGCAGTAACATCGGCCGCAATCTCGCGCAGCCGCGCGGCCGTTGTGTGGCACGCTTCGGGAGCCACTTCCGCCGCGTCGAGAGCCTCCGCAGCTGCCGTTAAATGGGCTGCGACGCGCTCGTGCTCGAAGCCGGACTCCGCGGCTGCGGCGGGCGTTGAAGCCGAACCGGTTGACGCTTCGCTCATTTCCATTGCGGCCTGCATCACGGCCTGTGCGCACCACGCGAGGCCATTGATGCGCTGCATGCGGGCCCGTTTCTGCCGCGCCTCATACTTGTCGAAGGCCGCATCGATGCCGCGCAAGGCCGCCTCCAGCGGAATGCCGGCCTCGCGCCAGGTCTCGATCAGCGCCCAATCGAGCGTGGAAAGCAGCAAAAGCGCCCCGCGCCGCTGCTGGAAGCGCTCCTCGATCTCAGTAAAATAATTGAAGTAGTTGCGCACGTCTCAATCTTAAATTCCCCCAGGAGAACATTTGTGGCAACCATTGGATTTGTCGGGCTCGGCATCATGGGCCGCCCCATGCTGATCGCGCGCAACTTCAAGCCCGGCTTCAGAATCAACCTGCACCAGAAGGACCTGCGCAACGCGCTCAAGACGGCCGAGGCTAACAGTGTTTGCCTGCCGCTGACGGCGCACGTGCAGCAGATGATTTCATCGCTGATCGCCGATGGCAAGGGCGACCTGGATCACTCCGCGATCGCGACGTTTGTGGAAGCGGCGTCGCACGTGGAAGTGAAAGTACCTTAGCTCAAGAACTCGGCGATGGCCGAGACCACGATCTCCTGCTCGTCCTCGCGCAACTCGGGGAAGATGGGCAGCGCCAGCACTTCGCGCGCGGCGCGTTCGGCCTCGGGGAAATCGCCTGCCGCGTAGCCCAGACCTTTCAACGGTTCCTGCTGGTGGAGCGGCAGAGGATAGTAGATCTCCGATCCGATGCCACGCGCGGTGAGAAACTCGCGCAACGCATCGCGGCGCGGCGCACGAATCACATACTGATGCCAGACGTGCCGGGCGCCGGGCAGCTCGCGCGGCAGGACAACGCCATGCACGGGGTAGGTTCCGGCCTCTGCCAATCCCGCGTTGGCAAACAGAGCGTGATAGCGCGCGGCCAGCGCGCGGCGCGCCTCGTTCCATGCGCCAATGTATTTGAGCTTCACCGCGAGCACCGCGCCCTGGAATCCATCCATGCGCGCGTTCCAGCCCAGCTCGTCGTGGTAGTAGCGGCGGCGCATGCCGTGCTGGCGCAGCATCTTCACCCGTTCGGCCAGCTCGGCGGAGTTGGTGGTCACCATGCCCGCGTCGCCGGCGGCGCTCAGGTTCTTGGTGGGATAGAAGCTGAATGCAGCGATATCGCCCAAGCCACCTGCCTTCACGCCATTCCACTCGGCGCCCCAGGCCTGCGCGGCGTCTTCAATCAGCTTCAGTCCAAATTTTTTCTCCACGCGCGAAAAGGCCGTCCAATCGCTGCACTGGCCATAGAGATGTACGGGGAGAATGGCTCTGACGGCTTCGCCGCGCGGGCCCTTCAGCACGGTTTCGACGGCAGCCGGGTCCAGATTGAAGCTGGCGGGATCGATGTCTGCCAGGACTGGCGTTGCGCCGGCGCGGAGAATCGAGCTCACGGAAGCAAAAAAGCTGAACGGGGTGGTGACGACGGCCTGACCCGGGCCCACGGCAGCGGCGGCCAGCGCCAGCCACAACGCGTCAGTGCCCGACGAACATCCCAGAGCGTGGGACACGCCCAACTGCTCCGCAGCGGCTTTTTCGAATGCGGCCACCTCGCCGCCAAGGATGAACTGCTGGGTCGCGAGCACCCGGCCCAGCGCGTCCAGCAATTCCTGCTGGAGCGGAGCATACTGGCGTTTCAGGTCGAGCATCGGCACGGGCGTGGGGACGGGCGTAGGCACAGGCGTTCGTGTTGCCGGGCCCGTCTGGCTCGAAGCGCGAGTCGAAATCGCGGTGTCTGGCACACCTAGATGCTATCAGCCATGGAAGTTGGGCGTCTCGCAGCCTACCCTATCCCGTTCCTTCTGTAGCCGTTTACGAGGGAAACCGCCGCCCCAGGGTGTCGAAATGGAGGAAAAACCTCTATAATCTTCTCACATTGCGGGGTGAACCGACTCCGGGGGTTCCGGAGCCGTCCCGCCAATCTGAAGTATGCAGTAAGGAAAGTGGCACCAAAAACCTTCACCAAGAAAGCAGGAGATCGGCACATGGAGAACAAGCCGGCACAAAATATTCAGGACACCTTTCTGAACACGGTTCGAAAGGACAAATCCCCGATTACGATCTATCTGGTCAGTGGCGTCAAGCTGACAGGGAAAATCCGGTCCTTCGACAAGTATTCCGTGCTGCTGGAGAACAACAGCCAGGAACAATTGATTTTCAAACACGCGATTTCAACCGTAGTCAGCAATCGGAGTGTGATTCATAGCGAACATCGTCCGGTTGCCGCGTCGTCGGGTATCGGTCCGGCTCCCGTAGCGGTACCGGCGGCAACGCAGGTGACTGCGGAACAAAGATAGCGCCGGAGCGTCCTCGATTGGCGTACAAGAGCGGCAGCGCCGCTCTGCGCGGTAGCGGCCGGGCTGAGCGCGCCGTCCTCGTCGGAGTGGACCTTGGGGTCCGCTCGCGTGACAACCGCGCAAGCGTGATGGCGGTGCGTGCACAGGGTGTGTGTCTTGGCTCTGCGACGGGGGGCGAGTGTGCTCCGCAACCCGCAATTCCTCGACAATCCACGCGCCCGCAGCGTTCGATGGCCGCCGCGCGCGAGGCGCAAGGTCTCGATGTTGACGAATCTCTCGCGGAATTTCGCGAATTGCTGCTGAGCGCCGGCGGGCAAGTGGCGGCCGAACTGCTGCAGCGCCGCGCGCGCCCCGATCCCGCAACCCTCATCGGTTCCGGCAAGGTGGAGGAGATTGCCGCCGTTGCTGCATCCACGAACGCAGATCTGGTTCTCTTCGATCACGACCTAACGCCCACGCAACTGCGCAACCTTGAGGCCGCATTGCCGTGCCGCGTGCTCGACCGGACGCAACTGATCCTCGACATTTTTGCCCGCCACGCCCGCACGCGCGAGGGGCAGTTGCAGGTAGAGCTGGCGCAGCTTGAATACATGCTGCCGCGCCTGACCGGCCGCGGCAAAGCCATGTCGCAGCTGGGCGGCGGCATCGGCACCCGCGGACCTGGCGAGACGCAGCTCGAAACCGACCGCCGGCGCATTCAGCGGCGCATCGATCAGCTCAAGCGCGATTTGGAAGCCGTGCGCCGCGTGCGCCGCCAACAGCGGCAGCGCCGCGAAGCCGTTCCCGTACCGACGGTGGCGCTGGTCGGCTACACCAACGCGGGCAAAAGCACACTCTTCAACACCGTCACCGGCGCGCAAGTGCTCGAGTCGGCGCGCATGTTTGCCACGCTCGACCCCAAACTGCGCGCCATCGAGCTACCCAGCCGCCGCCGCGTTCTTTTGTCCGATACGGTCGGCTTCATCCGCAATCTGCCGCACACGCTCGTTACCAGCTTCCGCGCCACGCTCGAAGAGGTGGAGCAGGCCGAGGTGCTGATTCATGTGCGCGACGCGGCTTCAACTTACGGCGATGAGCAGAAGGCGCAGGTCGAGAAGGTGCTCGGCGAGCTCGAAAGCCTCTCGAAGCCGCGCATTGAAGTGCTGAACAAAATCGATCTGCTTCCTGAAGAGGAGCGCGCGGCGCTGCTTTCGCGTGCGGGCGCCGATCCAAAAGGTGAAGGCGCCGCCGGCGCCCCAGTCGCGCTTTCCGCGGTAACCGGAGAAGGCGTGGATGATTTGCTCGCGGCCATCGACGCGGCGCTTCACTCTGATCCGATCATTGACGCAGAGCTGCGCGTTCCACAGCATGAGGGTGCGGTTCTGGCGGCGATTGAAGCGGGCATGATTGTGCACACGCGCGAGTACGAGGGCAATGTGGTTCGCCTCAGTGTGAGCGGGCCGGCTTCGCTCATGGGACGCATGAGCCGCTTCCGGGTTCGCGGCAATGATGCCGCGACGCGGAGTGCGTGAAGCTCGCAATGACTTCAAAGCGTCATTGGTTGTTGATTTGCCATCCTGAGCGACAAGAATCGGATGTCATCCTGAGCGAGCTTTGGCGCATGAAATGTGCCAAAGCGAGTCGAAGGACCTGCGGTTGTTTTTCGGATGACTGCCGTATCAGTGCTTCGCTGATTATCCCCGCTTCCATCCGCCGCGCTGCGCGCCGGGCCGTGAAAAACCGCGCTTCGCGCCGCCTCCACCCTGGCCTTGGGACTTGCCGGCCCCGCCTGGTTTACCGCGGAAGCCCAGCTTGCTGCCGAACGACGGCTTCGGTTTGCCGCCGCCGAAACTGGCGCCTTTTTCAAACCCCGTGATTCGCTCGACTTCAAGGCGCGGCTTGGCTTCGCCACGATCCTTCCGCGGAGCCGGGCGAAATTGCGGCCGTTCGCCGCGGGGCTTGAAAGGTCCGCGTGGTGCGCCGCCAAAGGGCTTCTCGCCACGCTCCTGGCGCGGACCGGGGCGAAACTCCGGGCGTTCGCCACGGGGCTTGAAAGGCGGGCGTGGTGCGCTGCCGAACGGCCTCTCGCCGCGATCCGGCCGCGGGCCGGGGCGAAACTCCGGGCGTTCGCCACGGGGCTTGAAAGGCGGGCGTGGTGCGTTGCCGAAGCGATTCTCGCCACGCTCGGGCCACGGAGCGGGGCGAAATTCCGGCCGGCTTTTTTGCTCGCCGCCAAACCCTTCGCTGCGCGGCCGCCACTCTCTCTTCGGCCCGCGCTCTTCTTGCTTCCAGCGCGGCTTTTCGCTGCGCGCGCCTTGGCTTTCCGGGCGCCGATCAATATGGCCTGGACGGCCCACTGGGCGGGCGGGCCGGCCGGGGGACCGGTCGAAGCTACGGCCAGGAGGCCGATCAAACGTACGGTCGAAACGCCGATTTCTGGGCTGGTCGCGTTTCTCCGCCGCCAGGCCGGCTTCCCGGGGCAGCATCTGCACGGCCTTGATGCGGCGCGGCTTCATCTTGCCCTCGGCGGTCAGCCGCAGCGCGTTCACCTCATCTTCGGTCAGCTCGCGCATGTTTCCCGGCTCCACATCGAGCACCAGGGGCCCGTAGCCCACACGGCGAATCTTTTCGGCGAAATGCCCGATGGCTGCGAACATCTTCCTCAATTCGCGGTTGCGCCCCTCGATCAGCACCACTTCAAACCACGGATTGTCGCCCTCGCGCACCTGGCGGACGCGGGCCGGCGCCGTGCGCACACGCTCCGAACCTGGCTCGCCCTTCTCGATGGCCAGACCGCCGCGCAGCCGTTCGAGTTGCTCTTCGCTCGGCTGTCCGGCGACCTTCACCAGATACGTCTTCTCGACGCCTGAGCCGGCCTTGGTGAGCAGATTCGCCAGTTCGCCGTCATTCGTCATCAACAGCAGACCTTCACTCAGGTAGTCGAGCCGTCCGACCGGGTAAACGCGCTCCCGCGCCTTTGCGAAGAATTCCATCACGGTAGGCCGTCCCTCGGGATCGCTCACCGTGGTGACGTAGCCGCGCGGCTTGTTGAGCATAAAGTAGCGATGCCGCTCGGCGCCGTGCAGCAGCTTGCCGTCGACGCGAATGTGATCGCGCGACAAATCGGCCTTGCTGCCCAGTTGCGTCACCACCTGGCCATTCACCATCACGCGCCCGGCGACAATCATCTCCTCAGCGCGACGCCGGCTGGCAATGCCCGCCTGCGAGAGAATCTTTTGCAGCCGCTCGAGCCTGGGCGGGGGGAGCGGCTTCGCGTCCACCTCGGCTTCCTCTTCCTCCGGAGCGTGTCCGGTTGCGGCGCTTGCGGCTTCGGTATTTTCTTCGAGCGATGCACGCGCTGCCGCCGCCAATCCCGGACCTGCTTCCAGTTCCGGCGCTTCCGCGCTCGCAGCTTCGGCTTCTGTGTGCGACGAATCCTCAACGCCGCCCAGGTACGCATGGCCCTCGCCGCTGCTCACGTCGCCAATCGGATCGAGGACCGGCTCGTCAATGCGATACGCGGATTCCTTCTCCACTTTCGCGGTGCGCTTTTTGATCTTCGCCGCAGCCGCTTTGGTCTTTGCCGGAGTCTTTTTGGTTTGCGTTGCGCGCTTCTTCGCCGGCGCGGCCGTCTTGGCCGCCGATTTTGCGGTCTTCGGGCCGGCCGTCTTGCTTTTGGCCGCAGGTTTTTTGCTCGCGGCATCCGCCTTCTTGGTTTTGGGCGCGAGTTTGGCCGCGGGCGCGGCGGATTTCGTTTTCTTCCTAATTGCCATGGGGAAACCTGACCTTCTGCTCACTCCGCGTCGCTGGCTGACGCATCGGAAGCGGCTTGTGCGGACTCTGTCGCGGTTTCGGCCTCGTGGTTCGCGCCGGTTCCATTCGTTTCCACGCTCAGATCGGGGTTAAACTCGGCAGCGGCTTCGGTTCCGGCCGCTTCACTGCCTGCCCGCTCCGGTTCTGCAACTTCCGGCTCTTCCAGCTCGCTTGCCGCCATCTTCTCGAACTCTTCCATCGATGGCAGCTCAGAGACATCTTTCAGGCCAAAGCGCAGCAGGAACTCGCGCGTGGTCTTGTAGAGAATCGGCCGGCCGACGACCGGCTTGCGCCCCGCGGTGGCGATCAGCTTGCGGGCTAGCAGCGAACCGAACACGCCCGACGAATCCACGCCGCGAATCTCGTTGACCTCCGGCGCAGTCACCGGCTGCTTGTAGGCGATGACCGCCAGAGTCTCCAGCGCGGGCAGTGAAAGCTTGAGCGGCGGCTTGAGGCCCTTGATGAACGAACGCACCGCGTCGTGACACTCTGGCTTGGTCGCCATGCGATAGCCGCCGGCGATCTCGCGAATCTCGACGCCACGGCCATCGACGGCATAGTCGGCGATCAGCTCGTCGAGCAGTTGCTTGATGACGCCGCGAACCTCGCGGTCGCGCAACCGCGCGGCGCGTTTCGCCTCGGCCTCGACCTGGTCGGCGTCGGGGGCGGCGGCTTCTTCGCTCGCGGCTTCAATAGCGGATTCCGGTGCGTCGCCGCTGGCCTCCCGGCCGATCAATTCCTCCGCGGCCGTTTCTTCTGTCGCGCCTCGATCGACCTCGGTGAGGGTATCACTCAGCAGCGGCAAAGACGCATCCTCGGATGCAGCCGGCTCTTCGGCCTGCGCTTGCGCCGCCGCCTCTTGCTCCGCCTTCCACTCCAGGGCTTCATCGGCAAACAGACCGGCCAGTTGCACCAGCGTTACCGGCTCTTCTGCGGCATAAATGACAGCTTCCAGCTTTGCTTTCAGACTCATTCTTCGTTCAGCACCATTCTGTATGGTACCGGAAGCGGCTATTCTTTCGCGCGTTCGCACGGGCACGTGGTTTTCCACACAAGAAAGGCACCCGGCCATGCCGGACGCCTTTTTGCGAAGCTGATTTGCTGTCTAGAAAATCGCGTGGAAAAAGAAGTACAGCAGACCGGAGAGCAACGCCGCGGCGGGCAGCGTCAAGACCCACCCCGCCGCGATGTTGCGCACCGTGGAGAGATGCACTCCGCTTCCGTTGGCGGCCATCGTCCCTGCCACGCCGGAACTGAGAATATGCGTTGTCGAAACCGGCAAGCCCCACAGATTTGCGGCAAAGATCGTGCCCATGGCGACCAACTCTGCGCTGGCGCCTTGCGCGTAGCTCAGGTGCTGTTTGCCAATTCGCTCGCCGACCGTGACCACGATTCTCTTCCAGCCCACCATGGTGCCCAGGCCGAGCGCCAGCGCGACAGCTACTTTCACCCAGTTGGGGATGTACTTGGTCGCCTTGTCCAGCCTGCTCCTGTAGCTCTTGAGCGCTGCACTTTCGGCAGGCTTGAAGGCAGGGTAGTTCTTCTTCGCCATCAGTCCCAGTGTTTCGCTGGTCACGTACATGTCGTTGCGGAGATTTGCCTGGTCCTGCGCCGGAACGGACTTCAGAGTCTTGTATGCGGCCACTTCCTGGCTCGTCTCCGCAATCAGTTCACGCAGCGCCGGGACCGTCTGCGGATGCATCTGCCCGGTGCGAATGGAATCTGTGAGTTCCGCTCGGGGATCCGCGCCCGGCGTGCTGCCCGGAGCAATATGCTGGTCCAGAATCTTTCCGGCCTGGGCTGATGCGGCGATGAAGCTTTGCACTTCTCCAGGTCCCACGGCATGGTTGAGCGCGTAAGCTGTGGGCACCGTCCCAATAAGGATCAGCATGATGAGCCCCATGCCTTTTTGCCCATCGTTCGACCCGTGCGAGAAACTGACGCCGGAACAGGTGAGCAGCAGAAGAGTACGAATGGGCCACGGCGGCGGCTGGTTGTTCTTCGGCTCTAGGTAAAGCGAAGGCACTTTCACAAGCCGCTTCGCCGCAAAAATCAGGAGCGCGGCCAGTGTGAATCCCAACAGGGGCGAAATCAGCAAAACCTTCAGAACCTTGACTACCTGTTCCCAGTCGACGCCCGATGTGGCGGATCCAGAGTTCAACCACCGATTGGCCAGCCCGACCCCGATAATGGAGCCGACCAGGGTATGCGAACTCGACGCAGGAAGGCCGAACCACCACGTGCCCAGGTTCCACAGAATCGCGGCGACAAGCAGCGCGAAGATCATGGAAAACCCGACGCCCGAGCTGATCTTAAGAATGAGGTCGACAGGGAGCAGTGCAATGATGGCGAAGGCCACCGTGCCCGACGACAACAGAACTCCCGCCAGGTTGCACAGCCCCGACCACACGACCGCGATATGCGGCGGCAGAGAGTTGGTGTAGATCACCGTGGCCACGGCGTTGGCGGTGTCGTGAAATCCGTTCACGAATTCGAACCCGAGCGCGCTGAGCAGTGCTAGGCCCAGCAGCAGATAGGGCCAGATGCCGGTCGCGGTCACGTTGTCGAGGTCTTTGGCGAGGTGAACGCCGATATAACCTAGGGCGCAGAGCACCGCCAGCAAGAAAATCCATCTGCCAACTCGGCGCGAGCGACCCGTAAGCCTTCTTTCAGCCAGGGACGGGGGGCCAGGAATAACATCAACTACCGTCGCGAGATCGGCCATCAGAAATCTCCACGGCGGCCGGAGGAATTCCGGATCCGCCTGGGCCTCCTGAATGGAAACTCAACAACAGGGTGAATTTTCAAATGAAATAGAGATGAATTGTGGCGGGAGAAAGACGAACCGGAGAAAATGGCGTTCATAAAACCTCAACAACCGCAGTCGATCACGGTTGTTTACCCGGCGGTGAGGAGATGAAAGCTGGGTTACAGATAAGTTTAAGCCAGGTAAATCGGGGGATGTGGAAGAAGATCCTCTTTTTGACTTGGTTGGAGGCCGCGCGTGGAATGGGCGCTTCATTATGTCGTTTATTTTCAATGTATTGTGAACCAAGCCGCGATTCTCCATGGTTTTGGGACTGTCGTCGACGGGGGACTTGACACGTTTTTGTGCGAAAAGCGGGCGCTTCTCGCCGCGAAAGCGCCCTTTCTGAATCATTTATTCCGGCAGCGTGAGCGTGCCTTTGACTTTGAAGCTCCCCGCCACGGCCGGCGCTCCCGTGTCTGGCTGGCCGCCGCCCACTGAGACCGTGTAGGCGCCTTCGGCCACAATCGGCGCGCCCGCTTCCGTCACCATGCTCATGTCGCGCGGCTTCAACTCGAAATGCACCTTCTGCGATGCGCCCGGCTCCAGGTGTACGCGTTCGAATCCACGCAACGCCCGCAGCGGCGCGCCGGGAACGGCCGGAAACTCAAGATAAAGCTGCGCCACTTCGTCGCCCACGCGTGTGCCGGTGTTGGTCACGGTTGCTTCCACAACCACCGGCTTGCCTGCCTCCACTGCGGCGGAAGGAAACGTCAACTTGCTGTAGGAAAACTTCGTGTAGCTGAGGCCATAGCCGAAGGGATAGAGCGGCGTCCCTGCGAAGTACCGGTAGGTGCGCCCCTTCATGGAGTAGTCCTCGAAGGGCGGCAACTGGCTGACGTCTTTGTAGAACGTCACCGGCAAGCGCCCGGCCGGATTGTTCCTGCCGGAGAGGGTTTGCGCGACGGCCGTTCCACCTTCCTCGCCGGGATACCAGGCGTCGAGAATGGCATTGGCATGAGCGTTGGCCCAGTTCACGCCGAGCGCACTGCCGTTGGTGAGCACCACCACCAGCGGCTTGCCGGTGGCTGACAGCGCTTCCAGCAGCTTCTCTTCGGGTTCCGGCAGGTCGAGGCTCGTACGGTCGCCGCCCTTGAACCCAGGCTCGTTCACATTCATCTCCTCGCCCTCGAGCTCGCTAGTGATTCCCACCACGGCCAGCACGACATCGGCATTTTGCGCCGCCGTCACCACCGCCGGATCGACGCCGCGATCCATCCGGCCCCACACCAGCTTCAGGTGCGGAGCCGCATTGGTGGTCCTCTGGTACTCCACTTCCAGCTTGTACGGCTTGCCCGCTTCGAGGTGTGCTTTCCCGGTGAGCGTCTCCACGCCGTGCGGATAATTGGCGATCGTCACCAGCCTGCCGTCGAGAAACATCCTGAAGAATCCATCGGTTTCGACGCCCAGGATGTAGTCGCCGGTTTCCGCGGGCGTGAGCGTGGCTTCCCAGCGCACGGTGAGCGGATCGGCATTGGCTGCCGCGGCCGGCAGCGGCTGCGCCGCAATATCGATTCCCGGCTCCACACGCGTGGCCAGTGCAGCCGTGCCGCTCGACTTCTCGTTCGAGAAGTTCACGATGTTCTGGTTGAGATAGGTCGCCTTGGCGCCAGGTTGACCATCGGTGGTGAGCAACGCGGCCGGTACCGGCTGGGTCTGCGTGCTCAGGAAACCTGTGCCCTGCACGAAGTTGATGGTGTCACCGGCAAATTCCTGCTTCAGGCCTTCCAGAATCGACACGGTGTGTGTCGGAATGCCGTTATAATTGCCGAGCAGCACGCGCGTCTGCTCCGCGAGCGGGCCCACCACCAGGATCTTCGCTCCGCTGGTCTTCAGCGGCAGAGCGCCGTCGTTCTTGAGCAGCACCATGGACTCATTGGCCAGCTTGAGCGCCAATGCGCGATGCGCTGCGCTGTCCAGTTCTCTCGCGGCAATATTCGTATACGGAACCATCTGCGGCGGATCGAAAAGCCCAAGCTTCATGCGCGCCGTAAACAGCCGCACCAGCGCGGTGTCGATCGCGCTCTCCTTCAGGTGGCCGTCTTTGACCGCATCGAGATACGGCCTGTAGTCGTGGTCGTCGGTCACCTTGGCGCGGAAATCGATGCACTCGTTGTCCATGCCGCGCGTGAGGCTGATGGCCGCCGCCTGCTCTTCGTTGGGCACAAAGTGATGGCCGTTGGCAATGTCGCGCACGGCGCCGCAATCGGAAACCACGTAGCCTTGAAATCCCCACTTACCGCGCAGCTGATCCTCAAGCAGGAACTGGTTGGCGCAGGCCGGTTGCCCGTTGATGCTGTTGTAGGCACACATAACACTGTCGGCCTTGGCCTCAGTCACCGTGGCGCGGAATGCCGGCAGATAGGTGTCGAGCTCATCGTGCTTGCTTACCGGCACGTCGGCCGAGTGCCGCGTGGGCTCCGGCCCCGAGTGCACGGCGTAGTGCTTGGGCGTCGAGATCACGCGATAGTAATGCGGATCGTCGCCCTGCATCCCGGTGACGAACGCCACACCCATGCGCGCAGTGAGGAATGGATCCTCGCCATACGTCTCCTGCCCGCGTCCCCAGCGCGGGTCGCGGAAGATGTTGATGTTGGGCGCCCAGAAATCGAGCCCGTGAAAGATCACGCTATTCCCGTTCGCTTCTACGGATTGCGCATGCACCACGCGCGCCTCGGTGCCGATTGCCGTGGCCATCTGGTGAATGCTTTTGGGATCGAAGGTCGCGGCCAGCGCGATGGGCTCAGGAAACTCCGTGGTTCCGTTGGTGGCCACGCCGTGCAGCGCCTCGTTCCACCAGTCATAGGCGGGCACGCCCAGCCGCGGAATGGCGCGCGCCTGGTTCACCAGTTGGCTCGCCTTTTCTTCGAGCGTCATCTGCTTCACCAGGTCGGCCGCACGTTGTTCCGCCGGCAGATTTGGGTTCAGATACGCGGGCTTCCCGGCTTCCTGCGCCCACAGTGCGCCCGCTGCACTCAGTCCAAGCAAAGCACCCGCCACCACTCGCATTCCAAGCATCGTCATCGTCTCCCGCGCCACGGCATCTTCCTCCTGGCGCAAACCCCGCACCTGCAGCGGCCCCACTCTAATTGGCGTTTTACTTCTCTGTCAACAGAGTCAGATCCTGAAAAATCGGTTTATATAGGCATTTTCTCACGCCGTGAGCGGCTTCCGTGCCCCATCCTTTTCGCGTTCTCTGCGAAAAGGGTGGAAAAGCTAAAAGGCGAACACACCCCGCTACCCGCGCTAACCCCGTTCACTCCGCTGCCCAATCGTGTAACCTTTCTGCCAAAGCGCCCGTAAGACAAGTTAGAAAGGGAAGACGGATGCCCGACGGATCCAGCACGGTGCCCGACAGCGTGTTGCAACGGTTCCGGCAAGGCGATCTCGACGCCTTCGAGGCGCTCTTCCGCGAGCATCAGCGCCCGGTATACGGCTGGATTCTGCGCATCGTTCGCAACGCGGCTGCCGCGGAAGATCTGACGGTGGAGACCTTCTGGCGCATCCATCGCGCACACGACCGCTTTCAGCCGGAGTTCCCGTTCGCGCCCTGGGCGCGGCGCATCGCCACGCGCGCGGCGCTCGATTGGCTGAGAGCGCAACGGCCCGAGGTGGAGCTGACGGCAGAAATGGCCGGAGCTTTGCCCTCCGCATCCGCGGGCGACCCCAGCATCGCTGCCGAGATTCGCCACAAAACCGCGCTGGCCTTCGCCCGGCTGCCGCCCAGCCTGCGCGCCGCGGCCGTTCTCGCCGTGGTGGAGGAGCAGCCGCACAGAGAAGTCGCCGCAGCGCTCGGCATCACCGTTGCGGCCGTCAAACTGCGCGTCTTTCGCGCCCTTCGATTGTTGAGAAAGGACCTGGAACAGCAGGGAATCACGCCATGAATGCACACGATCAGAATCGGCACGCCATGAATGAAGATCGGATCAAACAACTGCTCAAGCAAACGCTGCCGCCGGTTCAGGCCAACGCGGAGCCGGAACGCGATCTGTGGCCCGCGGTACTTCGGCGGCTGGATGAAGATGCAGTCGCGCCTCGACGCGCAACTTTGCAATCGGTGCCTTGGTTCGACTGGGCCCTGCTCGGCGGGCTCGTGGTCTTCACCGTCTCGTTCCCGGCGATAATCCCGGTCTTTCTCTACTACTTGTGAACGGGTCACTGACCCCTGAACCCTGACACCTGAAACCTGAAATCGGCCAACTGAAAGGAGGCCCACCATGAACGACCACCCCTACCTTCGCGCCTATCTTGCCGGAGTCTTTATCCCCACGCTGGTTTTTCCGTTGCTGATCGCGCTACTGGTTGTGGGAAAGCACGTCGCCCAGGCGCCGTTTCCGGTGGAGCGCATCGTGATCTTTCCCTTGGCCTTTGTGCCCGTTCTTTGGGGGCTGTGGAACCTGCTCTGGGTGGCATCGTGCAAATGCGCTCACCTGCCGCTCGGACTGCACGGAGCCATCCTGCCGTTCCTGCTGATGCCCATGGGGGCAAGTCTCGCCAAATGCCTCGGCGTGGTCACGTTCGGGCCGTCGAGTGTCACCTGGTTTCAGGCCATCTCGATCCCGTACGCGTTGATTGCGTGCGGCTTCGTTTTCGGGCTCGTGGTTTACTACCTTGTCTGGAAGTACATCATCGGGTTCGTGAACCGCGAGCTCGGAATTGCCCAGTAGCGCCGTTCTGTATAGCGCCGGCTTTTGCAGCACAGCCCTCCGGGCCGGCACGGACCACTGAAGACCGAAAGCTGATAGCTGAAAGGAGGCCACCATGTTCGCGATCGTTCGCACCATTACCTATGCCTCGATTTTTGTGGGATTGCTGTTGGTCTATCTGCCGGCGCGCATCCTTGCCTGGTCCGGCATCGCACGCCCCGCCGAGTTGGCGTGGCCGCAGATCGCAGGCATCGCCATCGCCACCGCCGGAGCCCTGGTTGCGCTTTCCTGCCTGTGGGCCTTTGCATGGATTGGAAAAGGCACTCCGGCGCCCTTCGATCCGCCACGCAAACTCGTGGTTCGCGGTCCTTATCGCTTTTTGCGGAATCCCATGTATGTGGGCGCAGGGCTCGCCGTCGGCGGAGCGGCACTGTTCTTTGAATCCATCCAACTGCTCGCCTTTGTCGCCCTGTTTTTGCTGGCCACGCATCTGTTCGTGTTGTTTTACGAGGAGCCCACGCTCAAGCGCACCTTCGGCCCGGAGTACGAATCGTACTGCCGGCGCGTGCACCGCTGGTGGCCGTCAGTGTGAACAGGCCCTAGTTCTTGAAGAAATCTCCCAGCCCGGCGCGTTCCGCATGCGCAGCCATCTGCGCCTGAATGGTAAGCGCAAGCTCGAGTGCGGCGCGTCCCTGCCGCGCCGTGACCCGCGGCGGGCGGCGCGTCCGCACCGATTCAAGGAAGGAAAGGATTTCGAGCTTCAGCGGCTCGCCCGGCGTGACCTCCGGCTTCACAAAGCTCAAGCCCGGCGCCGGTCCATCATGTGCCTCGGCGTGCGGCCCGGCCAGGCCCTTGGCAATCTCCTTCAGCTTTTCCGGATCGTTTTTCGCCGCGGCAATCTTCATCAGCAGCCCAGCCGGAATCTGGCCCGATGCGAGAATTCCCTGGATCACCGCAGCATCGAGCTTACCGGTGGCCAGGAATTGGGCGGCCGCTTGTGCAATCGCCTCATCCGACGAACCTCGTCCAAAGGTCTGCCCCACCGCAGGTGGGTCGATGCGGATCACGAGCACATCGCGCCGCGCGTAGTCGATGGATACATACTGCTGCGGCTCGAAGAAGCGCAGTTTGCGCACGCGCTCCGTGGAGACGCGCGACGCCGTGAAGTTGGCCACACAGCCCGACTCGAACTCCACGCGTACGTTCGCAATGTCCACCTTGGGCGAGAGAATCGGCAGCCCTACCGCGCGCACCTCGCGCACCGGGGATTTGGCAAAGGTGAGCACAATGTCGAGATCGTGGATCATCAGGTCGAGGACCACGTCCACGTCGAGCGAGCGTGGCGTGAAGACGCTCAGCCGGTGCGCTTCGAAGAACATGGGCCGCGTCAGCTTGGGCTCCACGGCCATCACCGCCGGGTTAAAGCGCTCCAGATGTCCCGGCTGCACAATATTTTTCTGGTTTTGGATCAGGGCGTCGGCCTCAGCGAGAGTCGCCGCGAGCGGCTTCTCGATGAGCAGATCGAGCCCCGCGTCCAGCAGCTCTGACGCCACCTCGTAATGCTTCACCGTGGGCACAGCCACGCACGCCGCATCGAGCTTAAGGTCCGCCTTCAGCAGCGCGCCGATGCTTGCGAACACCGGAATGCCGAATTGCTTTGCCGCCTCATCCGCACGCGCCGCATCGGGATCGACCGCCGCAACCAGCGCCACGCCCGCGCCCTCAGCCTCCAGCTCGCGTAGCACACGCAGATGGTTGCGCCCGAAGACTCCGGCACCGGCCACGGCCACGCGCAATTGTCGTTTGCCTGCGATTTCGCCGCCTCTTTCTCTCAGCCTTTTCCTTCCACGGCCTTCAGGCAGCGGCTATAGAGCTCGAGCAACTGGTTCACGTGCTCCTCGGGCTTGGTGGCGCTGGCGCCGCTAAAGCCCGTGGAAGGCGTTGCCAGTTTGCCCACGCCTGCCGTGCCCGCCACAAACTTCAACAGGTCGAGCGCGATATCTTCATTGCGCCGGGCTCCAAGCCCCGCGATCGTCGGTGTGTCCATAAGCAGATTCTCCGAAGTCCGATGCTACCAGATCGAGCGCACACCGTTGCCGGGCGACCCATCCTGCCCCGGATCGCGCATGCGGCGCCCGGCCCCATCCGTCGCCGGGAATTGATCCGCACGAGGGAACCAAAGACCTATAATCCCCGTACATTGTTTCGGAGGCACGAACCATGAGTGCAAGATCGACCTGGGCGGCAACCGCAGTCGGGACCGCAGTGGGTACGGGCGGTTGGATCTTCGGGCTGGGCAATCTCGTCTGGCCGGCGCATCCGGGCTGGGCGCTCTTCTTCATTACGCTCGCCGCCACCATCGCTACCCAGGTGCTAGTGGAGCGCGAGGTCCGCCGCGCTGCCGCCCGACGCGCGCAAGGCTGACATCGCCCGGTGTTGAAGGAAGCTCCGCCAGCCCCGCTAACGCCGCTAACTCCGCTACTCTTGATTCAGCATGTCCCTCGCAACCATTGCGCTCGGCGCCAACCTTCCCAGCTCTGCCGGCCCTCCTGAGGCCACGCTCGCCGCAGCCGCCAAACGCCTGGCCGCTCTTGGCCGCATCACCGCGCGCTCTTCGCTCTACTCCACTGCGCCTGTCGGACTCGAAGAGCAACCCCGCTTCCTGAACGCCGTGGTCGCGCTGGAAACGCAGCGATCGCCGCGCGAATTGCTGAACCATCTTCTCGCGATCGAGCGGGCCTTCGGCCGCAATCGCGCGGCGTCTGTTCCCAACGGCCCACGGACGCTGGACCTCGACATTCTGCTCTACGGCGACCTGGTTCTCGGCGCATCCGGCCTTGAAATCCCTCACCCGCGCTTTGCCGAGCGCGCCTTCGTTCTGGTGCCGCTCCACGAAATTGCACCCAATCTTCGCGATCCCCGCTCCGGAAGAACCGTGGCCCAACTCCTGCAGGCTCTCACTGACCGCACCGAACCGGACGCCGTTGCGAAGATCGAATGCGACCACTGGATCGTCAATACGCCCGTTAACATCGCCCGCTAAAATCAATTCGTGACCCCACCGTTCCAGCTCTTGGCGGAATCCCCCGCCGGCGGACGCCGCGCGCGTCTCGATCTTCCGCATCAAACCGTGGAAACGCCGGTCTTCATGCCCGTCGGCACGCAGGGAACGGTGAAAGCCGTGCCGCAGGACACGCTCGAATCGCTCGGCGCCGAGATCATTCTCGGCAATACCTATCACCTCTACCTGCGGCCGGGACACGAGGCCATCCGCCGCATGGGCGGCCTGCACAAATTCATCAGTTGGCCGCACGCAATGCTCACCGACTCCGGCGGCTTTCAGGTCTTCTCGCTCAACGAGCTGCGCAAAGTGTCCGATGACGGCGTGCGCTTCCGCTCGCACCTCGACGGGAGTTCGCATTTCTTTACTCCCGAGCATTCAATGGATGTGCAAATCGCCCTGGGCGCGGATATCTGCATGGCTTTCGACGAGTGCACGGAGTATCCCGCCGATCGCTCTCGCGCCGAAGAGAGCCTGCAGCTGACCATGGCGTGGGCGCGCCGCTCGCTCGATCACTTCCGCGCCCACCGGCACGAGGTTCCCTGGCTCGATCCTCTAGCGTCCACTCTCAATTCAGCACAAGAGGGGGTGCCCCACGTCTCGATTCTGAGACGTGGGTTGGACAGCCGCACGCAGTCCCTCTTCGGCATCGTCCAGGGCGGCATATATCGCGATCTGCGCCGCCAATGCGCCGAGCGCCTCGTGGAAATGGACTTCGACGGCTATGCCGTCGGGGGCTTGAGCGTTGGCGAGCCGCGCGAACTCACCCTGGATATGATTGCCGAGACCTTGCCGCTTCTGCCCAGGGACAAACCGCGGTACGTGATGGGCGTCGGCTACCCCGACGAGATCGAGCAGTATGCGCGTATGGGCGTGGACATGATGGATTGCGTGCTGCCCACGCGCGCCGCGCGCCACGGGCTGCTGTTTACGAGCGAAGGCCGCCTCAACATCAAGAACAAGCAATACGCCGAGGACCAGTCGCCGCCCGATCCCGCATGCGATTGCCTGGTCTGCCGCCGTTACTCCCGCGCTTACCTGCGCCATCTGATGCAGTCCAGCGAAGCGCTCTCAGCAACGCTGAACACGATCCACAATCTGGCGTTTTATCTCGGCATCATGCGGCGCGTCCGGGACTCAATGCACCCACATTCACCCGCATCGGCAACTGATCACTGACCCCTGACCCTGATTTCTGCCCCTGTTACATCGCTCCGCCAAGCAACTCCTTCAGCGCAGTCACGTACTCGGTGAGCGCCGCGCGGCCGGACTCGGTCATGCGGTAGAGGGTTTGCGGTTTGCGCAGTACAAATTTCTTCTCCACGGAGACGTAGCCGGCCTCTTCGAGCTTCATCAGTTGCGCGCCCAGGTTGCCATCGGTCGAGCCGGTTTTGGCGCGCAGCCACGTGAACTCCGCCTCGTCGACCCCCGAGAGCAGCGAGAGCAGCGCCAGGCGCAGCTTCCCGTGAATCACGGGATTCAACTCCGGCAGCTCAGGCATGGACCACCCCGCTCCGCCGCCGACGCCGCGACTCGCAGATCATGGCGTAGATTCCGAAGACAATCTGGCAGAGAAAGAGCGCTGTAAGAAAGACCACTCCGAGCTGTACGTCGGAACCAAAGCAGGCAGCGACCGAGGTGATCCACCAGACAACAGCGCAGGCAATCTGCATCTTCCATTTGAGGATCATGCCGGAAGCGCCGTTGGCAACGGCCAGCATGGCGGCGACAATGGCCACGAAGCTGTGTTGGTCCACTCTGCCGGCGATGCTCAGGGCAGGAAACAGCAACAACATGGAAACGCCCACTGAGCTCCAGATGGAGGCAATGGCGCGGCCGCTTGTGGTTCCCGGCTGCCCCTTACCCTTTCGCAACCCGATCGCCATGGTCAGCACCGCTGCGGCAATCATCGTTACCGGCCACGCCAACTGCCGGCTGCCAGCGCCCCACACTGACAGCCCGGCGCCCCAGGTAGCCCACGCAATCGCCACGTAATACGCCACGCCCCACAGCACAAACGTCCAGCCCCAGCTTTCGGTCTTCCGCCTGCCCTCGGCCATCATGCTTTCGATCAGCTTCACCCGCTCGGCGAGGTCCTTTCCATCCAGTTCATCCGTCATGTGCAATCTCCTTGGCTTGTTCTTTTGGATTAGAGATGTCTCATACACAGAGCACTCTATAATATAGAGTATCGAATGTCAAGAAAAATCTTGAGGTCCAATGAACTCGTTTGGAATCATGGAGAAACTGCCAACATCGCGTCAAGGTTCGGTGTATTTCGGTGCATGTGGACGGCAAGATGGCTCTCGAGTGCCGCGCTGACGCGCTTCAGAGTCTCGGGCCAGTCGCCGGGCGCTCTCTGCCGGAAGAGCCGCGCCGAAGGGTACCAGGGGGTGGTCTCCGTTTCCTGCATCCAGCGCCAGTCTGCCAGGTGGGGCAGCAGAATCCACACCGGCTTTCCCATGGCGCCGGCGAGATGCGCGATCGAGGTGTCTGTGGTGATCACAAGATCGAGGCCTGCAACCAGCGCCGCAGTCTCCGCCAGGTCTTTGTCGCGGCTGGATCCATCCCAAACGCAAACGTCGTGAGGCAGGGCTGCCAACTGTTCCGCCGCCTCGCCCTTCTGCAGCGAGATCCAAGTCGAATCTACGGCGCGCAGCAGCGGCAGCAGCGTTGTCAGTCGCATGGAGCGCGCGCCGTCGGCCTTGTAGCGCGGATTACCCGCCCACGCGAGGCCGACGCGCAGTCCAACTCCGCTGCCGGGAACCTGCGCGTACTTCTCCGCGGCGAGTTCCGCGTCCGCGCCCAGATACGCGCCCTCCCACGGAACCGTGTCGATGGAAGTGCGAAACACTGCGGGCAGACTCAGCAGCGGGCATTCCAAATCGAACTCGGGAGGATCAGCGCCTAACTCAGCCGTTTGCGCCAACCCGGCGCACGCCACCGCGAGCGACCGCATCAATCGCTCGGCCGCGGGCTGCACCTGCAGGATGGGCACGCCGCCGCGCGCCGCCACCAGCGCGGCGTAGCGGCAGAACTGAATCGTATCGCCGAGTCCCTGCTCGGCGTGGAGCAGCACGCGCTCTCCATGCAGGTTCTCGCCGCGCCAGCGCGGCTGCCTGAAGATGCGTGGACGGCGATGCACCTCACGGAAATGCCAGCGCGCCTCGTAGCCGGCCCAGCCACGCTCCCAATCGCCCAGGCGCAACTGGGTCAGCGCCAGGTTGTACCTCGCGCCGGCGCTCGAGGGATCGCGCTCGACCGCGGCCTGATGCGCCTCAAGCGCTTCCTCCATGCGGCCCAGATCGAGTAGGGAATTACCGCGATTCGAAGCGGCGGCGCGGTTGCCCAGCGCCTCGGCCCGCTCGAACGTTTCCACTGCTTCGGCGAATCGCCCGTACAAATGCAACAAAATACCGTGCAAATTCACGGCCTCGTCGAAGTCCGGATTGCGCTCGAGCGCCCAACGCAGCCAACCCCACGCGCCGGCAAGATCTCGCTCCGCAACGCGAAACTGACACCACGCTACGAGCGTTTCCACTTGCGCAGGATTCAACGCGAAGGCCTTGTGCAGATAGGTCTCGGCAGCTTCCGGTCGGTAACGCTCGCGCTCCAGGACGGCAAGATTGACCCAGGCCGAAACCAGGTCCGGCCGCAGCTCGATCGCGCGGCGCAGCGCGGCTTCGGCAAACACGTCTTTGCCCTGCTCCCGTAGCAGACTCCCCAGGTTGATCCAGGCTGCGGCAAAGTCGGGCCGCGCGGCGACGGCACGCCGGTAGCGCGTCTCCGCTTCCTTCGCACGTCCCAGCCGGGCCAGCGCGAATCCTGCGGCGAACTCGCTCTCCGCCAGGCGCGGGCGCAACGCGAGCGCGGCCTCGTACCGCTCGAGTGCCTCTTCGTTGCGTCCCATGCACGCAAGGGCATTGCCCAGCCCGAGATGCGCCGCAATCAGAGCCGGGCGGCGCTTGAGCGCGAGCTCGAACTCAGCGACAGCTTCTTGCGGCCGGCCTGCCGCGATCTTCAGCTCGCCCAGCCCCAGGCGCGCGAGCGCACTCGTGCCATCGAGCCGGATTGCCTGCTCGTAGGCTTTCGCTGCCTCCTCATGCCGCTCCGCGGCCTTCAACGACTGCCCCAAAGCGACCCATGCTGGAACCAACTCCGGCGCGGAAGCTACGGCGGCAGAGGCCATCTGCACCGCGGCTTCGGCTTGGCGGCTGGCCATCGCCACCAGGCACATTCCTACCAGCGCCGCGGATTGCGTGGGGTTCTGCTCCAGCACGCGCTGGTAGCCGTGCGCGACCTCAGTCAAGCGGCCTGAAAGATCAGCCGATGGCTGCCGGCCCGATTGCTTCCGGTTTGAAGCTTGCGTGCGCTTCCCCTCGCGCCGCAGGATCTCGACCGCATCTGCCATTTATCCTCGCCGTCTCACTGCCGTCAAGTTGTCGCAAGAGCCCGGCATAAATTGAACGCTAATTCCACGCGAATCGGTACTCAAGAGCGATGCACGCTGCGCACAGGCAAGCCGGGACGGAAATTCCCATGGCCTGCGCGCGTTCTGATTCGGAACCGAGAGACGACGCACGCCGCCGCCCCCTTCTGAGTACCGGATTATGATCGTTTTGTGCATCCACACACCAACCTAGGCGACATCCTGGCCAACGCCATCACCCACGGCATCGGCGCCGCGCTCGCCATTGTGGGCGCTGCGTATCTTATCGCTGCTTCCACGCGCGGCTCAGCGCGGCTGATTGTGAGTTGCGCGATCTTTTCGGGCTCGCTGGTTCTGGTCTATCTCTGCTCCACGCTCTACCACTCGCTGGTGCGCACCCGCGCCCGCTATGTCTTTCACGTGCTCGATCACTCGTCTATCTACCTGCTCATCGCCGGAACGTACACGCCGTTTACGCTTGTCTCCCTGCGCGGGATGCTGGGATGGATTCTGTTTGGCGTGGTGTGGGCCCTTGCGGTGGTTGGCGTGGTGGCCAAAAGCGTGGCCATGGATCACTTCACCGGAGGATTCCTCGCAATTGCGTCCACGGCCATTTATCTGATTCAGGGCTGGCTTGTGATTTTTGTGGCGCGAACGCTTCTTCACGCCATCGGCTGGCACGCCATGCTCTGGCTGGGCGCCGGCGGCCTGGCGTATACGCTCGGGGTGATCTTCTTCGCTCTCGACCGGATACGCTACTTCCACGCCGCGTGGCACATCTTCGTGCTCGCCGGCAGCATCGCGCACTACTTCGCGATTCTGTTCTACGTGGTGCCGACCCGCGCGTGAGAGGGGAGAAGAGGGGCGATTTTGGGGCCGTGTCACCACCAACTCTCCGCGCACTCCGGTTTGGCAACCGTCTCCGTTACCAGCCTGATCGATCGGAGTCGCGTGGCGTGGTGGCCGCGCCATTACCGCGGAACTGACCGGCGCGAGACAAGCCGGCAAGGCAAAGTCGTCGAAGCACAAGAGAGTGGCGAAACCCAGACCACGATCCCGGCCCGCTGCGCGCGAATCAGCGTGAACAGCAGGATCGGGGCTTCCCGATGATTCATCCGTCCGCAAAGAGCTCTACCGCTGCCGCGGACCGCGCCTTATTTCTCGGCCTTCGAGTCTCTTTGTTGTTTCCGCATCTGCTCCCCTTCTGCCATCAAGCGATCCCAGGTCGGTTGCAGCTGTTGTGGATCGCGGATGCAGATGATCCAGATGAGCCGGACGTCTCCGGGAAAAGGAGAGTTTGCGAATTTGCGATAGTTTTCAGGCAACGGCGGACCGCCCGGAGTTCCCGCCGGAGGAATCGCGCCCGAGAGTTGGAAGGCATACATGCTGCCGCCTGCCAGAGTTTCATGCGGATACTGCATAAGCCAGATACAGTTGTGACTTTCCTGAATCAGGTTGGCAGAGACAATGGCCCACTGGCCGCCATCTTTCGGCGTGGCCTCCTGACAGTTCCAGAATTGCGCCTCAGGAACATACACCGCGGGATCCGAAAACCCATATGCATCGACCAGGACGCGGGCCAGACCGCGTTGCCGTACGAAACTCTCGACTTCGAGAAGGCCCTGGTTCCAGTCGAGATTGGAATCGGCCACCAAGGTGTAGGCAGGACGGCCGAAGCTTAACGAGTTCAAGAAGGGAAGATAGTAGGGATAGGCGCGCACGGCCGTTACCACAGACGCCAGCGCCAATGCGACCGTCAGCCAGACACCGGCGCGGGCGACAGGCCAGCCTGAACTCCGCAGCTGATTCAGCGTTCGCGGCAGCGGCGCCAGCAGGAGGATCAGCAGTGCCAAGGAAACAGAGAAGTGGCGGATGCTGAACTGGAATCGGCTGAGGATGCATGCGACGGTGAAAATCACAAGGAAAACCCACACTGCCCGCCAATGCAACTCCATCCCCTCAGGTATCACGGCGATGCGTACCGCACGGAACTTTGCCGCCAGGCCAACGGCCAGCGCGAGAACCAGCAAGAGAAGAAAGGCTAACGAGGACTTGAGCAAAAACAAGAGCGGAAAGTAGAACCATACCCCATGCGGGTACCAGTGCCCCAAAATGTAAGCCGGCGGCTTCGCGGTAAAGGCAAACAGCGCCAGACCACGCAGGTAGATCCAGGGTGGCATGAGCAATCTGCGTAGCAGCAGCGCCGCCACGTTGTGTCCAAGAAGACTCAGAGAGTCGGTCGGCTCATTCCACGAGAGCACAAAGTAGACGGCATAGACCACCAGTGCGGCAAATAAGATGCCCTTCGTAAGACTCCGCCAACGCAAACGGCGCCATGCCCGAAGCTCCGCCTTGTCTGCCGGCTGTTCCGGCGCCGGAAGCCAGCGGAGGCTGAGAATGAATACAGGGAAACAGAAGAACAGGAGTCCCGCGGAAAACTTGGACAGCAGCGCCCCGCCAAAGGCGAGGCCAAAGCACAGAATCGTCCCGCGCGACGGCGACCGCCACATGTTGGCAAAGGTCCACGCTGTCAGCACGACGAACAGCGTGATTGCGATGTCGGTCAGGACTAAAGGGCCGAACGCGAGCATGACAGGCATGGTGGCGTAAGTGCAAAGGCACAGTAGTCCGCCCCACTGGTCGCCGAGGCGAGAGCCATAGCGAAAGAGAACGAACCCCAAAACAAGTGTCAGGAACAGCATGGACTGCCGCGCCCAGAAGACCGTTGGCAGAAGTTCATTCCAGCGGGCAATCAGCCAGTGGCCGAAGATCCATTCGCCGAGCAACTGCTTGAACATCCCGCTGCCGCTGAAGGTCCACGATACGTGGGAGTAGTCGGCGTGCACACCGCGGACCACAAGCGGCAACGCGGCCAGCACCTTTGCCAGCGGAGGGTGTTCCTCGTTCATGCGCATGTCCAGCTTTTGCAGATAACTCACGCCCGCCCCGATGTGCGCCACTTCATCAAAGGTGACGGATTCGCGTCGCGCCGCCCCGTCCGCAAGCACAGCCATGAGGGCAAGGAGCAATACAGCTCCGGCTAGGACAATTCTTGACGATTGCGTTCTCATTTCGTCTCACCCAGAACAAAAAATGATTTTAGAGGCCAGAACTCCAAACGAGCTTCGCTGAGGCAAAAAACCGAGGCAGGCGGAGGCATTTTTTCTTTGCCGATTTCCCGGTGGGCTCGCCGACCCGCACTCGCCAGTCAACCCGTTCCCACCCTCCAATTCCCTTCAACCCTCCCCTTTCCAACGAGATAAGATCCCGCCCGGCCGTGCAGGTTATTTCCCCAGAATCGCTACACTCTTTTCAGGTGGCGAGAACAACACGGCGGATGGAGTGGGCCGCCCGGGCTGGCACACCCCGTGCCCCATCCTCTTAGAGCCTATCCAGCGACCAGGTTTTGATAGCTTCTTGGGGACATTTCGCCGCAAAAGAGCCCGCTTGAGCGGCCAAAAGACGGCAGCCCCAGGCGCAAGCCTGGGAAAGAGGCCGGAATCCGCATCGCCAGCCCGCTTGAGCGGGCGTAAGAATCTGTCCAAATGCCAGTTTTTGGACAGATTCTTGAGGGGCGAGGCACCACATCCTGGGACGGCCTTGCAGCCAAAACGGTGCAAACCCGCGAAGAACCGCCCTAAGTCTATATTTTTGACGACCTTAGCTGCTAACTTCTTTGCTTTCAATCGTTTACGGGAACCCCCTCAAGAGCGAACCAGCCTAGAATCAAGACTTTACCTAAAAAGATAGGAGGGCAGGGGGGAGGGGTAACTGATATGTGAATAGTATGTCGCCATATCAAACCCCACGGCCCCCGCTGCGAGTCGCCTGCCCTGCGGGGTTCTGGAGAGCACCGCTACAGCCGGTCAGGAGACCGACGGTACGATTTTCGGCGACCTGTGAGAAATCCAGGCCAGGGCTCTCCGTTCCCTGATCCGTGATCCCTGTTTCCTAATCCCTGTTCCCTGTATTCTGCCGGTTGGTGAGCGGCTCCTTCGTGAAACATCCGCGAATCTGGTTCACGGCCACCACCCAGGGCACGGCAACGGAAAAGGCAAAGCGGGCCAGCACCGCACCAGCGCCAAAACGGCCCAGCTGCCGCCAGTCGCGGTGAAAGGCAAACCACGATTCCAGCACGAGAATCACCAGCAGGGGAACGAAGCTCCAGCGCAAGCTGGCGAGGGCCAGCAGCTCCAACACGCACCGCGCGGCGTTGCGGAAGAGACGGCTGAAGCGTACGCCCGCCTGGCCGTCGCTGAGTGCGTAGCGGGCCATCTGGCGGCAGGCTGAGCGGAAGGTGTTTCCCGGCCGGTAATGCGCCTTGGCGTTGGCAATGAAGGCCGGGATTGTCTGCCGCCGCGCCTCAAGATCGAACAATGTGTCCTCGCCGACGAGCACCTGCTCGGGAAAACCGCCGATGCGCTCCCACAGCGTTTTCGTAAAGGCCATCGACCGCGCCGTGCACGACTTGGTGGGCTCCGTGGGCGAGAGGCGAATGCTGAAGAACGGCGCCGAGGCCACGTCCCACACGGTGCAGCCGCTCGCGTCGAGACAGGACCCGCCCAGCGCATATTCCGCCTCGCCTGCAACCAGAGGCGCGGTCAAATTCTGCAGCCAGTCGGGCGCGTAGGTGCAGCCGGCGTCCGCACAGGCAATGAGGTGCGATTGGGCGGCCTGGATGGCCACGTTTCGCCCGCGCGAGACCGGTCCGGCCGAGAATTTCAGGCTGCAGGATTCGTCGCGGATCGCCACCAGGCGCGCATCCTTTGCCGCGGCGGCTTGAAGCCATTCCCAGGTGCCATCGGTCGAGCCGCCGTCGACTATGATCACTTCCGCCGCCGGCGGAACCTGTGCCAGCAGGCTCGGGACGACGCGGCCGATGTCCTCGGCCTCGTTCAGGACGGTTGCCACAATGCTGACAGGCTGCATGGAGGCAGTATAGCGACCCGGAATTCGCCGCCGCACGGCGCCCCCCACTGCACATTGACCCGATTCCCGGTTTGACGATAAAATCGAAGAGTTTGGCGATGCACCCGCGTTCAGGGGTGCGCGGGAAATCTGTGGGTCTCCGCTCAAGTGAGCGTGTGTGCGGCCCGCCACCCGATGCAGTAGTTCGTCTGTATCCGCCCCAATCGAGCACACGGATTTGAGTTACGCGCCTGGCTCAAGAGGCCTGAGCGAGAGAGGGTCTGTTATGTACGCAGTCATTCGCACCGGGGGCAAGCAGTATCGCGTGGCTCCGGGGGACGTGTTGAAGATCGAAAGCGTGGCCGGCGGTCCGACCGTTGAGTTCAGCGACGTGCTGGCAGTTTCCGGCGAACCGGGAACCCTGACCAAGCCGGCGCAGGCCAAGGTGACGGCGGAGATCGTGGGCGAGGGCCGCGGCGACAAGATTCTGGTCTTCCACTTCAAGCGCAAGAAGCAATACAAGAAGCTGCAGGGACACCGGCAGAACTTCACCCAGGTGCGCATCCAGGCCATCGAGGCCGACGGCGTCACCTATGCCGCGACAAAGTAGCTTTCAGCTCTCAGCCTTCAGCTTTCAGTTTTTTCCTTGCGGGGGCCGGAGCAGTCGATCGTTGAGATGTACTAGCTAATAGCTGACGGCTGAAAGCTGTTGGCTGTTTTCGAGAAGGGAATTCGGCAATGGCACACAAAAAAGGTGGAGGCAGCTCCACAAACGGACGGGATTCGAACGCGCAGCGGCTGGGCGTAAAGGCCTTTGCCGGCGAGTTGGTGACAGGCGGCTCCATCATCACGCGGCAGCGCGGCACGCGCATCAAGCCGGGCGCTAATGTGGGCATTGGCTCCGACGACACACTTTTTGCCAAGGTCACCGGCCGCGTGGTGTTTACCGACCGCGGACGCCGCGGACGCTTTGCCTCGATCGAGCCGGCAGCCGAGTAACGAACGGCATTAGAGACACACGCGAGCCTCTTTCCAACGTCAAAGGCCCCGGCATCGCCGAGGCCTTTGGTCTTTCTACTCCCTGTTCCCTAATCCCTATTCCCTGTTTTTACGTCTCGGACTCGCGTCCCTTCATGTTCCGTGCCAGCACCTTCTCAACCACGCGCTCCACATCGGAGAGGAAGAAACTGTTGGCGGGCTGCTGCACGGCAACCCTGGTTCCGGTGTGGCCGAGAGCGGATGCGATTTCGTTCCAGCGATAAATCGTCGAGCTCGCCGGCACGAGGATTGGCTTGCGGGCGGGCTCCGGCAGGACGCAGTAAATCATCCAGATGGCCAGGGTGGCCAGAATCAGCGACTCGTAGACGAACTGGACCGGATCGTTGTACGAAGCGACGCGAGAGATCCACGATGCAAGGAGGAAGTCGCCCGACGACAGGACGCCGAAACCAAATGCGATGCCGAAGGACAGGTCGCGTACCGTCAGGCGCAGCGCGCTCATGCTCAAGCAAAGGAAAGCCAGCAGGCACAGCTCGAGAACGCTGACCGAGTGCATGAGGCCGTAGGATATTTCCGCGATGGTGTGAATTCCCAGGTGCGCATACGAGATCGACGACAGGCTCACAATGACTGAAACCACGGCGGCCCAGCGGAAGATCACGATGGCGAGCTTGGTGATGCCGGGAAAGGGAGCGAGCGCGGAGCGGAAGACCTCAATGCAGATGAAGAACAGCAGCACGGCGGTTGTGAGATAGGTCGCAAAAAAGCCGAAATAATAGATTTTGCCTAGAGCAATATGATCGGCGCGATTCCAGGACAGCAATTCCTCGTGAAGCACAAGCGCCAGAAGCGGCGTGGAAATCGCGCGCACCGCCAGGTAATAACTCATTGCCCGGAAACGGTGATGCAGCCCTTTGCTCCAGAAGAGAAAAGCGAGTACGGCCCAGAGAAGAAACTCGCACGCATTCATCGCCGACATTGCGAAGTTCAATGGCATTAGGCTGTGGCGCAATTCTGTGAACGCACTAAGAATAGCGCCAATCAGCCTTAAGACCCAAACACAAAAGGGTAACGCGCCGCTGGCACTTTCGTGCTAGGTCGTTGATTTAGCAGCACGCCCAGAGAAATCAACGATTCAATGCCGTCTGCACAAGGCAGGTTCCGTCCGAATCACAGGGCAGAGGACCGGGAAGGTCGAGAGGGCCCGGGCCACTGGCGGACATCGAGGCGTGCTTGATCAGGGTCTGCGTGGTGGCGGGGGCGAAGGAAGCCGAGGCCAGGCCAGCGATAGCGACGAGCAGGGCGAACATGCGAATGACGAATTTCATCTTTAGTAACCTCGTGGAGTTCGACATGGAAAGAGTTACGTTTCTTTCTAGGCAAGTAGCGTACCGCAGAATTTAGTATAAGTCTAGTTTTTTCATAAATATAACAAAATAGGATGGAGGATGATTACTAACGTCATTCCAGTGGAGTGTTTGGATGTCCTTGGTAACCACGTGCACGCGCTTGTCCGGTGCCTTCGTCCACCTCGGCCGCATGGTAAAATAAGCCTAGACAAACGGGCTTGATCACCTCGGTTTTTCAAGCGGTTAGTCGCTCTCCAACGTCCGGAAAACGTCTCCGGTGACCCTTGATTTGGCACACCTTGCGAACGGAATTTTATGGCGACTGAAGTTCTGAGCAGCACCTCCATGCACGGCGACAACGATAGCTACACCGGTGAGAACATCAAGGTTCTCGAAGGACTGGAAGCGGTACGCTTGCGCCCTGCCATGTACATCGGCTCGACCGGCGAAATGGGGTTGCATCACCTCGTCTACGAAGTTGTCGATAACTCCGTGGATGAGGCACTGGCGGGCTACGCAAAGAAAATCGACGTGGTGATCCATGTCGACAACTCCATCACGGTCGTGGACGACGGGCGCGGCATTCCCGTGGACATGATGGATCTGCCTGGCGGCGAGCGCATGCCCGCCGCGCAAGTCGTGCTCACCAAGCTGCATGCGGGCGGCAAGTTCGACTCTTCGACGTACAAGGTTTCCGGCGGACTGCACGGCGTCGGCGTCAGCGTTGTGAATGCGCTGAGCGAAGAGCTCGAGGTGGAGATCTGGCGTCCGGAAAAGCCCGGCGAGCCCAGCCACACCTACGAGCAGAGCTATGCGAGGGGCGTACCCACTTCGAAGCTGCAAAAGACCGGCACCAGCAAGCGACGTGGCACCAAAGTGCACTTCCTGCCGGACAAGACCATCTTCGTCACCGCCGAGTTCAACTATGACACGCTGGCGCAGCGGCTGCGCGAGATGGCGTTCCTCAACAAGGGCCTTGAGATCACGCTGACCGACGAGCGCACCGCCGACCCGAAGACTGGCGAAGCGCGGCGCGCCGAATTCCGCTACGCCGGGGGCATCGCCGAGTTCGTCAAGCATCTCAATCGCGGCAAGAGTGTGCTGCACGACAAGCCCATCGTCATGGAGGCGTCGCGCGACGGCGTCGAGATCGACATCGCACTGCAGTACAACGACAGCTATTCCGAGACGGTATTCAGCTTCGCCAACAACATCAACACCGTGGACGGCGGCACGCATCTTTCCGGATTTCGCGCGGCGCTGACGCGCACCATCAACTTCATCGGCCAGCAGATGGGCCTGTTCAAGGACTTGAAGGAGAGCCTGAGCGGCGACGACGTGCGCGAGGGCCTGGTGGCAGTGGTGAGCGTGAAGCTGTCGCAGCCGCAGTTCGAAGGCCAGACCAAGGGCAAGCTCAACTCCGACATCGCCGGCACCGTGCAGGCCTTCGTCAACGAGCGCCTGGGTATGTATTTGGAGCAGAATCCTCCGGTGGCGCGCCGCATCATCAACAAGGCGATTGAAGCAGCGCGCGCGCGCGAGGCGGCGCGCAAGGCGCGCGATCTGACGCGGCGCAAAGGCGCGCTCGATGGCGGCGGACTACCCGGTAAGCTGGCCGACTGCAGCGAGCGCAATCCCGAGCGCTGCGAACTCTACCTGGTGGAGGGCGAATCGGCCGGCGGCACGGCCAAGCAGGGCCGCGATCGGCGCTTCCAGGCCATTCTGCCGCTCAAGGGCAAGATTCTGAACGTGGAGAAGGCGCGCTACGACAAGATGCTCGGGCACGAGGAAATCCGCGCCATGATCACGGCGCTGGGCTGCGGCATTGGCAAGGAGGATTTCGATCCGGCCAAGATCCGCTACGGCAAGATCATCCTGATGACTGACGCCGATGTGGACGGCTCCCACATTCGCACGTTGCTGCTCACGTTCTTCTTCCGCCACATGACCGAGCTCATCAAGCGCGATCATGTGTATATCGCGCAGCCGCCGCTTTACAAGATCAAGAAAGGTCGCTTCGAGCAGTACATCAAGGACGACCGCGAGTTTGTGAAGGTAATGGTGAAGCGGGCGTCGGAAGGCATGGTGGTGCGCCACGGAGAGATCGCGAGCCGCATCGAAGGCGCCGAGCTGACCCGCTTCATGGCCACGCTCAACGAGTATCTCGGCTTTGTTGAGAAGGTGGACAAGCGCATCCGCAACGAAAAACTGACCGAGATGCTGGCCCGCGCCGAGCTGACGCATCGCGCCGATTTTTCTTCAAAGGACGGACGGGGAGTTCCGGACAAGATTGCCGATTTGCACTCGAAGCTTGTCGAGCTTGCCGATGAGTTCCAGTTCAAGGTTGGCAAGCCTCTCGAGGACGAGGAACACCACACCTGGTCCATCTGCTTTACCGATACTCAGGGCGCCACGCGTTGCATCGACTGGACACTGGCTTCCAGCCCCGAGTTCCGCCAGATGATGTCGAAGTACTCGCTCATCAAGGAGTTTCTCGAGCCGCCCTTCCTGGTGGAGTATGCCGCCAAATCTGCCGCGGCCGCATCGGACGACGAGGAAGAGGCAGAGGGCGCCGAGGCCAGGACGGGAACCAAGTCTCCCGCTCGCGCCGCACGCACTTTGCGCGAGCCGGTGGAAAAGCAGACCGCCCGCGAGCTCTTCGCCTACATCGTGGAGCAAGGCAAAAAGGACTACCAGGTGCAGCGCTACAAAGGCCTGGGCGAGATGACGGCCACGCAGCTTTGGGAAACCACAATGGACCCCGAACACCGCACCCTGCTTTCAGTGAAGCTCGAGGACATTGCCGAAACCGAGGCCATCTTCACCACCCTCATGGGCGAAGACGTGGAAGCCCGCCGCAAATTCATCGAAGACAACGCGCTGGACGTAAAGAACCTGGATATCTGATGTTTCAGGGCGCCCTCATGGAGCGCCCTGCATTGGTTGCCATGGCTGTTCGGCAAACTTCTTCTCAAGGAGTGAGTGTCATGAACTTCCATCGTAGTTTGCGTTCATTTGCAGGGTTGGCGCTGGCAACAATGCTGGCACTCGGCGGGTGCAAATCCGGCAACCAGGCCGACAATCCTCAGCAATCGGGCGTTGTGGGCGGCTCCGTCTCACAACCGTCCCAAAATCCGCAGCAGATTACCAGCGGTTCGAATTCAGCACCCGCTTCGGGCTCCGCACCGGGCAGCGGCGCGCCTGCGCCGCAAGCGCCTCCTCCTCCGGCAGTGGTCGTTTTGCCCGTGGGCACAAACCTCCGCGTCCGCCTAGATCAGGACCTAGGCTCAAAGATCAGTCACGCCGGCGATTCGTTCAACGCCACGATCGCTGACGACGTGATCGTGAACGGACAGACCGTGATCACGAAGGGCGCGCGCGCGGAGGGCACGGTGGTTGACGCCAAGCCGCTGGGACATGTCAAAGGCGGCGCCTTGCTCGAATTGCGCCTGGAGCGCGTACATACAAATTGGGGCAGCTACCCGGTAGCGACCGACACCATCACTCGTGCGGAAAAGGGCAAGGGCAAGCGCACCGCGGAGTTTGCCGGCGGCGGCGGAGCCTTCGGGGCTCTGGTAGGTGGAATTGCCGGACACGGCAAGGGTGCGCTGATCGGCGGCGTGGCCGGCGCCGGAGCGGGCACCGCCGGCAGCGCCTTCACCGGCAACAAGGAGATCTTCCTTCCCGCAGAAACGCTCCTCAGCTTCCATCTGGATCACGCAGTCCACATTACCGAGCAGCAACAATAGAGGAAGGGCCCAGCACCCCAACTGGCCGCATTCTGCTTCCCAAAGGGATGTCCCCGATGGAGCGACTCATCCTGGCCGCATGGCTGCTCACATGAGCTGCTGCGAGCTCCGCCGCGCAATCGGACGGCTCCAACGCACTCGCAACTTCGCGAGTTTTCGCTTTTAACGAGGTGAACGCGAAAACCGCGCCCAACGGCGCCGTGGGGCACAATGTTTTCACCGGCACGCTGGCCACCGGCGAAGCCGTCGCCGTGCATGAGACCATGCAGCCCGCCGGGACCGTCGCCAGCCCCGCGCACCGCATCCAGCACTCGGAGTTGATCGTCGTCGAGGAAGGCACTCTCGAGTTCGAGCACGACGGTAAAGCTGAGCGCGCCGGAGCGGGCAGCATCATTTATGTAGCCTTCGGGACCGTGCACGCCGTAAGAAATGTGGGTGACGGTCCCGCCAAGTACTTCGTCATACAGATCGGCGGAGACACCAAAAAATAGCCGAGGCGCCAGGGCCCGTGGACCGCTTTCTAGTGCCTGTCAGCTCCCCGGCCGCAGGAAACGAGCTGATCTTGAGGATGCAGGCTTTGGCAGGCGTGTGCGGCCATTGACGGAGCGGACCGAGCCCGGGCCGGAGACCCGTTCCCGGAAGCACCGCCTCCTAACCCAAGGCTCACTCGCCGAAACGGGCGTTTTTCCCAGGCGATTTCGCCCCATGGGAACAACTTTGTCGAGCCCTGCTTCCCTCCCGTTCCGTTGTATTGACTCCCCCTTTCTATGCAGCTATCTCTGGGGAAAACACGCGCAACTTTCGTTGGGAGGTGGGGTTTCGACCTCAGTAGTACCCTCCAGGTTATTGTCTGCCCACTCGGCTGATTTTGCTCCAGTGGCAGGGGCCCCCACAGGCGGGCGTGGAATCATGCAAACGGCGAGAGAGCAGGAGCCGTATTGGCAGAATTCCATCGGCAGCCATGAGGTCATTGTGACGCACCGCTGGTGTGGGCGATCTCCCGTGGCGCAAAGGGGGAATGCGGCCTGGAAGCAGCAAGATTGTTGGGACAAGGAGCACGAATATGATCGGCAAAGCACGAGTTCTTTTTGTGACCGCCGCCACGGCGACCTTCTTCTGGATGACCGGCTGCACCAGCAGCCTCACCTCTTCAACGACAAGCGTTACGACTCAATCGCAGACCGGCAACGTCAATGTTGTGCTCAGCGACGACCCCACAGAGGACTGGGCAACCATTGGCGTGAGGGTCGAAAGCATAGCGCTGAATCCGCAGGGCAGCGGCACGCCAGTGACGGTATTCACGGCGCCTTCCACGCCGCCGATCATCAACCTCGTGCAGCTTGACCAGCTGGGTGAGATTATCGGCAACGCTTCGATTCCCGCAGGCACCTACACCTCGGCCACGCTCACGCTCGCCACGAACAACAATGGAACCACCTGCGACATGCTTCTGGTGGCGTCTGGCGATCCATCGTCGGGCTTTCCGCTTCCTGCCGGGTCGACCGTGCCGTGCAGCCAGATTGATGTCGTCGGCGCGCAAGGCACCTCGCCCAATGTGACGGTTCCGCTGAAAATCAACCTCGTTTCGCCACTCACCGTCACGTCAGGCAGCAGCAATGCCCTCGATCTGGAATTCGATCTGCGGCACCCCGCGTTCATCGTGGAGCATGAGCCCGCCGGCGCGACAACCCCGACCTGGGCGATCAATTTCAACGGCCCGGTGCGCCATCACCCGCGTCCCGATCTCACGCAACTTCTGCTGCGGCACGTTTATGGCCAGGTTGCCTCGTCGACCAACACCTCGATCACCATCGAGCGCTCGTTTCCGGATCATCCTGTGACCACTCCTGAGACCGCGACGACCGTGGCCAGCGACACGCTGCCCATCCAGATCGATGCAACCAATGGCACCATCTTCTTCGATCTCGACAACATGACCGCCCCCACTACGCTCACCAGCTTTTCCACGGTGACTTCGGACTTTGCGAACTCTCCCTACGTGCGTGTTGCGGCGCGCTGCCAGAGCGACGGCACGCTGGTGGCGACCCGCATCCTGCTCAGCAAGACCTTCGACAAGATCTGGCAGAATCCCGAGGGCCACGTGCTGCACGTGAACACCACGACCAACAACATGTGGGTGACGACCGAGGACGGGAATGCCAAGGAGATTGCCATCGGTCCCAACACCGACTTCTATTTCCGGTCCGACAACACGGTGATTGGCACGGGCACGTCGTTCTTCGACGAGAAGACTCTCGGCGGCCTGCCGAACCTGGCGCGCGGATTCAAGGTGAATGTGACCATCGATCCGCTGTCCGCGGCCACACCTCCTGTGGCGCTCACGGTCGAAATCGACGTGGCGCGTTATAACGGCACCATCAGCTCGCCCACGAGCAGTGACTTTGACTACACGCGGGTCTTTGCTATGGCGGATACGCGGGGCGGCAAGGACAATTACACCGGCTCAATCGGATACATCAAGTCCACCAGCGCCAACACCACCCCTGCTGGCGTCGCGGTCGAGGGATTCTATTGGTGGGACTTCGGGTTCCCGACCCTTCCCGATACCGGCGCCAACGCAGTGAGCGACTTCGTGGACGCGACTGACGGCTCCGTGAACTTTGGCGGAACCGTAGGCGCGTTGCAGCCGGTCGGCCTGAGCAACGCCACATGGAACGATCCCAACGCATCGGATACGTGGTCGGCGCTTTGGACAGTGCTCACGCCCGTCGCCGCGCCACTCGGCACCGTCTCCTCGGCATTCTCGTCAACCACCAATAGCTTCCAATACAAAGTGCCGCTGCCTACGGCGGCGCCGACTAACACGCCGGCCGCGTTACCGGTTACAGTCGACCTGATGACGGCCAGCGGCAGTGCAACCCTGGTCTATGATGTCGATCGCCAGGGCAACATCATTACCATCACGCCGGAGGACATCAGCAACTCCAGCACGTTGACCGCGGTAGGCAACGCCCTGGTGTCCGGCGTTCCCGTGAAAGTCTACGGCGTGCCGCAAAAAGATGGCAGCATCAAGGCATATGTGCTGTTTTATTACACGCACACAGCATCCACCATCTAACTGTTACTGCTTCTTTGGCTCGCAGGCCGGTTACGCCCCGCGCACATGTCCGCGCCCATTACTCTTCACGGCATACATGCGTGCGTCAGCCGTACCGATGATGGCATGCACCTGGAGACCGTCGCCGGGCGCGGAGGCCAGGCCTACGCTGGCGCTCACATTCAGCTTCAGCCCGTTCTTCATGCGGAACTGCGTATCCATCAGCGCACGATGCATGGCCTTTGTCAGCTCCAGCGCAGTCTCCGCATCGGTCTGCGCCATCAGGATCACGAATTCGTCGCCGCCATAGCGGAAGCACACATCCTGTTTGCGGCTCAGCTCTTGCAGCCTGCGTCCGGTAAGCGCCAGCAGTTCGCTGCCGACGAGGTGCCCGTGCGCGTCGTTCACCAGCTTGAACCGGTCCAGGTCAAGAAACGCCAGGCTTACGGGCACACGCGATTTTTTGCACCGTCTCAATTCGCGGTCCAGCACGTCGTACAGATGGCGCACGTTTTGGAGGCCGGTGGTGTCGTCGGTGATCGTCAGCTGCTGAATGCGGGCCACGTCGTGCGCGTTTTCGATGGCGATGGCTGCGTGGTCGGCCAGGATGTGCAGAAAGGCAATCGTGTAATCCGACATCTCGGCACGGGGATTGAGGATCTCAATGACGCCCTGCGTGCCCTTGCGTCCGCGCAACGGCATGGCAATGGCCGCGCGCACGGCACGCGAGCCGCCGGCGCCGGGCTGTTGCAGACGAGGATCCTCTTCCGCCACGGGAACTATGACGGTCTCGCCGTGCTGGAGCACCCATCCGGCCAGACCCTCGCCCACTTTCACCCGCAGGCCCTTCAAAGCCTCCTGCTCGTCGCCGGCAGCAATGGCATAATAAAGTTCCTGGCTGGACTCGTCGAGCATGAGCAGCGTCCACAACTCCGCCTCCACCATCCGCTCCATGTGTTCCAGGATGGTGCGCAGAATCGTGTCCAGGTCGAAGCTTGAGGTGAGCGATCGCGCCAGTTGATGAAATACAAGCAGATCAGCGAGCGGGATGCGTTCTTCCGTCTCGTTTGGCATATCTTGGCCCTGGGGGAGAAGTCTTTCCATCATTTTGTCATGCAAGTGAGTGCGCGCAAGCGATGATTCGTCTGCTTCAGGTCACCTGCGTGCTAGTTGAGAATCGATGCAAAACCACCGGCTTAACAGCTTAACCGCCGATGTGCACCATCGAGCGCGATGGCTTCAGGAATCCCGGTTCACCGATGTGATGCCGCGCTTCTTTTCCCTGAATAGTACGCACAATGTAGGCGCGCAGTTCCTCGTCGCCGGCCCCGGCCCGCAAGCGCCCGTAAAGATCGTGTTCCACCTGCGAAAACAGGCAGGTGCGAATCTTGCCGTCGGAAGTAAGCCGCACCCGGCTGCACGCGCCGCAAAATGCCTGGCTTACCGGGGCGATGATGCCAATCTCGCCCACGCCGTCGGCGAAGGTATAGCGGCGCGCCGTTTCGCTGGCCTCGCGAGGCGGCAATTCCGTCAGAGGCATCGCCCGGCCGATGCGCGCCACGATCTCCTCGAGAGTGACCACGATCTCCGGCGACCAGAGACGGCCCTCTTCGAGCGGCATGAATTCGATAAAACGCACAACAACGTCTTCCTGGCGGGCGAAGCGGGCAAAACCCTCGATCTGATCGTCGTTGAAGCCGCGCAAAAGTACGCAATTGATCTTGAGCGGCGTGAGCCCTGCGGCGCGCGCGGCGCGAATGCCTTTGAGGACCACCGGAAAGCTGCCCGGGACCCGCGTGATGCGTTCGAAGGCCGCCGCATCCACGGCGTCCATGCTCACCGTGACCCGGTTGAGCCCGGCGGCTTTGAGCGGGCCGGCGAGCGACTCCAGCAGATGGCCGTTGGTGGTGAGAGCAAGGTCGAGCGCATCGCCTGCCGGCGTGCGCATGCGTGCCAGCTCCTCGACCAGCTCGACGACCCCGCGGCGCAAAAGCGGCTCTCCGCCGGTGAGCCGTACCTTGGTAATTCCCAGGCCGACAAAAAGCCGGATCAGGCGTAGATATTCTTCGCCAGCCAACTCCGGATACTGTGCCCCGGCCTCGCCGGTGCGGCAATACACGCATTTGTAGTTGCAGCGGTCGGTAATGGAGACACGCAGATCGTGGATCACGCGCCCGTTGCTGTCGGTCAGCGGTGGGAGTGGCGCCAGGGCGGAAGCGGCGGATAGGGAAGCGGCGGCCATCAGCTATCTCCAGCCTATACCCTTTTGGGATCGGCTTGAAGGGAAGGGAAGCAAAGCCATGCATTCGTTCCTCGCGGGTGCCCCACCCTCGGGGTCCCCACGGACAGGTCTTCGTCTGTGGGGTGGACGCTCGCCGCGTCTTTGTTTTTGCGGCTAGGGTGGGGAAGATCGAGACGATAGCATAAGAAGAAGAAGCGTGCCGCCGACGCGATAGCGGCATGGCGAGCCAGGCGAGGGAATCAGGAAAAATGCCGGCAACGGGAGCCAGACCGATCGGTACGGCGGACGAGGCAGGAGCGGCACAAGCCGTGCGGCAGATGTTCGACTCCATCGCGCCGCGCTACGACCTGCTGAATCACGTGCTCTCGGCCAACGTGGATCATTTGTGGTGGCGGAGGGCGGCGCGTCGGTTTCGCGATGTTCTGGCCAGGCCCGACGCGGAGATTCTGGATATCTGCTGCGGCACTGGCGATCTGACCAGGGCATTGCTGAAGTTGCGTCCGCGGGGAGCGCGGCCGGTTCTGGCCGGCGACTTTGCCCGCGCCATGCTGGCTCGCGGAGCGCAAAAGTTTGGCCGGCAGACGCTCGAGTCACCCAGCAACGGCAAGGAATCAGCGGCAGCGCCTTACGCAATTGCCATTGAAGCCGATGCGCTCCATCTGCCGCTGCGCGCGGAGTCGCTCGACTTGATTGTGACGGCCTTTGGCTTCCGCAATCTCGCCAACTACGCGGCCGGTCTCAAGGAGTTTCACCGCACGCTCAAACCAGGCGGACAGTTGGGGATTTTGGAGTTCAGCGAGCCGGGCGGAGTGATGGGCAAGGCCTATGCGCTCTACTTCCGGCGCGTACTGCCGGCCATCGGCAGGTTGATCTGCGGCAAAAACGGTCCCTACAACTACCTTCCGAATTCGGTGGGCGCGTTTCCGCCGCCCGGCGAGATGCTGGAGATGCTGCGGAGGGCGGGTTATGTGGACTGTGCCTGGCAGCCCTATACCTTCGGCATTGCGGGGTTGTACACGGCCACGCGCGCCCCGGTACCCTAGAGGCAGGATGACCTCGGCAGTCTCCAGTTCGCGGGCCACCGAGCCTCCCGTTCAGAACCTCGCCGCAATGAGCGCTGAAAAGCGGCGCGTGGCATGGCTCTCCATGGCGGCCGCGGCGGTCATGACGCTGCTCAAGCTTGGCGCCGGCGTGCTCTCCGGCTCTCTGGGTGTGCTCTCTGACGCGGCACACTCCGGGCTCGATCTGGCCGGGGCTGCGCTCACCTTCTTCTCAGTGAATGTGAGCGACAAGCCGGCTGACGAAGACCATACCTACGGCCACGGCAAAATCGAAAACCTGTCGGCGTTTGCCGAGGCAGGCCTGATGGCCTTCTCCTGCGCGTGGATCGTGTGGGAAGCCGTCTCGCGCATGATGTACCACACGGTGAATCTCCACCACTCCATCTGGCCGGTGCTGGTGCTGCTCACTTCGATCGCCGTGGACTTCTGGCGCTCGCGGCAACTGCGCGCGGTGGCTCTGCGTACGGGGTCGCCGGCGCTGGCGACGGACGCCTTCCACTTTGCCTCAGACATTTGGGCCACGCTCGCGGTGCTGGCCGGATTGGTTGCTACGTGGCTCGGATCGCGATTCGGTATTGCTGCTCTCCACTACGCCGACCCCTCTGCGGCGATCCTGGTTTCGCTGCTGATTCTGCGCATGGCCGTCCGCCTGGGCCACGAAGCCGTGGGCGCGTTGCTGGATGAGATCCCCGCGGAAACCCGGCGGCGACTGGTGCGCGAGGTGGAGCGCGTGGAAGGCGTGCTGGCCGTGGAGCGCGCGCGGGTGCGGCGTGCGGGCGCCGGGCACTTTGCCGATCTCACGCTGGCTTTGCCGCGGCGATTCACCTTTGAGCACACCGGCGAGTTGGTCAATGCCGCAACGGCCGCGGTGCACCGCGTGCTGCCCGCGGCCGACGTGGTTATCCACACCATCCCCCGCGAATCCCGGACCGAGAGCATCTTCGATCGCGTACGCGCCGTAGCCGCGCGGAACAACGTCTCGGTGCACGAGCTGAGCGCCCGGTCGCACCACGGGCGCCTGCAGGTCGAGCTGCACGTCGAAATTGAGGAAAACAAGAAGCTCAGAGAGGCGCACAGCTTTGTCACCGCAATGGAAGCGGAGATTCTGCGCGATGTTCCCGAGATCGATTCCGTGCTTACGCACATCGAGAGCGAGCCGGCCACGATTGAACAGCCGGACGACGTGGTTGTGGAAGACCGCAGGATTGAGTTGGCGCTGCGCGCCGCGGCCGCGGGAATCCCCGACATTGTGGACGTGCATGCCATCGCGGTGGGCCGCACGCGCGAGCACATCTCTGTCACATGTCATTGCACCTTGCCCGACGATCTTCCGATGCACCGCGTCCACGAAGCCATCACGGAGCTGGAAGACCGCTTCAAGCCGGAGTGCCCCGAGGTGTACCGCGTGACCATCCATCCCGAGCCGGTGACGGATAATACCCGATAGGGCACGCGTATAACGGTGTGAAGGATAAAAGGACGGTTCTCAATGTGGGCAATTGATCTCAATGACGAAATCAATCGGAAGATGGCGAACGTCTGGGTTGTTCTGATCCTGTTTTTCATGATCCTGTGCGAAGCGGCGGCGATTCACGGGTTGTGGTTCGGAAAAGCCATCCATGTTTACGCACTGAGGCGGTATTCTCTTCCGGTCTTGATCGCATTCCCCGCATTGTTCCTGCCTGCTATCCGTAGGCAGGCAAGACGATGGGTCGCGCAAGAACAGATAACTTCTGACCTCGCAGCACGCATCGTTCAAATGTTTTGCGCCGCAACGATGGTGAGCTACGTCTGCATTCTCTGGCTTGCGGAGTTGGCCTTTCTTGCGCGGTGATTGTCCATGAATACCCGCGCCATCGCGAATTTCTTTCAAGTGGCTTCGCTGCTGCTGCTGCTCATTGCCGTGGCGTTGCTGGCCGCCATTGCGACCATGCAATTTGCCATTCACGGCGCCGAGGTGCAGGTGCCCGCGTTGAAGGGCATGACGGTGGCCGACGCGCTGAGCGAAACCGCCGGCCTGGGACTGAATCTGAACGTCGACAATCGCTACTATTCGGGCGATGTGGCTGCCGGCCACATTCTTTCGCAGTCGCCCGAGGCAGGCACGGTGGTGCGCCGCGAGTGGCATGTGCGCGTGGCGGAGAGCCTGGGACCGCAGAAGGTCGACGTCCCCGACACGGTGGGCGTAGATGAGCGCGTGGCGTCGCTGGAGCTGCGCCGCGCGGGTCTCGAGGTGGGCGAGATTGCGCGCCTTCCGTACAAAGCTGCCGCCGAGGGAACGGTGCTGGCGCAGGATCCACCCGCGCACGCGCAGGGCATCGAGCAACCGAGCGTGAACCTGCTGGTGGCTGCGCCGGACGATGAAACGCCGGACGGATACGTGATGCCGGACTTTGCCGGATGGCCGATCTCGAGCGCCAACGCGGCTTTGACGAAGGTTGGCATTCGCACCGGGCCGCCCGACCTTGTGGATGTACCGGTGGCGCCGATGGGCTTTGGGACTGCGCCGCTTCGTCCGCCAGCCAAGCCGGGAGCCGTGCTGGCGCAGTCACCGGGCGCCGGCTCGCGCATTGACCAGAGCACGATTGTTCATTTCACTGTAGTGAAGTAGGAAACAAGAGGAGGTCCAACGGCATGGGACTGAGCGAGGACTTGGAGCAAATTGCAAGCCAGGAGCGTGAACTGCGCTTGCCGCGACTGGACGCGCAAACCGCATGGGAGCTGGGGGCGCGCATTCGTACTCTGGCGACGGAACGCGGCCTCAGCCTGGTGATCGATGTGCGGCGTTTCGGGCAGCCGTTGTTTTATGCGGCTCTCGAGGGCACCACTCCCGACAATGCGGAGTGGGTGCGCCGCAAGAGCAACGTGGTGGCGCGCTTCCATCGCAGCTCCTATGCCGTTGGCATGACGCTTAAAGTGAAAGCGACGACGCTGCTGGAGCGCTACGGACTGCCGGTCGCAGATTATGCGGCCGACGGCGGTTCCTTTCCGCTGATTGCCGAGAACGCGGGCATCGTGGGCAGCGTGACCGTGTCCGGACTGCCGCAGTGCGACGATCACAACCTGGTTGTGGAAGCGCTGTGCGCGTTGCTGGGGCGGGATTTTGCCGCATTGCGCCTGGAGCCAGAGAGCGCATAGCGGCGGGAGCTGAATCAAGCCGACTTTTCAAGCAGAGCCACAAAAAAGCCATCGGTCGGCAATGCGCCCGGCAATAAGCGCAGTGCGCCGTCAGGCGTGAGGCATTTTCGCAACGGTGCCGCTGCCTCAGGGCGGAGAATGCCGTGGCGTTGAAGAGTCTCGATGGCCGGCGCGAGCGAAATCTGTCTAACGTTCTGATTTTCCGCGAGCACCGCCGCGACGACCTGCTCATTTTCCTCCGGCTCCAGTGAACAGGTTGAGTAAATCACGCGACCGGCGGGACGGACGGCGCGTAAAGCCGCGCGCAATAGGTCGCGTTGGCGCTGGGCAAGCCGCGGCAGGTCTTCAATTTGCAAGTGATGACGGATCTCAGGATTGCGGCCCAGCGTGCCGGTGCCGCTGCAGGGCACGTCCACCAGCGCACGATCGAATGCGGCTTCTTCTTCAAGGTCGGCTGCATCGGCAAGCCGGCACTCTACGCGATCGGCATATGCGGCGAGGCGTTTACGTAATTCGGCAAGCCGCCGCGGGCTCGATTCGCAAGCGACGATGTGCGCCTGAGGATTGCGCTCAGCAAGGATGAGCGTCTTGCCGCCGGGCGCGGCACACGCATCGAGAATTCTTCCTTGGTCTTGGTATTTCTCTTGGTTTTGGATTTTTTTCTGGTTTTGGACGAGATCCGTGCAGGCAGCAAGCTCGCCAATCAACTGCGACCCTTCGTCCTGCACGCGCACACGGTCTTCGCGAAAGGCAGGCGTGGCCGTCCCATCGCCGGAAACCACGGTGCGCGCGGCGGTGAGCAGCTCACCGGATGCAAGCTCGACTCCTGCCTTGCTCAATTCGTCTGCGACGGCGGGACTCTCTATGCGCAGGGTCATTCGCGGCTGGCTCTGGCCGTGGCGGCAGATCGTTTGCATCGCTTCCGGGCCATAAACTGAAGTCCAGCGCTCGACCATCCACGCGGGGTGCGCCTGAACGGCCGCCGACTCGTCACTGTCCTCCTCCAAAACTCCGCCGCGCGCAGCGGTGCCCTGCGCAGCACCGCTGCGCAAAGCATTGCGAAGAACCGCATTCACCATCCCGGCGGCAAAGCGATGGCCCGACTGTTTTGCCAGCTCCACGCTCTCATCGATGGCGGCATGGGCGGGAACGCGGTCGAGAAAGCGAAGTTGGAAGGCGCCGAGGCGGAGAGCGATGAGGACTTCAGGATCGAGCCGGGCGTTGGGACGCTTGAGCAGCGGGCGAATCTGCGCGTCCAGCCAGATCTGCCAGCGAAGCACGCCCAGCACCAAAGCCGTGGTCAGATGGCGGTCTGCGAGTGCGAGCGCACTGACTTCCTTTGCGCGCAGCAAATCGTCGGAGTGAGCCTGGCCGCGTTCGACGGCGAGAAGAATGCGAAAAGCGGCTTTGCGCGCGGGAGAAATGGCAGGCATGGCGCTTAACCCAGGCGCGCGTCCGCCGCAAGCGGATTTCCGCGCAGGAACGCGGCGGCATCCAGGCGCTTTTTGCCTTCGAGCTGCACTTCCAGTAACTCCAGCCAGGTGTTGCCGGCGCAGCTGACAAAGAGGCGACGGTTCTCGATGCGCACCGAGCCCGGAGCGGCGACACCGAACTGCTCCGCGTCACTCTCGTGCACAACCGCCATGCGGTGCACGATCAGCTTCCTGCCATGGAGAGCGGTGAAGGCGCCGGGCCAGGGCTGAAAGCCGCGCCAGCGGTTGAAGAGCTCCGTCGCAGAGCGCGCGGCAAAGTCCATGCGGCCGTCTTCGCGGTTGAGCAGCGGCGCGTACGTGGCGCCTTCGTGATTTTGCGGCTGCGGATGAATGGCTCCATCGGCGAGTCCCGCGAGAGTCTCGACGACCAGCGGTGCTCCCGCTCCGGCCAACACAGAAAACAAATCTCCCGCAGTTTGATCGGGTGCGATCTCGAGGGTCCGCTGCAGCAGAATCGGACCCGTGTCGAGGCCTTCTTCAAGAAGCATGGTGGTGTTGCCGGTAAAAGCGTCGCCCATGGCGATGGCCCATTGGATGGGCGCGGCGCCGCGGTACTTTGGCAGCAGCGAAGCGTGAAGATTGATGCAGCCGAGCCGGGGCAGGGCAAGCATCCAGGGAGGAATGATGCGCCCGTAGGCGACGACGACAATGGCGTCGGGCGCGATGGCTTCGAGCTGTGCGCGAAACTCGGTGTTATTACGGATCTTTTCCGGTTGCGTGACGGCAAGACCGGCGGCCAGAGCGGCCTGCTTTACGGGAGTGGGGGCAATTTGCTGGTCGCGTCCCACGGGACGGTCGGGCTGCGAAACCACCAGAGCGATTTCGTGGCCCGCGGCGAGCAACGCCTGCAGGGTGGGAACGGCGAACTGGGGCGTCCCGCAAAAAACCAGCCGGAGGGGGCGCGCCGCATGTGTCATGGCCGTTTTACCAGATGCCTTCGCTCTGCATCTTGCGAATCTTGCGGAGATTGAGACTGCGCTTGAGGGCGCTCATGCGGAAGATGAACAGGATGCCGTCAAGATGGTCGATTTCATGCTGGAAGGCTCGGGACAGCAGTTCTTCGCCATCCATTTCGAACCACTTGCCCTGTTCATCCTGTGCGCGAATGCGGACCTTTGCCGCGCGCACCACCTTCTCGCGAATGTCAGGAAAGCTCAGGCAGCCCTCCTCTTCGTACTGCTTTCCCTCGCTCACGATGATTTCCGGGTTAATGAGCACGAGCTTCTGCGCCGGGTCCTTGCCCATGCTCAGGTCGATCACCGTGACGCGCTTGGACACGCCCACCTGGGGCGCGGCCAGCCCGATGCCCTGCGAAGCGTAAGTGGTCTCGAACATATCGGCGACCAGCTTGCGCAGTTCGTCGTTGAAGTCCGTTACCGGTTCGCCGGGCTGCTCCAGCACCGGCTCAGGATATTTCACAATCGTCAGAATCATCGGCCCGTCAGAATCTCCGTATCTGTTCGATGTAGCCATCAAAATTTCGTTTCAATTCCACCAGCGAATCGCCGCCGAACTTTTCATGGGCCGAGTTGGCCAACACCAGGGCCACCATGGCTTCAGCGGCCACGCCTGCCGCAGGGACCACGCAAATATCGCTGCGCTCGTAACTTGCGCTGGTGGGCTCGCGGGTATCGAAACGCACCGACTCGAGGGGCTGGCGCAGGGTCGAGATCGGCTTCAGGTACCCGCGCACCACGATATCTTCGCCGTTGGAGACGCCGCCCTCGATGCCGCCGGCATTGTTGTGGGGGCGCGTAAAGCGCGTAGGCCGGCCGGGAGGGTTTTCGGCCGAGTAATGAATGGGATCGTGCACCCGTGAGCCAAACGACGCCGCGGCTTCCACGCCGCGCCCGATCTCAACGGCCTTCACGGCCTGCAAGCTCATCACGGCCCAGGCGAGCTGTCCGTCGAGGCGATCGTCCCAGTTGGCGTAGGAGCCGAGGCCGGCGGGAACGCCGTGTGCAATCACTTCAAAGATGCCGTTCACGGTATCGTCGGCGCGGGTTGCGGCCTCCACTTCGTCTTTCATGCGCGCTTCAGTGGCGGCGTCGACGCACGACAGCACCACTTCCTCTTTGCCGGCAAGCGCGGCAATCTCTTCCCAGGTTGCATCGCGATCGAGGTCCACGCGTCCCACGCGGATCACGTGGCTCGCGACCTCGATGCCGATTTCACGGAGCATGAGCTTGGCAAAAGCGCCAGCGGCCACGCGGGCCGCGGACTCACGCGCCGAAGCGCGTTCCAGCACGTAACGCGCATCGGGGAAGTTGTATTTGAGCGCGCCGGCAAGGTCGGCGTGGCCGGGCCGGGGCGAAGCCACCGCGCGATGCTTCGCGGGGTCGCCGGTCTCTACCGGCAGCTTCTCCTGCCAATTTTTCCAGTCGCGGTTGATGAGCTCAATCGCGACGGGCGAGCCAATGGTCTTGCCGTGGCGCACACCCGAGAGCACATGCGCCTGATCGGTTTCGATCTTCATGCGACCGCCGCGCCCGTAGCCCTGTTGTCGGCGCCACAACTCGCGGTTCACAAATTCAAGATCGACGGGGACGCCGGCGGGAAGACCGGAAACGAGAGCAATCAGAGCCTCGCCGTGGGATTCCCCTGCGGTGGAGAAGCGGATCATATAGATTCCATTGTAAATGCGGGTGGGGTCGAGCGGCGGCGAGATGGCTTCCGGTTGCCTGCCGCCGCAACTCTTTCTCTATACAGCAGAAAACACGAGACGTGCGTCTTTAAGGAACGCCGCATGCGGGACGAAGGGTTCGCGCACCTCAGCGCGGCGATAGAGGATGTATTCCGTTCCGGCCGCTGAAGAGAAGAATCGGCAGAGCTGTTGATCATCACGGTCTCCGCCATGCGCTATCCTGTGCTGGGAAGCGCCGCAATCTTCTTTATTTCAAGGCCGGAAACTTATGGCGATCCAGACAATTGAGCGCACCGCCAAACAAATCGTGCTTAACGTCCAGGAATATTCGCAGTTCGCCGGGAGGGCCCTGCTGAATCTTTTCCGTCCGCCCATTTACTGGACGGATTTCCTCATTCAGTCGGACATCATCGGGTTCGGTTCGCTGCCCATTGTCATTCTTTCGGGATTTTTCACGGGAGGCGTGCTCTCGCTTCAGTCTTCAGCCACACTTTCGGCCTTCGGCGCCACAGCCGTTACCGGCCAGTTCGTCAGTCTTACCATGATTCGCGAACTGGGCGCGGTGCTCACCGGCATCATGGTCTCGGGCCGCAATGCATCATCGATGGCCAGCGAACTGGGCTCCATGGTTGTGACGGAACAGATCGATGCGATGCGCGCCCTGGGCGTGGATCCCATGCGCAAGCTGGTGACGCCGCGCATCTACGCCACCATCATCATGCTTCTCTTCCTCACCATCGTGGCCGACGCCTTCGGCATCATGGGCGGCGGCGCCGTGACTGTCTTTCTGAACCACCAGAACGGAACCCAGTACTTCCACATGGCATACGAGCACTTGGCTTACCCCGATATCGTCCAGGGGATGGTCAAGCCGCTCTTCTTCGGCTACATCATCGCTTCCATCGGCTGTTTCTATGGGATGAGGACCACGGGCGGCACGGAGGGTGTGGGCCGCTCCACGATTTCGGCCGTGGTGAACGCTTCGGTACTCATCATCTTTGTCGACTTCCTCATCACCCACATCCTGCTCTCGTTGCTGCCCTCATGAGCCAGGCCACCGCTCCCGTGCCCGAACTCCCGCCCCCGGTACCGTCGGGAGGCCGGGTTGTCGCGTTGCACAAAGTCGCCGTGGGCTTCGATGGACCGCCGGTGATTGAGAACGTCAGCTTCTCGGTGGCGCCCGGGGAGACGCGCATACTTCTCGGGCCTGCCGGCGTAGGCAAAAGCGTTCTGCTCAAACTCATCATAGGACTGTTGCGCCCGCTTGAGGGCACGGTGGAGCTGTTCGGCGAGAACATCTCGCACATGCCCGAGGAAAAGCTCTTTCCCTTGCGGGCACGTGCCGGCATGGTGTTTCAGGAGGGCGCGCTCTTCGATTCGTTGACGGTGCGCGACAATGTTGCTTACCAGTTGATCCAGGAAGGTGTGCCCGACGAGGAAATCGACGCGCGCGTGCACGATGCGCTGGGATTCGTGGGCCTGGAGCAAACCTTCGCTCTCTATCCTTCGAGCCTTTCCGGCGGCATGAGGCGGCGCGTCGCCATTGCCCGCGCCTTGATCAACCAACCGGAGCTCATCCTCTACGACTCGCCCACGGGCGGCCTGGATCCTGTCACCTCCGAGACCATCATCGAACTTATCGTGAAGCAACGCGACGTGCGCGCCACGCCATCCCTGCTGGTGACGCACCGGCTTCAGGACGCCTTCACGCTCTGCACCCACCGTTTCTCGAGCGAACAGGGACGCATGGTGCCGCTTCCCAAGGGCCAGACCAACCGCAACACCACCTTCCTCATGCTCAACGAGGGGCATCTGATCTTCGACGGCTCTCTCCACGAGCTGGTTCACTCCCAAGATGCATTCGTCCGCGAGTTTCTGGAGTAGCTCCTACTCCCTACTGGCTACTCCCTCACCCCTGTTCTTCGCTACAATCTGATCCGTGACGACGAGCCTCTTCGATCTCTACAAGATCGGCGTGGGTCCCTCCAGTTCGCACACCATGGGGCCGATGCGCGCGGCTTGCCGCTTTGCGCGGGAGTTGGATCGCAACGGGCTACTCGATCGCGCGGCGCGCATTCAAACCGATCTCTACGGTTCGCTGGCTCTCACGGGCATGGGTCACGCCACGGATCGCGCCATTCTCCTCGGCCTTGCAGGAAACGAACCCGCGGCCACCGATCCAGCCGCCATTGAATCCGCAGTCGCCGCGATGCGCTCTTCCCGGCGCATCGATCTTGCTGGAAAGCGGTCGATTGGCTTCGACGAGCCAAGCGACCTCCTCTTCCATAGCGACCAGATGTTTCCTCCCGGCGCCCAGACGAAACACCCCAATGGTTTGCGGTTCACGGCCTTCGGCGCAGAGGACGCAATCCTCGCCCAGCGCACTTTCTTCTCTATCGGCGGCGGATTCATTGCCGAGGATGGAGAAGCCGATCAGCCGGCACGCGAGCCGCAGGTACGGCTGCCGTTTCCATTTCACAGCGCCGCCGAGCTTCTTGAGGCTGCCCGCGCGCACTCGCTCTCCATCGACCGCGTGATGCTGGCCAACGAGTGCGAGCGCCTGCGGGCACTCGACCCCAGAACGAGCCAGGAATCTCTCGAACGGCGCGTGCAAGCCGGCATCGAGCAAATCTGGCAAACCATGCAGGCGTGTGCGGAGCGCGGCATGGCCGCCGAAGGGATCCTGCCCGGAGGTTTGCAGGTGCGCCGCCGTGCGCGCCGTCTGGCCGAGCGCCTGCGCGCTCGCGACACGGGCGGGAAGCAGAACGATCCACTGGCGCCGCTCGACTGGGTGACTGTGTACGCCATGGCGGTGAACGAGGAGAACGCTGCCGGAGGCCGCGTGGTGACCGCGCCCACCAACGGAGCTGCCGGGGTGGTTCCCGCAGTCGGGCTCTACTATCAGCGCTTCGTCGCCGGATCGAGCCGGGAAGGCATGGTGCGTTTCTTCCTCGCTTCGGCGGCGATCGGCGTTCTCTACAAGGAGAACGCGTCCATCAGCGGCGCGGAGGTGGGGTGCCAAGGCGAGGTGGGTGTGGCCTGCTCCATGGCCGCCGCGGGACTTACCGCGGCTCTGGGCGGCAACGATGGCCAAATCGAACACGCTGCCGAAATCGCCATGGAGCACAATCTGGGCATGACCTGCGACCCCATCGGCGGCCTGGTGCAGATTCCCTGCATCGAGCGCAATGCCATGGGCGCTGCCAAAGCCGTGCAGGCCGCGCGCCTGGCGATGAACGAGCCGGAAACGCACAAGGTCTCGCTCGACCAGGTGATCCGCACCATGTACCTGACCGGCCTCGATATGCAGTCGCGCTACAAGGAGACCAGCCTTGCGGGTCTCGCGCTGAACGTGATCGAGTGCTGAATGCAAAGCGGCGAAACGCTCAGACAATTCGTGAAGGAGAGTGCTGAAGCGAATTGCAAAAACTGATGCACGCACGCAGCGAATGCGATGCGAGGGCGCGAAATTTTCCATCCGCGCATCGAAATTCGTCTCCGATTTCCTCCGCGAACGAAATTTTTCGCCCGAACCATGTTGATCTTTTTTTCACTCATACGTCGTTTTTTTCTTGACATCGATGATTGATGAATCTATACATTCTTCAACTGCAGTTTCTAAATTGCAGAATCGATGCAACCCATCGAAAAGGGAGAATAGGCAAATGGCAACCAAGAAAGCAGCCAAGAAGGCACCCGCGAAGAAGGCGGCCAAGAAGGCCGTGAAGAAGACCGCGAAGAAAAAGTAGCGGAACGAACAACCCAAAAGGCAACACTCAAGGGGGACGCTCAAAAGCGTTCCCCTTAGTGTTTATGCATGTAAAACCGCCGCTCCAGAGCAAAACGCCGTACACTTTTAATGAAGAACACCGCGAGAACACTTGTGACCCGCCGCCGCTGGATCGCCGAACATTGGGATGAAGCCACCGCAACCATCGATGGCGCGCAAGCCGAACATCTGGCGCGCGTGCTGCGCGCGCAACCGGGCATGGAGGCCGACGTGGTTGCCGGTGGACGCGTCTTTCATGCCCAGGTAGCCGCAGTCACCCTTGCCGGAGCCCAGAGCGAGGTGCGCTTCAACCTCACCGCCGAGCTCAAGGCCGATCCTGCGCTGCCCGTTACTTTGGTGCTCGCCATCTACAAGTTCGACCGCATGGAATGGGCGATCGAAAAAGCCACGGAACTCGGCGCGGCCGCGATTGCGCCCGTCATCGCGCGAAGAACAGAGAAGCACCTGGCCCAGGCCGCGGAGAAGCGCGCCGAACGATGGCGCCGCATCGCGCACGAGGCCTCTCAGCAGGCGCGGCGCTCCGACGTACCCCTGATTCACGATCCGGTTTCGCTCGCGCATCGCGTGCGCGCTGCTTCTGCCGCCACGCGTATCGTGCTTGCCGAGCAGGAGCGCACCACGACCCTGCGTCATGCGATCGGGGAGGCGATTGCGGCAGCCAAGGACGAGATGCCTCAACTGGAAATCGCCATCGGCCCTGAAGGTGGATGGGCTCCTGGCGAAGAAGCGCTCTTCGACGCCAACGGTTGGTGCGCGGCGTCACTCGGACCGCGCATCGTGCGCGCCGAGACGGCCGCCATCGCGGCGCTGGCTGTCATCGCGTCCTGCCTGGAGTAGCCGCTTCGCGGCGAAGCGACTCAGAATTTCGCTGCCACGCCAGAGTTCTCTGTGGAAAAGTCGGACAAAACTCCGCACCCTCACTGCTGCGCCGCGCCCCATCCTTTCCGCGCTCTTTGCGGAAAGGGTGGGACGATGCAAAGCCGTCCTCAAAAATGCGCGTAGTGGACCAGCAAACCCGCGAGCGCTCCGCCGGCAAGTGGGCCAATGACAGGAATGGGAGCATAGCGCCAGTTCGATCCGCCCTTGCCCGGAATTGGCAGCAGCGCATGCACGATGCGCGGTCCCAGGTCGCGCGCCGGGTTGATGGCATAGCCTGTCGTTCCGCCGAGCGAGAGTCCGATGCCCCACACCAGGCTGCCCACGAGCCACGGTCCAAGTCCCGCAGCCGGTCCGCTCATGGCCACGCCGTGCGAGAAAATCGCGTTGGCCACAATCACCAGCACCATCGTCCCGATCACCTCGCTGGCAAAGTTCAGCAGAGGGCTGGGCACCGCGGCGTTGGTCGAAAAGATGCCCAGCTTGCCCGCGGGATTGTCGGTGAGCTTCCAATGCGGCGCGTAATGCAGCACCACCAGCGTGGCGCCGCTCATCGCGCCCAGCATTTGCGCGGACCAGTAGACCGGAATCTGTCCATAGTTCCCGCTCACGATGGCCGCTGCCAGCGTAATTGCGGGGTTCAGGTGTGCGCCCTGACTGCCGAACGCCTGCGCTACGATCACACCGCACAGCACCGCCAGTCCCCACCCGGTGGTGATCACCATCCAGCCGGAATCCGCCGCATAGGACTTGCGCAGCGTGACGCCGGCACACACGCCGCCGCCCAACAATATGAGAACCAGCGTGCCCATAAACTCGCCGAACCAAATCGAGTGCATCGTACCTTCCTTGTAAGGGCTGGCGCCGCCGCCCGAGCGTTTGACTCGGATTGGAGCGCACCCACAGCTCAGTTTTCGGAACCTTTGCATTTTCCACTGCCGGACCCATCTTCGCCAAGCGTGAAAAACGCAGTGCGGCTTGACTTCGAGCGGGCGCTCGCCGACGAACGCATGGACCGAACTAGAATGAACCCAGGCGGAATGTTTGTGGAGCGGATCACCCATGGCGAGCGTACTCTTCGCCGGCCTCTCGACCATTGACATTGTCTACGAGGTCGACGAGTTTCCGGTTGCGAACACAAAGGTCGCGGCACGAAGCCAGAGCGTATTTGCCGGAGGGCCGGCGACCAACGCGGCCATCGCGTGCGCTCACCTGGGCAGCACGGCGGCACTGGTGACGGTTGTGGGGCGCAATGCGCTGGCCTGTGCGATCCGGGAAGATTTGGAGAAGTATTCCGTTCAGCTCATCGATTTGAACCCCGAATTTAAAGATGCACCCGTCATTTCGGCGATTACCGTGGACAAGGCCGGCAACCGGAATGTGATTTCGGCGAATGCAACGCGCGTCCCGTTGCCCGCTGTGCATGTCGACCGGGAGCTTTGCCGGGAGGCGCGCATCGTCATGGTGGATGGCCACTATATGCAGGCGTGCCAGGCCTGGGCGGCAGCGGCGCGGGCCTGCGGAACGCCGGTGGTTTTCGATGGAGGAAGCTGGAAGGACGGAACGGAGGAACTTCTCAAAAGCGTCCACACCGCCATTTGCTCCGCCGATTTCATGCCTCCGGGTTGCCGCTCGCGGGACGAAGTATTGCAGTTTCTCAAGAACTGCGGGGCCGCGAATATCGCCATCACGAACGGTTCTGCGCCCATCCAGTTCCTTTTCGGGCAATCTTCTGGGAGTGTGCGCGTTCCTCAAGTCGACGTGGTGGACACCATGGGCGCCGGAGACATTCTGCACGGGGCGTATTGCCATTTCGCGGCGATGAGGAGAGATTTCGTTGACTCGCTAACGCAAGCGGCCAGGATCGCTTCGGAATCCTGCCGATACGCGGGAACAAGAGAGTGGATGAAGCATCTCGCCGCCGACTGAAGTTCCGATCTTGCGGATGGCCGGTAGGGGAAGCGCGAATCAGCGCTACCATGGGAAGGAATGAGAGGGGCACGCGTGTGCGAAGAGCGACGGCATTTTTTATAGGCGCAGCGTTTGCGTGGGCCGCGGTGACGAGCGCAGCGGCGCAGCCGGCGCAACCGAAGGCCTCGGGCCACTGGGCGATCGTGATTCACGGCGGCGCAGGCAACATCGAACGCGCCAAGCTGGGACCTGACGGCGACAAAGCGTATCGCGCCGCGCTGACCAAAGTGGTGGAGGCCGGAGCCGCGGTTCTCGATCGTGGAGGCTCTTCGCTCGATGCCGTCGAGGCCGCGATTCGTGTTCTTGAGGACGACCCGCTCTTCAATGCCTCCCGCGGAGCAGTCTTCACCGCGGAAGGCAAGACAGAACTCGATGCGGCCATTATGGACGGCGCAACGCTGCGCGCGGGCGCGGTCGCCGATGTGACGCGCACCCGCTATCCCATCACGCTCGCCCGAGCGGTGATGGAGAAGACGCCCTACGTTCTGATGGTGGGCCCGGGTGCCGATGCCTATTCAAAGCAAGCGGGAATGGAACAGGTGGACGCAAGCTACTTCTTTACCGAGAGCCGCTGGCTGTCGCTGATCAAGCAGTTGCAACAGGAGGGCCGTCCTCTTCCGCCGCGTCCCGCGGGAGCCCCGCCGCAAGGCGCTCTGGTTCCAGTCGCCCAATGGCAGGAAGCGGCCGACACGCGCCGCTATGGAACGGTGGGCGTGGTTGCGGTCGATCGCCAGGGCAACGTCGCGGCCGGTACCTCGACCGGCGGCTTGCAGGGCAAGATGCCAGGCCGCGTGGGCGATTCGCCGATCATTGGCGCGGGCACCTACGCTTCGAATCAATCCTGCGCTGTCTCCGGCACCGGCGTGGGTGAGTACTTTATTCGCTTCACGGTGGCGCGCGACGTTTGCGCGCTGGTGCAGTACAAGGGCTACACATTGCAGCAGGCCGCCGATGAGGTCATTCAAAAAAAGCTGGCGCCCCTCCATGGCGATGGCGGCGTGATTGCGGTTGCTCCCGACGGCCAAATGGCCTGGAGCTTCAACACGCCCGGCATGTTTCGCGCGCGACAGGCCGAAGGCGGCCAGATCGAGGTGCACATCTACAACGACGAGCCGTGAGCCGGCCCCGAAGCTCTACTCGTGGCTCTCGAACGTGGCGCAGCGCACAATTGCGTTTTCTGATTTTCCTGTAGAATGATGCGCATGGAAACCATCCAATACCTTCTGCCGCAGAACCATATTCCGCAAACGTGGTACAACATCCTTCCGGATCTCCCTGTGCCTTTGGCGCCGCCGTTGCATCCCGGCACGCTCAAGCCGCTCGGCCCTGACGATCTGGCGCCGCTGTTTCCCATGGCGCTGATCCTTCAGGAGATGAGCGCCGAGCGCGAGATCGAGATCCCTGAAGAAGTACGGCAGATTTACGCGCAGTGGCGGCCTTCGCCGCTGATGCGCGCACGGCGCCTCGAAAAGGCGCTCGATACGCCCGCGCGCATTTACTACAAGTACGAGGGCGTGAGCCCCGCCGGCTCGCACAAGCTGAACACCGCCGTTGCGCAGGCCTGGTACAACAAGCAGGAAGGCGTGAAGCACCTTTCGACCGAAACCGGCGCAGGCCAGTGGGGCTCTGCGTTGGCGATGGCCTGTGCGTTTCTCGGCCTCGACTGCAAAGTTTTCATGGTGCGCGTCAGCTACGACCAGAAGCCGTATCGCCGCGCACTGATGGAGACTTTCGGCGCATCGGTCACCGCCAGCCCCAGCCCGTTCACCGATTCGGGCCGCGCCATTCTCGCCGAGCACCCCAACTCTCCGGGCTCGCTCGGCATCGCCATCTCTGAGGCCGTTGAGGTCGCAGCCAAGGATCCGAACACCAAGTACGCGCTGGGCAGCGTGTTGAATCACGTGCTGCTGCACCAGACGATCATCGGCCAGGAGGCCATCGAACAGATGTCTCTTGCCGGCGACGACCCCGACGTCATCATCGGCTGCACCGGCGGCGGATCGAACTTTGCCGGCTTGGCGATGCCGTTCCTGGGCCGCAAGCTCAAGGGCAAAGGCCACGCGCGCATCGTGGCCGTTGAACCTGCCGCCTGCCCCAGCCTCACCAAGGGACACTTCGCCTACGACTTCGGCGACACTGGCCATCTGACGCCGCTGGTGAAGATGCATACGCTGGGCAGCACCTTCATTCCTCCGGGAATTCATGCGGGCGGGTTGCGCTATCACGGCATGGCGCCGCTGGTCTCGCACGTCGTCAATCTCGGCCTTGCGGATGCGGTCACCGCGCAGCAACTCGACGCATTCGCCGCCGGTGTGCAATTTGCGCGCGCTGAGGGCATCGTGCCCGCCCCCGAAGCCAATCACGCCGTGGCCGAAGCCATTCGACAGGCGCTCGAAGCCAAGGCGGAAGGCAAGCCGCGCGTCATTCTCTTCAACCTCAGCGGCCACGGTCACTTCGACATGCAGGCCTACATCGATTACCACGCCGGCAAGCTCGAGAACTTCGAATATCCAGCGGGGGAAATCGCGATGGCGCTCGCGGGCCTGCCTGTGGTGCCGTAAGCTCTTTGCGTCAGTCTCTCAACGGCTGGTGATTAGCATCTCCGGATCGGGGGTAACGCGGCAGGTCGATGCGTCGCCGATCTTCCAGGTTGACCCGTCGCTGTACTCAAGCGATTCAAGATCGATGCGTCCCACCGCTGTCATGCCCGGAACCCGGAAGTCCGCTGAAGCGCTTCGATCCGCTCCTGCTGCGAACGCAACCGTCAAGGTTCGCATCGCATCGAAGGCTGGGTCCCCGCCGGGTCCGGTTTGCGTCACGCGCGCCCTGGGCGAAAAGCCGCGAACTCTCAACGTCGCTCTTGTAATCTGCCTCGAATCCCGGCTCACCAGTGAAAGATGCAGCCACTGGCCAATTCCGCTGGGATGACCGTCGCGTGTCTTGACCAAGTTGCCGTCGGATAGATGCTGTGCGCGCATTGACACGGGGCAGGAACCGACGGACGCAGGGTTGCCGGCCGGGTTCGTCGCCTTCGTCCCGGTCGTTTGCATGTTCTCCATGCCGGCAACGCCGAATGAACCCTGCGATTGGCCGACGCCTTGACCGGTTACTGTTGCGCCGCCAAGCAAAACGATGACGAATGCCACAAACACCGGTTTCATCGAAATCTCCTTGTCCCGGTTCCGCACACCAATAAAATACTCCCGTTCGGTCCACACATCAAAGCAAATGGCGGCGCCGGGCCTCACGCATCTCAGGGGCCCTCGCTGTGTTACCGTGGCATTACGGTGTTCCTGCGCCGGGCCGGGCTTTACGGTGGCGGCCCGAAGCACGCGATTGACAGCAAGCGATTGCAACGCAAGGACATCGGCGACAGCGGACAGAAGCAAACGAATGCCCCAACAGCCGGAATCGTCATCGTCTACGCTCACTGTGAGCCCGGCTCCGTTGTCTGGGCCGACCTCGGAATCTGCCGCAGGCTCGGCGCCCGAGTCCCACGCCGAAATACACCCGCATCATCGTGTGCCTCGCTGGTTGGAGCGCGTGGAATTGTTTTTGCGCGTCATGCTGCGGATGTATATCGGTCTAGCGATCTGCTACGCGCCGTGGTCGCATACCTTCTGGGATCAGAATCCGATCTTTCTGCAGTTTCCCTGGCTCGGAAACATCGCGACCGCCGGCGCAGTGCGCGGCCTCGTCTCGGGACTGGGTCTGCTGAATTTGTGGATTGCGTTTCAAGATGCCATTCGGCACCGGGATGGTTGAACAATGAAGAGCAGGGAACAAAAATCAGGGAACAGGGAACAGGGATCAGGGATCAGGGATCAGAAAACCGAGAATCCGAAGAATCCTGGGGCAACTCCTCCAAGCGCAGCGCCTGAAGCGGCGCCGCGCGCCGTGATTCCCGGCAACGGAGCGCCGCCTCCGCTCGATGCAGCACCGCTGGCGTATGAGAACTCCGCGTTTCTCGATAGCGCCGACGGACGGCCCATACGGATTATTTCGGAGTATCTGGAGCCGCTGGCGCGCTTCCGCCGCGAGCAGATTCAGGACACGGTAGTTTTCTTCGGCTCGGCGCGCTTTCGCGGCCGTGAGGAGGCCGATCATGCGTTGGAGCTTCTGGAAAACACCGGATCGGTGCAGCCAGCTCCCAGCGAGGAGCAGCCCGCAAAGGCTTTGGAGATTGCGGCGGGCAAGGCATCGGAACTACAACTGAAGCGCGCCGTGGCTGCGGTGGAGATGGCTCGCTACTACGAAGATGCGCGCCGCCTGGCGCAGTTGCTGACGCAATGGGCCAAAACCATCCCCTCGCGGAAGCATCGTTTCGTGGTCACTTCCGGCGGCGGTCCCGGCATTATGGAAGCGGCCAACCGCGGCGCCTACGAGGCGGGCGGCAAAACCATCGGCATGAACATTCTGCTGCCCTTCGAGCAGAGACCGAATCCCTACATCACGCCCTCGCTCAACTTCGAGTTCCACTACTTTTTCATGCGCAAGCTGTGGTTTGCCTATCTGGCCAAGGCTCTGGTGGTCTTTCCGGGCGGATTCGGCACGCTCGATGAGATGTTCGAAATTCTTACCCTGGCCCAGACCCAGAAGGTCAACAAGCGGATCACGGTCCTTATTTATGGATCGGATTACTGGAAGAGGGTGTTCAACCTCAAGGTGCTGGTGGACACAGGCGCGATCTCGCCCAAGGATCTCAATCTCTTCCAATTGGCGGACACGCCCGAACAGGCCTTCGACCTGCTGCGCAAGGGATTGACGGAGAATTACTTGGCTAGCGAGACCGCCGCAGTACCGGCCGAACCGCCCAGGGGCGAGAAGACGGCGCCAGACGAAGATTTGATGGCGGGCTGGAACATCGACGATTTTCTGGGTCCCGAGTTGGCCAAAACCAGAAAATAAAGGAACGTTGGCCCGGGAAGCAGGCCGGCATACGACAGGCGTGCGCAGGTTCACGCCAAGGGGAGATTCCTGCCTGGATTTTGCATGGTTCCATGCATCCTTCACTGGCCATTGAAGGGTATCGCTGGCCGGAGATTGCTTTGGACCGCGACGTGCTCAGGAGTCTCAACATTCGAGATGATGCGATTCCCTTCGCGCGCGCAGGGCGGGCCAATGGTGCGGGGATCTCCGGGATTTCGCCCTTATATTCCGGTATTTTGGTAACTTCTTTGATTCCACGAAGGCATCATTTGAAGGGCAATTTGCGCGCTCTTAACCGGATATTTATGGACTGGGCCGGATACTGACTGTGGAAATCCAAACATCGATTGAGGATCGACAAGGAGCTGAAATGCCGACATCCACTATCTCGTACCTGTGGCGTGACAAAGGTGCCGCAAGGGACTTTCGGACCGGCGTGTCGCTGCACAGTCATACAAATCAATCGTCTGAGACGCTGGATTTCCTGGCCAACTTCGGCAACCAGTTCCCAGTGATGCGGCCGCTGCTGTCGCGCCTGGAGCGGCGGGCCGAGCAGATTCATGGCGTGCGCATCAATTACGCGGCGAGCTATTGGACGCCGCCCATGACGCCCAAGCTCGCCTTCGACCTGGAAACAAAACAGATCGAGAAGCTCGATTTGGCGCCGATGGTTTCCATCACGGATCACGACAACATCAAGGCGCCCATGCTTCTGCGCACGGTGCCCAGCGCACGGCAGATTCCGGTATCAGTGGAGTGGAGCGCGCCCTACGGCGGCATGCAGTCGTTCCATCTGGGAGTGCACAACCTGCCCAGCGCGCGCGCGGCAGAGTGGATGGCGACGCTCGCGGAATTCACGGCCAACCCCAGCGATGCACGCCTGACCGAGATTCTGGTGGCCTTGAACCAGGAGCCGAATGTGCTCGTGGTCTTCAACCATCCCATGTGGGACCTGTACCTGATCGGCAAGGAAAAGCATCAGTTCCTGGTTGGTGAGTTTCTGCAGAAGAACGGCGCCCACTTTCATGCGCTGGAGCTGAACGGCCTGCGCAACTGGGACGAGAACCGCGCGGTGCGGCGCTTGGCGGAGAAGTGGAACATGCTGCTGATCGCCGGCGGTGACCGTCACGGCGTGGAGCCGAATGCCAACATCAATCTGACCAACGCGACGACGTTTACCGAGTTCGTGCACGAGGTGCGGCGCGAGAAGAAGAGCCACGTGCTCTTTATGCCGCAGTATGCAGAGCCGTGGAAGCACCGCATCCTGCAGTCGACGATCGATGCCGTGCGCTACTATCCCGAGTTTCCGCAGGGCTCGCGGACCTGGGATGAACGCGTCTACCATCCTGACGCGAACGGCGTGGTTCGTCCCCTGAGCGAGCTATGGCCCGGCGGCGCGGCTCCGCGTGTGATGCGCTGGACCATCGCCATGGTGCAGCTGATGGGCCTAGGCCTGGTATCCGGCGGATTGCGCATGGCCTGGAGCGAGTCCGACGAGTTGCGTCTGGCGCTGGGCGAACAGGAGTCCTGAGGAACTCGAGCGGGGTTAGCGGTGCTGGCGGAGTTAGCGGAGTTCGTTCTGAGACCGCATGATTGCGCAGCCGCGGAAATGTAGCGCCTCCGGAATCTGAAATTCAATGAAGAACAAAACCGTCATCCTGAGCGAAGTTTGCCGCCGGGGACCCTCTGGGTGGCGCGGCAAACGCAGTCGATGGATCTGCGGTTGCTTTTTGACAATGTTCGCATTCGCAGCCATAGCGGTGTTCGCAAGAGCATTCGTCCTAACTCCGCCAGCTCCGCTAACCCCGCTAACTCCGCTAAGAACATGACCGCGCCGCGCGTCGCGTACTTTCCCGACTCGTTTCACGAGGTGAATGGGGTCGCCCACACCAGCCGCCACTTTGAGGTCTTCGCGCGGCGGCGCAATCTTCCCTTTCTTTGCGTGCGCGCCGGCGATCGGCCGCAGGCTTTGGTGGAAGACGGCAATGTTTGGACCCTCGAACTGCCGCGCGGCTTTCTTTCCTTCACCCTTGAAAAAGACCTGCGCTTCGATCCCGCATTTCTGCGCCACGTCCCTCTCATCGGCGAGGTGCTGGAGCGATTCCAGCCCGACCTAATTCACATTACCGGCCCCAGCGAGGTGGGTCTGCTGGGTGCGGCGCTGGCGCATCATTTCGAGTTGCCACTGGCCGCAAGCTGGCACACCAACGTGCACGAATACGCGGCGCGACGCGCCGACTGGTTCCTGCGCCTCTTGCCCGAACGTCACTCTGCGGCGACCGGCCGGAAGATTGAAGACCTGACCATGGCGACTACGGCCAAGTTTTACTCTGCGGCACAGGTGCTCTTTGCACCCAATCCCGAACTGTGCGCGCTTCTTGAGAGCAACACAGGACGACCCTGTTTCTTGATGCCGCGCGGCGTCGACGCCGAACTCTTCCATCCCGCGAAACGCACGCGCGACCGTGAAGATCCGGTCCGCATCCTCGGCTTCGTCGGCCGGCTCTCTGTCGAGAAGAACATCGGGCTGCTTGTCGACATCCAGCACGAACTCGACCAAAACCAGGGCAAAGCCCGGTTTGTTATCGTCGGCCACGGCGGTGACGAGGCATGGCTGCGCGAGCGATTGCATCGAGCAGAGTTCACCGGCGTCTTGCGAGGGGAAGAGCTCGCCCGCGCCTATGCCAACATGGACCTTTTCGTTTTTCCCTCGCACACGGACACTTTTGGCAACGTGGTGCTGGAGGCGCTGGCCAGCGGCGTGCCTGCCATCGTGACGCCCGACGGCGGCCCGCGCACCATCGTGCGCGACGGCGAGACCGGCCGGATCGTGCCCGACGATCAATTCACGCCCGCGATCACAGAAATCCTTGCCGACCCCGCGGGTCACGCCGCGATGCGCAAGGCCGCGCGCGCCTATGCGCTGACTGCCAGCTGGGACTCGGTGTTTGAGGGAGTCTACGCGGCGTACCAGCGCTTATCCCCTGCGGCGCAACAGAGCACGGCGGCCGATTGAGGCTGCGGAAACGAAGATTTCCGCGGCTCTGTTGCGTGTCACGTCGCGGTGGGGTCCTGTAAGATGCCTTCATGATCGGATCCTTTCTCCGGCGCGCCTTGGCGGTGCTGCTTTTTGCGGCATTACTCGCTCCGGTGCTGGAGGCGTTCGACAGTTGGGACGCAACGCCGGGCCTCGCCAGCGACACGGAGTTCCACGTAGCCGTGTTGGCCATTGCCGCCGGCCTGCTGGCCGCGGTTGTCTTTGCTGCTGTCCGCATCGGCTGCCGCCAGGCCCAACTCGCACGCCTCCGTCCGAAACCGGCCCGAGCACTGCATCGTTCCATCGCGCCACTGGCGCTTTTCTCCGATACATCTCCTCCTCGCGTTCCGCTTCGTATCTGATTCCTCTGCTTGCCAAAAACACGCTGGGTTGCGTGCGTCCTTCTGCGTGCGCCTTGCTGTGCGCCAACCGGGCCGTTTCTCACGACAAGCAACGGGAAGTGAGGACATTTTGCTGGGAAAACGAAACATTCGGCTGTCGCCATGGGAGCTGATCGCCTGGTTCTGCCTGCTCGCGGGTACGACCATGGCTGCCGCGGCCCAGAAACCCACTCAGCAGTCCGCTTCGGGCCTGCCGCCCCTGGTATCCGCCAACTGGCCACTGCCGGAATACATCGAAGAATTCTTCTTGTCCGAAGCAGTCCGCAGCGAGGAGCGGACGGAGCTGCAACTGACCGTGGACGGCGCGGCATTTCGTGGACGGGGCAGCTCAATGGACGGCAAATCCGCCGATCTCGACATCGAATACGGCCTCACGGATCGATTGCAGTTGGGATTCGAAGCTCCTTACGGCATCAACTCGACACCCACCAGCGAGACTCCCGTAAGTTGGAGCGCGGCCGACATCAGCATTCTTTATCAGTTCATTCGCGGCAACCATCCTTTTGCGCTGAGTGGAGCCATGGGCGTGAATGCGCCACTCACTGGGCGCGGAGACGTGAGCTACGAGCCGGAACTGCTGATTGCCAAGGCATTCGGCAGATTGCAGATTCACGCCAGCGTCATTCCGGAGCTGGGCGGTGACGAGACTTCGCTGGAGTACAACGTCGCGGCGGTGCGGCCGCTTGCGCACCATTGGATTCCGACATTGGAGTTCAACAGCCGCCGCGATGCGGGCGTGAACAGCTTCTACGTGACGCCGGGAATCTACAAACATTTGCCGCACCGGCTTGAGGCTGGAATCGGCGTGCCGCTGGGCGCGGGCCAGCACAGCAATCCCGCCGGCATCATCTTCAAAATGACCTGGGAGATTGGCGGCGACAAGGACGACTGAAGGTCAACCACCACGCGTAGGAAGCAGCAATCCGGTTCGCAGATCAAGCGCGAAAGGCGTCTCGCGGTCGCTCATCATTTCCCAGCCTTTGCCGCACAGCACGCCACTGTCGATGTCGGCAATGGTCACGCCTTCGTCGGAGATTTTTTGCGACTCCCACGCCTGCCCGCTCTGCCCCCACGCGAGAATCGAATGATGGCCGACGAACAAGAGCAGACCTTCCGCAACCACCCCGCGCACTTCGAGCACGGGCCGGTAGGGAATCATCGTGAAGCGATCGGGCGTGGTGGTGTCGATGAGGTAGGCGTAGCCTCCTGCGACCGCACAGATTTCTTCTGATTCTGGAGTAGACCAGAGGCCGGTCGGAGCCATTGGATCGCGAAATCCCAGGGCGCACGTGGCGAGAAAAGGCTGCGCATGTGGCGCGTCGGGACGAATCATCACTTCAAGCGCGCCACGCTCCACCTCCTCGGCCGCGCGCGGATAGATGAAGTGACGCGGCGGCAGAATCAAGGGCAGCGCGGCAAGGATTTCGGCCTGCCAGCGGTGCGGAAAGCTCAGGTCGACGATCGGGTTGGGGATCGGGTCGGGCAATTTTGTGCTCACGGCTGCTCGGCGCTCATGGCTGCGCTTTGTAGTTCAGAATCCATCGCAACTGTTCCGTGGTATCGGGAATCACGCAGCCCCGCGCCGCCTGGATGGCTGCCAAAGCGTCCTTTGCGTCCCAGCCGAGGTGGATCAACGTGCAGGCTGCGGTGAGCGGAGCCCGGCCAATGCTTCCCCGGCAGTGCAAGCCGATGCGCTCTCCGGCGCGAAGGCGATCGGCCAAAGCCGAAACAAAGGTCCGGAAGGCGCGCATATTCGCCGGCACGTGAACATCCGCGATCGGGTAGGAGAGGAAGTGCATGCCCAACTGCCCGGCAAGCGCAGCTTCCTCACTCAGGCCAAGCCAATCGGCTTCGTCCGGCTCGAGCAGCGAGACGAGTGTCTGAACGCCATTCCGCGCGATCTCGCGCAATTCGTCGTTAAGAATGCTGCCACCGCGTGGGCAAAGCACAATGGCCAGCGGCACAGGAGGATTTCCTTCAATCCAAAACACCTCGTCCACGGGTTCAAACTCCCACAAACCGATTGGCGCTGGCGCGCGCCGTGACAGCTTCGATGATAGACGGTGAGCGCGGGGTGATGACCGCGAGGATCGTCTGCCGCATCCTAACCAGCAATCGCAAGCGGACGAAAACCCTTCTCAAGATGCGAGAATAAAGAAAGCGTTCAGTTTGGGGTAAATATCTGTCTGGCGCGAGGGACCACACAAAGATGCTGCGCGTTCTATCGACTCATCTGTTTCTGAATCACCGTCTTCACCCAGGGCTGCTTGAGCTCGCGGAGCGCTCCGGCGCGCAGGCGGTGGAGATCTTTGCCGCGCGCCAGCATTTCGACTACACCAGCCGCGAGCACGTGGCCGAGCTGGCCGAGTGGTTCCGCTCGAACACACTCCAGCCCTTTTCGATGCACGCCCCGCTTTATCCCGACCGCGAGATGGGCCGAGCCGGCGCGCCCGAGGTGAATGTGCTGCACCCCGAGAAGGCGCGGCGCATCGACGCCATGGACGAGATCAAGCGAGCACTCGAATCGGCGGAGCACATCCCGCTGCGCAATCTTGTGGTGCACCTTGGCGAGCGCTACGATGAGTGGTCGCTGCGCACGATTGAATATGCGGTCACCGCACTGGAGCACCTGGGCGCCTTTGCGCGGCCGCTCGGCGTACGCCTGCTGGTGGAAAACCTTCTGAGCGAGGCCACGACGCCGGAGCATCTGGTGACGATTCTCGAAATGGGGCACCTCAACAATGTCGGCGTTTGCTTGGATCTTGGGCATGCGCACATCACGGTGGGAACGGCGGACGCGATTCGAACCCTGGGCGACCGCATTGCCACGGTGCATGTACACGACAACCACGGCATGAAAGACGAGCATCTTTGGCCCGGCAGCGGGACGATCAACTGGCCGGCTACGGCAAAGGCCCTGCAAGTGCTCGCGACGCCTCCCGCGACGGTGCTCGAGATCAGCAACTCCCTGCCGGAAGCGCATGCGACACTGCCCGCCCAGATCAAAGAAGCCTTCGCCCTGTTCGAGTAATTGCGTTGCGCAGGCCCTAACTCCGCTCACTCCGCTAGCCCCGTCAACTCCGCTTTTTTCTAGAGAGCCGGCATGCGCGGAAGGGGTCTACAACTTGTGGGCAGCAGGCTGAAGCGGGAACAGCCGTTCACACGCGTGGCTACCGTGACCGTGATGGTTTGCTTCGCGGTCAGGCCATCGCCCGCCGCCGAGACCTCGACGCTGGTCGAGCCGGAGGCTGCTCCCTGAGCAGCCGTGAGCGGAACGATTCAGCACATCGATCGCAACAAGGTGAAGCGCATTATGCTCACCGTGCGCGAGGCACCGTCGCCGGACCTGCCGCCCGCAACGTCGAATCCAAAAGAACCCAAGGTGCGAAAAGCAGAGATGGCGGGCTGCGCCGCTTCTAGCATATGCGCGGCAGCTGCTCGCCAATCATGGTGGGGATGACGCGATTGGCGCCCATTCCGGTGCGCGCTACAAGCATGTGCTTGTGCTCTGCGGTCACGTGGCCGATGCGCGCGGCGTCTTTGCCCAGCGGATGCGCACGGAGAACGGCCAACACGCGATCCGCGGCTTCGGGCGCTACGAAGAACACCGCTTTGCCCTCGTTGGCCACGTACACCGGGTCGAGGCCGAGCAACTCGCACGCGGACTGCACTTCAGGCCGCACCGGGACCTGGCTCTCGTCGATGGCGATGCCGACATCGGAGGAGTGCGCAATTTCGTTCAACGTAGAAGCGAGGCCGCCGCGCGTAGGATCGCGCATGGCGTGGATTGCTGCGCCCGCGGCGTCGAGGACCTCGGCAATCATGCCGTTGAGGGCGGCGCAATCGGAGCGGATGGGGCTCTCGAACTCGAGGCCTTCGCGCACGCTCATGATGGCCATGCCGTGGTCGCCGATGGTTCCCGAGACGATGACCGCGTCACCGGGCTGCGCGCGATGCGGACCCACCTGAATGCCGGGGCGCAAAACACCAACACCAGCAGTCGTGATGTAGCAGCCGTCGCCGTGGCCGCGCTCGACAACTTTTGTGTCGCCGGTAACGATTTGCACGCGCGCGGTAGCGGCGGCCTTGGCCATGTCGTCGACGATGGCCGCAAGCTGAGCCAGCTGAAAGCCTTCTTCAAGAATGAAGCTGGCGCTGAGGAACTTCGGCTCAGCGCCGGAGACGGCCAGATCGTTGACGGTTCCGTTGACAGCTAACTCCCCAATCGATCCGCCGGGAAAAAACAGCGGCTGCACAACGAAGGAATCGGTGCTGAGAGCGAGGCGCGCGCCTGCCGTTTCGAGAACGGCGGCGTCGCCCAGGTTTTCAAGCGCCGGGTTGCGAAACGCGGGCAGGAAGAGATGCTCGACCAGCTCGTTGCCGAGCTTGCCGCCGCCGCCGTGTCCCATGACGATGGTGGGATAGTCGGCGAGGGGGAGCGGGCAGGACCAGTTTACGAAATCGGGCATCGCTTTCAAAAGCTCCTTGAAATGGTAGTGCAGATTCTGGCTTTTATCCCGCAGGGGCTAAAGCCCCGTGTTCTTCCTGCATCTTTCGGCCCGACTAAAGTCGTGCCCTTGTTACAAAGCCATTCTGAGGAATTAGCAACTGCCTTTTCCCGCCCCCGCCAACTCCTCCGCCGACAAGAACCTTCCGTAGTTGTAATACGCGGCGCAGGCGCCTTCGCTGGAAACCATCGTCGCCCCGAGCGGATGGCGCGGCGTGCACTCCTTGCCAAAGGCAGGGCACTCGGCCGGCTTGATGGCTCCGCGCAGCACGTCGCCGGAGTGGCACAGCGGCGACTCCTGGGTGTGAATGCCTGTGATGTGGAAGCGCTCCTCGGCGTCGAATTCGCGGTAGTCGGCATTGAGACGCCAGCCGCTCTGCGGAATGACGCCGATGCCGCGCCAGGCGCGATCGGTGACCTCAAAAACTTCCTTCAAGAGTTGCTGCGCGGGGCGATTGCCCTCGAACGTGACGACGCGACTGTAGGCGTTCTCCACTTCGTGACGGCCGCTTTCGAGCTGCACCACCGCGCGGCGAATGCCATCGAGCAGATCGAGCGGCTCAAAGCCGGTGACGACGATAGGCACGCCGAACTTCTCAGCCAGCGGCGGATACTCCCAGTAGCCCATGACACTGCAGACGTGGCCTGCGGCGAGAAAGGCCTGCACCTGGTTGCCGGGCGATTGCAGAATGGCGGAGATGGCGGGCGGGACGAGTACGTGAGAGACGAGCAGCGAAAAATTCTTCAACCCGCGGCGTTTCGCCAGGTGCACGCTCATGGCGTTGGCGGGCGCGGTGGTTTCAAAGCCGACGCCGAAGAAGACCACTTGTTTGTCGGGATTTTTGACGGCAAGTTCAACGGCGTCGAGAGGCGAATAGACGACGCGTACGTCGCCGCCGCGGCCCTTGACCTGGAAGAGGTCGCCCTCGGTGCCGGGAACGCGCAACATATCTCCGAAGGAGCAGAAGATGACGCCGGGTTGCGCGGCGATGGCCAGCGCCTTGTCAATGAGTTCGAGGGGCGTGACGCAGACGGGGCAGCCGGGGCCGTGAATCATCTCCACACCGGCGGGGAGCATTTGATCGATGCCGTTCTTGATGATGGAGTGGGTCTGCCCGCCGCAGACTTCCATGATCTTCCAGGGGCGCGTGGTGACCTGCGCGATTTCGCGCGCCAAGGCTCGAGCAATTTCGCCGTTGCGAAACTCGGTGAGGTACTTCATAGTCGGCCAGCGGGGTTAGCGGAGTTAGCGGGGCGAGCGGTGCTGGTCCCGGCCTCGCTCACGGCCTGTGGTGAGAGTCGAGATTGCAAGAAAACCATCCCTCAGCGGCTAAAGCCGCGCCTAATTTGCACGACTTACGGCACGACTGAAGTCGTGCCCTTTCAAAACCGGACTCTTACTACAGGCTGCTAACTCCGCATGTTCTGCCAGCTCTTCAGTGGTTCACTCGCAGCTTCCATCCGGGCAGCGGGACTGCGGCCGCTGGGCCGCGCGGGCGAAGGCTTCCTCTTCGCTCGCGAGTTCTTCATCGAGAACGCCCAGGGTGCGGAAGTCGGCGAGGGTCTGCTGGGCGGTCTCTTCATCGATCTTCGAAATGGCAAAGCCCACGTGGACGATGGTGTAGTCGCCGACCTCGACCTCGGGCACGTAGTCGAGACAGACTTTCTTGACCACACCGCCGAAATTGACGCGGCCGATGCGGATGAGGCCGTCGGTGGTGATCTCTTCGACTTTTCCAGGAATCGCCAGGCACATAGCAACCTTCTTATACCGCTCGGGGGTGACGGTCAAATGTGATTTGGATCACTTGGTCGTACGGCCGGAGCAATTCCGACATTTCAGGCCGGGCCGCGTTGCAGGTCCCCCACGCCCCGCGTTGCGGTGACAGGTATGTCCCCGGTTCGATCTGTCAGGGATCTGCCCGGTCCGTACCCCCACCCCCTCCCACTCCCCCCCCCGGGGGTGATCGGGCAATTCACCTATTTTCAGCGAGTTGCGGGGCAGGGTTCACAAGTAAGTTGGCTGTTTTGAGGAATTTCAAAGCTGAAACCTTCAAAACAGAGACTTTGCAAACCGTGGCGCGGGCTTTGATGCCGGGCGCGACGGCACGTGGACGCAGAGTGTGGTTGCTCTCAACTCAAGAGTAGCGAATTCATGGGAAATAACCTGCAAAGGAGGTGGAGCGGGAAGCGATTGAAAGGAAGGGAGAAAGGGGAATTGCAGGCGGGGAGGGGGTTGACGAGGCGAGCGCGGGGTGTGGGGCGCTCAGGTCGTGGTGAGTTTGCTTCCTGAAAAACCGTGCCACCCGCCTGCATGGGCCAAAATCCTGGGAGACCTGGCGACCTGCGCGGAGCCGGCATGCAGTTTTCCTCAAGGTGAGCCCGGCCGCCGCGACAAACTGTATAACTTTGACCATCTTTAACCTATCGTCTCCCTGCAGAATCCGAGTCGCGGAGGAAAAAGCAGGAGGGATCGTTGTCCGAAAAATCGACGGTGAGGGCTTTCGTTTACGCGAGCGAGTCCAGGACGGCGCCGAATCGCCCCGTTTTCCTGCCGCAAATGTTGTGTTGATGTTGCAATTCCCTCGGCAGCAGTTCAGTTCGAGGGAATTGGCGCAGATACGGGAGATTTCAAGCTGAAGGCAAACGATGGAGGAAAAGGTATGTTTCACGTAATCTGGTATGTTGTGATCGGGTTATTGTCGGGGTTAATCGCGAAATCGGTGATGCACGTGCACATGACGATGCTCTGGACAATCGTGCTCGGCATCGTCGGATCGCTTCTCGGCGGCGGCGTTACCCACATGATTTTTCGCTCGAAAAACGAACGATATCATCCCGCCGGCCTCATTTTTTCAACTCTGGGCGCGATCCTGATTCTCTTCATTTGCTACAAGCTGAAGATTCATCTCCCCTAGGTCTTGGTTTGCACCCTTGGTTCATGGAATGCCCGGCGAGTTCTGCCCATTTGGCGTGGGACGAACTGGCATGGAACGCTCACGCCGCTTTCCAGGCGGCGCAATAAGCGCATGCAGCAGGCCCTTGTTTGAAGCTGCCAAACTGGCGCCCAGACTGCGCCATGAGCTGGCCCTGGCCTATGGGAAGGGGCAGAGGGGAAACGGTGATCGCGCCGCGCTCGCCGTAGCCTGGGAAGTTGTCTGAGCGTGGTCTGGCTGGAGAGCACAAAGGCCCACGGTTAACCGTGGGCCTTTGTGTTTACGAACCAAGCTTCAGCACTACATGCCCTTTGGCTTGGCCCCCTCCTGCGGTGCAGCGTGTTGCTGCGGTGCTGCGTGTTGTTGCGGTGCAGCCTGTTGCGGCGGTGCAGCGTGTTGCTGTGGTGCAGCGTGTTGCTGAGGCGCAGCCTGTTGTTGCGGAGCAGCGCGTTGCTGTGGTGCGGCGCGTTGCTGAGGTGCAGCCCGTTCCTGTGGCGCGGCGTGTTGCTGAGGCGCAGCCTGTTGTTGCGGAGCAGCGCGTTGCTGTGGTGCAGCGCGTTGCTGAGGTGCAGCCCGTTCCTGTGGCGCGGCATGTTGCTGCGGAGCAGCGCGTTGCTGAGGTGCAGCCCGTTCCTGTGGCGCGGCATGTTGCTGCGGAGCAGCGCGTTGCTGAGGTGCAGCCCGTTCCTGTGGCGCAGCGTGTTGCTGTGGCGCGGCATGTTGCTGTGGCGCAGCGTGCGTCTCCTCGCCCAGGGGCTTGGCGGTAACCACGTTTTGCGGGTGTCCGCCGTTGGCCTTGGCATACGAGGTTTTGTCGGTTCTTGCAGTCGCCTCGTGTTGCGTCTGGAGCCTGGTCGGAGCCGTGTGCTGATCGCGCTCGGCAACCCGCTCCTGTGGGGTGGCAGCATGCTGAATCCCGCCTGGGCCGCCGCTATAGGAAACGCGGCTCTGGTTGACAATCGTGTTTCTCTGCACACTCGCCGGGTCGTTGTAGGTGGTGTGAATCACGCTCTCGTTCACGCGCATGGCCGCGGTGTTGTAGGCAAACTCGTTGCCGCGCCATTCTCCACCCGTAAAACCGATGCCCTCGTACCCATAGCCGTAGTCCACGCCGCCGTAGTAGCCGACGTGGCGGCCCCAGTAGCCCCGATGGAACCTGTATCTGCCGCGGTACCAGTCCCAGTAGTAGGGCGTCCACAGGGCGCCCTCATAGGGAGCCGGAACCCAGGTGCCGGGAACCCAGTAGAAGTCCCCGTCGCCATAGGCCCAGTAGCCGGGAACCCACATCCAGTTGGGCTGGGGACAGTAGGGCTGTTCATAAACAGGCAGTTCGGGCGGAGCGAAACCCACACTGATGACGATTTGTGCGTGCGAAAAAGCGGGAATCGCACAGATCAGAAGCGCCAGCAGAAGCCAGCGTGCAGAGCGGAGTCGTCGCATGAGAAAAACCTCGTAATTCTTTCGTGTCTGCCCCCTCAGGAGAATCGATTCAACCTGGGCGGAGCGAGACCTTCGGCACAACGTGGTCAAGACTATCCCGCGTTCTCCTCGAAGGTCTGGTCAAATCAGCACAGAGGGTTTTCTCTGCTTCAGTCTTCTCAAGTCGCACATGCAGAGCTGAGTACTAAACTCCACAACGAGAGAATGCTGCGCCGCGTGATTCACCTGAAGGCCCAGGTAAACGCGAAGACCTCCGGGCGAACATCCGCGTCCGTCATCCCGATCTGACGCAACTTCAATCAGCTTCCTCAAGTGCGCCCACAGGAGACAGGAGCGCCCGACCAGCGCTGGCTGGCGACGGCGGACAAGTGAATGGTTGCCAACCACTACCAGTACGTTGACGAAAACAGAGTCGCGTTTCCAGCCCCGACCTGGCGAGGTCTCGCGGTTCCGAACGTATCGCCGCCAAACCAATGTGGTCCTGCAGCGGTAAGATGGTGGGCGTGAAGGGCCTACCCAAGCCGCATCGCCGCAACTGGACTCTTCGCGTGATGGTTGTGCTGTTTCTCGCTTTGACTCTCGGGTTTCTGGGATGGTCGTGCTGGGTCTACGTGCAAATTGAGGACTATGCGGGCTTGGACCAGGCCGCACCGTCGGACGCCATCGCCGTTCTGGGCGCGGCGGAATACGATGGACAGCCCTCGCCGGTTTTCCGCACACGCCTTGACCACGCGCGCGATCTCTACAACCGCGGCATCGCACCGCTCATCATCGTGCTGGGCGGTACCGGCGGAGATCAGTACTCCGAGGGTGCGGTAGGCCGCGACTACCTAGTGAGCCTGAGCATCCCCGAATCCGCCATTATTGCCGAAACCCAGAGCCGAAACACCGAGGAACAGGCCCACCGCATTGCCGTCATCGCCCGAACCAACGGTCTGCGCCGCCTGGTGGTCGTCAGCGACGGCACCCACCTGTTTCGCATTCACGAAATCTGCGCCGCCGATGGCCTCGATGTACTCACCTCACCCCGGACACGTGTCGCCTTTGGAGGCGGGACCGCGGAGACCGAGCGCCTTGCGCACGAGGTCCTCAGCTACACCGGCTGGCGGCTGCATCTGCATCTGCCTTGAGGCGGAGTTAGAGCATTTTCGATTCACTCGTTCACATCGCCAGTACCGTGCGAGGGGTCAATTTCTTGAGGAAATTGACGCTCGGCATTTTGCATTCTGTTCAGAGCAGATCGAAAATGCTGTAGGACCCCAGCCCGTTCCCGCGTCAGAAAAGAATCGCGGGCGCCCCACCCTCGCCGCGTTTTGTGCGGACCGGTTCTTAGTCGGAAACCATCAGCTCGCCGGGAACGATGGGGCGGGTGCGGGGCAGGATGCCGCGGGCGGCCGCGGCACCGAAGATTGCCAGTACGGCGACGAACACCACCAGCTTGATGAGGCTGCCGGTGGAATTGAGGGGCAGGGTCTTCCAGAGGACGAGCAGGATGGTTTGCGCGGCGGTGACGGCCCAGACCGAGCCGTAAAAATAGCGGCGCTCCCAGCCCTCGCCCTGCGTGGAGGGGCCGACACGCGGCAGTTTGCCCATCATGCCGAGCAGCAGAATGAACGCGCAAAGCGGCGAGTAGCCGTAGAGGTAAATCTGCTTCATCTTCCAAACGCCGGTAACGACGGCGTAGACGAGGCTGACCATGTTGAGCAGCGCGTAATTCAGGATGGCGTTCCAGGCAAAGGTGTAGCAGACACGGCGATAGAGCGGGTTGGGCCTGTCCTCGTCGAAGCGCAGGATGTAGGGGCGATGTTCGCTGCCGGGAAGTTGCGCGTTGTAGGCGGCGATGCCGGTTCCGATGAGGACCGCGGCGAGCCATGCCCAGTTCGCCCAGTGAAAACCGCCGGCAAAAAGACTGAACGTGAGGGGCCCGGGAGCCAGAAAGAAGACCCAGATCCAGATGGGCCAGTGTGCGAGACGGTAAAGGTTGGTGTTGCGTTCCCGGATTTTGCGCTCTCCGGCGTATTCAAACTTTCCACTGTACCCCATGGCCGGAGTCTCGCAAAGGGGCCGAGGGCGAGTCAAGAAGACAGGGAACGAGGGAACGAGAGAGCGGGTCAGCGAGTCAGCGAGTCGGCAAGTCAGCGTCCTACCCCACCCTTTCGCCCAAAAATCGGGCGAAAGGATGGGGCACGGGCAGGTACGCGAGTGAAAGAGTGAATCAGTGAACGAGTGAAGCGCGTGGGCGGCTATTGCTGCGCGAAGGCGACGACCTTGGGGCCGACCGCGGCGGAGCACTCGATGGGCGCCATGTGACCGCAGCCGGCAAAGGCGTCGAGCTGGGATTGCGGGACGAGGCGGTGCATGGTTTCGCCCTGGTCGATCGGGGTGATGCGGTCGAGCGATCCCCACACGAGGAGCACGGGCATTTTGAGTTGCGGCAGAAGGTTGTCGATCACGTCCTGCGCGGTGAGCATGGTGGCGAGGGCGCGCTGGACGACCCAGCCATTGCGGCGGAAGTTGCGCAGGATGTCGCGAGCGATGAATGCGGGAATGGGTTGAGGATGCGGCGAGAGGAGGGCCTTTAGCTGGTCGAGCTGGGCGACGGTGGAAGGAGTGAAGAGCGCGGTGTCAAACGGAGGCGGGATGTCGAGGCCGGCGGCGTCGAAGAGCATGAGACGGCTGACACGCTCGGGATGCTGCGCGGCGATGAGCACTGCGATCCATCCGCCCATGGACCAGCCGCCAAGTTCGACCTGCTTGAGGCCCAGCGCGTCCATGAAGCCCACGACCACGGCGGCCTCGTCATGCACCGAGTAGGAAAAATCCGCGGGACGATCGCTGCGGCCGTAGCCGATGAGATCAGGAATATAGACGCGGAAACCGGATTTGGCGAGGTACGGCGCGAGATTACGCCAGTACTCCGCGTTGGCGCCGAGGCCGTGCACGAGAACGACTACCGGACCGTTGGCCGGGCCCTCGGCGAGATAGTGCACGCGATGGCCTGCGACCTCGACGGAACGGCTCTGAATGCCGGAGAGATCTTCGTGCAGGTACGTCCACGCGGTGAGATAGCTGACGGGGCGGAGGAAGAATCCGGTTGCCGCGATGAGAGCGAGTGCAAGAACGGACCAGAGGGTCCGCTTGATCCATTGCTTCGGTCGATTGATGGAATTGGTCATGAACTCAGTTTCTTTCTGTTTGCAGAGCTTGTGCCCTTTGCCATCCTTTTTCGATGACGCGCACGGTGATGGGGTCGAGGACGAGGGCGCTATGGCTGTTCCATTCGGCGCGCTCCACCCAGCGGACGGCGTCGGCGTCGGAAGCCGCGCGCAGTTCGCCGCCGGTGACGCGGCAGAGGTAGTCGGCGATGACGTAGTGGTAACGGACGCGGCCGGCCTCGCGATGGATGCGGTCGAGAAGCTCCACCAGCTCGAGCGGCTCGACGAGGAGGCCGGTTTCTTCGCGCAATTCGCGGACTACGCCTTCCACGATGGTTTCACCGACCTCGAGGACACCGCCGGGCAGCGTCCAATGGCCTTTGAGAGGCTCACCGCCGCGGCGCACGAGGAGCACGCGGCCCTCGTGGACGACAACCGCGCCGACACCGACGAGAGGAGATTGGGGAAACTCGCGTTGCACATTTTCCATTCAAGATCCCTCAGGGGCTGAAGCCCACACTCATTTTGCGACGTTTGCGGCGCCCTTCGACTACGCTCAGGGCAGGCTAGAACTCGTGCCCTTTCAAAACAGTTTCAAACCAACTTCCAGCGGTCCGCGCCGGAATCGAATGCCTCCCGCTATCATCAAATACAGACGCAGAGGAGCGAAAGATGGCGGAATTTACGTTGCGAATCGATGGAATGCACTGCGGCTCCTGTGTGCGCCGCGTGAGCCAGGCGCTGGCTGCGACTCCGGGCGTGGCGGTGAACGAGGTTCGCGTGGGAGCGGCCCGGCTGACGGCAACCGAGGGACCCGCGCCGGTGGATCTTGCCATTGCCGCGCTCGCCAAGGCCGGCTACACGGCGCATCTCGAATCATAACGCGGAGATTTGGAGCCGACCGTGGCCTCGGGTACCACAGTTTCGCTGACACTTCCTGTTCTGGGCATGACGTGCGCCGCGTGCCAGCACCACGTGGAGGAGGCTCTGCGCGCGACGGCGGGCGTGGAGTCGGCACGCGTGGATTTGATGGCGCATCGCGCCAGCGTGGTCTTCAATCCGGCGATGGCGGCGCCCGAGCAACTGGTGGAGGCGATTCGCGGAGCAGGCTACGACGCGGTGCTGCCGCGCGAGGGCGACAGCGGCGCACGCGTTGAGGATACGACCGCAGGCGCAGCAACCAAGGCGTGGGTGACGTTGGGCGCGGGCGCAGCGGCCATGCTGCTGGCCATGCCTCTCGAAACGAAGATGGGCGCGCTCGATGTTTTCCTGGTTCGCGCACTTCCGTGGCTCTACGCAATCCCGGCCCCGGCGCTGCGCTGGTTCCTGCTCGCGCTGACGGCGGCGGTGGTTGCGTGGGCCGGGCGTGGGATTTACGGGAGCGCGTGGCGCGCACTGCGGCACGGCGCCACCAACATGAACACGCTGGTGAGCCTGGGGACAGGCGTGGCGTTTGCCTATTCGGCGTATGCGACGGTTTGGCCGGCGCCGGGGTGGGCAGTGTACTTCGACGCAGTGCTGCTGATTCTTGGCTTTCTGCTGCTGGGCAAGGCGCTGGAGGCGCGGGCGAAGCGGCGGGCGCTGGCAGCGCTGGACTCGCTCTCGCGGTTGCGGGCGGCGACGGCGCGGCGCCTGGTGGACGGCGTGCAAACCGTGGTGCCGCTCGAAGAGGTGCGGCCCGGCGACAGCGTCGTGGTGCTGCCCGGCGAGCGCTTTCCCGTGGACGCAACGATCGTGGAAGGACGCACCACGGTGGATGAGTCGATGCTGACCGGGGAAGCGACGCCGCTGGAGCGCGAAACGGGCGGACGCGTGCTGGCGGGATCGCTGAACTACGACGGCGCGGTGGTGTGCCGGGCGGAGTCGCTGGGCGAAGAAACGATGCTGGCTCAGATTGCGCGCATGGTGGACCAGGCGCAGAGCTCGCGCGCACCCATGGAGCGGCTGGCCGACGCGGCCAGCGCGATTTTTGTGCCTGTCGTGCTGGGGCTTGCGGCGGTGACCTTTGTAGCGTGGCTCGTGGCCGCGCATTCCCTGCTGCAAGCGCTTGCCAATACGGTGGCCGTGCTGGTGATTGCGTGCCCGTGCGCGATGGGACTGGCGGTGCCAGCGGCGTTGACCGTGGCCGTGGGCCGGGGCGCACAACTGGGCGTGCTCTTCAAGGGCGGCGAAGCGCTGGAACGGCTGGCGCATGTGGACGCGATCGTTCTTGACAAAACGGGGACGCTGACCGTGGGAAGGCCGGTGCTGGAGAAGATACAGGGAATAGGCAACAGGGAACAGGGACCAGAAAAGCAGGGACCAGAAAAGCAGGGACCAGGGACCAGGGATCCCTCGACTTCGCTCGGGACAGGCTCCGGGACTAAGGGAACGACAGAACGAGAACTGCTGCGCATGGCGGCGGCGGCAGAGGAGTGGTCGAACCATCCGCTGGCGCATGCGATCATGGATTTTTCTTCTGGTCTTGGACTGGAATGGGAGGCAGCACAAGACGTGCAGATTTTTCCGGGACGGGGAGTTTCGGCGCACGTGGAGGGGCACGAGTGCCTGTTGGGCAACGAGGCGCTGTTCAGCGAGTTCTTAATCAAGCTGCCGGAGGACGTGGCTGCGCCGGAGCCGGGCGTGACGCGGTTGTGGATGGCGGTGGATGGCGCGGCGGCCGCGTTGTTCGATGCGCGCGATGCGCTGCGGCCCGATGCGGCTGCAGCCGTGGCTGCCTTGCGAGGCGCGGGGTTGCGCGTGTTGATGCTGACTGGCGACTCGGCTGCCGCGGCGGCGCCGATTGCGCAGCAGGCGGGAATCAGCGAAGTGGAAGCGGGCCTGGATCCGGCGGGCAAGTTGGCAAGAATTCGCGCGCTCGAGCAGAGCGGCCTGCGCGTAGCCATGGTGGGCGACGGGATCAACGACGCGGCAGCGCTGGCGCAGGCGGACGCGGGCATTGCCATGGGCAGCGGGGCGGATCTGGCGCAGGAGGCGGGCGACGTGCTGCTGTTGAGGACGCAGCCGATGGCGATTCCCGCGGCGCTTGAGCTGGCGCGGCAAACGGTTCGCGTGATGCGCCAGAACCTGGGATGGGCCGTGGGCTACAACCTGCTCGGGATTCCGCTGGCAGCGGGAGCGCTGTATCCGGCGTTTCACATTCTGCTGACGCCATGGCTGGCGGCGGCGGCGATGGCGCTGAGCTCGGTGTGCGTGCTGGGGAACAGCTTGCGGCTGCGGGGGTGGAGTTTTGGCGTGTGACTAGCGAGCTGCAGCACCGCCTCCGATGGCTTCAACGATGAGGGCAACCGGGCCAGCAACAGGGCCTGCGCATCCCTTCCTTCAGTTCCGTGCACACCCTCTCGACATGCTGTTTTCTAGTTTCCGGTTTCTTGACGGAGGTGACCCAGCAGATCCATTCATTGCGCGCGAGCGGCGTAATATCCTCCCACTTTGTCCGCGCGGCTGGGTCTGAAACAAGTGCCTTTCGTAAGTCTGCGGGCACGCTATGAACTACGCCAGTGGAGAGTGTTCTCGACATGCCTTTACTTTATCCTCGATATCTGACTGCTGAGAAGGTCTCAGTTTGGAGGGGCTCCGCAGCCGTCGCCCGCGGCCAGGGCCGCCGATTCCCGAACACGCTAAACTAGTTGCAGGTTCTTCTGTGCGCATCCTCACCCGCTACATTCTCGGCGAAATCATCTCCCTCACGCTGATCGGCTGCGCGCTTTTCACGTTCATTCTCTTCATGCCGAATCTGCCACACATCCTTGAGGTGGTGGTGCGCAGCAGTTCCACTTGGGCGGATGTGGCGGAGGTGTTTCTCTTCACACTACCCAACCTGTTCAAAGTCACGATTCCCATGGCGGTGCTGTGGGGCGTGCTGCTGGGGCTGAGCCGGCTGGCGGCCGACAGCGAAATCATTGCCATGCGCGCCTCAGGGCTGGGCATCGGCTACTTTGTGCGCGTGGCATCGATCGTGGCGGTGACGGGCACGTTGCTGGGATTGGGCAACTCGCTGTATCTGGCGCCGCGCGCCAACCAGGCCATCATCGAGATGGAGCAGGCGCTGGAGACCTCGCAGGCGTCGTACGAGATCGAGCCGCGCGTCTTCTACGAGGATTTCAAAAACTTCGTTCTCTACGTGCAGGACGTGCGCGCGGGCGCGGGCGCGGCCAACTGGCGCCAGGTGTTTATGGCCGACGTCAGCGATCCCGTGAATCCGGTGATCACGACGGCCGCATCGGCCACCGTGGTGAACGACAACTCGCAGGAACTGATCATGCGCCTGCGCGACGGGTTGCGCGACGAGACCGTGGCCGACGAGCCTGGGCAGTCGAATATCTCGACATTTACGACCACGGACATGCCGCTGGCGCTGAACCCGCAGAGCGATGTGCACCTGGGGCGCATGGATACGGCGCTCTACGCAATGCCGATGAGCGCGTTGTTCCAGCGCATCCACGAGCTGAGTGGAAAGCCCGAGGCCAAGCGCTACCTGATCGAGATGCACAACCGCTTCGCGGTTCCGGTGGCGTGCCTGGTGCTGATGCTGCTGGGCGTACCACTGGGCGTGAATTCGCGGCGCGGCGGCAAGAGCGCCGGTTTCGTTTTCACCATTCTGCTGGTGTTCGTCTACTACTTCCTCTCGTCGACCGGCATCCAGCTGGGGCACCAGAGCCGTCTGCCGGCGTTCATCGCCGTGTGGACCGCAAATATTCTATTTGCCGCGGCCGGCATCTTTCTGCTGTGGCAGATGGCGACCGGCGGGCGGATCTTAAGCGCCCTGGCGACGTGGGCTTCGCAACTGCCGCAATTCAAGGTTCCGGCCAAGACGAACGGGTTCCAGCTCGCCGAACTACTCGGCAGGTTCCAGCCGCGCGCGCAGCGAGCCAAGCCGCGCAGCGTATTTCCGCGCATCCTCGACGAGTACATCCTGCGCGAGTTCGTCGCCATGTTCGCTCTGGTGCTGGCCGGCTTTGTGCTGCTGATGATCGTGTTCACCTTCTTCGACCTGGTGGGCGACATTCTGCGCAACCACATTGCGCTTTCCGTGGTGGGCGAGTACCTGGTGAACCTGACGCCGAGCATGCTCTACAACATTGCGCCGCTGGCGGTGCTGATTGCAGCGCTGGTCACGTTTAGCGTGATGAACCGCAACAGCGAGATCGTCGCCATCAAGGCCACGGGGATCAGTCTGTACCGGCTGATTGTTCCCATCGTGACCATGGCGGTGGTGCTGGCGGTGACGCTGTTCCTGTTCGACCAGTACTATCTGCCGCAGGCCAACCGCAGGCAGGAGGCGCTGCGCAACGAAATCAAGGGCCGGCCCACGCAAACCTACCTGCATCCCGAGCAGAAATGGATGTTCGACCAGAAGCCGCTGCCCGGCGAGCCGGCGCGCATTTTCTATTACGAGTTCTTCGATCCGGACCGCATCGAGTTTGCCAATCTCTCCGTGTTCGAGTTCGACCCGGCGACGTTCCAACTGACGCGGCGCATCTTTTCGAAGCGCGTGGTGTGGAGTCGCAACTCCTCCGGATGGGTCTTCGAGAATGGCTGGGTGCGCAACGTGCAGGGCGCGAATGTGACGGGTTACCGCACTTTCCTGGAGACATCTTTTCCTGAGATCCACGCCACGCCGGACTACTTCAAGAAAGAAGCCGTGCCATCGGATGAGATGAACTTCGGCCAGCTTGACCACTACATTCGCGATTTGCAGCAGAGCGGATTCGACACCAAGCGATTGAGCGTAGCACTGTGGCACAAGCTCTCATACCCGCTGATCGCCGTGGTGATGGCGGTGCTTGCCATTCCGTTTGCACTATCCGTGGGGCGGCGCGGCTCGATCACCGGCGTGGCCGTGGCCATCGCCGTGTCGCTTGCGTATATGGTGATCGACAACCTGTTTGGCGCCATGGGCTACGTGAATTACCTGCCGGCCTCGATGGCCGCGTGGTCGGCGGATGTGTTGTTCGGGCTGATGGGTGGATATCTGCTGCTGCGCACGCCGACGTAGAAAACAGGGAATAGGGAGTAGGGAGCAGGGAATAGAAAAGCAGCTTCCGGCTCCTGCCTTCTGGCCTCTAGCTCATCGAAGCGATCGGCGAATTTCGGGCTTCAATCGCGCCACCGGTACAATAAACCTATGTTTGGCGACCTCGGCCCACTCTACCCCTACATGCGCCGCTACCGCTGGGGATACGTGCGGGGTACCCTGGCCTGCGTTTGCACGAACATCGTCGCGGTGCAGTTCCCCAGCATTCTCGGCATGGCGGTGGATGCCATCAAGAGGGGAACGACCCGCCAGCACATTCTGTACTTTGCCCTGCTTCTGGTCGGCATCAACCTGGTGAAGGGCATTTTCATGTACGCGCAGCGTTGGGTTCTGATCGGGATCTCGCGCGAAATCGAGTTCGACCTGCGCAACGACCTGTTCAAGAAGCTGGAAACGCAGGACACGGGCTTCTATCAGCGCTACCGCACCGGCGACATCATGGCGCGCATGACCAACGACCTGAACGCGGTGCGCATGCTGCTGGGGCCGGGGCTCATGTACAGCGTGAACACAATTTTTCTGAGCATTTTTGCGCTGGTTTTCATGCTGCGCATCAGTCCGTGGCTCACGCTGGTGGCGCTGGCGCCCACGCCGCTGGCGAGCATCTTCGTGCAGTATGTGGGCCAGAAGATTCACGAGCGCTTCGAACGCATCCAGGCGAGTTTCTCCGACATCTCCGCGCAGGCGCAGGAGAATTATTCAGGCGTGCGGCTGATCCGCGCTTTCGCGCGCGAGGATTCGCAGATTGGCCTCTTCGAGCGGCTGAATCGTCAATACATTGGCCGCGCATTGCGGCTGGTGCAGTTGATGGGCATGCTGTGGCCCACACTCGAATTCATTCTCGGCGTGTCGATGGTGATTACCTTGCTGGCCGGCGGACACCTGGTGCTGGCGCACCGCATCTCGGTGGGCAGTTTCGTGGCCTTCAACACCTACATGATCCTGCTGATCTGGCCGATCATCGCCGTGGGATGGGTGATTAACATCTTCCAGCGCGGCACGGCGTCGGTGAAGCGCATCGACGAACTGCTCAAGTCCGAGCCCGCGATCGCTGACCACTCCGTGGTTTTATCTTTTGGACGAGAGATGGAAACCGAATTAAAGGGCGAGATCGAATTCCGGCATCTCACGTTCAGCTACGGCGATACAGCAGTGCTCCGCGACATTTCGCTGCACATTCCGGCGGGATCGAGCCTGGCGATCGTGGGGCCGACGGGATGCGGCAAGTCCACGCTCGTCAACCTGATTCCGCGGCTCTACGATGCGCCCGAAGGCGCGCTGCTCATCGACAGGCGGCCGGTGCGCGAGTATCCGCTGACGGTTTTGCGGCGCAACATCGGCATGGTGCCGCAGGAGACGTTCCTCTTCAGCGAGACGATTCGCGAAAACCTGGCCTTTGGCGCGCCGCATGCCGACGCCGAGGAGCTGCTGGAGGCGGCGGAAGCGGCGCATATCCGCCGCGAGTTCGAGGAGTTTCCGCAGGGCTTTGAAACCATGGTGGGCGAGCGCGGCGTAACGCTCTCGGGCGGGCAGAAGCAGCGCGCCGCGATCGCGAGGGCGTTGCTGCGGCGGCCGGCGGTTCTCATTCTTGACGACGCGCTGGCCAGCGTGGACACGTACACCGAAGAGCGCATCCTCGGCGGCCTGCGCAACTACACGGCGAACACGACCACGATATTTATCTCGCATCGCGTGTCGACGGTGCGCAACGCCGACCGCATCGCCGTGCTCGACAAGGGAAGGATTGTGGAGCTGGGAGGCCACGAGGAGCTGCTGGCTCTCGACGGCTACTACGCGAGCCTCTACCAGAAGCAGCAGCTCGAAGAAGAGCTGACGGTGGCGGGATAGAGCAGCGGAGTTAGCGGGGTTAGCGAAGATAGCGGAGTTAGGGCACGATCCCGCCCTTTTGATTCGGCAACTGAAAAGTGGCACATTTACCCGCTCGTATCCCCAAAAAGCGCGGAAATGGATGGGGCACGGAAGCAGTATTTTGTTGCCGAATCAATAGCGACAAGAACGTCGTGCCCAGAGGGCGCCCAGGTGGGGCACCCCGGAGGATCGGCGAGTGCGCGGGGATGGCGGAGGTTAGGCGGTCCAACTGGAGCCGGAGGCCGTATCCGCCAGTCCGGCGGCTGCGGGGCGCGAGGACATCATGAACACGCGCGGCGCAGCGGAGTTGGCGTTGGGATCGCGGGCGACTTCGCGCCAGGCGTCGCGCACGTTGCGGACACAGTCGATGGCGTGCTGGAACTTGGTCTTCGAGGCCGACTGCGAGGCCTGCAGAATCTGCGCGAAGATGGAGGCGTAGAACTCGCTGAGCGCCTGCGCCGGACGCCCGCCGACATCCATGCGCAGCCGCGCCTGGAGATGAATGATGATGTCGAGGGCGCGCTTGACCGCGGCGCGCCGGGCATCGGCGTCGCCGCGCTCCACCGCCGTGATGGCGGCATACAGGAAGCGGATGATGCCGTCATAGAGCGCCACCACGAGGTCGACAGCTGCTGCGCCTTCCAGCGCGTGTTCCCGGTAACTTGCCATTGCGATGCGGTTCCTTATCCGTTCTGACCCTGGTTGTAGCCTGTGATGGCCGAATAGAGCTCGTTCATGCCCTGTAACTGCGACGGCAGCTCCTGAAGGATTTCGTTGGCCCGGTTGAGCTCCGTGGTGAGGCTGGACTGTTGCGCCGAGATGTAGCTCTGCTCCTTGGAGATCTCGGCGTTGAGCGTGGATTCGGTGGTGCTGTTGGCGTTTTTGGCCAGCGCCAGAATGCCGGTAGACGAGCTGGAGCCGGCGTTGTTCAGCATGTTGGAAAAGTTCTGGCCCCAACTGTTGGCGTTCTGGAAGAAGTTCGCCACGCTCGCATAGTCGCTGTTGAGCACGGAATCGAGCGAGTTGGCGTCGAAGGTGAGCGAGCCGTCGTTATTCACGCTGATGCCGAGCGAGGTGAGGCTGTTGATGTCGGCGCCGCTGCCGGTGTAGTTCAGCACGGTGTTGGTCGTGGTGTCAGTGACGGCGGAATTGACGGTGAGCGCGCCGCTGGCGCCGGCGGTGCTCGACAGCAGCACGAGCTGCGAGCCGCTGCTTGTGGTGACCACGCTGGCGGTGACGCCGAAATTGGCGGAATTGATGGCCGAAGCCAGTCCGGCCAGCGTGGCGTTGCCCGAGGGCACGTCGACGGTCTGCGCGGTTTGGCTGCCGACCTGGATGGCGAGGGAGCCGGAGAGCGTATCGCTCGCTTTCGTGATGGCGTCGAGAGAGCCGTTGGGATTCTCGGAATTGATGCTGTTCAGCAATTCCTGCTGCAGTAGCGAGAGCGTGGGCGAGCCGAAGAGCGGCTCGGGCGTCCCGGAGCTGGTGTTGCCTTCCTGCGTGTTCACGGCGCCGATGAGGAGGTTGTAGTCGGAGACGAACTGGTTGACCGCGCTTTCGACGCCGGAGTTGTCGTTGCTGATGACGACCTGCACCTGGGAGCCGGAGGAGCTGGTGCCCAGCAACTGGAAGGTGACGCCGGGAATCAGATTGCTCACCGTATTGGAGGCAGCCGAATAGGTGACGCCATTGACCGACAGAGAGGCGTTGGCCCCGGTTGCGAGGTTGGCGTTGTAGTTGAGCGCGGTGCTGCCGTCCTCAATCGCGGAGGTCACGCTCAGGCTGCCGCTCGCGCCTGAGGTATCGGACACCAGGCTCAGCCGCGAACCGTTCGCATCGGTCGTGACGCTCGCCGTGACGCCGATGTCGGCCGAATTGATGGCCGAAGCCAGGCCGGAAAGGGTGTTGTCGCCGGCGGAGGAGTCGGGGACATCGATGGCGTTGCCGTTGATCGTGATCGATCCTGTGAGCGCGTCGGAGGCATTTGCGATCGGGTCCAGGTACCCGTTAGCCGTTGTCGCCAGCGAATTCACCACCACCGCATAGGTGCCGGCTGCCGCCGAGGAGGTGGCCGAGGTGAGCTCGAGGACGTTGGTATCGGAGCTGGAGCCTTCCTTCTGCGCCAGAACGCCTTCGAAGTCCGTCAACTGGCTCATGTCGGTGGAGAGGTTGGAGAACAGCGTTCCCAGGTTCGAGATCACGGTGTCCTGGCTCTCGAGCGATGTCAACTGGTTCTTCCAGGGGGTTTCGACATTCTGGAGATTGCTGACAATCTCGGCCACGGTCGAGCTCACATTAAAGCCCGCCCCGCTGGTCGGCGACCCGAAGTTCAGTCCTACCGTCCCCATTACGCCCTCCCGTTGCATGTCATGCAGCCTGTGAACCAACCCGTCCACATAGCGGATGAGAAGAACCTCAGAATCAGCGGAGCTGGCTGGGTTAGCGGAGGTAGCGGAGCTGGATCGGCTCCAGAGAGCGATCAAGTTTCATCCGCGGCGAGCCGGAAACACCGGTGCGAGCTTTCACAAGACTGACTTTCACCCCAGGCCATTGAGCAAAGAGGGGCATCCGCAGGACGCCCCTCTCCGGTTGGCGATCCGCCGCTGGCGGTCGCTGGGTCATTACCCCGGCGGCGTTGGCTCTCGCCTTCACGCGCTGCCGGAGGTTGCGGTTACTCCACCCCAGCGACCAAAGATCAGTCGCCGGGGCCCCGGTTATTCCACCCCAGCGACCAAAGATCGGTCGCCGGGGACCCGGTTATTCCACCCCAGCGACCAAAGATCGGTCGCCGGGGACCCCGGTTATTGCAACAGCTTGAGGACTTCCTGCTGCGAGGAGTTGGCCTGGGCCAATGCGGAGATGCCGGTCTGGCTGAGGATCTCGTACTTCGACATGTCCGAGCTGGCCTGCGCATAGTCGGTGGCCTGCACCGCGTTTTGCGCCGCCTGGATGTTCTCCTGTTGCGTGCTCATCACGTTGCTGACCGCGTTCAGGGTGTTGATCTGAGCGCCGATATAGCCGTCCTGCGCCGCCACGTCTGAGATTGCGTGATTCAGTACGGTGAGGGCACTCTCCGCGTTGGATTGGCTGGACAGATCGTAGGAGGTCAGGTTGGCGCTGTTGTTGGCGCCGGCCAAGTAGCTGATCTGCGCGGCGCCCGTGCCAGAGTCGGCCGCGTCCGCACCGGTGGCGCTGGCGTCCGCCCCATCCTTGAGTATGTTGGTGGTCGCGATCCCGATATAGCCGGTTCCCTGAGCAGCAGCTCCGGTAGGCGCTGCAGTCTGAACGTTGCCCCGGATCTCGATGCCAAGATCGCCCGCGGTGGTCGTCTTATCGCCCGTGGCCTGCGCACTGGTCTGCACGCTCGCGGTGACACCGATACCGGCAGCATTGATCTTCGCAACCACCGTATTCAAAGTGTCGGTCGCGCTTGTGGTGTAGGTGAATGCGGTCACTGCCGAGCTTGACGCGGCATCCCACTTCTGGAAGGTGATGGTCTGACCGGCGCCGAGTAAGTCGTTGGCGCTGGCAACGGCCGTACCTGCGTCGGTGGCATCCATGTAGACGCCCTGGCCCTGGCTGTAAACCATGGTGCCATTGGCGTCGCCCACGTTCGACGAAGAGAGCGCGGCGAAATGCAGGCTGTTGACAGAAGCGCTGGAGGACGAGGAGTCTCCGGTGTAGATCGCCACATCGGCAGCCCCGAAGACCTGGTTCTGGTTGTAGGTCGTCGTCGCGCCAATGTTGTTGATTTCCGAAAGAATCGACTGATACTCCTGGTTCGCCGCCGTTTCCTGCGAACTGTTGAGAGTGCCGTTCGAGACCTCAGTGGCCAGCGTTACGGCCCGGTTAAGCAGGCTGGTGACCTGCGAGAGGGCACCATCGGCGACCTGCAGCAGGCCAACACCTTCCGTTGCATTCGTCTCAGACTGCGTCAGCGCTGTCTGGTTGGCCTGCAGGCCGTCGACCAGCGAAAGGCCGGCGGCATCGTCGGCGCCCGAGTTGATCTTGGACCCGGAAGACAACTGTTGCAGTGTCTTCGACAGGCTGTTGTCGGTATTGTTGAGATTGTTCTCCGCATACACCGCGGAGAGGTTATTCAAGACACCCAGGGACATGGGGTTCTCCTTGTTGGATGCGGTGATTTGCGGCCCAATCCCCGGGAGTGCTCCCCATCTTGTACCGCTCGTGGGTAGCTGCTGCCGGCTCGGAACCGACGCATCTGGCCCCTTCTTCGGCGCGGCCTTTAGGGACTTTATGGGAGCGCGAATTGTGTCCTGGCGGGGACACTTCTGCACTTTTGGTTTAATTTTTTTAACCTTTCGCGCCTGATGCCGATAACTCCAGCGAAGGAGATTGGAAATGATCGAGTTGACGCGACTCAACGGCCGCTCGATGGTGGTGAACAGCGACCTGATCAAGACCGCCGAAGCTTCGCCGGATACGATGCTGACGCTGATCAACGGCGAGAAGCTGATTGTGCGCGAGGAGATTGGCGAGGTGGTGGAGAAGGTGCTGGCTTACCGGGCGCGGCTGCTGGCCGTGGTGGCCAAGCGGCTGCATCACTTCAGCGATCTGGAGCGTGCGGCAGCACTGGCGAGCCTGGATGCGGAAGGGCAGCCCGCGGCCCCGATACCGATGAAACAGAGCGGCGATCTTCGCCAGTAGAAGCTGCAGGGTTGCGGTATTCCCCGAGGGAACAGCTTATGGATAAAGCGAGCATCGGCGGAGCGTTTCTGGCCATCGCCGGGATTATTGCGGGATTAATCATCGAAGGCGGCAACGTGGGCCAGATTCTGCAGCCCACGGCGGCGCTCATCGTGTTTGGCGGCACATTGGGCGCGGTGATGCTGCAGTTTCCACTGACCACCGTTGTGGCGGCCTTTCGCAGCCTGGGGCACGTTTTTTCTGCGCCGCGCAAACAGGAGGCGCAACTGATTCGCGAGTTGGTGGCGTTTGCCAACAAGGCACGCCGTCACGGCGTGGTTTCGCTCGATGCCGATTTGCAGGCCATCCAGGATCCGTTTCTGAAGCAGACGCTGATGCTGGCCGTGGACGGCACCGAGCCCGTGGAGCTGCGCAAGATCATGCACGTGAGCCTCGAGTCGCTGACCGAAGAACAGGAGCGCCTGCCCGCAGTGTTCGAGTCGGCGGGAGGATTCTCTCCGACGATCGGCATCCTGGGGGCCGTGCTCGGCTTGATCCAGGTAATGCAGCATCTGGACAACATCAACGAGGTGGGCCGCGGCATCGCGGTCGCGTTTGTGGCCACGATTTACGGCGTGGGCATTGCGAATCTCTTCTTTCTGCCCTTTGCGGGCAAGATGCGGCTGCGTATTCACAACGGCCACCGCCGGCGCGAGATGATGCTGGAAGGCGTGATCTCGATTCTGGAGGGCATGAATCCGCGCATGCTCGAGATCAAGCTGGCCGGCTTCCTTGAGGGCTCGAACCAGGAGCAAAGGAAGCGCGCCGCATGAGGCCCCGCGTGCCCCGCAGCCGCGTCGGCCACGACCGCTGGCTGGTGTCGTACGCCGATTTCATCACGCTGTTGTTTGGATTCTTCGTCGTGCTCTACGCTTTTGCGCGGGCCGACCAGAAAAAGCAGGCACAGGTTGCGCAGGCCATCGACTCGGCCTTCCATTCCATGGGAGTTTTCCCGGGTTCCGATCAGGGGGCAAGCGCGCAGGATGCGGCGCATCCGGGAAATGTCGCGATGGGTGAGGAACTGCTCACTCCGATGCAGGTGAAGTACGATCTCGACCGCATCCGCCACGATCTGGCCGAGACGCTGGCCAAACAGATTGCCACGCACACGGTTGCGCTGGAGATGGGCCGCGATGGACTGGTGATCAGCCTGCGCGAGGCGGGATTCTTCGATTCCGGTTCGGCGACGCCCAAGGCGGAGGCCCTGCCGACGCTGCGCCAGATTGCCGACCGGCTGGGCGCGACGCCCTACGATCTGCGCATCGAGGGCCACACCGACAATGTGCCCATCCACAACGCGGAGTTCGATTCCAACTGGGAGCTTTCGGCGGCGCGCGCCACGCACATTGCTCGGCTGTTCCTGGAGATGAAGGCGATTCCACCAGACCGGCTGTCGGCCGCGGGGTACGCCGAATTTCATCCCGTAGCCAGCAACGATACGGCGGCGGGCCGCGCGGAGAACCGGCGCGTGGATCTTGTGGTGCTGCCGCGGGCGAAGCTTGACTTTGCCGGGTCGGGCGCTGCGCAGCCTTCCGGACCGTGGCGGAAGGTGACGGACGGGGAATGAGCGGAGTTAGCGGAGTTAGGGCTGTGTGCAACGTTCAAGGAGCACGTAGCGGATGCGAAGCCGGCGTGGACAGAGTCTAGCACCGCTAGCTCCGCTAACCCCGCTAACTCCGCTTCTCTTTATTCCACTCCCAGCACTTTGACGATTACGCGCTTGCGGCGCTGGCCGTCGAACTCGGCATAGAAGACACGCTGCCAGGTGCCGAGATCGAGTTGGCCGTTGGTGACGGGCAACGTGGTCTCGTGGTGCAGGAGCAGCGACTTGAGATGCGCGTCGCCGTTGTCCTCGCCGGTTTGGTGGTGCTTGTAGTCGGGACGCGCAGGGGCCAGTTCCTCGAGCCATTTGCCGATGTCTTCGATGAGTCCGCTCTCATGATCGTTCACGTAGACGGCTGCGGTGATGTGCATGGGCGAGACGAAGCAGAGGCCGTCTTTGACGCCGCTGCGCGCGACGATTTGCTCGATCTTGTCAGTAATGTGCACCATCTCGCGCCGCTTGCGGGTTTCAAAGACCAGGTATTCTGTGTGACTTTTCATGCAGATCTCCTTGACAGCGACGAAGGATTGCGTAGCGTTCTCCCCTTATCCTAAAGTCAGCCGTGACTTTTCGCCGACCGCCCGATTCTGCCCAACGCTTGCGCCGCATGCACGATGCATTGTTGCGCGCCTATGGGCCGCAGCACTGGTGGCCGGCGAGGACGCCGTTTGAGGTGATCCTGGGCGCGTATCTGACGCAAAACACGGCGTGGAAGGCGGTGGAGCGGTCGCTTGAGAACCTGCGCGCGGCAGGCGCGCTTACCCCCGAGGGGCTGCGCGCGGTTCCTCTCAAAAGACTGCGGCGGCTCATCCAGCCTTCCGGGTTTACTACGCGCAAGGCGCCTGCGCTCAAAGCGTTCGTGGCCATGCTCGACAAGGAGTTTGGCGGATCGCTCGAACATCTTGCCAGCCTGCCGACCGCGGCGCTGCGGCAGCGGCTGCTGGATCTGCCGGGCGTCGGCCCCGAAACTGCCGACGCGATCCTGCTGTACGCGCTTGGGCATGTGGTTCCCGTGGCCGACGAGTATCTAAGGCGCATTGCCGAGCGGCACGGGCTGCTGAAGACTGCGCCCGGCCGCGCCAGGATCTCGTATGACGAGCTGACCGAGCTGACGCGGCGCGGGTTTGCCGGCGATGCGAAAGAACACCAGGGGCGGCTCTACAACGAATTTCACGCGTTGACCGTGGCCGTGGGCAAAGCGCACTGCGGACGGACGGCACACTGTGAAAACTGTCCGCTGGCCGGCGACCTGAAAGACAGCTTCTAGCTGCTAGCTACTAGCTTCCAGCTCGTTCGTGCGGGAGCGTCACGCTTCGATTTTGCACGGAAAGGCTAGAGGCTAGGAGCTAGAAGCTAGCAGCTGCTTTTTGGCGTAATCTGAAAGCATCATGAGTCCAACTCCGCAACAGCCCCAAGTGAATTTGACCCAGACTGCCGATTACCGCGAGTCCTACGCGAATAGCGTGCAGGTGCGCGTGAGCGTGTGGGATTTCCAGCTCGTTTTCGGTCTCGCCTCCAGCGAAAGCCCCGAGCAGGTGACCATCCGCAACCACCATGCCGTTTTTCTGAGCCCGCAACAGGCCAAAGCTCTGTGGAACGTGCTGGGCCAGAACATTGCGCAATACGAACAGGCCTTCGGCACGCTGAACCTGGAGCCGCAGAACCAGAGTTTTCCGCGCGGACCGGTGAATTAAGAAGGGACATAGGGACTAGGGACGAGGGACCGAGCCCAAGGAGCAAATTGTTGCGCTTCGGAAGAATATTGACTCCGCGGCTGGATGCACCGCTGCCGCTGTGGATGGTCTTTCCGGTCGTCTTTGTGGCGCTGTACTTGAGCCACTTTACGCTGCTGCGCCTGCCCTACTACTGGGATGAGGCGGGCTACTACATTCCCGCGGCGTGGGACTTCTTCCGCACCGGCTCGCTCATCCCCACCAGCACGCTCACCAACGCGCATCCGCCGCTGCCGAGCATTTATCTGGCGCTGTGTTGGAAGGCTTCAGGTTTTTATCCCGAAGTGACGCGCGAGGCCGTGCTGCTGGTGGCGTCACTGGGGCTGCTGGCGGTGTGGCGGCTGGCGATGCGCCTGGTGGGCGTGGCCTCCGTGGCGTTCTGGACCGTGCTTCTCACGGGCCTCTATCCCATCTGGTTCGCGCAAAGCTCGCTGGCCCACGCCGACATCTTTGCCGCGGCATGTTCGCTGTGGGGATTGAATTACGCGCTGCCCAATCGCAGCCGCAAGCCGTGGGCCGCCGCGTTGTGGTTTGCCGCCGCCGCGCTTTCCAAGGAGACGGCGATCGTGATTCCACTGACGCTGGCCGCGGTGAACCTGGCCGCGGGATTGAGGAGCGGAGGGCCGGTGCGCGGCCGGCTATGGCGCGAGGCGGCGTGGCTGTCGAGTTGCGTCGTGCCGCTGGGCGCGTGGTACGCATACCACTACGCGAAGACCGGGTTTCTCTTCGGCAATCCGGAGTTTTTGCGCTACAACGTGGAGGCGACGCTCACGCCACTGCGGATTCTGGCGGCATTCGCGCATCGCATCCTGCATTTGACGGCGCACATGAATCTTTTTGTGCCGGTGCTGATGGCTTTCGCGGCGCTGATGTTGAGCCCGCGCACCGAAGCAGAGGGTTACGAGCGGGCATCGCTCGATTCGCTGGTGTTGCTGCGCATTTTCTCCCTGCTGCTGGCCAACGCGGTGCTCTTCAGCGTACTGGGCGGCGCACTGCTCACGCGTTATCTGCTGCCCATGTATCCGCTGGTGCTGCTGTTGGCCGTGTACACGTTGTACCGCCGAGTGCCTTACTGGTACGGGCTTACGCTGCTGTCGGCCGCGGCATTCGTTGCCGGGCTCTTCGTGAATCCGCCCTACGGGTTTGCGCCGGAAGACAACCTGGCGTACGCGCACGTGATTCGCATGCACCAAGCCGGCATTGCGCAGCTCAAGAAACTCTATCCGGGCGCGACGGTGCTGACGGCATGGCCCATGAGCGACGAGCTCACGCGGCCCGAACTGGGTTACGTGAAGCAACCGTGGGACGTGTGCGCCATCGACGACTTTACCGCCGGCGAGGTGGCACGCGCGGCCGAGGAGCCGGAGAAGTACTCGGCGGCGCTGGTGTTTTCTACCAAGTACGATCCGCCATTGCCGCTGCTGAGCCTGAGCGGCGAGGCGCTCGACGAGCGCTACTTCGGTTTGCACCACGATCTGCCGCCGGAGCTGATCGCACAGCAACTGGGTGGAACGCTGGTTTGGGAGCGCCGCGACGACGGCTTGTGGATTGCGCTGATCCGCTTCAACCGGCAGGTGGAAGCGCGGCTGGAGAAGGACCGGACATTCATTGTTCCGCCGGTAAGGGAGCCGGCCGTTCGGCAATCTCCCTGAACTTGAGATAGACAGCATTGGTCCATCCGAAGCCGATCACATTCTGCGTGTAGCCGCCCTTCACCGTAACTTCGGCATTGCCCGCCACCACGTTGTATTTTTCACGGATGGCGCCGTCGGCGGCGAAACCGGCATCGACCGTAGCGTCGAAGTGACGCGCGATGCGCACGGCGTCGGCGTGGAAGCCCATGGTCTCGAGTCCGGCCACGGCGATCCAGTTGGTGGGCGCCCAGCCACAGGGTTCATCCCATTGCAAGCCACTGTTCGTGGTGCTCATGGAGAGCCCGCCGGGGCGCTCGAACACGTTAAGCTTCTGCTGCGTCGCGTTGGCCTGCTCGCGCGTGGCCACGCCTGCCCACAGCGGGTAGAGCGATGTGAGGTAGGCGTAGGTGGAGGGTTTGTTGCGCACGAAATCGTAATCGGCGAAGACGCCCTGTTTGGGCTGCCACAGGTAACGCTCGATGGCGGCGCCGCGGGCGTTGGCGCGGCGATCCCAGTGGAGGGCGTCCTGCGGCTTGCCTAAGAGATGCGCGAGATGCGCCATGTCGCGCTCGTAGCGGTAGAGCAAGCTGTTGAGGCACACCGGGGCGTAGTGATGCGTAGCGCCGGAGAAGGGGCCGAAGCGGTCGCTGGAGTCGAAGCCCGATTCGCGCATGGCGCGATCGCCCGCGTAGAAGTCGCGGCTGAGCCGGTAGCCGCCGAACCAGGCGCGCGCGCACAACAGGCTTGCATGAACGTCGCAACTGGTCTGCTTGAGGCGCGCCGCTTCTGCTGCATCAGGATGCTCCGAGCCCTTGACAAGAAAGGCCGCGCCCTCAGGGCTGGGATGCTCCATGAGCGCACGGATCACGTCGCGGTAGTAGGTGTTGGCGTCGGCCATCTCGGGCACCGGACCTGAGCCGTAATCGAAGTAGCGGGCGAGACCGGTGTGGCCGGCCAAGTGTTCCGGCCGCGTCCATGTGGAATAGTCCTTTTCTGCAACGGTGTAGGCGTGTTCCAGCCAGTTCATAGCCTGAATACGGCCGGCGGGCGTCGCGGGAAAACTGGCCGGGTTCTCAAAGACGGCGCAAATCATCGAGGTGAGAAACGGCGGCTGCGAGCGGGTGAGATAGTAGGTGCGGTTGGCGTTGAGAACAGTGCCGTACTGTTCGACTTCAAAGAGGAAGTTATCGACGATCCCTTTGGCGAGCGCTTCTCTGTGGTCGGACTCCAGTCCAAGAACAATAAAAAAACTGTCCCAGCCGTACATTTCGTTGAAGCGGCCGCCGGGAACGACGTAGGGGTGGGGCAGATAAAGCAGGCCCGGTGCGGAGAGTTCCTCAGGGCGCACGTCGCCCAGCTTGAGAATGTGCCGAGGCAGCGCGACGACGCGGACATGGCAGCGCTGCGCGATGGCAGCAACCTCGGGCGGGGCGGCAAAACCGGCGGGGAGATAAAGAACCGGGACCGCGGCAACCTTGGTGTCAACTTTGGTGTCGGTGAGCGCTGCGCAATCGGCAACGGAGCGGGTGAGCGAGTCCCACGCGGCGTGGATGTAACGGAGGGTTGCCTGGGAATCAGGCGCGGCCGGGCCGGGCGTCTGGGCAGGGGAAGCCGCAAGCGCAGCCAAAAACAGCAAGCAAGACAGTTTCATGCCAACTCCCTTAGGGCCTGTCCACGCGATCTGGGATGGCAGCGACGGGAGCCAGTTTTTCCCAGGTCAAGGAGCGAGGAGCGCGCTGTAGCCGGTCTGCTGAAGCGACGAGCGACGCAGAGATGGAGAAAACTGGCCCCGTCCCTCCGGGTTGCGGCGAAAATCCGCTCATACTTCGTTGTCGTCCTCGCCTTGGAATGGCCAAAGCCTTCGTCCTCCGCCTCGTCTGAGCCGATTTTCGCTCGCAACGCCATCCCAGATCGTGTGGACAGGCCCTGGCAGTGCGAATTCCTGGAGTGTACCGCACGGCACGGATTTTTTCAGGGCTACCGGGAACAGTTTTCGCGTGCGCGGTGTCTACACAAGCACAGTGGTACCGAATGGGATGATCGGAGGGCCTTGAACCTGCTGCTCTCGCGCCGCGATGCTCTGAACGGCGCGCAGAGCGGGCCGGACGCTTGCGCTCCGCGGCAAGCCTTTCGCCTCCCAAACGGCGCGGCTGAATTCGAGGTTGATCGCAAAACCAGGGTAGGTGGATGTCGAAGAGACGACCGTCGAGTCGACGCGACCAGCAGGGAGCGGCGACCTTGGCCGACACCGAACAGAGCACAGTAACCCTGGTTTTGCCGGAGGGAGGCGGTCATGTTTGAAGACGCAACATTTGAATCGATGGGTACGATCCACACGCGCAGCCGCAACTGGATGATTGCGACGTTCGGCTTCAACGCATCGATCCTGGCGGTCCTGATCGCGATCCCCCTCTTTTACCCTTCGATGCTGCCGCAGATGGTGAATTCGATTCTGATGGAAGCGCCCGCGCCGGTCGAGGAGACCAAGCCGGTGGTTCGGCAGGCGCCTGCGACGGCTTCGCAAACGGAGATGCCAGCAGGGGTTCTGCAAGCACCCTCAAGGATTCCGAGAGATCCGTGGATTCCCACCTCGAGGGAGCCTTCGTTGCCAAGGGATGTGATGGGCCTCGGCGGTTCCGGTCCCTTAGCCGCTTCGGGCACCGGATGCGATCCGTTCAACTGCAGTGCCGTGCGGCCGGTTGTGCACGAGGCGGTGCAGCCGACGCAGCACATCTCTACGGGTGTGATGGAAGGGATGTTGATCTACAGGGTTCTTCCTGTCTATCCGGTGGCGGCGCGAGAGATGTGCGTCGCGGGCCGGGTCGCGCTGCAGGCCACGATCTCACGCGATGGAACGATCGAGAATCTGCGCGTGGTGGACGGGCCGGGGCTGTTGCGGGCGGCCGCAGTCGAAGCCGTGAGGCAGTGGCGTTACCGGCCTTATCTGCTGAATGGCGAGCCGGTGGAGGTGGAGACGACGATCAACGTCGATTTCAAGCTGGATTAGGAGCAAAGCAACTCTGATTTTGCGGTTACGCGAGCGCGAGCGCCGATCCTTACCGGGCTTCATCCGCCACGGTGGAAGAGGCCCGAGGCGCCCGCATTTTTTGCTATCTGGCGCGTGCCGGGCACAGTGGGCGACAATGGCTTTGCCATGAAAAATCCGACTCGCCGTCAATTTCTAAAGACCGCCTCAGCCACAATTACAGCGATTGCCGCGCCTAATATTCTGCGCGTTGCCGGGTCCCAACCCGTATCGCCTCCGCCGCGTGTCCCCGTGTTGATCGGCTCGCATAAGCCCGATGGGATTCTGACGTACTTCTGGAATCCCGCAACTGCGGAGCTAACGCCGGGACTCAAATCGAACAGTGTGTCGAATGTGGCCTGGCTCGCGTTTTCGCATGGGCACGACTTCGTCTATTCGGCCTCGGAGCTGGATACATTCAACAGCAAGCCGACCGGCGAGGTGGCGAGCTTTCGCGTGGCGAAGGATGGGACGTTACAGCAGCTCTCGGCGCGGAACTCGGCGGGAACGGGGACCTGTCACGTGGCGGCGGACGCGACCGGCCGCATGCTGCTGGCGGCCGACTACACGGGAGCGAGCGCGGCCAGCTTCCGCATCGAAGATGGCAAGCTGAGCGAGGCGGTGTGGACCGAGCACTACACCGAACACGGTCCCAACCCGGTGCGACAGCCCATCGCGCACGCGCACTTTGCGTCCTTCTCGCCCGATAACCGCTTCGCCTATATCAACGACCTGGGCGGCGACTCGATCCACATCTACAAGCCGGACGTGGCGACGGCAGAGATGTCGCACGCGGGCATCTATCGCGGCGCGCCCGGCTCCGGCCCGCGGACGCTGCACTTTCATCCCAACGGCCGCACGGCCTACTCGATGAATGAACTGGTTTCGACAGTGGATGTGCTTAACTGGCACAAAGACGACGGGGGCCTGACCTTCGTCGATCGCATTGAGCTGCTGCCGGCCGATTACAAGCCCTCCGCGGTAGCTTCAACCGGCTGCGACACGGTGATCACGCGCGACGGACGGTTTGTTTATTTTGCCAATCGCGGCGATAACTTCCTCTATTCGTTCCGCGCCGATGTGAGAACCGGCAAACTGACGGCGATGAAGCGGTCGAATTGCGGAGGAAAGACGCCGCGGAATTTCACGCTCGATCCCACGGAACGATGGATGCTGGTGGCGAACCAGGATTCGAATTTGATCAGCGTGTTTGCGCGCGATCCGAAGACCGGCGAGTTGGCCGATGAGGTGAAGAGCAGCTTGGCGGTGGAAGCGCCGATGCGGATTCTGTTTGTGTAGAATTGCTATCCCGGGTCCCCAAAAGCGAGGGACCCGGGGCACCCCCTTTTCTTTGCGGATGCAGGCGGCTTGAGGCGGCTTGAGGCGGCTTATGCGGCCTGCGTTTCGCCCTTCAACTGCTCTGCCTGGTAGTGGGCGATGAGCGCGTCGACGATGGGCTGCAGGCGGCCCTGCATCACCAAGTCGAGCTGGTGCAGGGTGAGGCCGATGCGGTGGTCGGTGACGCGGTTCTGAGGGAAGTTGTAGGTGCGAATCTTCTCGCTGCGGTCGCCGGAGCCAACCTGCTGCTTGCGGGCCTTTGCGAGTTCGGCATTCTGCTTTTCCATTTCCATCTCATACAATCGCGAGCGCAGCACGCGCATGCCTTTTTCGCGATTCTTGATCTGCGACTTCTCGTCCTGGCAACTGACCACGGTGTTGGTGGGCAGGTGGGTGATGCGCACGGCCGAGTAGGTGGTGTTGACCGACTGGCCGCCGGGACCCGAAGAACAGAAGGTGTCGATACGGATGTCCTTGGCCTCGATCTTGATGTCGACCTCTTCGGCTTCAGGCAGCACGGCGACGGTGATGGCGGAGGTGTGCACGCGGCCCTGCTGCTCGGTTTCAGGCACGCGCTGTACGCGGTGCACGCCCGACTCCCACTTGAGTTGCGAGTAGACGCGGTCGCCTTCGATGATAGCGATGACTTCCTTGTAGCCGCCGATGCCGGATTCGGAGAGCGAGAGCACTTCGACCTTCCAGCGCTTCTGCTCGGCGAAACGCGTGTACATGCGAAAGATTTCGGCAGCAAAGAGCGAGGCCTCGTCGCCGCCGGTGCCGGCGCGGATTTCGAGGATGATGTTCTTCTCGTCGTTGGGGTCTTTGGGCAGCAGCAGCACCTTGAGCTCTTCTTCGAGGGCCGCGGCGCGCGGCTCGAGCGCGGCGATTTCTTCTTCGGCCATCAGGCGCAGATCGGCGTCGCTTTCGGCGAGCATCTGGCGCGCGTCGGCCAGGCCCTGGCGCACCTGCTTGAGCTCGCGGTACTTCTCCACGGGTGTCTCGATCTCGCGCAGAGCCTTGGCGGTCTTCTGGTATTTTTCGTGGTCGTTCAGGACCTCGGGTAGAGCGAATTGCGATTGCAGGTCGTTGTAGCGCTGCTCCATTTGTTCGAGGCGGTCCAGCATGTGCCCTCCGGGCTCGCGGGTTTTGGACGAGCGAAGTGAAAGAGTGAAGAAAGTGAAATGAGTGAATAAGGCGCAGGAGGAGTGTATGCGGCGGGCGCCGCTAGAGGAGGGCCGGAATGGGCTGGTGGAGGGTCACTGCAGGTTCTATTTTAGCGCGAAATGAGTTTAGATCCCACCCTAGGCGCAGAAGCAAAGATGCAACGACGGCGAGGTACCCCTGAAAAAACAACTGCAGGTCCTTCGACTCTGTTGGGCGCGCAACCTGGTCGGTTGCGCGCCCAACATCGCTCAGGATGACAGTTCAAGTAGTTACACGCCGCCTTTGCCGAGCAGGATGCCGATGCCGTAGGTGACGGCGCCTTCGACGGCGCCGACGACGGTCATTTCGAGACCGGAGGACCACCAGGAGCGGACGGTGATAAGCGACTTGGCGGCGCCGACGGCGAAGTGCGCGGCGAGCGAGATGATAGCCGCGGCGATGACGGCCGGGATTCCCTGCATGAAGAAGAAGGGAATGACGGGGATGATGGCGCCGACGGCGGTCGACAATGCGCCGGAGGTGGCGGAGACGAGGGGGTTGGCGAGGGCTTCTTCACTGGAGCCGAGACGCTCGGCGGCGAGAGCGCGCAGCAACTGCTCGGGGTCGCTGGCGATGTGGTTGACCATGTGGATGGAGTCTTCTTCGGGCAGTCCCTTCACCTGGTAGTAGAGCTGGAGGAGTTCGCGGGCCTCGGGTCCGTTCATCTGGATGGCTTCGCGCTCGCGCGCAATTTCGGCGTGGTAGATTTCGCGCTCGCTCTTGGCGGCCAGATACGCGCCCGAGCCCATGGAGAGCGCGGAGGCGATCATGCCGGAGAGGCCGGCGAGAAGCACGTACTTGGGGTCGCCGGCGGTGGCGCCGGAGACGCCGGAGACGATGCCGAAGATGGCGCCGAGGCCGTCGTTGACGCCGTAGATGGCGTCGCCGATCCACGCGCCGGGCTGCTTGCGTCCCTGGTTACGCTTGGCCAGCATCTCTTCGAGAACGGCTTTGGCCTCGATTTTGGGCGCGCCGGCGGGGGCGGTGTAGTGGCCGCGGATGAGCGAACCCAGCTCGCGATAGTGGTCTTTCTCGTCCTGGATAACGTGCTCGAGGATGGCGACCGAGCCTTCGTCGCCGAGGGCCTTGAGTTGTTCGCCGTAGCGGGCGATGTCGCGGCTCTCCTCGATCTCAAGGCGGCGCAGAGCCATGCCCAGGCCGCCGGCGCGGTTGGCGAGCGAGTCGGCCTGTCCGCCGGGCGTGCCGGTGTAGACGGGCTGGGGTCCGCCGAGCTCCTTGATGCGGCCCTCCCACAGCATGGCGTGCTCGATCTCGGCCTGGGCCAGGTGGCGCAGCACCTGCGCGCGCACCGGATCGGTGTCACGGTCGGCCAGCGTGGTGTAGGTGTGGAAGCCCTCCATCTCGGCCTGCCAGTTGCCCTCAAGGGCAGCCAGGATCTTCTTGTTTCTTGCGCCACTCAGCATGGCAATGGGCATGGGTCGTACCTCGCTTCAAGAATAGCGGATGGCTTCAGGGGCGAGAAAGCTGTGACCAGGGAGTAGCCAATAGGGAATAGGGAGTAGAAAGCGAGTCAGCAAGCCGGCGAGTCAGCAGGTTGCGTGCGCGGGAGCGCAGGTCGCAAGGCGAGTGAGTTCGCGTTCCCCGCCAAAGCAGAGTTAGGACGAGGCACTCGGTCTGGGCATCGGCGCCCGCGGTATGATGAGGAACAACTTTCAGCATGAAACGCAAAACAAAAACGAAACAAGCGAAGGCGCGCGGCGGCAATCTGCTGCTGATTCTGGGCGTGGCGTTCGTGGTGGTGATCCTGCTGCTGCGGATGATTTCTTTTGTGGCGCATGTGCGAGGGCGTTAGGGGACTACGGGGCTGCGGGAGGGAGGGGGCGAGTTAGCTTGCCATCCCAACCTAAAGTTCGCCGTTCGGCAGCGACCTTTAGGATGGGGCACCCGCGGATCGTTTTTCCTGCGCAAGTGACCAGGCCTTCGCAAATTTCCAGTGAATGTAGAACGAATGGTTGATGTGCTGCAGGAATCCCTCGCGGCCATCGAGAAAACCGAGCCGGAAAACATAGTTATAGAGGAAGGTTGCGGCGGGATTGAGAAGCGCATTCCACGCGAGCCAGAGCCAGGAGGCGCGGGCGCGGCCTGAGGCGGCGAGCGCCTCAGCAGCGATCGAGCTATAGCGGTTCATGTGCTCGATGTAGTCAGAAAGCGTGGGGTAGCAGTGGTGGATGAGATGGCTTTTGAGCCGGCCCACGGGCCCGTCGGCCTGCCCAATGATCTGCATCGTCTCGTGGACTGGACGGTCGGCAAATTGCGCCGCGCCGCGACGAAACAGACGCAGCTTGGGATCGGGCCAGTAGCCGCCATGGCGCAGCGGGCGTCCGAGAAAATGGTTGAGCCGCGGGATGCGATAGGCGCTGAAGGCGGGTTCGCCGGCGAGCAGGGCCAGGATTTCGTGGGCTAGCTCCTGGCTGACTTCTTCATCGGCGTCGAGCGAGAGGATCCAGTCGCCGGTCGAGTGGGCGATCGCGGAATTCTTCTGCGCGGCAAAGCCCTTCCAGGGCTCCTCAAAGACGCGCGCGCCAGCGGCGCGGGCGATGGCGAGGGTTGCGTCGGTCGAGCCGGAGTCGACAACGATGATTTCCGCTGCCCAGCGCACACTGGCCAGGGTACGCGGCAGGTTGGCCGCTTCGTTGCGGGTAATAAGGGCAACCGAGAGCGTCTTCGGCATCGAGGGTAAGAATACAGGGAATAGAGAGTGGGGAGTAGGGAATAGAGAAGCGGGGAACAGGGAACTGGGAACAGGGATCAGAGATCAGGGATCAGGGATCAGGAAACGCTCTTTGCCGCTGCTTCCACTTCGGCCCAGTCTTCGCTGGTGAGGTGAAGCGGGGCGGCGGCGACGTTTTCTTCAAGATGCGCGACCTTTGACGTGCCGGGAATGGGCAGCAGAGCCGGCGAGCGGTGCAGGAGCCACGCCAGCGAGAGCTGCGGAAGCGTGGCCCCGTGGCGCGCGGCGATGCGGCCGAGGGCCTGGGCGGCGGGATGGTCTGCCCTCAGCATTTTTCCACCCGCGTAGGGATACCACGGCAGGAAGCCGATGCCGCGCCGCTCGCAATAAGTGAGCGTTTCCTCATGACGCCGGTCAGCGAGACTGTAGCGATTCTGGATGGTGACGATGGGGACGATCTTCTCCGCGTCCTCAATCTCGGCCGGGATGACTTCGCTCAAGCCGATGTGGCGGATTTTTCCCTGCTCCTGCAAGCGGCGGAGCGCGCCCAAGGATTCTTCGAGCGGTGTGCGCGGGTCAATTCTGTGCAACTGGTAGAGATCGATGCGCTCGAGCTTGAGGCGGCGCAGGCTCATTTCGACACACTGGATGAGATAGCCGGCGCGGCCCACGTACTCGGTTTTTGCGGGACCCTGGCGCGTGATGCCGCCCTTGGTGGCGATGACCACGCCCGGCGCGTAGGGCGCGAGGGCTTCGCCGATGAGCCGCTCGGCGATTTCGGGACCGTAGGCGTCGGCGGTGTCGATGAGGGTGACGCCGAGCTCGACGGCACGGCGCAATACGCGGCGGCACTCGGCGGGGTCGGACGGCTCGCCCCACGCGCCCTCGCCCACCAGGCGCATGGTTCCGTAGCCGAGCCGGTGCACGGGCAGATCGCCGCCGACGAGAAAGGTACCGCTCAATGCGGCATTGGGTTGGGCAGGTGCGGAGGTCGGATTCATGGCAATTTCGATGTTACGGCGCGAGCGGCTGTGGGACAATGGCAGCGGTGCAGCAGGGCCGCGGAGATTGGTACGAACCCCACCCTAGCGACAAAAACAAGAACGTCGCGAGGGTGGGGCACCCCATTCGTGGATCCCAAGTGGAGGTGCTGGCGGGAACCTCACGGCGGCTGGCTGCGTAGAGTGAATCGAGCAGGCAAGGAGAGAAACCCCATGAGCACGTACGCATATCCCAACCCGCAAGCCATCTTCTACCAGCAATACGAGGCGGTGCGCCGCGACGAAGTGGTGGGCGTTTTGTTTGCGCTCTTCCTGGGCAGCTTCGGGCTGCATCATTTTTATTTGCGGCACACGGGGCTGGGCATTCTCTACTGCTGCTTCTTCTGGACCGGCATTCCGGGAATCATCGGATTTTTCGAGTGCTTCTTCATGCCCGGCCGGGTGCGCGAGTACAACGCCATGCAAGCGGCGGCAATCGCGGCGTCGCTCGGGATCCCGGTTCCGATGTGGGGCGCGCCGGTGAATATGACGCCGCCGCCGGTGGTTGCAGTGCAACCGGGTGCGATGACGGCTTGCCCGCGATGCCAGCAGGCGAATGTGCCTGGGGCGCGGTTCTGCTCGGGGTGCGGGGGAGCGTTGTAAAAGCAGGGAGTAGCCAGTAGGGAGTAGGGAATAGAGCGGCAGGGAAGCGGTCGTGTTCTCCCAGGTCTCAAAAGCGAGACCTGGGGCACCCGGCATCGTTTCGCCCACGGTCCACGGTCCACGAACCACGATTCACATGTTCGCGTGCCCGGCGCGCATGCTTTCGTTGAACTTGGGCTTGGTGAAGTCGAGGGCAGCTTCGAGCATGGCCTGATATTCGGCGGCGCGGGTCATGAGGGCGGGGGTGGCCGCGGCAAACTCGCCATCGACAACCATCAGTCCCTCGCCGGCCTCGTGATTGGCCATGCGCAGCAAATCCGATTCTGACGTGTTCAGGTACTGCGCATCGCGCGGATCGGCGATCCAGACGGGCTTGGAGTCGCCGAGAACTCCCGAGAGCCAGTAGACCTTGCTCAACAGGTAGCGCAGGCGCTCCTGATCGTCGGTCTCGGTAAAGATGAATTTCTTTTGCCAGCGGCTGTAGTAGCGCGTGGTGACTGGCACGGGCTGGCGATTGCCGGACTTGACGAACTCGAGCTGGCCCATGTCGACCGTCTTGCGCACCGCGTTGTAGACGAAGGTTTCGGCGTAGGGCTGTTCCATGGCGGGCACGATCTCAGCAAAGGTGAGCGTGACGGAGGCGGAGATTTTGGCGTGCAGGTCGTGCGCTCCGCCGTCGGCGAGTTGTAATTCGCCGTGAACGATGTGGGTGTCGGCACCGGAGGTGGAGCGGTGAAAGGGCCACTCGAACTTTCCGAAGGCCACGGGCAATCCACCCAGGGTCACGTAGCACTCGGGGCGCGGATTGCGCAGGCGCTTGGCTTCGCCGGCGAGGTGCGCGGTCATCTCGGGCAGCAGATTGGGCTTGTCGAAGTCGAAGGCCTCGCTCAACTCGAGCTTCAAGGAGCGGCCCGCGGCCTCTTTGCCGGGCAGGCCAAGCTCGAAGACAGCGGTAGGATGGCGGTGAAAATCGGCCCCTTGGGTGACGGAGACAAGCGCGAGGCCGGCCTTGGCGGCGGCCGCTTCAAGCGAAGTGACGAGGGAGAATTTCAGTTCGGCGGTCATGCGGGGAATCCTGCGTTGAAGATCGCTGCAGAATTATTGTAGAACCTGCGGCCATCCCTCGCACCCGCGGCCAAGCGAGCGCGCCGGCCCGCGGGACCGGCAGGGCCGAGCTGCGCATTTACAATGGCAGACGTGCCGACCGAACAATCGAAACCTATTATTCTTGCCGAAAATTTGACCAAGGTGTACGCCGCGGGGCGCATCCAGGTGGCTGCGGTGCGCGGAGTTTCGCTGGCCGTCGAGCGGGGCGAGTTTGTCGCCATCGTCGGGCCGTCAGGATCGGGCAAATCCACTCTTTTCTATCTTTTAGGTGGGCTCACGCGGGCCACCGAAGGGCGCGTGGTGATCGATGGCGTGGATTTTGCCTCGCTGAACGACGGCGAGCGCACGCGCCTGCGCAAGCACCGCATTGGCTTCGTCTTCCAGCGGTTCAACCTGCTGCCCACACTTTCAGGGCTGGGCAATATCGAGATCGCCTACACCATCAGCGGGCGCGCCTCGGGTCCAAATGGGGTGCCGATGGATCATCAATATTTAGAACATCTTAGCGACATGCTCGCGATCAAGGGGCGGCTCGAGCACCGGCCCTCGGAGCTGAGCGGCGGCGAGCAGCAGCGCGTGGCCATTGCGCGAGCGCTGATCACGCAGCCGGCCATTTTGCTGGCCGACGAGCCCACTGGCAACCTGGACACCAAATCCTCCGATGCCGTGCTGCACATGCTGCTGCGCTCGAACCGCGAGCTGGGCCAGACCACCCTGATGATTACCCACAATCCCGAGGCCGCGGCGATTGCGGGACGCATTTTGTATATGCGCGACGGCCAGATCGTGAAGGAAGAGGCGGGATCGCGGTCCGGGACAGCCGCTGCGCCGTCAAATTAGCCCCCTCATTGACTCAACCGGCGTTTCTTGTTATCTTGGAAAGGTTCGCAAGAACGCAGCTAGGCGTGTGTTTCTACGCTGGTTGCGTAGGGAAATGTCCGATCCGGCAGTTTGGGTTAGGGTAGGTTTCCCGGGCCAGGTGAAGTTGACCGGCCAGACAGGTTTCCGGAATCGCTCTCTTCTTGCGGGGGCAGGAAACACTCGCATCGGCGCTCGCGCGTTCCCCACCTTGGAGGGGCTATGCGGGCCGGAAGCGGGATACGGCGCTGGCTCCGCCATGGCGGACGACCGGCAAACCGTCCCGGTTCTCGTCTGAGATCGGAACGAAGACAGACGCGAAGCAGCAACCGCAGGGCTTCTGTGCGCTTGATTGGCTGAAATGCCAACCAGGACCCGAGCAGCCCGAAGGGTGATGCGCGGCTGTGGAATGTGAAGTTACGGGTTTTTGAAGTAAGGAGTTGCGGTTTGCCTACTTTTAACCAGCTGGTTCGCAAGGGGCGTACGGCGCCCCGTTACAAGACGGCGTCGCCCGCGTTGCAGGCCTCGCCGCAGCGGCGCGGGGTGTGCACGCGCGTGTATACGCAAACGCCGAAGAAGCCGAACTCGGCCCTGCGCAAGGTGGCTCGCGTGCGGCTGACCAACGGGATCGAGGTGACCACCTACATCCCCGGCATCGGGCACAACCTGCAGGAGCACTCGATCGTGCTCATCCGCGGGGGCCGCGTGAAGGACCTGCCGGGCGTGCGCTACCACGTGATCCGAGGAACGCTGGATTCAGTGGGCGTGGCCGGGCGTAACCAGGGCCGGTCGAAGTATGGCGCGAAGCGCGCCAAGGGCGGCGCGAAGAAGTGAAAAGCAGCTTCTAGCTCCTAGCTCCTAGCTTCTAGCTTTTCCGTGCGGGAGGGCGATGAAGCGGCTGGAGCGAGCAGGATGAAGCTAGAAGCTAGTAGCTAGAGGCTAGTAGCTGAATTCGAGGATTTATGCCAAGAAAAGGGCACATTGCGAAGCGGGAAGTGGCGCCGGACCCGGTGTACGGGTCGACGCTGGTGACCAAGTTTGTGAACTCGATGATGTGGGGCGGCAAGAAGTCGACCGCGCAGAGCATCTTCTACCAGGCGATGAAGAACCTGGAGGAGAAGGGCGGCGGCGATGACGCGCTCAAGCTCTTTAAGAAAGCCGTCGAGAACTGCAAGCCGCTCTTGGAAGTGAAGACGCGGCGCGTGGGCGGCGCCAACTATCAGGTGCCCATCGAGGTGGGTCCCGAGCGGCGCACCTCGCTGGCTATTCGCTGGCTGATTACCTACGGGCGCAGCCGCGGCGAGAAGGGCATGACCGACAAGCTGTCCAACGAGCTGCTGGATGCGGCCAATGGGCGCGGCGCGGCCATGAAGAAGAAGGAAGACGTGCACCGGATGGCCGAGGCCAACAAGGCCTTTGCGCACTACCGGTGGTAAGAATTCAGCCTCTAGCTTTTAGCTTCTAGCTACTAGCTTTTGGCTGTAGTTGCAATGACTAGGCCAGGGACCGTGTTAGGCGGTTCCGTGGGAGACAAGCTAGAGGCTAGTAGCTAGCAGCTGGTTTTTAACCGCGGGGAAAGATGTCCCGCAAGGAATTGAAATCGTGGCTCGCACCGTACCTCTAAATCGCTGCCGGAACATCGGGATCATGGCGCACATCGACGCCGGAAAGACGACAGCGACAGAACGCATCCTGTTTTATACCGGCATCACGCACCGGCTGGGAGAGGTGCATGAAGGCACGGCGACCATGGATTACATGGAGCAGGAGCAGGAGCGCGGCATCACGATCACGTCGGCGGCCACCACCTGCACCTGGCGCGACGTCCTTATCAATATTATTGATACCCCCGGCCACGTGGACTTTACCGCCGAGGTGGAGCGCAGCCTGCGCGTGCTGGACAGCGCGGTGGCGCTGTTCGACTCCGTTTCAGGCGTGCAGCCGCAGACCGAGACGGTGTGGCGGCAGGGCGACAAGTACAAGGTTCCCCGGATCTGCTTCGTCAACAAGATGGACAAGAACGGCGCGGACTTCGAGTATGTGCTCGAGACCATCCGCAAGCGGCTGGGAGCGCGGCCCGTGGCGCTGCAAATTCCCGTAGGCGCCGAGGCCAACTTCAAGGGCGTTGTGGACCTGGTCGAGATGAAGGCGATCATCTGGCACGACGAGACCCTGGGCGCCGAGTTTTCCGTGGAGCCGATTCCGGCCAACCTGCAGAAGAAGGCTGAGGCCTTCCGCATGCAACTGATCGAAGTAATCGCCGAGACCGACGATGTGCTGCTGGAAAAGTTTCTCGAGGGCGAGACGCCGACGGTGGAAGAGCTGAAGGCGGGCATTCGCCAGGCCACCATCGATCTCAAGGTTTTCCCGGTCATTTGCGGATCGGCATTCAAGAACAAGGGCATTCAGACGCTGCTGGACGCCGTGGTCGACTACCTCCCCAGCCCGCTCGACAAGCCCCCCGTGGACGGCATCAATCCCCACGATCATTCCAAAATTGAACACCGCAAGTGCGACGACAACGAGCCGTTTTCGGCGCTGGCGTTCAAGCTGATCAACGATCAATACGGCAAGCTCGCTTTTATCCGTGTTTACTCGGGCACGCTCAAGACCGGCGACACCATCCTGAACCCGCGCACCGGCAGAACGGAGCGCGTGGGACGTCTGGTGAAAATGCACGCCAACAAGCGCGAGGACATCACAGAGATTCTGGCCGGCGACATCTGCGCATGCGTGGGCCTGAAAGATATCAAGACCGGCGACACGCTCTGTGCGCCGCATCATGCCATTGCGCTGGGCGCCATCACCTTCCCCGAACCGGTGATTTCGGTTGCCATTGAGCCCAAGACCAAAGCCGACCAGGAAAAGATGGGCGTTGCCCTTTCGAAGCTGGCCGAAGAAGACCCGACCTTCAAGGTGCATACGGACGAGGACTCGGGGCAGACGATTATCAGCGGCATGGGCGAGCTGCACCTCGAGATTCTTGTGGATCGCATGAAGCGCGAACACAAGGTGGAAGCCAACGTGGGCGAACCCAAGGTGGCCTTCCGCGAGACCATCCGCAAGGCGGCCGAGGCCGAGGGCAAGTACATCCGGCAGACTGGCGGATCGGGCAACTACGGTCACTGTTGGCTGCGCATTGAGCCCAACGAGCCGGGCAAAGGCTACGAGTTCATCAACGAGATCAAGGGCGGCGTGGTGCCCAAGGAGTACATCAAGCCCATCGACCAGGGCGTGCGGGGCGCGATGGAAGGCGGCGTTCTGGCCGGCTTCCCGATGGTTGATGTGAAGGTGGCGCTGTTTGACGGCAGCTACCACGAAGTGGACTCCAATGAAAACGCCTTTAAGATTGCGGGCTCCGTCGCGTTCAAGGAAGCAGCGCACAAGGCCAAGCCGGTGCTGTTGGAGCCGGTGATGGCGGTTGAAGTGACGGTGCCCGATGAGTTCATGGGCGTGATTATCGGCGACATCAACTCGCGCCGCGGACGCATCGAGCACGTGGAGCATGCCGCCGGTTCCCAGGTAATCAAGGCCATGGTGCCGCTCAAGGAAATGTTCGGCTACGTGAACGAGATTCGTTCGTCCACGCAGGGCCGGGCGTCGTATTCGATGCAGTTTGCGCGCTACGAAGAGGCGCCGCGCATGATTGCCGATGAGATTATCGGTCGTGCGCAGGGCAAGTAGGGTTTTTGGGGGCTGGAGCCGGAATGCCGGCGCCCCGAGATGAAACCGGCAGTACATAGCGATGAAAGGGATTTAGGACTTTTATGGCGAAGGAAAAGTTTGATCGCAGCAAACCGCACGTGAACGTAGGAACGATTGGCCACATCGATCACGGCAAGACCACGTTGACGGCGGCGATCACGAAGGTGTTGCAGAAGCACAACCCGAAGAATCAGTTTCGTTCGTTCGACTCGATTGACAACGCGCCGGAAGAGCGGGAGCGCGGCATCACGATCGCCACGGCGCACGTGGAGTACGAGACGGCGAACCGTCACTACGCGCACGTGGACTGCCCGGGCCACGCCGATTATATCAAGAACATGATTACGGGCGCGGCGCAGATGGACGGCGCGATTCTGGTGGTTGCCGCGACCGACGGACCGATGCCGCAGACCAAGGAGCACGTGCTCTTGGCGCGCCAGGTGGGCGTGCCCTCGGTGCTGGTGTTCCTGAACAAGTGCGACGCGGTCGAGGACGAGGAACTGATCGAGCTGGTGGAGATGGAAGTGCGCGAGCTGCTGGGCAAGTACCAGTTCCCGGAAGACGCGCCGGTGATTCGCGGCTCGGCGCTGGGCGCGCTGAACGGCGAGCCCAAGTGGGAAGCCAAGATCGACGAGCTGATGGCGGCGGTGGACAGTTATGTGCCGCAGCCGAACCGCTCGG
>Ga0326728_10000810_pt1 | contig 118023 bp, 108 predicted proteins | sample MB3enrmetagenome_FD_207602 | JGI IMG/M metagenome (GOLD analysis project Ga0326728, IMG submission 207602) | Lab enriched peat soil microbial communities from McLean, Ithaca, NY, United States - MB31MN | ecosystem: Environmental > Terrestrial > Soil > Wetlands > Peat | place: USA: New York... | reverse complement strand
TCGCGGGAGGCATACGATCGGCTCAAGGCGCTCGCTCACAGCACTCAACGCACTCAATCCTTTCTTGCAGCGGAAGCGATCGCGGCCTACTTGGAAACACACGCTTGGCAGGTGCACGCAATCGAGGAAGCCGTGCGTAAAGCGGACGCCGGCGGTCCTTTTGTCGCCCACGAGGACGTGGTCAGCTGGGCCCGGTCGCTGCGCCACCTCGCCGACGCGCCGCCTCAGGCGGAAGAAGGAGCCACTCCCGCTTAGGAACGCCTGCTCGTCCTCGATTGCCTGGTGTGCGTATTGCACTCGGGCGTTGTCCGCGATGCCGATGGCCGGCGCCACGCGCGATTCGCCGGGCATGAGTGAGCCGCGTGCCGGTGAGGAGACGACGACCCCGTCCCGCTCGACGGTGCCGATGGGATCCCTCGCCGAATCATCGTGCGTTACCGGCGAGCCGCGCGCGGCGGTGGCTTCGAGCGCGGGGTTCGCCGCGGCTGAGATCCTCGCTCAGGCCTCCAGCGACGACCTCGAGGCTTTTCGGGCGGTGATCCCCTCGGGGACCACTCCCAAGCCCGTCGAGATCTCCGAGGACGGGTCCGCCGCGGTCTTCGAGCTTTATGCCGGCACCGAGTGGGAGGCGACCAACGGGGCGCCGATCGGCCGCGTCATCGTGCGCCGCTGAGGCGGGGAACGCCCATCGCCCGTGCGTCAGGCGCCGCGAGGCAGCGGTCGGCAATAAGAGTGCCACCAGGCTTCGAGCCATAAGGAAGACGCGATGGCGACTCTGCTAGATCGATTGCGGGAGCAGCTCGGCGACGCCGACGAGTCGGCGTACGGCCGAGTGCTGAGGGTCCTGGCAGCGGCGATTCCCGTCCATCGAAACGTTGAGCTAACCGCGGAGGTCGTCCGCGCCGCCGTCGCCGGAGACGTCGCCCTCGTCGTCACCTTGCTAGTCTCTGAAGAGGAGCTAGAGCCTGGCGAGCTCGAGGCGCTTGCAGAGGCCGATGCTCTCGACGATGGGTCCCGCGTCCGACCTTGCGACCGTGCGCCGGGACCTTGGACTCGACTCTCGTGTTCCGCCTACACCACCCGGAGAGCGGCGGCTGAAGAGCCAGCGCTAGTCGATCCGGGCTTCGAGCACAGTCACGCGCCCGTTCAACCCGCGAACTTCCGTCTCGATCCCTTCGACGCGCGTTTCGAGGTTGCCGAGTCGACGCTCCACCCGCTCGAAGCCGGCGTCGACCTTCCCTTCAAGGGTAGCGAGCTTGCCTTCGAGGGAGTCGAATTTGCCTTCGAGGGAGTCGAATTTGCCTTCGAGGCGATCGAAACCGCGTGCGACGCCGACCGAAAGCACGTCGAGGAGATGCAGAACTTTCTGTTGCGGATCGTCGTCGGCCATCGTGATTCCATTCGAGTCTACGGCGGGTTTTCCGGACTCCGTCGCGAGTTTGACGCGCGCGCTCCGCATTCCCGGATGAATATTCGCAGGAGCCAGGGCGACGGCGCGCGGCGCGTCGATCGACTCTTCGCGACGTCCTCGCGCGGCGGCAAGGGAGCCGGGAATCGTTACGCCCAGATCGACGGCGCTGAGAGGCAAGTGTTCCTTGGCCGGAAAGAGCTGACCGCAGGCCAGGATGCCGACGGCCGAGCGCGCATGCGTCAGGCCGTTCGCGAAGATCTCGGCGACGGTACCGACGACGTATTGGCACTCCACCGAAGAGAAACGGCGCGCCCCGCCGGACCCACTCATCCAAGAGGAGCCCGCTGATTGCAGCCGGGTCATCTCCTCCAAGGCCTGACGCGCCTCGCTACGGAAAAGCTCTCGCACATGGCCAACTCGCTGCGGTATACCGTGATTTTGGAGCCCGATCCCGATGACGGCGGCTACGTCGTTCGCATCCCCGCGTTTCCGCACGCCCACACCCAAGGCGACGACGTCGAAGACGCGCTCCGCAACGCCCGTGAGGTCATCGCGCTCGAGATTGAAGTTATGACCGAGCGCGGTGAAGAGCTTCCCGCACCCGACGGGGACGCCGCGATCCGCGTCGAGCGGGTCGTCGTCACTTTGCCGGCTGCCTAGCACCGCAGGTCTATGAGCCCGAAGCTCCCCGTCGTGCGCGGGGCCGACCTCGTGCGCGCTTTGGAGCGCGCTGGCTGGACGCAGCTGCGAACGAAGGGTTCGCACGTTCGCATGGAGCGCGATGGCGACCACGTTTCGATCCCCCTTCACAACCCAGTCAGACGCGGAACCCTCGCCGCCATTCTCGTTGACGTGGGCATGACTGCAGACGAGCTTCGGAGGCTGCTTTAACAATTCGCGATCGCTCGCGGGCGGCCACGAGCCGCGAAAGCGCAGCGACCTATGCAGCGAGCCCCTGCGGACCCTCCTCGTCGCTCAGGGCCACGATCGTCTCTCCCCGGCGACGCACGCGGAGACGACGGACACGCGCCAGCCACGCGCTCTGACCCACCCCGTGAGTGGTGAGAGGATTGCACGCTGCCGCATGGAACCGCTGCGACCTCACGGCCGATCTTGAGCGGAATAGCCGGCGTGGAGGATCGTATGACGTGTCGCACGGCAGCTAATCGATTCGTACCGCTGCTCATTTGTTGGTTTTTCGCAATAGCGTGTTCTCTCGCTTCGCCCCTCGTCGCGCAGGCGCAGCTTGCGTGGGCTCCCCTTCGAGATTCGAGCCCCGAACGTGCATTTGTGCTCGATGTGCCAAGCGGCTGGACGGCGAAAGCCGGCGCGTTCCGGCTCGGATACTCCGACGTGCGCCCCATGGTCGACCTCAAGTCGCCGGACGGCAGGACGAACGTGCGCCTCGGCGATGTCGCCATTCCCGCATACGCACTGCCGACGCCGGAGCATCCTAACCAGGGTCAGTTCGTCGATTTGGGCGCGCAGGCCCAACTGACGGTTGCCGACTATCTCACGGGGCGGCAGTTTGCCCAGAAATACGCGCAATCCCGTTTCAAGGGACTCTGCAGGAGCCTGTTGCCCGACCCGCAGGCGGCTGCGGTCTCGGTACCCGACTATTTGCCGCCGGACCCTGCGGCCAAGAGTTCGAGCGCCGGCGAGGTCAGCTACCGCTGCGATTCCGGTTCGGGACCGCTGCTGGCGTTCGTTTACGCCAGGACCAACCTCGGCGACGGACTCTGGACCGTCCGGACTCTGGTCAGCTACCTCGCTCCCCCAGGCCAGGCTCGTTTGGCAGCGGACGTCGTGCAGCGCTGCGTTCGGTCGTTTCGCCTGAACCAGCAGTGGGTGGAGCGCCAAGGTCAGATGGATGCATACGCCCTCGAATACCAGCGTCAGCGGCAGGCGGGTCGCATTCGTCAGCTTCAGACGCAGGTGGCGCAGTTCGAGCAAAGCATGAAGGCCATGCAGCTGCAGGTGGCTTCTTTCGAGCGCGGCCAGCAGCGAAGCGCGGCGCAGTCGGAAGAGTGGGGCAATATCCTGACCGGCGTCACGCCGACCGTCGATCCCTTGGGGAACAGACAGGACGTCTGGACGGGAACCAAGAGCCGCTACTTCGAGAACGGACGGGGCGAGATCGTCAACTCCGACGTCGTGCCGCCCGGCGGCGGCTGGACGGAGCTGACGACGTCGCGATAACGCGACGCCGCCTAGCCCTCGCCGGTCAGGGTTCGCGCGGGCGGTTCCGGCGCGGCGTCCGTCGGCGAGACGGCGCGGTCAGCTGGCCGAACGAGGAGTCAGCCCTTAGACCAAGTTCACCGTGATGGCTGCGGACCTGTTGCCGAGCTGGTGGCTGCGGACCTACCGGGTCGGGGTCGGCGGGGTCCAGCCGTGCCGACGTAGCAACTCCTCATCGAGCAGCTGCTGTTGTCCGTTGCCGACCGACCAGTCGTCCCGGCCGTTCTCGGCGAGGGTGACGAACACGTCCTCGCTGCGCACTCCGGCCTGAGTCAGGTGCTTTACGATTCCCGCAAACAGGGCCGCCTTCATCTCCGGGCTGCGCCCATGCACCAGTGTGATCTGAACGAACACCACGTTCTGCCGGCTCACCCCGAGGTACTCGGGGCTGGCGATCAGTGCCTCGGCCGGGCGCTGGTCGATGATCTGGAACCGGTCACTCTCCGGTATGCCGAGGGCGTCCACCATGGCGCGCTGCACGCCATCAGCGATGGTGCGCTGGGTCTCTGCCGGAGTATCGACGCGCAACGAGATTCGCACTAAGGGCATAGCTCCTCCAGTTACTTCGCGCAAAAGCCAATTCCAGCAGAGAGCGCCTCGGCGGCCAGCGCGAAGCTGACGCCGGCAGCCGCGCCTAAGCCGAGCGCGATGGACGGGGCGTCGAAGCCGTAGTCTGCGCGACGGTCGTCGTTCAATTTAGTTCGCCGCCGCGGCCTCCTCAACGGACAACTGGTGGATCACGAGTGCCGCAACAAAATCCGCGTCGAGAAGGTCCAGCGATTCGGCTGGTGTCCGCGGACGGATCGCCGTAAAGGGCTCGAAGACCGCCCAGTTTTCGATGTCGTCACCGTAGCGCGAGCGATAGCAGATTCCGTCGAATCGGCCGGCGTACGCCCAATCCGGCGGAGCCCAGGGATCGGGCTTCCTGCCTAACCGGTAAAGAACGCGCGGGGGGACAACCTCGGTGATCATCCGCCCGAGCGGAAGGCTCGTGCGGCGCCGAGCACCGCCCGGGCCTCATCCTCGGTGCCTTCTGCAAGCAATCGAATCGGCGCGCGATCGTCAAGCTCGGGGTTGAGACCTGTGAACCAGGCTTGAACGACGCGCGGATGATCGCCTTCGCGAAGCGTTAAGGCGACGACGTACGCGCGGCGGAGCCGCTCGTCACTGCCTTTGTACGGCTCCGCTCCCGCGATCCAGCGATCGATCGCCCGGGTGTCTTTCACGCCGGCAAGGTAAGCGGTCAGCTTCTTGCCGAGGGTCTCGCTCAGTTCCCGGACGACATCGGTGAACGGCGCCGTGGTCGCGGCACGGTGAGCCGCCAGTTCAGGGCGAGCAGGGCTGGTGGTTAGCATGGCGTTCTCCACCTTTCGGCCGAAGTGTAGCAAAATAGCGGCCAAATAGCAATACAATATCGTTCCGAGATGTCCGTCAGTCGTGGGACAGGACCCGGTAGCGAGCCAGATGCGAGCGACGCCAGCACCGGTAGCCTCGAAGCCGAGCCGGCTCGAGCGGATTCCTAGCAGGCGGATATTTGGTCGCTGCCACGATCAGCCGCTACTGACAGTCTTGGCTTCCTCGTAGACGCGATCGCGCTGTCCCTCGCGGAGGAGTTCGATCGGAGCGCGGCCATCGAAATGAGGGTTGGGCGATACGAGCCACACCGCTTTACGGAAGGGTGAGGCATCCATGAGATCCACTTGGGCGAGGAGGGCGGCCTCAAGCTCTGGAGCGACGCGATCAAGGCGAGCGGCGGCGACTGGACGATCCATTGCCCGAAGCACGTGGCTGCGGTGTTCGAGGGCCACAAGGTTATCGTGGATGACGCCCTCGAGTTGACGGTGACCCTCCGCTCCCATGTGGCCGGCGATCTCCACCAATGGGTGAGGCTTCTGCTCGACGGACGGCTCGCGGAGGCGTCCTCAATCGCCGAGTCGATGCAGCGCGCGTCCTATGACCTCTACGTCACGCGCGATCTCGAGGAAGCAAAGCGCTACGTGCGAGCTCGTTACGAGGGCGAGGAGGACAAACGATTCGGCCTCCTCGGTTCCTCGAAGGCGAAGAACTTGCCGACGTACGGCATGAATACGTCATTCCAAGCGACTCGCGGCTTCCGGCATGGCCCCTGGTATAACGATCCGGCATCGTCGTTGAAATCGTGCTGCCGGCTGATCGAGGTGGCGACCGAATTCTCGTGTCAGGGGCTCGAGCTCGATTTCCCGATCGTCGGGTGGGATACGGATCTCCTATGGAGCGGCAAAGATTGGGTTACGAGCGTCGGCCGCAGCAAGGCTCACGACGCACGGCAGTTGCGGCTGAACAGCTATCGCGTCCTTTTGACGAGAGGCCGTGATGGGACGGTCATCTTTGTCCCGCCGCTCTCAGATCTCGACGCCACATATGCCGCCTTCTTGTCGGCGGGGTGCCGCCTTCTCCGAAGGCAGATTGCGCTGAGCGCTGCGCGGAAAAGCTTGTAGTCAGGCTACACCGAACCCTGGTTGAGGTAGTGAAGGCATGGCAGTTCCGGCCCTCAACCGCGAGACGGGAGAAGTCCACGTGCTTTCAAATGAGGACTTGAGGATCGCCGAAGGCGAAACGGACGTGAGCGATGTGCGCCATGACTGCGAAGAGGAAGAGATTGAACTCGCGCAACTGATCCTCGATAGCGATCGATACTTAGCGTTGCCGTCCTCCTATGGCGTGCACGAGTGGCGCATCATGGACGCATTCTGTCACTCGATCGGCGACGAGGGCACTCGAACGGAGTTCCTCGGTTCGATCCGCGGGCGTGGCGCATTCCGCTACTTCAAGGACTTGCTTTTGCGTCATGGGTTATTGGACTCGTGGTTTGCGTTCCGAGGCGAGGCTCTCAAGAAGATCGCTATCGAGTGGTGCGAAGAGCACGAAATCCCATTCCAGGCATAGGCTTTTGGGAATCACTAGTACCGGCGCCGATTAATCCGAAATAGATCGCGCCGCGCATCGGGACGCCGAGAGGTAACTCGGCGTGGAGTATTTTAGAGTTCTGACCTGCGATAAGGTTCCCTTATCACAGGCCAGGAAAAGGCCCCTGAAGAACCCCGGCCCGATGCCTAAGACGGCCGGAAACGTCTCCGCGGACGCCGCATCTCCGCTCCGCCCAGCCTTCGACGACGTCGACGGGGACGCCGCCCCGCTGGCCGTCCTCGAAGCCGAGACCAGCGCCACGCTCGACGAACTGCGCGCCGAAGCTCGCCGGGCGGCAGAAGAAGCCCGAGCGGCATCGACCGAACGTGCCTACGCGGCCGACTGGCGCGACTTCTCGGCGTTCTGTGCGCGGATCGGCCGCGAGCATCTACCGGCTGAGCCCGAGACGATCACGCTCTACCTCGCGGATCTCATGCACCGCGGCCGCGCCGCCTCCACCTGGGAACGCCGGCTCGCGGCGATAGCCGTCTACCACCGGGCGATCGGCTTCGAATCGCCTACGGAGCACGAGGTCGTGCGCAGCGTCCATCGCGGGCTGCGGCGGCGCGTGGGCGTGGCGCAGAGCCAGAAGACCGCGCTTATCGACGAGGGGCTGCGTCAGGTCATCGGCGCGATCGACGAGGAAACCCTCGCCGGCACCCGTGACCGCGCGCTGCTCCTGGTCGGGTTCGCCGGCGCCTTTCGGCGCTCGGAGCTCGCCGCGCTCAAGATCTCGGATCTACGCTTCGAGCCTGACGGGCTGGTCGTGCGACTCCGGCGCTCGAAGGGCGATCAGGAAGGTGCCGGGGTCGAAGTGTCCATTCCGCTCGGGCTCGATGAGGCGACCTGCCCACTTAGCGCCCTGCAGCGCTGGCTCGAGCGCGCCAACCTCGTCGAAGGGCGCGTCTTCCGGCGAATCGATCGGCACGGCAACCTCGGGCCAGCGCTGTCGGCATCGGCGACCGGCGAGATCGTGAAGCGCCGGGCCGAGGAGGTCGGCCTCGAGGGTGACTTCGGTGGGCACTCGCTGCGCTCGGGCTTGGCCACCTCGGCGGCTCGCGCCGGCAAGACCGAGGCCAGCATCATGCGACACGGTCGGTGGCGCAGCGAGCGGGTGGCGCGGCGGTACATTCGGGCTGGCCAGCGCTGGGACGACAACGCCGCCGCGGGATTGCTCTGAGTTTTCGGACCGTGGAACAGGGGACCTCAATTTTGGAAGGACTAACCGCCCGAACGCAGTTGCATCTACTTCAAGAAACAAGGGTCAGTGCTTCGCTTCGGTCCCGCACCGAAGAGCATGGAAGGGGAAAAGACGCAACTGGTGGTGCAATCTTTCGAATAGCGCCGCAGCCGCTTTCCCGCGGCGGCAAACGTGCCGGCGCAACCTCTCCGCGGGCTGTCGTGGATTTGGTGGGGATGGGATTTGCCCGCGGGGGTCATCCATGACGGACGCAGCTGCTCCCGCGCCAAACGCCGCGGGCACGCTGGCTATTGCGAGCCCGTTGGCGACCGGCGATTACGGCGGGCGCTTTCAGGACGTTGTCGGCGGCTGGTTTCTTGCCAAGCTGCTGACGGACGAACCGATCGCGGACATTCCCGGGAAGCTCGTCCGCGTTGGATTCCAACGCGCGTTGCACGACGCGCAACTCGACGACATCGTCGCCGAGACGTCCGCGGGGATTTCGGTCGAGTTCTCGATCAAGGGCGGCGTGGCGATTCGCGCGGGCGATCACGAACTGCGCGAGACACTCACACGCGCGTGGGCAGGCCTTCAGCAGGATAACAGGAACGCTTGGAGCGGGCTGATCGCGCCGCCGACGGCCACCGGCATCGGCGATCTTGCATTGCTGGTCTTCCTCGCACGCCAGCACACCGACGTCGACGACTTCATGCGCGCGACGATAACGCCGGACACCGTCTCGGAGGAAAGGCGCCGGCGCTACGCTGCCTGCCGCTCGATTCTCGATGGGGCCAACGGTACGCCGCTCACCGATCCGCAGTTCCATGCCTTCTTGCGACGTTTCGCCGCGCTTACGCTCGACTTTGCGATTCCTGGCCGTGGGGCGCTCGAGCCGATCTTCACGACGCTGAGCGCCGCTCGCGGGATTTCCCGCGAGCAAGCCCGTGCGCTATTCGATCGCCTCGTGGCGATCAGCGAAGAAGCCGCCATCGCGTCGACCCGGCTCGAGCGCTCAGCGCTGCTCGAGCGCTTGCGGCACGACGGTGTTGCGGCCGGTTTTGCCGCCGATCTCGCGCAGGACGTCGCTGCGCTCGATGCGTACGCGCAGCAGACCTTCGAGTCGCGCAGCAATACGGTCGCCGGAGTGCAAATCGAGCGCGCGGGCACCGTCGATGTGATCGTCGCGGCGATCGAAAGCGGCAAGACCGCGCTGCTCGGCGGGCCTTCTGGCTACGGCAAATCGGCCGTCCTGCGCGAGGTGTACGGACGGCTCGCCGGCGACGGTCCGGTGCTGCATCTTTCGGGGCGCCGAGTTGCCACCGCGGGATCGTGGCCGGCGCTTGCGGACAACATCGGGATTCCGCACGATCGCGCGCGGCTGGCTGAGGTTCTTGGGGCAAACCCGCGCAGCGCGACCGTGCTCCTCGACGCGCTCGAGCACATACAAACCGCAGGTGCGCGCGCCGTCGTCAACGATCTGCTTCGCGATCTGCAGACGCGCTGCAGCACGGTCAACGTCGTGTTGACGACGCGCGATCTCTTGGTCGCGGACGTGCTGCGGTGGCTTGACGCTGCCGCCATCCGGCCGCTCGAGCGCGTCACGCTCGACACTCTCGACCCCGCCGATGCCATCCGAATCGCCGAAGCGGCACCGGCGCTCCGCGCGCTCATCGCACGCGTCGCCGGAGATCGGATTCCGGGCGGACTAGTCGTCCTTGAGCTGCTGCACGATGCACGCGTTCCTCCGGCGGCGCTTGCCGCGACGCCCGCGACGGAAGCGGATCTGCTCGACGTCTGGTGGGACCATGTCGTTCTCGGCAGCGATGCCGATCGACACGCGCGGCGGGCGGTCGCGCGCGCCGCTGCCGATGCGGCCGTGCACGCCTCCGGCGCGTTATTCCAACTTCCCAATGGGCTCGACGGCAACGCGATCGGCGCACTGGCCGTCGACGGTGTGCTCGTTCTCGACGTGCAGCTCGACGCATATCGCTTTGGCCACGACATCATCCAAGACTGGGCGATCGTGCGCTGGATCGACAGCGCCGGGACCGATGCTGAAGCGCACGTTACCGTGCTCGCGCAAGCACCCGGCTTCTATCGTTGCGTCGCGTTATTCGCGCAGCGCCTTGCCGAACGCGATCCCGAACGCTACGATGCCTTCCTCCGCCGGCTCGAGAACGGCGGCGATACGCGTGGCGTTCAGGCGTTTCTTTCCGCGCTTGCGCTCTCACCGCACGCGCAAGCGCTGCTGGATGCCCGCGCGGACATGCTCTTGGAAAACGGTGCCGCACGCCTGGCCGAACTGCTGAATGTGCTGCGGACCGAACATGTCGAGATCAACGTCAACGTCGTCGATTACGCGCGTGGACGTAGCATGGATATAGGAAGCGCGATTCTCGGCGGCGTCATGCACGGTATACCGCGTTTCGTCGTCTGGGTCGCGGCGTTGCGTTTCTGCGTCGCGCATCTCGATGCGCTCGCGCGCGCGACGTTGCCGTTCGTGCAGATGGCCGATCGCTGGCAACAGACGACGCCGCCCGGCTTTGCCTTGCGCGCGGACCTCTTTGCGGCGACGATGCGGATCCTCGCGCAGCTCGAGCGCTGGCGCCGGCGCGAGGTCGAGCCTAGCGCGATCGCGATCCGTTACGAGGACAAGGATTCCATCGAGAAGTCGGCGCGGTCGGCCGTCGCGCATGCGGCCGACGTTGACCCCGGGGCCATGGCGGCCTATCTCGAAGATCTGCGCGAGCACGGGCATGGCGATGCGCAAGACGACATGCTCGGGCAGGCCGGTGCCGTCGGTCGCGCGCTGACGGACGAGGTCGTCGCGTACGTCGTCGCGGTCCTCTGCGAGCCGGAGCGTCGAGCCCCGTGGGAAAGTGACTTCTCCGAACTCGGACTGCGTCCGCACAAGTATTATCCGGCGAGCGATCTGCAGGGTCCATTTCTTGCGCTCTTGCGCAGCAACGAAGCCGCCGGACTCGCGGCCGTGCGGCAATTGACAGCACGTGCGCTCGCGCACTACGAGCGCGACGCCGATGAGGCGGAGCTCAGCCGCGAGCCCGCGCACCTGCGCTCGCTAACGTTCGCGTTTCGCGGACGCGCGGTCAGGGTACGCGGCGACGAACGGGTCTACACGTGGTTTCGTCCCGGGACAAGGGACGACTCGGCGGTGCTCACGTCGGCGTTGATGGCGCTCGAAACTTGGGCGATCGAAAGCGTTCGCAATGGACGCGATCCCGGCGAGATCGCCGACCTGCTGCTCACCGATACGGAATGCGTCGCGCTCCTGGGCATCGCCGTGGGGTTGGCGTACGACGCACCCGCGCTCGCTCCCGAGTTCGTCGACGTCGTCGGGCAGCCGTGGTTGTGGCGCTTGGAGTTCTTTCGCGGCCGACGCGACGCGATGCCGGACGACGTGAACGCATTCGTTCCTGCGGAGTGGCAACTGCCGACGCTGCGTCCGGATCTGCGCAATCGCAACCGTGAGCGTGATGCGAAACGATCCCGCCGGCGACACCCGGCGCAGTTCGCCATGACGTTTCTGTTTTTAAGCGACCCTGCGGTTGGTCAAGCGTTCGTCGATCGAACGAGGGCAGCGCAGCTCGTCGATGTGTGCCTTTGGGTTGAAGAACAGGCGCACGTCGGCGAATCTCCGGATGCGCAAGAGGACTTTGAGCTCTTCCGGGCCTTCGTGAATCCGGACAACTACGAAAACACGGAGCACGAGATTTCGTTCCGCCCGACGGCGCATATGCAGCGGCGAGCCGAAGAGCAGCAAGTCGGCCTCGCGCACGCCGGCATGATGATGGTCGGATTAACGGCCGCAAATGCGTTGCACGATTACGCAGCACCCACGAACATGCATGTCGCCGGGTTCGAGCCGATCGGCCGCAGGCTCGAGGAGGACCTGAACGCCGGACGCTTTAGCGGTGATGAGGAACGGTACGCGCGCGAGGGCGTTGTACGTTGCGCCGGCGTGACCGTGACCTTCGGTCCGCAAGCCGATCTGCCCCCAAGCGCATGGGCAGAGAACATCATTCGCGACGCGGCGCGCGCGCAAGCCGCCGTGAATTGGTCACCCGATCGTGACGACGGGGGCGCGCTTGACGAGCGCATCGGCGTCGCGACCGCGCTCGGCGCGCTTCTTGCTGCAGAGCCCGACAATGAGGAACTTCGTTCGCTTGTGCTGTGCGCCGCGGCAAGGGGCCCGATGAACGTCGGCGCGAGTGTTTTGCGTGGTTTGACCCCCGCGTGGGACACGCGACCGCGGCTCGCGCTGAACGTGTTCTTCTTGCTGATCGAGGCCGCGTTACGCGATAGCGACGGCGGTGTGCCCGACGATCTCGTCGCGGTGTACGAAGCGGCCGAACGCGACGGGGCACTGGGACCGGTTCCTGACGTGCGGGCGTGCTCGGCCATGGCGATGTATCGCTTGGAGCGCGTTTTGCCCGCGCTGCCCGACACGTTCACGGGCGTCGAGACGCTCGACGTGCTCGTCGCGGTCGCGCAACAGCTGCTCGCGATCGCACGTTGCGGGGAAACCGAGGACGATCGTCAGTTCCGCTTTTCATTCGCGTGGCAGGTCGGGCGGTTTGCCGCAGACGTGTTCGTTGCACTTCCGGCCGACGGGTACGCGGCGTTCCGCGCGAGCGTCACCGACTGGGCGGCATCGCTGGACATCTTCGGCGAGGCCGTGCTCGGCATCATCTACCGCCATGTCGCAATGTACGAGATGGCCGAGAACGCCGTGGAACGCTTCTGTGCCCTCGCGGAGCCGTTCTTGAGCGCGGATCATCGCGCGCAACTCGACCGCCAGCACGTCGCATCGGAGTTCCAGAAGGCGTGTTGGGCGCTGGTGTTCTGCGAGTCGCTCCAAGGCGTGATAATCAAGGCGGACTGGCCGCACGCGGCGCGTTTCGCCGAACATATCGATGGTTGGGTGCGCGCGGTGGGCGGCCATCCCTCGACAGTAAACGCGCTCGTCGCGTTCTTGGGCCGTTTTGCTGCGGCGTTCTCGACCGCGCAGCTCGTGGACTGGATCGCGATTTCCGCGGCGCGAACGGCGGAGCGCAACCGTTCGGAATTCTGGCGACGTAACGGTGAAACGATCGGCGCGCTTTTCCTTCGCTTGCGGGATGAGCGGCCCGGCGACTTCGCGGATCCCGCGTTGCGCACGGCGGCCGCGGCGATCGCCGATTCGCTCGTCACCGCTGGGGTGGCGATCGCTGGCGAGGTTCGCCGCGCGCTCGAGGTTCATACGGCGACACGTTGACCGTCGTTGACCGTCGGTCAGCTCTTTATCCTGCGAAAAGATGATGATGGCTCCGACCGCACAATCGACCACAGCTTCGAACGCATCGAGCGCGAACCCGACTCGATGGCTCGCCTCCGAGCACCATCGCGCAGCAAACGGGTTCGTAAAGCACACGGTTGCCAAGCTTTATGTCGACGAATCGCCGTGGGCGCCATATCGCCTGATCGTGACGACCAGGCGGGGGTCAAGTCTTGCCGATCGCGACGTGGCTGTCGACGCTATGCTTTCGGCGTCGCGTGCCGTCGGAAGCTGGCACTTTCTCGCCAGGGTTCGACCCGCGAGGGGCACCGCACAGGAGAGGTCCTCGCAGTAGCGCAGCCACGGCAAGCTATCTTGAGCGAGGTCGACCGGCGCCTGACCTGCGATAACCGCCCACTTATCGCGGGTCAGCGGGCCGGGGCGCCGGGCGCGCCCCAACCAATGCTTGCTGGGACAGCATGGCGCTTACTCGCTACTCATCGTCGACAGCGTCACTTTTCAGAATGACGTCACGCAAATCAAACGTCACGCTGACTCGTTCGCCACCAGGAATATTCATCACGTCTATTGATTCGATGGCGCATACACGATAAACAAGTAGTTTTATTTGCATGGATAGTGGCGTTGGGCCAAATGGTATGATGTATACGCGTTGCCAGGCGTGAGATTTTAGCTTTTGCGCAGTTCGTAGAAGAATGCGCTCAAATTCGCTGTGAATTGTCTCTAAGGACGAGAGGTCAAGAGACCCTTCTGAAGCAACAAAAACCTCGCCCCTCTTATACTGCTCGGGTAGATGGTGGACCCCGGAGTTAACGATGATGGTAAGAGTGTTGCCATGAACGCCTGATTCGCCCGTAAGCCCGTTCAGTACGTCCAGCACTCTCGCGGAGCCGGCTGCATCAATCGCCGCATCGAGCGCAGTCTGAAGGGCCACATCTAAACGCGGCCTCATGATACGCGCTCCAGGATAATGGTGCCATTCGAATCTCTGCCTTGCTGCGTATAGTAGCTCCCCTTAATTATCGGAAGCACTTTGGACCCTGACGTTTGAAATCGCAGTGTAGTAACGCCGCGGTGATTGAAAAGCTCATTTTCATCTGGCCTTTTCGCTTCTGCAAGATATTCCCATCGTAATTCATACTCGCTTGGCGATACGGTTGCAATGCATGCCATAGTTGATAGACTGATCGACCGTTCACCGTCCAGGGTCAGACGTATATTAGTCCAAGTTTGATGTACGCGGACAAGTACTTCGTGATCGATGAGATAGTTGCTATGAGATGAGCGCAGGTTCCCTTGCCAGTGTCCGCTCACGTCGGGCGTAGTGACTATCCCAAGCCATTGAACGACGCGCCATTTCCATAGGAAACGGTCGAATATCCCATAAAGCGCAGCGTAAAGTGCAAAGGCTGATGGAAGGTAAGTAATCGTACCAGGATTGACGTGAAAGAATTGCAGTAGGATGCGCAAGCCAAGTGTAAGGACGATAGCAGACGCCGCTACATAGTACGCAATACTCGGAAAGCGTCGAGAATCGACTGAGTAAGGGTGCATCACTCCACTCATTTATGGTGGGCCGAAGGGAGTTTCTTGCGTTCATTGCCGCCTTGGCCCTCCCCCGCAGCGTGCAGCGGGCGGCGTGTTCTGGCCGGCACTCACGATGTCGCGGCCGGCCGCGAGGCCCAGGAGACGAAAACGATTAGAGGGCACGTCGATTTCGGGCGGCCTGAATCGCATCGACCGCTCCCCGGCGATCTTGCTGGCCATGCTGGCGGATCTAGTGTCATGAAGGTCCCACCTCTGAACGCGTGCCTGAGAAGATCTCATTCTCAAGCACGCGAGGTTTGACGACCTTGCCGAGAACAAGAGGGCGTGGAAGCGCGCTCGGACGTATCAGCGGTCGTCCCCGAAGGTCAGACGGCCCTTCTAGGGCCGCGGTTCGAGCCGCTGGCGGCGCAGAGGCGCCGTCCGGGCTTTGGCCGCCCTGGCGGTCGACGACGATCTCTGCAACGCCGTCCACTCCGTCGCCCCGCCCGTTCCTACGCCAACGACTGGGCCCGACTTCGGCTCGTTTTGCGTCCAGCACGAACTCGAGTCGCTTCCGGCAGCCCCGCAGACCATCGCCCTCTACCTCAAAGCCCTCGAAGGGCGCCGCAGCCGCTCGCCCGCGGCGTTTCGTGCCGCTCTCGCCGCAGGAGCCGCCGTGCCGGTCGGCCTTGCGAGCCCACCGCTTCGCCGTCGTGCCTCGCTGCGATCGCCCTCCCCCGCCACACCACCGAGGGGCTCGAGACGCCGACGGACCACCCACTGGCCCGCCGGATGCTGCGGCGCTACGCGCGCACCCGCGGTTCGGCGAAGAAGAGGAAGGACGCGCTGCTGATCGATCGGTTGCCGGCGATCTTGCTGGCCATGCAACAGGAAATGGCCGCCAAGCGCGATCGAGCGCTACTGGTCTTGGGTTACGCCGGAGCTTCCCGGCGCGCCGAGCTTGTCGCCGTCAACGTCGACGATCTGCGCTTCTCGGAGGCGGGACTCTACGTCTGGATCGCGGCGGCCAAGAACGATCCCCGCAAGCAAGGCCGCGAGCTGTACGTCCCCCGCCGCGGCGGCGAGACTGATCTGAGAACAGTCCGACAACATTAGAGTTGCTCGATGAGGCGCTGGACGTCGTCGACACAGCCCTGGAGATCTGCGGTGATACGGGAGTTCGGGTAGGCGCGGACGCGCCAGCCGAGCTGCTGGACTCGGGTGCGGATGCGGAGGTCGTTTGCGCGGTCTTCCGGCGACGCGTGGTACGCGTCACCGTCGGCGTAAATCGCGATGCGCTCACGCGGGAAGGCGATATCGGGCTTACTTACGAGGCGGTTGTCACTCGGCTCGCGGATTTCGTATTGGGTCTGCGCTCCCCGGAGGCCCCGCGCTTCGAGGGCGCGCAGGAGTGTGATCTCCCAGTCCGTGTCGGAGGGTGGACCGGCGAGCAGTGGCCCATCCGCCGCGATCGGCGTGCCGGCAACGGCCGACTCCTTCGATAGAGCCTCGAAAAAGTCGATCACGAGCCCTTTGTCAATGCGATCGTGGTCGCGCTGGTTGTAGTAACTGCAGAGGCACAGATAGCATGCCTTGGCGCAGGGCGGATCGTGCTGCAAAATCTCCAGTGCGCGACTCGCGAGGCGGGGCATCGAGATGGGAACGCGCCTGATGTACCCGACGCCGCCGGCGATCCGTTCGTACAGAATCGTACGAGGATTGCCGCCGTTGCGCGCCCGGTCCTCAAAACCGTCGAGTTCGCGTTCGCCGGCGTCGAACTCGATCGTCGCGGCCGCCAGCAAGGCGTATCTGAGCGTCAAGCAGGCGATCTCTGGGAGGCCCGCAGGTTCCACGATCACAACATCGCTGCGCAGCGTGTTCGTGAGCTGAACGGCCTGCAGGCGCGGTTCGTGCCCGCGGCGCTTGCGGTGCTGGGCGATCCAATCTCCCGTGCCGCGCGTCGGTTTAACGTCGCCGCACTCGGCGCACAACTCGAACGGCCTCGTCACGCCATCTACCATCCGGCCATGGTTGACGTTCATCAACGGCTGCCGCCGCCGAAGCGTGACCGTGCACGACGCGTAATCGAAGCGCTCCGCGTACTCGGCATTGTCGAGGAGCCCGGGACGAACCTCGTAAATCCGACGTTCGCGTGCATCCTCCCCGGCGTTGATCCGCGCGAACTGGTGGCCACGATAGATGGTTGGCTCGACGCGCGCGTGCACCGCGGCGCTATCTAAGGATTCGCAGGAGGGGCAGCTGCCCACCCACGCCGACGAGGCGAGGTGTCCGCAGACTCCGCAGGCCACATAGGAGTTACGCTCGGCGCCGGTTGCCGCTGAGGACGCGCTCCTAAGCGTGACGCCGTCGCAGCGAACCTTGCGGCCATCGACGTAGACGATGTTTTCCGGCGCGAACTCGCTGAGTGCAATCGAGGGTTCGCGAACGACTTCGCCGCCGTCGATCTCCGGGGCAAAAAGCGTCGCAGCTTCGCCTGGGAAGGCATAGCTCGGGAGGAACCCGTGGCTGGAGAGATAGCCAAGGGTGTATGAGTCGGCTGTGCCACCTGTCCCGGGCGCGCCGCTGCGCCGCGTGAGCGCCCCAAGCGTCCGTTCGAATTGCTGGCGGCGGCGCTTCTCCTCGGGACTGGGGTTGGCGATCTTGTTGATCCGCCCGATCTCGCGTGCGACCTCGACCACTTCGCCATGCCAACGGTCGAGCACACGCATGAGATCGCTTTCGAAGCTATGGAGGACGTCGCGGACGTACGCTTCGCTCAACCACTCCCGCTTGTCCGCGGCGAAGACGGTTGCGACCGCCGCGATGATCGCCTCGCGCTTGGCTGCGAGCTCGGCCATAGATTGGCCGGCCCCGGCGATCTTGGATGTGACCAACTGTTCGGGGCTAGGGTTGTCGACGTCGGAAATGTCGAGAAAATCACGCATGTAAGCCGGGAGCGGGGCGGCGAGTTTCTCGAGGGCCAGAGCGCGGATATGCCTGCGCACGATTTCCTGGTTGTCGAGGTCGAACGACGGGACGCCGATCGTTCCCGACACCATGCGCTCCGGAAAACGGAAGAAGTAGCTGTCGTGCGGCGACGCCTGAGCGTAGGAATTGACGAGCGCAATTCGTTCGCGGCGGCCGGCGCGGCCAGCACGTTGGGCATAGTTTGCGGGTGACGGGGGAAGGCCGCGCAGCAAGACCGTTGAGAGCGCGCCGATGTCAACGCCGAGCTCCAGCGTCGGTGAGGCGACGAGAACGTTGATCTTGCCGTTGCGGAACTGCTCTTCGTACTCCATGCGGCGATCGCCGCCGATTTGACCGCTGTGCTCCTTCGCTTCGATCCGGATCGGATCGAACGCAGCATACATCCCCGCGTAGAAGTTCTCGTCACTCAGCGTTCCTTGGTACGGCCGCAGCGACGGCTTCTGCCAGTCAGGGCATCCCGCCGCACGACACAATCCGAGGAATTGGCGCGGGCTCAGCATGCGGCAGTTGGTGCATTGCCACAAAGCCGACGGCACCGTGAGCTCGATGCGGCCGACGTTGACCGCGAGCCCCTCCTCGCGTTGAAAGGCCTGTGGACCGCCGGCTTTGACTTTCGTCAAGAGGCCGCAGTCAAGTAGGAGTTCCGTTGCGGCTGCTGCGGCTGCACGGGGGTCCTCGACGCCGGCACGCGCAAGCAGCTCCTCGACCGCGGTACGGCGGGCGCTCTTTCCGGCGACGGGGCGCACGGTGACGTAGCCTGACTTCTTGCCCCCGAATTTTCGAAAGAGCGTTGGTCGACGATTGATATCGTCGAGTCCGCGTAAAGGCTCGCTCTGGCCCCAAAACTTAAGCGCGAAATCGTCCGAAATCGCGCCAGCGCGCCGGATGACGTCGAGAATACCCAGCAACAACGCTCGAAAGTCGTCCGCGCCGAAAGCCTTACGGCCCGGGACGGCTCGAGCCGTTCGTGTGAAAGCGCCAAAGAGATCGGCACTGCGATCGACATCTTCAAGACCGCGATACGCGCAACTGACGAGCCCGAGTTGCTCGAGCGCGTTGCGCCGGTCCGATTCGCGGCCGAACTCCTTGAGGAGAAACCAGCGCAGATCGTTGATCTGCTGCTCTCGGTCGTCGCGAGCGAATATCCCATAGTTGTCCAGTCCGTATTGATAGACCCGTTTCCAGAATCCTGAGAAGTCGTACGGGACATCGTCTTGCCTCGCACGCTCGCGAACCATGCGATACACGACTTGGCGCCAGGCGTACTCCGCAGTTACGTCCGCGAGATAGCCGGCCTGATAAGCCGTATCTTGACGGCTGTCGGCGAAGATCAACAGCCGGCGCTCCGCTTCGCGCAGGCGACCCATGAGGATCCAGGTGAGAATCGACACGCCCACAGCCGTGCTCGAGAAGAGGCCGGTGATCGGCTCCAGGCTTCCGTAGCGATGGCGGCAGTTCGGACAGGTCATGAGCGGCCCGACCCCGGCGAGCAGCGGCGTCACGACGTGCGCGCTGCCGCAGTGCGGACACGGCGAGAGCGCAGCGGCGTCGGGGCCTTCGGCCGGATCGCGTGCGAAGCCGCAGTCGGCGCAGTAGGCGATCCGGGACGGCTGGAGGTGGGAAGGCGGCGGCGGCGATGCGTCGGCGCCTTCGAGTTCTGCCTCGTCGGCGTCGGCGGCATCGGCGAACTTGTGGTACTCACGCGCGAGACGCAACACTGCCGGGCCGGTGGGCCGCATCTCGTCGTCCGCTTCGACGCGGGTGAGCAGGCCCTCGGAAAGCGAACCCGTGGGATCGACCGGAGTGGTCCGGAGATAATCCTGCCCGCAGACGCGGCAGATCTCGAGCGGCAAGGCCCTCGCGTGGCAGGCGGCGCACGTTTGGTCGCCGTTGACCTGCAAGTCGCCGCAGCGGATGCAACGCGTCGTGCGGGCCAGTCCGCGGAACAGCGCGTGCAGACGCGGCCGCAATAGCGCTCCCTCAGCATCGCGCGCGATGGTGCCGAGCGTCAGCAGTGACGTGATCTCGCGCTCAGCCGCTGCGCGGCTGGAGCCTTCGCGGCCGGGTACGGCGAGCGACGCAGTCACGACGGCATCGAGCCGGGCGGGCGTGCGGAAAGCGTGCTGGAGCCAACGAAGCGTCGGGTGGTCGTGCAGTGCATCGAACAGTTCGCGCTCGAAATCCGGCCACGTGGCGGGCCACTCGCGTGCGCCGAGGAGGCTTCCGAGCGCCGACTCCAGTGCGGGCTCGATAGCAAGCGCGCGATCTGCTTCGCGTTCGGCGAGGCGTTCGATGGCAGCGAGCTCGTCGTCGGTCAGGGCCGCCGGGGGAGCAAGGCTCAACGGGGGCGACGGCTCGTCGACATAGCGCTCTTCGATCAAGCCGTCACGGTCGATCGTGTCGGCGAAGAGATCGCTCGCGAAGGCGCAGACGGCATCGCCCTCCTTGTGTCCAACCGTCGCCGAGGTACCGACGCAGACCAGAGACGACCCACGTAGGTCGAGGTGTCCGCGCAGGCGGCGAACGAGGCAGGCGACCTCTGCCCCGAGCGCGCCATCATAGGTGTGGACCTCGTCCAGTACGAGATATCGCAAGCTCGTCGCGGCGCCGCCAGGCCGGAAGATGGGCTGGTCCTGGCGGCGTACGAGCAGGTACTCGAGCATCCGGTAACTGGTGATGAGAAGGTTCGGCCGCCGCTGGCGGATGGCTTGGCGCGACCAGCACTCCTCCGGCGGAGCCTCGTCAGGCCTGCCCTCGCCATCGCTCTCCCGCGTGTCGCCTGTGTAACGGCCGAACGTAATACCGGTGCCCGCCAAGTACCTGCGCAGCCGGTTGAGCTGATCGTTGGCGAGCGCGTTCATCGGATAAACCAGCAGCGCCTTGACGCCATCGCCACGATTGCGCGCGCAATAATCGAGGATCGGCAACAGGAACGCTTCGGTCTTGCCCGAGCCCGTGCCCGTCGCGACGATCGTGCTCCGAGCGTGTCCGGTGCGATCGCTCAGCCGTTCGAGCGCGTCGGCTTGATGGCGGTGCAAGACCCAACCGCGAAAGATCGCCGCCACGTCGTCGTGTAGGAGGCCGGAGGCGCGGAGCTGTTCGACAGTCGGCCCTGACTCGAAGGCCCGCTGCAGCGAGACAATGGGCCCGCTCGCGAGCAGGCGTTCCTCGCGAATCTTTTCGTCGATCTGTTCCCGCAGAGTCGCGTCCGCGAAAGGAAACGAGGTGCGGATGTAGTCCGCGTAGCGTCGCTCGAGCTCGGCGGCTAAAACAAATGGCTGCATCGAAACACTCTTCTAATCGCTTCAGCGCTCGCGCAATATGCGACGTTAGCCTTCGGCACTACGATCATTCGTCTGGCTCCTCGGGCTGTCTAGACCTCCTATAAGCCTCAGCGCCCATGGCAGCGGCCGCTGCATAGCGGCGAGCATGATATCCCTCGTTATCCGTACCTATCATTTTGGCATAGCAAGACAACACCAGATCGCTGGTCACTGTGGACCGCTCCTCGCCAGGCAACGCAGGCTCTCCACGATCGATCTTGCGAAACGAAGAAAGTAACTCACGAGCGAGTCGAAACGGTATTTCGAAATCTGAAAGGATCTCTGCGTCCGCAAGCGCCCTTTCCAGCGGCACAGTCGGCAACTTCTCCAGCGCGCGCTTGAAGGTGTTGACTGGAACACGTATCGGGCCAAGAAGAGTATATGTCATGGAATCAGAACCGCGAAGTTTGACTTGCCAATCGAAGAGGAATGAATTCATAACAACGCAGACGTATCTAAGTCGGTCCTCATCGACATAGCCACCTTCGATCGTCCGCGCTTTGTTCGAACAGAATGTCTTTCCCGGCACCAGTGAAGTAATCATAGTTCTTTCTAGGCCAGCATTCGAGATATCGCGCCAGGCAAGACGAGTGAACTCGGAGACGGGCCTACCGTCACGGCCTCGCTGCACGCGAGCTAGGCCCGACCGTTGCTCGACCCAATATCGGAACGGCTTGGCTGGGAACTCAAAGTGATAGAAGTTGCGACCACTAACCAGTGGCCAATAGACCTGATCCCCGATCGTCCAGTATAAACCATCTCGGTGTCCACCGTGCTCGATAAGCCACTCTTCAGTTCGGAAGAGAGCAGCAGCCTGAGTCGCATCTAGTTCTCTGCAGTAGCGCGGGCTCCAGGCCTGCGAGAACGCGATGCCGCGTTTGCTAATGTGTGAGAGCAGCTCTAGCGCGGCGTTATTCTCAATTTCCGGGATAGCAAACGTATCTGGGTTAATTTCGGCGACGAGAGACCTGGATAATGTTCCAGTAGGCGGTAAAGAGAGCGCCTTCGCAAGGTCGGCGATACTCGGCGTCTGACTCCCCAGCAGAAAGGAGGCAGCGATTACGTCATCATTGCATACACGCTTTTGCACGGAAACCAGCGCAATGCACATCCCACCGAAAATCGGGAAAATCAGTCTTGCATTGGAAAAAATTACAAGCGACTTTACGTTGCACTGGCATAACTGCCGACGAATCTCGGTGCAGTTCGACGCTTGATAGATTGTTTCAGGTAGTACTTGCGAGATAGTACCCCCTGAGGCGAGCGCTCTAAAGTCACGCTCCAAAAACGATCGCGCAACATTCATATCGCCTTTTGCGAGGTTTCCGGATGCGTACCAAAGATAAACGCCACTTGCGCGGAGCCAATGCTTCAAGGAGAACTCGAAAGCGGCGTAGTTGCGATAGCGTTTGTCGATTTCCGGGCTCTTACGAAATTCGGCTGCCATGGCGACTGCAACCGACTTGTCTGCCGTGGTTATCATCGGATCGTAGTCACTGAAGAAGGCCTTCAGATCAGACCCTACAGTGCGCCACGGAGGGTTGCCAACGAACGCGTTGAAGCCGCCGCGGCCAAAGATTTCGGGGAACTCAAGCTCCCAATGAAAGAACCGGCGCTTTTTCGCGACCTCTAGACTGATGCGGAGGAGGTTTGCGACGCGATCCGAGGTCGCCTGACCCTGAGCCCAGAGGTCGGAAGCAGCCTGCCGTAGCTCCGAGGTCGAGGGCGGCTCGACGTCGGCGTCGTGGGGCCAGAACCAGGCGGCTATCCAGAGATCGGAGATCTGTTTGAGGCGACAGAAGCGGCTGCGCGGATCGCGCGTGAGTTCATCGAGCATGCGTTCCTTGCGGCGGTTGCGTTCCGCCGCGTCGCGCGCGGACTGCGTGGGGTCGTCGAGCGTCAGCTCGGTCCGGGCCTTCGCGTACTCGTGGAGCGGCCCAGCGACGTCGATTCCGAAGAGCCCCAGCTGGCCTCGCTCGAGGGCGCGTAATTCGGCGTTGTTCCGCTCGCGGGCTCGCTTCAGCCGCGCTCTCTCGGCTGGAGTCGCCTCCTTGTCGGCGTCGTCGAGGGCCTGGCGTGGAATAGCAGCGATGCGGTCGCTGGTGAGGTTGCCGGCGTCGTCGCGAAGCGGCGCACCGAGCAGGCTGTTGCCGCAGCGCAGATGGTGATCGAAAAAGCTCAGCGGGCGATCGTAGGCAAGCGTCGTCAGCCACAGCGAGACTTTCGCGAGCTCGACGGCCATCGGGTTCATGTCAACGCCGTAGATGCAGTGCTCGGCGACCGTTCGCCACGCGGCGACGCGGTGGTCGGCGGCGAGCGGGTCATCGGGGTCGAGCAGCCCTTCCGTGATTTGGGCCTCGTAGTACGCGTCGCCCAGAAACTTGGTCGCCGCGACCAAAAAGCCGCCGGAGCCCATCGCGGGGTCGCAGACGCTCAACTCGAGTAGTTCGGAACTCGCCTTTCCGGGTATTTGTGGGGCCAGGGCTTCGCGTACGAGGTATTCGGCAATGACCTGCGGCGTGTAGTAGGAGCCGGTCGACTTGCGCTGGCCGCCCCAGGCCCGCAGGTAGACGGTCCCGAGCCGCACGGTGGCATGCGCCGGCCGCCGGACGCCTTCACCGATCGCCGATGCGGGAAGGAACGAGATCAGCTTCTGCTTTCCCGTTCCGATCGGAACCTCGAAGAGATCGTCGGAGGCGATCGTGGGCTCGTAATCAAGCAGGGATTCGAAGACGGCGCCGAGCTGTCCGACGCCGAGCTCCCGGAAGCTGACGCGATCTTGAGTACGATTCTTGCCGACCTTGACTTCGACGGTCGTCAGCGCGCGGAGCATGGCTGCCATCGCCGCGTCGTTGACGCGCGCGATGGCCAGTCGAGGAGTCTTGCCGGGTCCAAAAAGCCCACCGTTGTAGCTGGGAATCCGCAGGTCGCGCGCCTCGACGCCGCGGTCGATGAGCTGAAAGAGCGCCTGCAACCGGTCCCACAGCGCGTAGGAGCTTTCCACAAAGTCTTCCGCGTGGGTGAGGCCTCCGCGGATGTGCTCGATGCTGTACGCCTCACGATAGAGCGGCCGTTCGAGCGGAAGCAGGCCCATCGCCTCGCCGTAGAGGACGAACAGCATGCGAAAAAGAGTGTACACGCCCTCCTCGTGGATCGCGCGCAATCCGTCAGGATAGGCGAAGGTCGCGGGCGCCCAGGCGGCGTTGGCTTCATCGGAGCGTACGGCTTCGAGAAAGATCTCCAATGCACGACGCGTTGCCGGGCCGAGCGCCTCACTGACGCTCGTCCCGTGCTCGTCGCTGCGCTCGATGAGGCGTGCGGTCAGGCACTTCGGGCCAATGAGCCCACTTGGCCGTAAAAGCGCAAACAGGATGCGCCAGGCGTCGACGTCGTCGTTCGCGACGATCACGTCGAGGTTGAACTCGAGGTAGCGCGGCTCGCCGGCGGTGTCGAGTTGGACGAGCCGCCAGCTCGCGCCGCCGAGCACAATGCCGAACGGCACTTGCGTCTCCGCGAGCATGCGCTCCATCTTCCGCTGCGCGCTGCCGCGGAAGGGGCCGGTACTATACCGATCATCGGGTTGCTGGCCGAACGGTAAGGCCTCGACGAGCAGTGCCGGCTCGCCGGCATCGTCGCGAACGGCCTCGGTCTTGACTCGCTCGTGACCGATCTCGACGTCGATCGAGCGCAGTTCGCCAATCTCATAGCCGAGCGCCGTGAGGATGGGGCCGTACAAGCGGCTGAATGATGCAGCGCGTTCGCTGCGAATCGTGACCGTGACATCCACGACGCGGTTCCATAGGCTGCGAACGTGCCGCAACGCACGATCGCTGTGGTCGCGCGGCGGCAGCGCGCCGCGCTCGAAGAGTTCTTCGAGGGCAGTGTACGAGAGGTAGACATCGGCGACGAAGCGTCCGACGTTCGCAATGCCCGGCGACTCGATCGAATTGGCGCCTGCTGGCGCAGCGAGTGCCATCAGCGGGATTCCGTCTCGTAGACCGGCACGAGGAAGAGGGCGCCGACGAACTCGAGGTGCTCCGGCGCGCGAACGTCTTGGCGCCTCGCGATGGCGTCGAGCCGCTCACGCCGGGCCAGGTCGAGCGTCTCCAGCTCCTGTTCGAAGCGGCGCCGCTGGCGGCGGTACGCTTCGTCATCCTCCCGTTGGGCTGCTGCGGTTTCCTCATCGAGGATGAGCGACATCACGCGGTTGGCCGGTGCGAGCTGCGCCTCGAGCCACGCCCGCTTGGCGTGGGCCCACCGCTCGACGTCCTCGGCCAGGCGGCCCGAACGCGAACGCTCGCGTTCCGAGAACTCTTGCGCTCTGGCGACAGTGCGCTCGAGGGCGGCACCTTCGGCCTCGCCGCGGCGTTCGACGAAGAGGGTCGCGCGCAGGCGCTCGACCACACCCGCGCGCGGCGTTCCGGAAAGCTCCGACACGTCGAGCAGTGCGCGGTCCTCGGCAGCTGTCGTGCCGCACGGCATGCCCTCGGCGACAAGAACGGGGATCAGTTCTTCAGCGTACGTCTCGCCGTCGGCTAGCGCGAAGCGCGCCGCGAACGTGAAGAGCACGCCTGCGTTCGGGACGTTGGCGATCTTGGCAGCGAGTCGTGCACGCGCGAAGGGGGCGGTCGGGTCGTAGAGCGCCGCGCGCGCGGCGACGCCGATTGCCTGCAAGAGCGGGTGCTGCGCGACGAGCAATGCGACCCCGCGTGCGCCGCGCGGGGTGTCGGCCGGATCGAAGACGGCGCGCTCGATGACGTCGGCGACGCCGAGGCGCAGCCGCTGCGGTACGACGATCCGCACGACGCCCGCCTCGCCGGCGACCGGCTCGACGCGCCCACCTGCGAGGCTCACCGCACGCTCGACGACCGCGCGCCGCCGATTAGGCGAGAGTCGGAGGTGAGCCGACGATGCACAGGCCTGGTCGACCTCGCGCCGCGCCGTTTCATCGAACGTGGAGCGCGACGGCGCGAAGCGGTCTTGCCACGCCAGTAGCTCGCGCTTGGTGCGCTCCGTGTCGCGCTCGATTCGCTCCTGCGCTCGCCGAACCTCGACGTCCGCTTCAGCGGGATTCTCCGCGAGGCCGCTCGTCTCCATCAGCAAGCTGCCCCAATCGATGCCGCCCATCACGCCGATCACATCGGCGGCGGAGCCCAACTCGTTGTAGATGCGTTGCGTCTTCTGCATTAGGAGGTCTAGGATGCGCGCGTCGAGGGTATCGCTCAGCGCGAGGTTGCGAACGAGGACCGGGTGTTTCTGACCATAGCGGTGCACGCGGCCGTTGCGTTGCTCGAGCCGGTTCGGGTTCCACGGCAGCTCGTAGTGGAAAAGCACGTGGCAATGTTCTTGAAGGTTGAGACCCTCGCTCGCCGCATCGGTCGCAAGGAGAACCGCCACGCTGGGGTCGGCAAAACGCTTGATCTCGGCGGCTCGCTGGGCGCGATTCATGGCGCCGGTCAGCGTGGCAATGCGTCCGGCGTAGCCGTTACGTTCGAGAAAGGCCCGAAGGAACTCGTGCGTGTCGCGGAACTCAGTGAAGACCAGAGCCTTTTCGCCAGCCTGCCCATTGGTTTTGGCCGTGAGTTCATCGAGCGCACGCAGGAGCTGTAATGCCTTGCTGTCGTCGCCCGGCACGGAGCGCGCCGTTGCGATGAGCTTGTCGAGCTCCCTGCGCTCCCCAGCGCGGTCCTCGCTGTCGACGGGCGGCGCGGCGATAACGCGGCTTTCGGCGGCCTCTGTTTCCTGTTCGCTGAGCGGCGCGCCAGCCCGGTAGTCGGCCAGCAGTCCTCGATTTACGTCGACCTCGAGCGGCTCGTCCGAGAGTGCCGACCGACGCGCTTCGAGCGTTGCGATTAGGGCCGCGCGGCATGACACAAGGCGCTTCTTGATGACCGTCATCGCGAAGCCGACGGCCGTGTCGGCGCCGGCACGCTTCCAGCGGCGCTGCGTATAGCGGTGAACGAGCCGGTAGAGCTCGGCCTCCTTTGGCTCGGCGAACGGTACCGCGATCGTAGCGACGTCGATGCTGGGGAAGCGCGAACGCGATGGGTCGATGGGATCGCGAATGTCCTTTTTGTAGCGGCGTACGACAACCGGCGCCGTGCGCTCGCGCGTCATCTCGCTCGGCGACGCTACGAGCTTGTCGTCGACCAGCGAGATAAGGCTGTAGAAGCTTTGTGGGTCACCGGTGTGAGGCGTCGCGGTGAGGAGCACAAGGCTCTCGGTTTGGCGCGCGATGAACTGCCCGAAGCGAGAGCGGGCGGTGCGGTAGGTCTTCGCGCCGCTCGAGGTCTCGCTCAGATAGTGGGCCTCGTCGACGATCACTAGGTCCCACTTAGGGTCGCGCAGCCGCCGGCGGACGTCGAGTCGCTTCACATAGTCGATGCTCGTGATAATGCGGCGGCAGACGTCCCAGGGGTTCTCGCCGCGCTGGTGCTGCTGCACGATCTCGCGAACGTGCTCGGCGTCGAAGATTTCGAATTCGAGGCCGGCCTTGTCGAGAAGCTCGTCGCTCCACTGGTCCTGCAGCCCCGCTGGGCAGACCACGAGAATGCGGTCGGCGCGGCGGCGGGCGCGCAGCTCGAGCATCAGGAGGATCGCTTCGACCGTCTTGCCGAGCCCTACGTCGTCGGCGATGAGGATACGCTGCATCGGCCGCTGGAATGCTCGGATCGTGGGAATCAGTTGGTAATCTTCGGCGGTGATTCGTGCCTGGTCAAAGCCGACCAATTCGCCCGGCGCCGGCCGCTGAACGAGGGTCAGGGCGTCGTGCAAAATCTTCCAGTCTCGATAGGGGGCGAGCGGCCCGTCGAGTTGTGGCGGCGGGAGTATCTCGAAGCGCTCGACGTCGGCGATGACACGGAGCGTCTCAAGGGGATTAGTCGCGTTGCGAAGGGCGAGGAGCTGCCCGCCACCGGCGTCGGAGGCGTCCTCGACGTCCCAGATGCGGGCACGCAAGCGCAAGCGCTGGCCGACAGCGACCGACACCGCTACCCGAGCGTTGTAGGCTCCGACCTGCAGGATGCCGCCGCGCTGCGGCTCACCGTTGCCGCTGGAGCCTGCTGATAGCGTCGTCTCGTGCTCCACTCCTTGATGCGGCGGCAACCACCTTTGGCTCAACAGTGTGTCAAACGCCGTCTCAAGCTGCTCCTCAGTAAAGGAACGTTTCGTGTCGCTCCACTCGTGCGCGCGGGCGATCACATCGGGGAGTGAGGATGCCCCTTCGCGAGCAGCGACCCAATGCACGGTCGCCAGCAACTCGAGTCCGAACGGCGACTCGAAGCCGGCCACGAGTCGGCCGACCCGTTCGCAACGGTCCAGCGTCTCCGCGTGCTCCCGCAGGAACGCATCGGCGTCTGCAACGGCGCCCGGCAGCAATGCGAGCGGCTTCGCAGCCTGATCGCCGCGATCGTCGTAGCCCGTGACGAGGTGCCCCTCCATCGCCTGCAGCACGTGGCGGAGATTCGCCGCAAACGGTCCATGCGGCGCCTTCTCGAAGCGCAGCCTGAGTGGCTCGCCGGCCTCCTGCATGAAGTACATCAACTTGTGAAGCTCGAGGAGCGTGATGCTGACGTCCATGAGCCCGCGCAAGTAGCGATCGACGAGGACGATGAGCGCGGCACGACCGCGCGTCATCTCCGGCACTTCGACGAGCGGTGGCGGCGCGTGAGCCATCGGCTCGAAGACGATGATGCGGACGTCGTCGAGGCCGCTGAGAGCCCGCTCGATACGCTGGCGAACCTCGGGCCAGGGAAGCCCGCCGAGCCCGCTTCCCAGCGCCGGCATCGCAATGGACCGGATGTCGCGCGATCGTATCTCGCCCTCGAGGGCACGAAGCCCCGTCTCGATGTCCTCAATCTTGCTCTTTCCACGCCAGTGCCGCTTCGTCGGAAAGTTGATGATGTAGCGTGGGTTGGAAAGCTGACCCGTCTCCGTGATGAACATCTTGCCAGGCTGGACTTCGCTGCGCTTACAGGCGGCGCGGTACGCACGGTAGTTAGCCGGAAACGCGCTCTTGAAGTGGAGCGCTACACCGCGCCCCATGATCCCTACGCAGTTGACCGTGTTGACAAGCGCTTCGGCGTCCGCCGAAATCACGTCTCCCTTGCGGAACTCGATCATCGCGCGGGGCTCATCAGTAGTACCATTCCGGCTTCAGTTCGACACGCTTGTGCACGCCGGCCGTCGCAAGCGACTGCCTGACGCGAGCCACCGTCGCGTAGGTACGGGCTCCGATGAGCTCGACGAGCTCGAACGGCAGCGATCGGTGGACCAGGAATTCCGCCTGCTTCCCTTCCTTGATAGCAGGATCTCTGAAATCGAGAGCCTCGACCGCCGCCCAGTTCACCTGGTTGAGTTCGTCTCGGGATTTGCGAAACTCTGCATACGCCGCGCCGGCGTTCTGGAGCGAGAACGCCCAGCGCCGCCCGGCGCTCTTCGTCCAGTCGATGACCTCGTGGAGATCGGCCTCGAGGTGTACGATCGGGTCCTGCCCACCGCGGTACGTTAGGCCCGGATGATTGGCGCAATGGATGACATAAAGCATCACGGAACGCGGGCAGAAATAGAAGGGAACGTAGTCGCCGACGAAATCGCCGGAGTGGCATTTCACGGGCAGCGACAACCGACGTTGCTTAATCGCGCTCATGCCAACGCCCGAAGATGGTCCGCCGCGTTCCACGAGTGCGGCATCGGAGAAGAGCTCGCCGAACTCCAGTATGCTTGCCAGGTTATCGACATGCGTGATGTGATACAGCTTCGGATTCGTCGGTACAGGCACGACTAGCTGCGCTGATCCTTGCAGTCACCCTCGAAGACCGACCAGATAAGTGGCCTTTTGGATGAAGCGGTAGCGAGCCTGCTGGGGCTAACGTCCGCGTGCGGTGAATCTATGGGTCGCAAGTCCGGGAGTAGCTGCGCGGAGCTCGCGGTCGTGTCGCGAATCGCTCCACATAGAATCCTATCGATCATAGAGGTCAGGCGAGATCCTTATGGGCACACGAAACCCGCTCACGTGCTTTCGACAGAGTCGCGCAGCGTCGTCGTTTTTTACGTGAATGCATCGGATTGACGCGGTACCGAGCGGGCTCGGGACGAGCACCTCGGCTGCTTTCTTTCGCTTGTATTCCTTAGAGTAGCAGTTCGGAGTGGCGATGACGTTCCAATCGAGCTTATCGAGATCCGAGAGGTCGCAGTAGAAAGCCGTCGTTGAAGCCGCAGCGTTGCCGTCGGTGAAGATTACGCCTGCTCGCCGGATGACCGATGGATCTATCTCCAGATGAGCAATTACGGAGGTATCAGGCTGGACGTAGAGCATGGGCTGATGCGTTGAAAAGAACAGCGGAACCCTGTCGTGAACGTTAGCCGCGAATTCGTCAAATTCAATGACGAAATCCCGCAGCGATTGCACGGATGTCCAGTCGATCCGCTCGTGGGCTAGTCCCCTTGACGCCACGTCATTGTGAGACAGGAGCCCATGCCATAGAATAGAGCGCAAACTGGTGATGGGAGCGAGGTACCAGAGCGCTTCCAACGTCACGTTTCCATCTCTTAGGTCGCCTCTGGTCGATGTCATTCGGCGCATAAGTTATTCACGACTACTTGCGGCGGACTCTTTGCTGGCGTGAGGAACAGGCATGGACCCTCAAGCAATGCTAGCTAGTACACAGGCTACGGGCCAGACAGCAATGCGAATCTGCTGCCCGCCTTCGGCTCGGAGTTGTGCGGCAATGTCCTCTTCGGCAGATGCCAGGTGGTTAAAAAAGGCGCTTACGGACGGGTTCAGTTGCCTTTCAGCAGCGGAGATATTTCGTACGAGGGCTCCCATAAGACCTGGCTGCACTTCCCGTCGTGAGCCGTCGGGGGTAAGAGCGAATGCACGCAGCGAGAGCTCTCGCTCTTCCTGCGTGTAGCCTGTTATATGAAGTCGTTGCACTGCGAAAAACAGGATAGCGACGTCACCGCTAGACAAGCCTTCTCGGAGCTCGGCGGCGCTCAGCCTGATCGCAGCGAGATGTTCCGCGTCTGTCTCTGTCAGGTGATCTCGAACAAGCTCAACGACTCCGGAGTGGGACATTCCAACGGTGGAGAGCATTTCGCCATCCTCGCTATAGCAAGGAAGCCCTTCAGTTTCGGCACAGACATAGCGCCCGCCGAAGACCTCTAGGGTTTCGACGGCGACGTCCTCGGATACGACGTCTCGTTCCTTAAGTGAGAAGATCGGCTTCACTGCGCTGGGTGCAATCTGCGCATTTGCGTTTGCGACGAGAAAATCGCGAAGGTCTTTCCAATCTGCAGCTCCCGGCTCGAGTTGGGCGATCTTTTGCCCATTGGCCTTGAAGCGTTCCGTGAAGGTGTTGAGCCGGTCGTATCCCTCGCGCACGATCTGAAAGAGTCGGGCGTCGGCTTCGCCGCCGGCAGACCACGGTTGGTTTATCGTGAAGATATCAGAAAGTTCCTCGGGGGGCACGAGGTTCATGACTCGGCTGAAGAGAGCTTCGAAGTCCTCGTGTGCGAGTTGCCCGGCAATGAGCCGAAGCTTATCGCGAGCTATACGGTAGGCATCGCTTTCTCGCGTTCCAGGGACGACAATCGTTTCGACGATGATGGTTTCTCGGGAACCGAAGCGATGAATTCGGCCGACGCGCTGCTCGAGATCCATCGGATTCCATGGAATGTCGAGGTGGATTAGTCGTCGAGCGATCTGGAGATTGAGACCTTCACCTCCAGCTCGGGAAGAAACGAGATAGCGAGCCCCGTTTGGGTTTCTGAAAGCCTCCACTTGCTCTTGCCGTTCGACATCCGTCTGACCGCCGACGACAATCGATGGATAGTTCCCAAACTCGGCCTCGATAAAGCGAGCTACGACCGCGACCGTTTCAACGGGCTGGCAGAAGAGGACGACCTTCTCGCTGCCAGCCTCCCGAAGGAGGTCCAGCATGACTCGCCATTTCTCCGCATCAGCGCCCTCGCGTTTTAAGCGTGCGCCCGAGGTTAGAAGGGAGCCGAGCAGCTGTGGATCCGGGCTCCACGTTTCCTCATCATCGAGAAGCTCCTCAGCGTCTTCCTGTTCCTCCAGGTTTCCGATTTGCTTTCGCAGGCGGTCGTAGAGGGCGGCGAGTGGCTCGTTACTGGGCCCACCCCGATAGGGTCTGAGTGCGCCAAGGGCCTCGGCGAGTTCTGGGCGGTCAGGAGCCCACCGGAGCCGTCGAATAGCAAGGCGCGTCAGAAACCCAAGGCCTGCATCGACGCTGGACGCGACCCACTGGAGAGCTTGGCCCTTGGCCCAACCACCCGCGCGGCCACGGGACTGATGAGCCCCGACCGCAGAGGCGCCGTCGTATAGACTTCCTACTTGGTCGTACCATGTCGACCACTCAGGGCTCAGCCGAGCGAGGCGTGGTTGCCGAACGTCACGGCCTGGAAAGAGAGGTCGCCCGCGCCAGTCACGCACCGATTCCTTTGTGCGGAAGATCAGCCGGCCCGAGGCCTCGTTCAGATCATCAGCCAGGGTCAGGAGCCGAAGAATGTTCTCAAAGCGAGTCTGATGGCCCTGATGTGGTGTGCCGCTCAGGAGAATGAGCCTTCCGCTGCCTGTACGCTGCCCCTTCAGAAGCTTGTCGACCAGAGCGTAACCGGCGTTGGGGCTTCCGCCACCTGCATTCCAATCAGACAGATGATGGCACTCGTCGACGATCAGCAGGTCCCATGGGCCGGTCCTGAGCAGCTCATCTGCCGTCGCTTTGCGCACTGCCTTTTGAATACTCGCGACAACCACGCGGTCGGTATCGAGTCGCGCATCGCGGTTCGGCCCCGCCACCAATCGGCGCGCCTCAAGTCCCAGGCGCTCGAACTCGGCTACGACGTTAGGAACGAGTCGAGCCGGCGATAGGTAGAGCACTCGCAGATCAGGCCGGCTGCGGCGCAGCTGCAACGCAATAAGCCCGGCCTCGACAGTTTTCCCGAGGCCAACCTCGTCCCCGATGAGGACCCGCGGCAAGTCGTCGCTTGAGAGGACATGCTCGACTAACGAAAGCTGATGCATGAGAGGCGCGACCTTGCGAACGACAAGTCGTTGCTGGCGATCCTCGGCGACCAAAAACCAAGCCCTAAGCGCCTGCTGAGTGCGCTTGCTGGATGCAAGCCAGTTCTCTCCCGCTGCCACCTTCGATCGCAGTGCTTCTTCGAAGGTTGGCATGCGTTGGATCTCTGAAAGCGGGACATAGGGCTCAACGAGAGCGGGCGCTGTTCGGAGCTCGCTCTCGGTGAATACTCGTCGCGGCAGCGAAGCGAGATCGACCTCGACCGCACCTAGGTGCTCAGCTCGACTGATGATGACACGAGGATGGCCTTGATATCGAACGATCCCGTACGACGAACTACGAGCAACCGTCACGCGGCATCCTCGGTCGAGCGAGGCACCCCTTGAGATGCCTGATCAATAAGCTTTAGGATCCTCGAACGCTGGTCTTGATCCTCGATGCGGCGACGTTGCTCCTCGGAGTGGATTAGGATCTCAGCTCCTTGTTCGAGCGGATCACCCCACGCCTCAAGCGATTCGATGATCTCCTTGTGTACGATACTGAATCTATGCTGTAGCAACCGTTCAGCCGGAACGCCGGCGGCATCAACTGCCTCTCTAGCAAGCGTGGTAAAAAGGTCGAGGATTCTACTCTTAACGCCGGTGCCGTGAGCATTGCCACTTGCCGCGAAAGCCTCGCACCGCTTTCTGATAGGCTTCTCAATTGACTGCATCAGGTCGACCTTAATAGCATTTTTGAGCTCCTCGATAGCCTCGTCCCCGATCGTCTCGAGTTGAGCTGCCCGATCGTGGATCAGGCTCGTATAGTCAACGAAAGGCTCCATCTGGCTCCTGAGAGCGGGTCGGCCTGACGCCCAATCCCCTATTTCACCTACCAGATACTCCAACGCGCGCGCATGCTGAGCAGTGCGCTGTCGCATCTCCTTGAGAATCGTTTGGCTCCAGATACCTGCGACGGGTTCCTGGAAGCGGGTCGAGATATCAGCTGCAAGGTCGACTCGTCTTCCTTTACCGCTGACAAACTCGCCGCCGCGTCTAACGGTAGCGGCGAGCGTGTTCCAGTGTAGCTCTTTCAAGCTCGTTAGATATGATTCTATTTCTCGCTGCGCCGAAAGCTGAGCCTTCGCAACAAGGCCAGAAATCCGCGCGGGGCCGGCTTCCTTGAAGAATGCGCGGAGAGCTCCCTGCTCATTGTTGAGTCGAAGCCGCCTACTATCGAGAAACTGCCTGAGCTCCTCCCGGAGCTGTGCCGCCTCCTCAACGGCAGCACTCGACGAAGCCCATTTTGCGCGAAGCTGGCTAAGCGCACCATCAACGTTGCGGATGATCCGTTCACGAACGGTACGTCGATTCCGATCCTGTGCCTCCCGATGCCGCACCGCCAATCTCCGCAAGTGAGAGGAGAAAGCGGGCACGCCCGTATCTTCCGCCCTACGAAGAAATGACGGCTCCTCCTCATCTAGCAGTTCGTAATAACAGTACTCCGTGGCGGCCATCGGATACACTTCGAGGGAGCTCAAGAGGGTTTCGAAAGCTTGCGCGGTTGCCGCGTCAAAGTCTTTGTCGCCGGATGCGTCTCTAACGAGGCCCGAAAAGACAGACTTTGCCGTTTCGAGGTTGTATCGTTTCGCTCGCTCTAAAACGTTCGCGAACACGTCCGCTAAGCGGGGCTTGGGATTCGCATCGAGTCGCTCGGCCTTCGCGACCAGGTCGAGTTGCGTCACTACAAGAGATAAAGAGCAGGGGTCCTTCTCTGGATCGCGGCTCGACAGCAGGAGCCTCTCCCAGTAACCCGTCTCCCGGATAAGATCGACCTGCGCCTCAGTTATGCCCGACCTGTTTACTACGAGCACCAGACCTCTGGCCTTCTGCTTGACGTAGCGATGCGTTACGTCCCGGAAGGCATCGTTGGCGACGCCGAGGCCAGGTAGATCGACGACGACGATGCCTTCCCGCAAGAGATCAGACGGGTACCCAATCTCCACCATCTCGACCAGCGGCGCAAGATACCCACTGACGTGCTCCGCGAGGCGTGTCCGAAAATGCTCATCGCCGAGCGTGCCGGTATAGCGGACTTCCCGCTGATTGCTCTCAGCGAGAATCTTTGCAGCCCGCGAGAGACGCGATTGGTCCTCCTCTGTCAAAAGGAGGGTTGAAGAATATTGTTGGCCGAGGATGGCGCGAAGGCCAGCCAGTGTTTCCTCGGAACTCAGGTGCCGCTGCTGGTTGTCGTAAATAACCTTCGCAACGAGCGAGACTATTGAATCCGGAACAGACTCCGTATCGAGCTCCGGCTCAGCGTTCGAGAAAGTTCCATCTCTCTGAGCCTTTGCCTGCTTGTCAAGTTGCAGTCGATAACCGTCAAGCACTCTCCGCGATTGATATCGAACTCGTATATAGGGAGTCTCACTGAAGCGTACAGTGGTCTCGAGGGCTGTCAGCGGCCCGATTCCGCCTGCTGGAACGATTGTCTGCCCTTTTCCCACAATAGCGTTTAGCAGCGTACTCTTGCCAACTCCAGACTGGCCGAGAAAACAAACGACAAAAGACGGATCCGCAGCCATCAAACGCTTCAAGCGCTCAATATCGTCGTCTATTTGTGCGACGATTTCGCTGTTGTGCTCAAGAAAGAAGGGTCTTGACGCCACCCACCAGGGAATCAACCCTTCATCGTAACTGGCAACGGAAGGGGCAGCGGGGTTCTCGCTGTTGTCAAGAAACACGGGTCACCTTGCTCACGTCGCCGGTTCTCACGGTATCGAGGAATGGACTGGGGCGAATCCCGCAAAGCAGCGTAAGCCTGTGCCGTGCTCGGGTGGCTGCGACGTATAGAAGACGCAGATCTTGCGCGACGTAGGCGGATCGCTCCTCGGGCGAAAGTTTGGCGTCGTAGCGGAGCGGGAAAGACCCATCGTCAACGCCGACGATGTAGACTTGGGAGAACTCGAGTCCCTTCGCCGAGTGGCATGTGAGGACCCTGACAGCATTACGTTTGTAGAACTCGTAGTCGCCTTGCGAGACGACGGGCACGTTCCCCAACTCGAGCGCTGCTTGGATCCTGGTAATCTCCTTTTGCGACCGCGCAAGGACAGCTAATGAATCCGGTCGAGTTCCGTTCGAGATCAGCTTACGCACTTCAGTCACCAGGAAATCCCTCTGATCGTCGCGATCCTCGAACCCCTCGATGATCCGGGGGACGTCGCCGTGAAGTGATGCGGCGGACGGTGCATCTCCATCGGTCTCTGTCACTACGCCGCACGCTAGGGCTGAAGCAAAATCCAGAATCTCCTGAGATGATCGTTCGCATGCTTTTAAGGTAAATACGTTGGCGCCGCCAAAGCGTAGGCCGACTTCCCTCCAGGTGAAGCCGCGGTTGTAAATCGATTGTCCCCCATCCCCAACCATCATAATATTGCGTTGTTGGCCGGTGCCGGCTGCGAGATTGATCAGCATGCCGATTGCCGGTGCGGAGAGGTCTTGCAACTCGTCAACCAGCACCGCGTCGTAACGATCCTCCTCAGGCATTGCGACGGCCGCATCAAAGGCCTCAATCCGTGCCATCCCAGGGGTGCGCTTCTTTGCGGCCTTCAGCTTGTCGCGCAAACGCTCGTAGACTGCCCAAATCGCCTCCCTGGCGGTCGCTCTTAGAGCCTGGCCGCGGCCGGTTCTGCGAGCGGCAAGATACTCATCGAGCGTCCGTAGTCCCCTCCATTCGATGATATCTGTAATCTCCTCGCGGACAAAGACGGGGTCGAGATCTGCCGTCGTGGGTTCCTGCTTGAGGATCTCCGCAAGGTGAGAGGTCAATACGTCGTCGTCATAGATAGTCGTCCCGGAACGAATCAGACCGTGCGCTATCTTATCGACCGTCGCAATCGTGAAGTTCGACGGCAGACGACCGCGGAGACGCAGTGCCTTTGCCCTTGTGTCCTCTGTCAATTGGTTCGTGAACGTGACGTACAGAACTCGAGGCGCCTGGAAAAAGCCTGGCGTTTCGAGCAGGTGAAGCGCCCGATAGAGCAGGACGAGCGACTTTCCCGACCCAGGCCCACCGCGCACGAGGATTGCGCCAGGCTTCTTGCGTTCTATGAGCGCCCACGACTCGGGCGGCAGATTGTATTGGAGTTCTGCGAGCGTTCCTTCGAAATGCCTTTGGAGGATATCCTGATCGAGAACCCTGTACGTTGGCGCGGCCGCCGTCGAAACGCTCTGCTCGCGTGGGAACAGCTGGGCCAGCCGCCAGTAGCAGTCGTCGGGAACGAGCGTCTCAAACTCTTGCGAGGCAAATTGCTCTTCCGTTCTGATGGACCGAAGCGCCGGGATCCAGTCAGGCGGAATTTTGAACTGCGACTGAAGATCGTTGTCGGAGAACGCTGCAAGGGGGCCGCGCCGCGGCACTTCTTGCTTCGGCGCGTCGGAAGGCAGCTCCAGTTCGCGAAAGCGCGCGAGGTCCTCGACGTGTCCCTTAAGGTAGCCGCGCTCGGCAGCTTGGATCGCGTCGTCGTGTTGATCCGCGAAGAGCAGGATCGTGTCCGGTCCCTGCTGGCTCGCAATGATACGGAGGCCTTGACTTGCGCGATACTCGATATAGTCAGCGCGCTTCATCTTCTTACGACGTTGCCCGGGCAGGCCAGTCCCCCCGTCGGTCATAAGCTTGAAGACGGCTTCTTTCACGCGCTTCTGATCTTCTGGAGAGAGGCGCTCCAATGCGTCGGCAAACTCTTGTTTAATGACGAGCATAGATGCGGTTCTGTCCGATCATCGGTAAGAGGCAAGTCGCAGCAGAGGTGTCGACTAGGCTTTCTCGAGCGGTACGAGTTCGCCCTAACTTAAGCAGAGTCTTTTGCATATCATCGTCTGGAAGGCCTGTGTCCTTTAGCTGGCAAGAGGAGTCTTGGAGCGTCCCTCTAGAAAGACCGACGTCACAAGTCGACCCCGGCGAGCTCCTGAATAGTGGTGATCCGCCCTCCGCTGGAGATGGTCGTCCCGTCTGCAAGTGAGGACGACGATCTCCACGTGCGCTAAGATTTCCCGGAGGGTGTCACGCATCGTGTTGGGCCCCCGCGATCGGCGCCGGCACTCGGATCGTCGAGTAGGCCGCAGAGCGCTTCCTTTCTAAGTCAAGCAGGCACCGTTGTCGCCGCACTCGGCCCCTCGCACTAGGCCGTGAGCAGCGCTGGAATCGCGGCGCGACCGAGCTGATGCAGCCGTTCGGCGGCGATGTCGTAGAGGAGAAGCGCCGCCAGATCGGCTTCGCCGGTGACGATCGGTTGAGGCGGTCGTAACAGCTCGACGCAGTTCGCTCTTCCGGCGAAACGGATCGCGAAGTGCTTTCCGCCGGCGCTCGAGGCCAGGAGATCGAGCTCGCTGTGAGGCGAAGCGTGGAGACGCTCGAGGGGCACGCTCGTGAGGCGCCGGCAAAGCGGCGATCGCAAGAAGCGGGTCACGCTCGAGGTCGCGGCTGCACGGGCGCGTTCTCCCTCCGGGGCAGGGATCGACCATTCGCGGATCAGCCGGTCCAGATGGAACGAGGTCCGATTCTGCAGGGTCGCTTCGAATGAGGCGCGCTCGCCGCGAATGAAGACCGACTCGCGAACGGCCGCTCGGAAAGCTCCTTCGACCGCTGCGGGCAGAAGCCGGGCGGCTCTGAGTCGCCGGTCCCCCGTCTCGGCGTTGGCTATCTGGAAGACGTCACGTGCCTCGCCAGAGATTGGCTTCGTCACGATCCTTTTATAACAGCCGCGCGCGACAGAGGTCTGTCACGCATGGCGCCGGGCGCTAGGCTCGGTAGCCGGCCGCGATCTCGTCGACGGTCCTGATCGCGATCTCGACGGCTTCGGGCGGTGCCACGATCCGTGCTTCTTTGCCGAAGCCGAGCGCCCAGCGTACGACCTCGCCGATCTCGGTCACCTCGAAGGTGATCCGCGCGAAGCCTCCCGGGAGGTGCTCGACGCGTTGCGCGGCTTGCCAGCGCCGGCTCGTGGCCGACGCCGCGACCGCCGGCGTCAGCTCCACGGTGACCGCCACGGCGTCGCCGGCCGTCTTGAAGAAGCCGACGGTGTCGGACGAGTCGTATTGCGGCGGCACCTGCCGCAAGCGCTGGACTGTGCCGGCCCGTTCGGGGAGCGAATGAAAGCGATCGAGCGCGAACATGCGCCAAGCGCGCTTATCGATGTCGTAACCGACGAGATAGGCGCTCCCCGAGCGAAGCAAGAGGCGGTAGGGCTCGACGCGCCGGGTCGTCTTCTTGCCGTTGCCGGGATCGTATTGAAACGTGACCAGCGCCGGCCCGGGGCGCACTTCCCAGGCCGCTTTGAGCCGATCGTACGTCTCCCCGATCTGCGTTTGCTCGATGAGCTGGGGCAGGAGGAGCCGCAAGAACCCCGTTTCGTCGGTGGACTGGCCGAGCCGCCCGAGCTCGCGCGCGACGGGAGCTCCCAGCGCTCCACTCAGCGCCGAGATCAAGGCAACCACGCGCGGGCTCGCGTCGAGCGAACGAAGCTGCGAATCGACGAGCGAAAGCTCGGCCCGCTCGCGGTTCGCAATCGGCGAAATCTTGAAGCCGGCCTCTTCGCCGATCTTCCGCAAGTGCTGCAGATCCCGTTGGAAGCTGCGATAGTCGCGCCCGTAGAGGTGCTCGTAGGTACTGAACCGGATCGCCTTCGAGCGCAAGAGCTCGAGCAAAACCAAGATCTTGCGGGCCGCCGCCTCCGTCGCTTCTCCCGGATTCCGCGTCGTTTCCTCAGGGGTATCCACGGTCTCGGTCTACGACGTCCTCCCCACCCGGCCCCGGCAACGGCGTTCGCGCGCTGCCGTTGCTCGCGACGTCCGGCCGCGGGCGGTCGTGAGCCGAGGCTAAATCCGCGACGCGTCACATTGCCCGCGAAATGCCACGCGTTTGTCGCGCGTCTGGAGTAGGCTGGGGGAGCGATGAGATTCTTGCACACGGCCGACTGGCAGATCGGCATGAAGTGTTCCGCCGCCGGCGAGCGCGCGGACGACGCGCGCCGGGAGCGGCTCGAGGCGGTCAAACGGATCGTCGACGTCGCGAACCAGCGCGAGCTCGATTTCATGCTCGTTGCCGGCGACGTGTTCGACAGCCGGACCCCGGGCGCGTCCGACACGGCTGTCGTCGTAGCGCAACTTAAGCGGGTGAGGGTAAACAAGCTGTTATCGTTGTCGATCCAGGGGAGCAGAACGTCGATCTCCTGCGCGACATGATCGAGGTGCTGACGAGCTTCTGCGCTCGGCTGTACGGTGCGCGTGGTGCTCGGAATCGAGCGCTGCGCGCGGTAACTTCGGCCAAACGAGAGCCGGCGGGGTGAGAACGTTTCAAGGACGCCCTTCCCTGAGTGCGGCCGATGCGGTGGCGCTCGACGCGTACGGCGATCTCTTCGGTCGTACGCTGCGGACGCTGCACGCCCGCCGCGCTGCGAAGAAGCGTGACGATAAGCCGGGCCTGATGCGCGAGTTCGGCCTGACGGCACGGCAGTTCAACGCCGTTCGCGTCTCGCTCGATGGGATGTACGCCTCGATTCGGGCGCGGCTGCCGGAACTCGTCGACGACGTTGCACGCCGTCTCAAATCGACGACGAGGCGCTTGGCGATTGCGGACGATCCAGCGAAGCGGCATCAGCTCGCGCGGCGCGCGTTCCGGCTCACGACGCGGCTTGCACAACTCCGGGCCGATGCGCAGTCCGGTGCGATCCGGATCGCCTTTGGCTCGAAGCGGCTCTTCCGCGCCCAGAACGCCCTCGCCGACAACGGCTATGCCGGCCACGATGCGTAGCGTCAAGCCTGGCGCGAGGCGCGCTCGGAGAGCTTCTTCGTGCTTGGCTCACGCGATGAATCGTGTGGGAATCAAGGCTGCTCGGCCTCGGCTCTGGGCGGCGGCCTCTTCGGTCTCCGTTTGCGGCTGCCGAATCGTCTCGTCGCCGAATATGGGAAATATCTGGTGACGACGGTGCATATCGCATATGGCGCAGCGCATATCGAGCAGGCCCTAGCAACGCAGCAGGCCATCTCCTACCGCTTCAAGCGCGACGAGAAAGGCTGGCGCGTCTTCGTCTCCACCGAGGAGATTGCCGTCGAGCCGCTCTCCGACCGGCGCACGGGGACGCTCGGGGTCGATCTGAACGCCGATCATCTCGCGCTCGCGCTGAGCGACCGCTTCGGCAATCTAATTGCCGCAGAGCGCGTGCCGATGGTGACCTACGGCTGCACCTCGGAACAAGCCGCAGCGAAGATCGGCGATGCCGCCAAGCGCGCCGTCGCCGTCGCCGCCTCGGCGGGGGTGCCGCTGGTGATCGAGCGGTTGGACTTTGCCAGGAAGAAAGCGGCGATGCGCGAGCAGGGAGCGCGCTATGCGCGGATGCTCTCGGCGCTGTCGTCTGCCAGGATCGAGCAGACGCTGTGCGCCCGCGCGCACGATGCCGCAGTCGCGGTGCTCTTCGTGAACCCGGCATACACGAGCGTCATCGGTCGCCAGAAATTTTCCCGGCGCTATGGGATCAGTGGGCACCTGAGTGCCGCACTTGCGATCGCTCGCCGGGCAAGAGGTTTCTCCGAACGCGTGAGCCGTCACGGCCAGGTCGCCTTCGACGTCCCTGCAAGGAAGCGTCAGAAGCACGTGTGGTCGTCTTGGGCTCTCATCGCGAAAGGAGAAAGAGCGGAGCATGCAGCTCGGCGGCAGTCGCAACGCACCCAGCGCGGCGATCCTCCCCCCGCGTCCACGGCGAACGCGCCAACGACTGCGTCGGAAGTGACCCATCTGTCGTCTACCGGCGGGATTCCGGTACGCGAATCCGTCACCAACACTGTTCGGGTGGCGTCCGTATCATGATATACATGCTAACGGTTTCAGGAACGGTCCCGGTCTTCGTGCTGCCCTCGCCGAACGCGGCGATCTGCTCGACGGCGTGGTGCTTGAAGATCTGACAACGACGCTGAGCGACAAGCGATCGCTGCTGGCGTCCGCACCCGACGAGCAGCGTGCGGAAGCTCTGCGCGCGGTCGTCGAGGGTCGCAAGGCTACCCGCACGTCGTCGATCGCAGCGCTGACCGAAAAGCGGCGAGCTGCGTCGACGCAGGTCGAGGAGCTGCGCGGCCAGCTCGCGACCGCGCGTGACGAGCAAGAGGTGGTGGAGATCGAATGGCGCGCCCACGAGGCGGTGCTCGCGAGGCTGCAGCGCGCCGGCGAAGGAGAGGATTACTGGAAGCGCGCGCGCAGCGATGCGTTCAAGAAACGCTGCGAGGCGGAAAGCCGGTGCCTCGAAGCACGCAAGGCCTACGAGCCGTACGGCGGCGACGCCGAGCCCTTGGAGGAGCTTTCGCGGCTGCAAGACGAGGCGGAAGCGAGCATGCGCGCCGAGCTCGAAGTCAAGGCTCGCGTGCGTGCGCTGCAAGCGAAGCTGGCCGAGGGGTTTACCGAGGCGCCCGGGCTGCAGCTGACTAGGCTCGAAGAGGAGCTCGAGCGGCTCCGTGCGCAGCTTGCCGATGAGGTGCTCACGGAGGAGGCCATGAAGCTGCTGCAACGGTTCGTGGTCGAATCCGATGCGCGGCGGGTGGCGACCTTCGCGCAGCCGGTGCTCGACCGCGTCGGCCCGTGGTTCCGGCAAGTCACCGGCAACGAGTTACTGCGCCTGGATCTCAGCAGCGATAACGAGGTGAGGGGCTTGCATCTGGGCGGCGTCGAGCGGGCGGTGCGCTTCGACGAACTCTCGCAAGGGATGTGCGATCAGCTCGCGCTCCTCATTCGGCTTGCGTTCGCGTCGCTATTGAGCTCGTCGCAGTTCCTCGGTGCGATGCCGGTGCTGCTCGACGATCCGCTCGTCCACGCCGATTGGCAGCGGCGGCCGCGCTTCCGCGACATTCTCGAGGAGGTCTCTTCGACCGCACAAGTGATCGTCTTCACGTGCCGCCCCGAGGACTACGAAGGCCTTCCCGGCACGCTCGTCACCGTCGGCCCGTCAAAACCGAAAGAAGCCGTCATCCCCGGCGTCGCCTGGAGCCGGAGGGCATCGAGTGCCGGCTTCTAGCGGCAGGTCGGCGTGTCGAATCGAGCCTGTGCAGGGGCGCTCTGCCCGATCGTGCCACTCGTCTGACGCGGGCGTGACCTATGCTGTAGACATGAACGACATAAACGAAAAGTGTGCCTATCGTGGCTGATGACTTCGACGACAGCAACTTTACCCACGTCAGTCCGTATCAGTACGTCGTGCGGCTCGGGAAGACGTACCAGCTCGCGATCGACGCGACCGGCGGCCGGATCGACGACGTCGCGCGCTTCATCGAGGACGACTTGCGCGGCGTCCTTCGTCCACAGGGCTTCGATGACCCGTGGATCTCCTACCACATCCGCGACGTGCTCTCGAAAATAGCGATGTTCCGAACGGAATGTCAAAACGCCGTCAAAGTGCGTGTCGAAGGCTATCGGTTGAAATCCGACGATCCGGCCTAGGCCTAGGCGGCAAAGACGCCGTTCACCAATAAAACTCGCTTAGCGAAAGAATGAGACCGGCAGGTTTCGGCCAGATGCCCTCGACGTTCCCGACCGCGATGGCGAGCTTTGCGGCGTCAAGTTCGCTAGGACCCGGATAGATCACGATTAGGCCGGGGTGCTCGGCGCTGCCTCGATAGTGTTCGTGAAAGTCTTCCTGGTCTCGGGTGATGAGAACCCGAGCCGTCCGGATCGCATAGGCCGCGACTGGTGCGTCGGGCGCTCCAGCACCCAAGACGTCGGCCACGATCTCGACATCGCGCCCGGCCTTCTCAAGCGCTCGACGAAAGCGCGAGCTGCTCGAGTTCTCATCCAGCAAGAGGCGCACGATGTGTCAGGAACGGCTCGGTCCTGCGGCGTTCCTCGGCGAACTCAGCTTCGATGAGTTCGCGATTCCGCGCGACATAGTCGACCGCTTCGGCGACGGCTTCGACGTTGAGATCCCAATCGGCAGCCGCATCTTCGATCGACTGTACGTTCGCTTCCATCGAGGATACCAATTGACCGGTCGTGAGCCGGCGCCCCTTGATCGAAAGCTGCTTGCGCCAGTGGTGCGGGACAGATACGAGCCAGCGATACCGCGTCTCCGGGCGTAGCGCGCGCGTGACCTCCGGAAGCGCGTCGACGGCACGCGGATCGTCGCCGGTCAGGAACGAGATGACCGCGCCACCCTCGATCGCAGCGGCGATTTTGGCGAAGAGCCCGAGAAGAGCTCGGCCCGTTTCCGAGTCGCCCTCTGCCGCAAGGGCGCGTCGAGCCCGAAGAAGCGTCGCTTCATCTTCCGGCCGCAAATCGATCTGCCACCGCCGGCGTCCCATGTCTCCAATTATACGCCACCAGGGAGGCAAATGACATGCCCTTCCGAGGATGGACCACACGGGCCCCCAAAAGGAAGTGGTGCTCGCGCGGGAATGCCGGCTGCGTCGCATGAGACGCTGTCGTCGCCGAGCTCATCGTCGAAGTCGCCGGGCGCTAAGCGCGTTGGCCGCTTCCCTCAAACATGACGGGCTCGCCAAGCTCGCTTAGGTGGAAGAGGCGGAAGGCGCGTTGGCCACTGAAGTCGAGAATGCGAAGGTCGTCCGTTTCGTGGAGATCCCGCATCACGCTATCGTAATGCCCCGCGTAGCGTTCCCGGGCCAAGCTCAACGGCAACTCGTAGGCGATGAACTTCTCGATCCCCTTGCCGCGAAGTTTTTCGAGAAGCCCCGGATCCGTGAATGAGTTGTACGACGTCGCGATCACGAGTGGACCGCCTTCGGTGAGTAGCATCGCACTCTTCATGAGACGCCTCCTCGACAATGCCCGCCGCGAACGATCGAGTGACGCCGTGAACGTCGGGCACCGCACCCTTTAACATGAACCTTGCGAGCGAAGATCCGAAGAAGATCCGAAGAAGATCGGGCGACGCGTCCGGCCGGCGGCCCCGGACGCGTTAGTCCGCAGGCGCCTTGGCGCGAGCCGGCGGCCCTTCGTGCTGTTCGCGCGTGCGGCGCTGGCTGTGGCGGCTTACGAGAACGATGGGCGCTTCGTTGCCGCCAGCTTGGTCGGCGCATCAAGGACACCTAGGACTGAAGAGCATGTGACTGCGGGTGCCGGCGTCCTAAGTGTGCCGATAGTGAAGGCTGCACGCTGTGCCGGCATTGCTGCGTAAGGGTAGGTGCCCGTTCGCGCCGATGACAAGATTATGGTTGGAGACAGAAAGTTCGAAACGGCTTACGAGCGCATGGGTAGGACCTGGCTCGGCCTCGGGAACCTGAGATCGGCTTGCTGGTTTGTCGGGCTGGAACCCGGGGGGAGCGAGCCCGCCGACTGGCCCGAGCGCTGGGTGAGGCGTTTCGGTGCTGCCGAGGTCATCGATCCTCGCGGCGACACGGCCGATCCGAATACGCTTGCCCTGTTTGGCCCGGCAGCGAAGCTCCAAAAGACGTGGGCTGCCCTTATCCGGCTTCGGCTGGCGTACGCGGGCGAGGCCGCAGACGGCGCGTCCTGCTTGGCCTATCAGCGAGAGAAGTTCGTCTCGAGCGACGGTGGCGAAGCGGCGCTCGAGCTTAGCAGCTACGAGGCGAGGAACCTCCAGGTCGAAACCCCTCGCGAGCGCTATCGAGAGGCTCGAATCAAGCGAATACGCGAGCTGATAGCTAAATGCCGTCCCGAGATCGTCGTATGTTACGGGCTCTCGTCCCGGAGTTATTTCGAAGTCCTTTGTGGAGGTCCGTTCGACCGCGACGGCTTCCGTTGGCTGGACAAAACGCTTTGCGCGCTGACGACCCATCCGACGCCTCGATTCCGCCCGGCAAGCTCGCCGCAATACTGGATCGATCTGGGAGCGGAGATGAAGCAGCGCCGGCACGCGCAGTGCGGTGGCCAGTAGGCTGAAACATGCCGCGCGCACATCTGTCCTTTGAGTTATGCCGGCGGAGCGGAAGCTCTGGGAGAAATCGCCAATCCGAGAAAGACGAGCACGGCCTGATTGAGGCGCAGCGTATCTTCGTCGTCCAAGCGCCCAATGCGCGTGCCCACTTTGGCTTTCGGAACCGTGGTTATCTTGTCCACCATGAGGCGACAGGGCGCGTTCAACCCGTTGCGGTCGTTCGGTTCTATGGGCACGCGAAAAAGCGGAGCATCCGTCTCGTCGCTGGTGAAGGGGCACACGGTGATGGAGTCGGTTCCGTCGAAGCTGTCGTCCTGAACGATGACGACGGGACGCGGCTTGCCAGCATAATTCTTGCCGCCGGCGACCGTCCAGATCTCACCCCGCCTCATTCATTCGTCTCGTCTCGCTCTGGGCTCCAATCCGAAATCGCGTCGACGAAGGCCTGATCTTCCTGCGCATGGGCACTGCCGGCGACGGCGAGGGATTGCCGGTGTGCTTCCAAGCGGAAAGCGGGCGAACGCACGTCCGGGACCCAAATTTGGATGGGACGTAAGCCTTGCTCGCGCAAGCGCTTGCGATGTTCCCGCACCTTTTCGCGGGAGGGCTTGGGTTGCGGTGCTGAGGACATGACCCTCCCAGGCGGCGAGTTACATGTAACCGACCTTTGGCGAGACGCGTCGGCTCGCCCTTCCCGCGACCGGGCCTCAGGCGGCCGCCAGCCGCCTCAGCCTCAGCCTCAGCGAGAGGCAGACACACGGCGGCCTGGCCCGATCGGGGAGGTGCCTGGCCTTTGCGCTGCTCAACTAATTAGAGATGCACTATCTCTACGTCACTCCAATGCTCTTTGAGATATTCGGCCACGAGGCGACGGTGACAATGATGCGGCTTTTCTTCGCTGCAAAGTAGGCACCCGCCATCCAACAACTCCCGCGGCGTGTCCTCGATGTGGCGCGATCGAATCAAATCGATGAATTGTTTCTCGTATAGAAGCCAATTACCGCTCTTGTCCTTCTTGTACGAATTGAGAATATCGGCGGTCGGCGCCAGTTCGGACAGATGGACGTAATCGATGCCGCAAATGGCTTTGGCGAAGTATTCGAGATCGGCGCGCTTCGTAAAGCCGGCTAATTGCGACACGTTGTTCAGGCGGACGTCAACTAATCGCTTGACCTCTGCCTCTTTCAGAAGGGAGAAGAACGTCTCCGCCGATTTCTTTGTGAATCCGATAGTAAAGAGTTTCATTCGCCTGTGCTCTTTACGATCGCCTCGCCGGGACCCTGGTCCGTCTCGTAGGCGATGCGGCCCTCTTGCTTACGATAAGCATCGGCGATGATTTCCTCCGGGGAGCGAAATAAATCGCTCTCTGGAAGCCTCAACAGCCGTATGAGTCGAGTGAGTGCGGCGTCATGGCCTTCGAGGCGCCCGTCAGCGTGGATATGGACGATGTTTACGCCAAGCGCGCCAAGGTTACGCGCCACCAAAATCGTGCGATGGCATTCGAGAGGCTCCTTCTCGGAGCACATGAGCGCAATGCGAAAGCCATTCGCCATGCCGGCAAGAACGCGAGCGATTCCTTGCTTGAAGAGAGAGGTCTCAGCGAGGCGACCGTACTGCACCTTGCCGGCTTCATAACAGGCGGGATCGTCGCTGCGGGCGCCGAGCTCCTTCCCCAAATAGAGGTAGGAAATCCCGCACGAACGCAACGCCTGAGCCAATTGCTCGCGGTTGAACTGCGGGTTCAATCGGCTATACGGCGTCGAGCGCACGTCGCATACTGCCGTGATGTCATGCTGGCGCAGCAAGGCGATAAGTCGGTCCTGCTGATGGGTTGAGTGCCCGATGGTGAAAACAGATCCCGTTCCTGTCACAGGAGTTGCCGATTCATTACAGTCGCCACGAGCTTATAGCGGTACCCCTTGAATGTCTCGCCTAGGCCGACGCAGAGGTACGTGTCGGTCATTGGGTATTTCCCATCCGGCTTCCCGAAAAAATTCTCTTCAACGACGGGATCGGTCACTGTCAGACTGTAGGGGGTAGCGAGATGACTGAACTCGGCCCTAATCCGACGCTTAGAGGTTCCGAATCCCTTGCCTCGTTTTCGTTAGCGCCATTGCCTTGCGCCTAAAAAGATGTGTCAGCTCGCAGCGCGAGCTCGCGCTCGGCCGTATACCGTGAGTCGGGCCAGTCCTTGGCGTCGGCCTTAACGAGCCGGCGCAGATATTCCGTCGGCACGGACTCGATCGGTTGGCCGCGGTGTGCGCCGAAAGCGAAGCGCCGGAGGCGGGCGGGTCTCGCGGTCATTTCGATCAGGGCGGAGACGGTTTGCGGATATTGGCGGCGGGCGTAAAGCCGGAGCAACTCTTGGAGCAGCGCAGCCGTGACGTGCGCGTCGGCAGCGGCGCGGTGCGCGCGGCGATGCTCGGGACCGGCGTCGAGGCACAAGTAATCCCGTAAGGCCCCGTTGCGGTAACTCGGCGCATCGACGAGGTGCATCGCCAAACGCATCGTGCAAATGACGGGTCTGCCGGCGATGAACGGAAGAAAGGCGACGTCGAAGCGCGCGTTGTGCGCGACGACCAGCGCTTCGCGGGTCAGCGCACGCAGGCGCGGGACGAGGTGCGCGAGCGCGGGAGCACCTCGGACGTCGGAATCGTAGATTCCGTGAACCATAGACGCCTCGAGCGGAATGGGCCGGCCGGGATCGACGAGCGAGCAGAAGCGTTCCACGATCTCGCTGCGTCGCATGCGCAGGCACGCAACCTCGACGACCCGATCGCGCCGCGGATCGATGCCGGTCGTCTCGACGTCAACGACCGCGAACGTCGCGCCTGCAAGATTCTCCCTTATCATCGAGCCGATCGTAGCAGCCCGCTGTGCCAGCCGTTTGGCATTCGATGCAGTTGCGCGTCGCGTCGCATCGAACGTCCGCGAAAATTCGCGCGGGGGTGTGCCAGTCGTGTGGCAGCGGGATGCTGCACAATGAATACGTCGCCTCGTTGCGACGCTCGCTCTCGAAGGCGTGAGCAGGGGAGAGAGCGAGCCCGGAGTAGTCGGGTTTGAGTGAGCCGCATGCCGGTGAGGAGTCGGTTGGCCGAGCACGACGCTCGGTTAAGGCACATACGACGAATAGGGACGAATAGGCGTGTGATGGGCTGGGCATTGATCGGGCCTTCGCCAAATTGTGAGCAAGCCGGAGCGCATCAACACCAATCGGCGCGAGGCAGCAAGTCGGTGCCTCCGGGTCGCGTTGCTACGGCCGGTCGTTAGGCTCGCTTTGCGAGCGTTCGACAAGAACGCGACCAATCGGCCTGACGTTCGTTGGTTCCCACCATTCCGCGCGACCGGCATAGATCTCGAACTCCGCGGAGGCGCCGTCCTCGGCGATGGCGACCGGCTTCGGCTCGGCCGCGTCCGGGATCAAGGCCTTGAAGCGCTCCGGGTCATCGTGCAACGCAGCGAAGAACAATGCGAAGGCGTTGTCCTCGTCGGTCTTTGATGCGATCGGACGCATCGCGGCGGGGCGGATCGTAATCATGGAGTGTCCTTGCCGAACGCAGTGGAGTCGTATTGAGTATAATGCAGGCTAATCTCTCGGCGTGCGAACTCGATGCGCAGCTGTGGCTCAACCGAGTCGAGAAAAGTCTCGATCCCGCCCGGTTCTGGCCATCCCACGGCGTGACGATGAAAGCGACCATGGGCATCATCGAACCGGATCACCTGGCCCTCCCGCCCGTTGCGGCGCTCCTCGAGGACGACGGAGACTCGGACGAGCTGGCCGCCGACCGTGGTGAACCGAGCGACGATGCGGCGCGGGATCCCGTCTGGATCGAAGATGCGGCGTTGGACCATGCGCTCGTAGCCGCCGCCGGGCGTGGGCTCATCATCGAACGCGTCGATAGGTTTCAAGGAAGCGCCTGAAGGCCCGATTCAGCGGCATTCGCATAATCGGATCTTTCTTCGCCAGGGTGACGCCTCAATACCAACCGAACGTCTGTTCGTCCAAGAAGCGCTCGCTCGACGCTGGATAAAAGACGATGGGATAAAAAGGAGGTCTCAGTTCTTGCAGCTGCTCGAGGGCGCGGTCGTCATTTCCGCTACCGATGTCAACAATTACATCGCCTGCGAGCACCTGACGACGCTCGATCTGAAGGCCCTGCGCGGCGAGCTCGAGCGTCCGACGGAGCGCGCCGGCGAGGCGGAACTGCTCGCCAAGCTCGGCGACGAGCACGAGCGGAGCTACCTCCACCGGCTGCTCGCGGACGGCCGGCAAGTCACGACGATCGAGCGCGGGCCGGGACGCGACGGGGTCAGGCGCGCCGCCGCGGAGACCGAAGCCGCGATGGAACGCGGCGACGAGGTCATCTATCAGGCGACGTTCTTCGACGGCGTCGGGCTCGGCTACGCGGACTTCCTGCGCAAGATCCCGGAGGCGCTTCCCGGCGGCCGCTGGGCCTGGCACTACGAGGTCGAGGATACGAAGCTGGCGCGGCACACCGAGCCGTACTTCCTCCTCCAACTCTCGTACTACAGCGAGCACGTCGCGCGCATCCAAGGCGCCGCGCCGGCCAACATGCACGTCGTCCTCGGGAACGGGTTGCGCGAAACCTTCAGAGTCGAGGCCTACGCCGCGTACTACCGCAGCGTGCGCGCGCGCTTCCTGGCGCGGCTCGCCGACGGCGCCCCCGAATCGTATCCGGTGCCGGTCCCGCACTGCGGCCTTTGCGTCTGGAGCACCATCTGCGAGCAGCGCCGCGAGCAGGACGATCACCTCAGCCTGGTCGCCAACATGACCCGGCAGCAGACGGCGCGCCTCAACGACAACGGCATCCCGACGCTGCGCGCGCTCGCCGCCGCCGGACCGGACCGGAAGCCGCCGAAGATGCAGCAGTCGACGTTCGACAAGCTGCGGCGGCAGGCGCGGCTGCAGGAGGAGCAGCGGACCGCGCTCGCGCGCGGCGACGTGCATCCCTATCGCTACGAGTTCCTCGAGAGCGGCATCCGCCTCAACGGCAACGCCGATGACGGCGCTCAGCCCGCCGGAGCTCGCGGTGCCCAGCCTGCCGGCGCTCGCGGCTTCTACCGCCTGCCCGAACCATCGCCCGGCGACGTGTTCTTCGACATGGAAGGCGACCCGTATTTCGACATCGGGACGGGCCTCGAGTACCTCTTCGGCGCGTACACGCCCGAAGGCGCGTTCCACGCGATCTGGGGCTGCGATCGCAGCCCGGCGCCGGCCAGCGATCGGCTCGCCGAGAAGCGCGCCTTCGAAGCATTCGTCGACTTCGTGATGGAGCGCCGGCAGCGGCATCCCGCGATGCACGTCTACCACTACGCCTCGTACGAGAAGACCGCGCTGCAGAAGCTCTCGCTGCGCCACGCGACCCGCGAGGCCGAAGTCGACGTGCTCCTGCGGGAAGAGCGGCTCGTCGACCTCTATACGGTCGTGCGCCAGGCGATCGTGGTCGGTCAGCCCAGCTATTCCATCAAGATGATCGAAGAGTTCTACGGCAAGCGCGGCGGCGGATCGAAGGTCAAGGCCGGCGCTGAATCGATCCTGCGGTTCGAGGAATGGCTCGCGCTGCGAACCGATCCCGCCCGCCGCGACGACCGCATCCTCGCCGACCTCGAGCGCTACAACGAATACGACTGCGTCTCGACCCTCAATTTGCGCGAGTGGCTGCTCGAACTGCGCGCTCGGGCCGAGCTAAAGTTTGGGGTCGCGATCCCGCCTTTCCCGGGCAAGGAAGCCGAAGCGCCGAAGGCCGAGCAGAAGTTCCTCGAGCTGAAGGCCGAGCTCGACGCGCGGATTCCGGACGACTTCGATCCCGCCGTCGACGATCCGCGCTTGCGGCCGCTGCGTCCCTTCTTTCTCGCGCGCCACATGCTGGAATATCACTGGCGCGAGGACAAGCCGGAATACTGGCGCTTCTACGATCGCTGCGACACGTATCGGGAAGATCCCGGCGCGCTGCTCGACGACTCGGAGAGCATCGTCGGCCTCGAGCTCGCCGGCGAGCCGGCGCAGGTGAAGCGATCGCTCGCATACGGCTTCCATTTTCCGACGCAGTTGCACAAGCTCGATGAGGACGACTGCTTCGATCTCGGCTCGGGAGAGAAGGCCGGCACGATCGTCGAGATCGAGGAGGGCGAAGAGCACGGCCGACTCGTGCTGCTGCGCGGCCCGAGCCTGAAGGACCGCGCGCTGCCGGCCGCGCTCACGCGCCGTAAGATCGTTCCCGCGAGCACGATCCTCGACGCGTTGGCGAGGTTCGCGCAGGCGCTGCTCGACGAGGGCGAGCCCTTCCGGTACCGTGCCGCCTTCGACGTGCTGACGGCGGCGAATCCGCGGCTGCGCGGCGTTCCGCGCGGGAGCCGGATTCAGCCTGCCAGCGTCGATGAGGCGTCGCTGCGCGCGCTGTGCGACGCGCTCGACGACAGCTATCTCTTCGTCCAAGGACCGCCGGGCTCAGGCAAGACCTATCTCGGCGCGCGTTTGATCGTCGATCTCCTCGCCCGCGGCCGGAAGGTCGGGATCACCGCGAACAGTCACAAGGCGATCCACAACCTGCTCGACGAGGTGGAGACCGTCGCTTCAGCGCGCCGCGTCGACTTCGCCGGGCAGAAGAAGTGCACGAAAGACAAAAGCGACACGTTCTACCGCGGCGCGCACTTCACGAACGTCGATGGTTCGTTAGCGGTCGAAGGCGCTCAGCTCGTCGCCGGCACCGCTTGGGCGTTCGGGCCGCAAGCGATGGACCAGCAGCTCGACTATCTCTTCGTCGACGAAGCCGGACAGATGGCGCTTCCGCATGCGATCGCCGCGCTGACGTCGGCCAAGAACGCCGTCCTGCTCGGCGATCCGCTGCAGCTCCCGCAGGTGACGCTGACGCAGCATCCGGGCGATCTCGGCGCGTCGGTGCTCGAGCATCTGCTCGGCCACGAGCTGCGGCCCGTGGCCGCGGAGCGCGGGATCCTCCTCACCGACTCGTACCGCATGCACCCCGGCGTCTGCCGTTTCATCTCGGAGCTGCTCTACGAGGGGAAACTACACTCCGCCGCAGGCCGCGAGCGTCAGGAGGTTCGGTCCCCCGGCCTGAGCGGCGCCGGGTTGCGGTATCTGCCGGTCGAGCACGCCGGCAACTCGCAGCGCTCCGAAGAGGAAGCCGCGCGCGTCGCCGCCGAGATCGAGCAGCTTCTCCGCGGCACCGTGCGCGACGTCGCCGGCGCGACGCGCCCGCTGGCTGCGGCCGACGTCATCGTCGTCACCCCGTACAACGCGCAAGTGCGCTGCATCGGCCGCGTCCTCACCGCGCGCGGCCTCGGCCGCGTCGAAGTCGGGACGGTCGACAAGTTCCAAGGGCGCGAGGCCTACGTCGTGTTCTTCTCGACCGCCGCTTCCAGCCCCGAAGACGCGCCGCGCGGCATCTCCTTCGTCTTCGACCGGCAGCGCTTCAACGTGGCGATCTCCCGCGCGCGAGCGCTCGCCGTCATGGTCGGCTCGCCCGCCCTGCTCGTCCACCATTGCACCTCCGTCGAACAGGTCCAGGCAGCCAACGGCGTGTGCCGCTTCATCGAAGAGGCGAGCAGTTTCCCAGCAGCTCGCCGTTCTGGGTAGGATCTACGCAGCGAACTTTGGCGACGAGAACGTCACGGCGCTGCCTTCGTTCTTGGAGGGTTCCATCGATTTCTGGGCCGAACACCGTAGCGCCGTGAGAGTGACGAACTGCTGCGCTCGCGTATTGAAGACGATCGCCGATGGCCGGGCGTGGAGTGAACTGCGATGACGGGCTTTCTTATTTTTGTCTTCGTGCTCGTGGTCATCGCGGTCGTCGTCATCACCTGGCTGGTGCGGCGCCCTCCGGGCACGCGGCCGTCGTCGGCGTGGCTCGACAAAGATTACGAGCCGGAGGACGACGAAACTCAGCGGTAAACGAACGGATCGGCGGGAGGCTTCACGCGTCGCCAGCGCTCGACGGAGAGCGCCGCTCCGCCCGCATCCGCGACGATCTCGCCGCTCGCTTCGAGCCAGCTGCCCTCGGCGACGGGCAGGGGCCGGCGCGTGCGAAGCGCGACCGGGGCGGCGTCGGCGCGGCAGCACGTGATCGCGAAGCGCTGCAGGACCGTCGCTGCGCCGCTGCGATGCGCGCTGCCGGTGAAGGTGATGCGTTCGCCGGGGAAGAGGTCGCCGAGCGTCGTCTCCGTCGCGACGTAAGCGGGAGGCGGCGAGCCGAGCGCCAGCGCGGCGAGCAGCGCCGCCGGCGCGAGCCAGCCGGCCGGCGCGGTCCCCCTTCGCGGGCGAACGGCGCAGAGCAGCGCGAGCGGGACCGCCGCAGCCACGACCGGCGCGAGACGCGGCGAGACGAGACCGGCCCCGCCGCGCAGGGCGAGCCCGGCGCAGGCTGCGGCCACGAGCGCGAGCGCGGCGCGGCCGTCGCCGCGCGGCCGGGCCTCCCGCCGCGCCGGCGCGCGGCCCGAGGCAAACCGCGACCCCAGCAGCCCCGCCGTACAGAGAATCGCGATCGAGGCCGCCGGCAGCACCGTCCGCAGCGCTGCGGCGATCGCGATCGCTGCGCTCGTGCAGGGCAGCGCGGCTCCGACGAACGCGCCGGCGGCGAGCCCGGCCGCCACGGCCGCCGGCCCCGCGAGCTGCGGCGGGTTCAGCCCTCGCAACGCCTCGACCGCCAGCGACGCGGCCGCCGCCCCGAGACCGATCGCCGGCAGGTCGTCGAGCGGGCCCGCCGTCGCCGCGCCGCCGTGCTCCGTCCGGGCGCGCGCCGCCAGCAGCCCCGCCGCCGCGAGCCGCGCCAGCGCCGGCCAGGGCCCGAACGCGAGCCAGCACAGCGCCGTCGCCGGCAACGAGAGCGCCCCCGGCAGCCCGCGCCCGCAGCCGCACGAGGCCGCCGCCACGAGCAGGCGCAGCGACTTTCCTCGCACCAAGTGCGCGGCAAGAACGAACGGCGCCGCTTCGAACATCGTCCCGGCCGCGGCGGCCAGCGCGCCGTGCAGCGCCGCCGGAGGCGCGGCGGCGAGCAGCGCGGCGAGCCCGAGCAGGCGGACGGCGGGGCGGAAGACGCTTCGTCGGGGCATGAGGTGCGTTCGCAGGACGGGCGAGCGGAGCTGGCCGGAAAACCGACTAAGAAGGACGCGATGACCAAGATCGCCGCCCCGCGGGGAACGGCAGACCTCTATCCCCCCGAAAGCGCGCGTTGGCAAGCGCTCGACTCGCGCATCCACCAGATCGCGCGGCGTTTCGGGTACGGCGAGATCCGCACGCCGATGTTCGAGGCGACCGAACTGTTCGTCCGCGGCGTCGGCGAGACGACCGACATCGTCGAGAAAGAGATGTACACGTTCCTCGACAAGGGCGGCCGCAGCCTCACCTTGCGCCCCGAGTGGACGGCCCCCGTCGTGCGCGCGATGCTCGAGCACAACCTCTTCGCCCTCGGACCGCAGCGGCTCTACTACATCGGCCCGTTCTTCCGCTACGAGCGCCCGCAAGCGGGCCGCTACCGGCAGGCGAACCAGTTCGGCGTCGAGTGCTTCGGCTTCGCCGAGGCCGAGGCCGACGTCGAGGTCATCCAGATCGCGCACGAGCTGCTCGCGGCCTATCGCCTTCCGGGCGTCATGCTGCACCTCAACTCGATCGGCGACGCCTGCTGCCGGCCGCGCTACCGCCAGGCGCTGCTCGACTACTTCCGGCCGCTCGCCGCCGGGCTCTCGCCCGATTCGCAGCGCCGCCTCGAACGCAATCCGCTGCGCATCCTCGACAGCAAGTCGTCCGAAGATCAGGCGCTCGTCGCCGGCGCGCCGACCTTCCTCGAGATGCTCTGCGAGGCGTGCTCGGCGCACTTCGCGCGCGTGCGGGCGCTGCTCGACGCGGTCGGCATTCCCTATCGCGTGCAGCCCCGCTTGGTGCGCGGCTTCGACTACTACACGCGCACCGTCTTCGAGTTCATCTCCGACGCGCTCGGCGCGCAGAGCACCGTCTGCGGCGGCGGCCGCTACGACGATCTCGTGCGCTCGCTCGGTGGCCCCGCCACGCCCGCGGTCGGCTTCGGCCTGGGCATCGAACGCTTCCTGATGGTTCTGGAGAAGAGCGGCGTCGAAGCGGCGCCGCAGCCGGACGGCATCGCGCTGATCGCGCTCGGGGCGCAGGCGCGCGACCGCATCGTTCCGCTGGTCGCGGCGCTGCGGCGCGCGAGCGGCGGCGTGCCGATCCTCGCCGACTATCACGAAGGCAAGATCGGAGCGCACTTCAAGCGCGCCGAACGCGCGCGCGCGCGGGCCGCGCTCATTCTCGGCGACGACGAGCTCGCCCAGAATCAGATCGTCGTGCGCGACCTCGTCGCGCGCACGCAGGAGCGCCTCCCGCTCGACGAGCGGCTCGCCGAATCCGTCCTGCGCTGGTATGCCCAACTGCCGGCGGCCGCCGCCCCGATCCCGGAGGCCGTGTGAAAAGCGAACGCGACGCGCTCGGCAAGATGCTCGACATCATGCACGAGCACGACCTCGACGCGCTCACCGTGCGCGTCGGCACGTCGACCTACGAGCTCGTCCGGCGCGCGGAGGCGCCCCCCGGGAGCGCCGCGCCCGCCAACGCGGAGGGCGCGGCGCCGCCGGCCGCGGCAAGCCATCCGTTGCTGCACGGGCAGCACGCCGGAGCGCATTACAAGAAGGTCACGGCCCCGATCATCGGCGTCTTCTACCTTGCGCCGGCGCCGGGAGCCGAGCCCTTCGTCGAGGTGGGATCGCGGGTCGAAGTCGGCCAAGTGCTCTGCATTCTCGAAGCGATGAAATTGATGAACGAGATCACGAGCGACTACGCGGGGACCGTGCAGCGGATTCTGCCGGAGAACGGTGCGCTCGTGTCGCTCGGTGAGGAGCTGTTTTGGATCGAACCGTAGACCCGAGCGTGCGCCGCTCGTTTCGCGCCATGCTCGAAGACCGCCGCGGGCTGCTCGACCCCGACCGCTACGAGGCCGTCGTCGAACGGATCGCGCGCACGCTGATCGCGGCCTTCAATGCGGGCCGCAAGGTGCTGTGGTGCGGCAACGGCGGCAGCGCCGCCGACGCGCAGCATCTGGCCGCGGAGTTCAGCGGCCGGTTCCTGCGCGAGCGCCGCGGGCTTCCCTCGGAAGCGCTCTCGGTCAACAGCTCGGCCCTCACCGCGATCGGCAACGACTACGGCTTCGAGCGCGTCTACGAGCGCCAGGTCGAAGCGTTCGTGCAGCCCGGCGACGTGGTCGTCGGCATCACGACCAGCGGCAATTCGACCAACATCGTGCTCGCGCTGGAAGAGGCGAAGCGGCTCGGCGCGACGACGATCGCCTTCTCGGGGAACGGCGGCGGACGCGTGGCCGAAGTCGCCGACATCGTGCTCGTCGGTCCGGACGGCTATTCGGCGCTGGTCCAGGAAGTGCACATCACGCTCGGCCACATCATCTGCGATCTCGTCGAGCAAGCGCTCTTCGTACGCGCCGAGGAATAGTGCTCTCGACCGCGCTCCCGCTGCTCGCGCTCGCCGTCACGGTCGCGGCCGCGTCGGTCCCCGCGCCGCACGCGGCCCTGCCGCCGGGCGCGGGCGATATAGGGCCCGGCGGGAAGGCGTGCGTTCCGAAGCTGATCGACCTGCACGTCGGGAGCGGCGAGAAGCTCTTCACCTCGCACTACGACTTCGACGGCGGCTGGGCGATCGGGACGTGGACGTTCGCCCGCATCATGGGGCAGTCGCTCTGGCAGCACCGCGGGAGCGCCTGGTGCAAGGTGACCGGGAGCGCCGCGCTCGACGCCCGCGACCTGCAGCTCTACGGCGTCCCCTCCGGCATCGCGAATCATCTGAGCGCGCTGCAGCCGCCCACTCGAGCCCATGGCCGCTAGCAAGCCGGCGGCGTTCCTCGACCGCGACGGCACGCTCATGGAAGACTCGGGCTTCATCGGCGATCCGGCGCGCGTGCTCGTGCTCGACGGCGTCGTCGAGGCGCTGCGGCTGCTGGCGGAGGCGGGCTTCGAGCGCATCGTCGTCACCAACCAGTCCGGCGTCGCGCGCGGCCTCTTCGCCGAGCCCGACGTCGAGCGCGTCAACGCCGAGCTCGCGAACCGGCTGGCGGGCGGCGGCGCGACGATCGACGCGTTCTACTATTGCGCGCACCTCGAGGCGTGCGATTGCCGCAAGCCGCTGCCCGGCCTGGTGCGGCGCGCGCAGCGCGAACGCAAGCTCGACCTCGCGCGCAGCGTCGTGTTCGGCGACCGCGGCAGCGACATCCGGCTGGCGCGGAACGTCGGCATCCCCGGCATCCTGGTCAACGAGCTGCCCGGCTACGACGGCCCGCCGCCGCTCTTCCGCGCGCGCACGCTGCTCGAGGGCGTGCGCTTCTTCCTGGAGCGAGTCCATGCCTGAGGTTCTGATCGCGCCGAGCGCGCGCAAACTCTTCGAGCGCATGCGCGACAAGCGCGTCCTGGTCGTCGGCGACGTGATGCTCGACGAGTGGGTCTGGGGCAAGGTCTCGCGCATCTCGCCGGAGGCGCCCGTCCCCGTCGTCACCGTCGACAACCACTCGTTCACCCTCGGCGGCGCCGGCAACGTCGCGAACAACCTGCGCGCGATCGGCGCGGCCGTCTCGTTCGCGGGCGCGGTCGGCGACGACGCCGCGGGCCAGCACGTGCTCGAGCTCTTCGACGAGATCGAGGTCGAGCGCTCGGGTGCGCTGGCCGTCTCCGACCGGCCCACGACGCGCAAGACGCGCATCGTCGCGCACAACCAGCAAGTCGTGCGCGCCGACTGGGAATCGGCCGAGCCGCTGCTGGCGGAGGATCTGGTGCGCGTCGTCGAAACGGTCGCGCGGCTCGCCCCGCAGCACGACGCGGTCGTCCTCTCGGATTACGCCAAAGGGCTGTTCTCGCGCGAGCTCGTCGAGGCGGCGCAAGCCGCCGCGGTCGTGACCGCCGACCCCAAGCCGAAGAACCTCGCGCTCTTCGCGGGCGTGACCTGCGTCGCGCCCAACGCGCAGGAAGCGGCGCTGGCGACCGGGATCGCGATCAAGGACGAAGCCTCGCTCGACCGTGCGGGCGCGGCGCTGCTCGAGAAGCTCGGCTGCCGCTACGTCGTCGTGACGCGCGGCGAGAAGGGCATGGCCCTCTTCGGCGCGGCCGGCGAGCGGCTGCACATCCCCTCGGTCGCGCGCGCCGTCTTCGACGTCAGCGGCGCGGGCGACACGGTCATCGCCGTGCTCACGCTGGCGCTCGCCGCCGGCGCAGAGATCGGCCAAGCCGTGCAGCTCGCGAACTTCGCCGCCGGCGCCGTCGTCGAGAAGCTCGGCACGGCGACCGCCTCGCCCGAGGAGATCCTCGAACTCGTGGGAGCGGAGGCGGAATGAGCGAGGCGTTCTCCGCGCCGGTCCTCGAGCTCGAGGCGGCCGTCGCCTGGCGCGAAGCGCAGCGCGCGCGCCGACGCTCCGTCGTCTTCACCAACGGCGTCTTCGACCTGGTGCACGCGGGGCACGTGGCCTATCTGGCCTGGGCGCGCGCGCAGGGCGACGCGCTGATCGTCGGCCTCAACGCCGACGAGTCGGTCCGCGCGCTCAAAGGGCCGGAGCGTCCGCTCGTCCCCTTCGCCGACCGCGCCGCGGTCCTCGCCGGGCTGCGCAGCGTCGACGCCGTCGTCGGCTTCTGGGAGCGCACGCCCGAAGCGCTCCTCGAGCGTCTGCGCCCGGACGTTCACGTCAAGAGCGCGCAGTACCGGCTCGAGGATCTGCCCGAGCGGATCGTCGTGCTCCAGCACGGCGGCGAGATCCGCCTTGCGCCGCACCTGGCCGGCAAGAGCACGACCGACATCGTCGGAGAGATCCTCCGCCGCTACGGAGGTTAAGCTTCTCTGCAGATCGCGCTGACGAGCAACGGACCGGGTGAGTTCGCGGGGTGGGTACGCCCGCTCGTCGCGGCGCTGCTGCGGCTCGCCCCGCAGACCGGGATCTCGCTGTTCTTCGTCCCCGACGACTACGCGACCGGACGCGAGCCCGACGTCGCGCGGCGGCTCTTCCCCGGCGTGCGGATCGTCCCGGCGCGCGACTACGTGCGCTTCGCGCTCGGCCGGAACGTCGCGTCGGCCCCGGAGCGCGCCGATCTCGTGCTCTACCTCGGCGGCGACCTCATGCACGCGGCGCGCGTGCGGGCGCGGCTGGGGGCGCGCGGCCGCGCCTACAAGTTTTCGCGCAAGCGCTACAACGAGGCGTTCGAGCGCGTCTACGCGGTCGACGAGAAGAACGTCGCCGCGCTCGAGCGGGCCGGCGTTCCGCGCGCGCGGATCGAGGTCGTCGGCAACCTCGCCATCGACGGCGCGCTCGCCGAAGCCGCGGGCGCCTTCGCTTCCGCGGAGGGCGATGAGCCGGCGATTCCGACCGACGGCGTGCTCGTGCTGCCGGGGACGCGCCGGCACGAGGTCGCGAACCTCGTGCCGTTCTTCCTGCAGACGGCGCTGCAGCTTCGCGCGCTCGATCCGGCGCTGAACGTCGCCTTCGCCATCTCGCCCTTCACGCCGGTCGACGAGCTGGAACGCGCGCTGGCGACCGGCGGGCATCCGAACGTGTGGGGGGCGCGCGGCCGCGTCGTGCGCACCGAGGGCGGCATCGCGCTGCAGGCCGCCGGCGACGAGCGGCTCTATCCCGTCGTGCGCGACGCGATGCGGCACGCGCCGCAGGCGCGTCTGGTGCTGACGATCCCCGGCACGAAGTGCGTCGAGCTGGCGGCGCTCGGCGTTCCGGCGCTCGTCGTCGTGCCGCTCAACGTGCCCGAGGTCGTGGTCATCAACGGGCCGCTGCAATACGTCGAGCGTCTGCCGCTGCTCGGCACACCGCTCAAGCGGGCCGCCGTGGTCGCCGTCGACCGCCGCTTCCCCGTCACCACGCAGCCGAACATGGATGCGGGCGAGATGCTGATGCCCGAGCTGCGCGGCACGCTGACCCCGGGCGAAGTCGCGCGGCGCGTCGCGGCCTATGCGGCCGACGCGCCGGCGCGCGAGCGCGCCGCGACGACGCTGCGCGCGCTCTACGCCCGGCACGCCGGCGCCTCGGAACGGCTGGCGCGCTCGCTCCTCGAAACGGCGCCGGCATGAAGCTCTCGGTCGTCATCGCGACGCGCGACCGCGCGGGGTTCCTGGAGCGGGCGCTCGAGTCGCTGGCCGCGCAGGACGATCCGCCCGAGTTCGAGGTCGTCGTCGCCGACAACGGCTCGAGCGACGCGACCGCCGAGGTCGTCGCGCGGCACGCGGATGCGGGCCGCTTTCCGCTGCGCCGCGTCTTCGTCCCCGAACCGAACCGCAGCGCGGCGCGCAACGCGGGGATCGCGGAGGCCGGCGGCCCGATCGTCGTCTTCGTGGACGACGACGTGTGGCTGCCCGCGGGCTTCCTCGCCGCGCACGCCCGCGCGCACGCCGACGGCGTTTTTCCGAGCGCGGTCAGCGGCCCGATCGTCAACGTGCCGTCGTACGAGACGCGGCCCAAGCCGAACTGGCGGAATTTCTCGCAAGCGTTCTTCTGCACGTGCAACGTCTCGGTGCCGCGCTCGGCGCTGCTCGCCGTCGGCTCCTTCGATGCGACCTTCAACCTCTACGGCTGGGAGGATACCGAGCTCGGCCTGCGGCTGCGGCGCCACGACGTGCGGCGTTTCTTCGCCTGGGACGCGTATCTGTGGCACGTCAAGCCGCCCGAGGTGGAGACGCTCGACGTGGTGTACGGCAAGACCGTCGAGCTGGGCCGCATGGCCGCCGTGCTGCTGGAGAAGGACGACAGTCCGCGCGCGCGCCTGGCGACCGGCGCGTACGACCTCAATTTGCTGCGCGCGGCGCTGACGGCGCCGCCGTGGCTCGTCCCCGCCTTGGGGTCGCTGGCGCGCAACGAGCGGCTGCCCGCGCCGCTGCGCTCGTTCGCGCGCGGGCAGTATCTCGACGGCGCCTACGTGCAGGCGCTGCGGAAGGCGCTCGCCGAGCGCGGACGGTGAGCAAGCTTCTGCTGGTGCGCACCGACGGCGTCGGCGACGCGCTCGTCTGCGCGCCGCTGCTCGCCGCCTTGCGCGACGCGGGCCACGAGGTCGGCGCGCTGCTCTCGACGCGCAACGCCGAAGCGTTCGCGCCGGGCGCGCTCGCGCAGGTGCACGTCGTCGAGCGCATCCCCTGGCCCGCGCACGGCTCGACGCCCGCCTCCTACGCCTCCGCGCTGCAGGGAGCCCGCGCGGCCGGCTACGACGCCGCGCTGATCGCCTCGGAAGAGCCGGAAGCGTACCGCTTCGCGCGCGAAGCCGGCGCGCCGTCGCGCACCGGCTTCAGCAACGGGTGGGAGAAGCCGCTGAAGTCGCTGTGGGTGCGCGCGCAACTGACGCGGACGATCGTGCGTGAAGCCTCGCCGTGGCGGACGCGCGAGCACGAGGTCGAGACGATCTTCCGCCTCGGCGCGGGTTTGCACGGCGAAGCGTCGCCGACGCGCGAGACGCGCCGCCTGCGTCCGCTCGTGTGCGAAGGTAGCGGCGGCGGCGGAGCCGAGCCGTTCGTCGCGTTGCAGGTCGCGCCCAAAGCGCTCGCCGCCGAGGCGGGCCTGCAGCGCTTCGCCGCGATCGCCGCGATCGTCGCGCGCGATCGTCGCGCCGCGCTCTTCGCGGCGTCCGGCGATGCCGCGCTCGCGCAGGAAGTCGGCGCGCGCAGCGGCGTCGAGGTCCGCACTTTCGAGCGTGCGGCGGAGTGGCGCAGCGCGCTCTGCGCGGCGCGCGCGGTCGTCACGCCGGATAGCGGCGCGGCGCATCTCGCGGGCATGGCCGGCGTCCCCTGCGTCGACCTCTTCGAACCCTCGCCGCACGTCGCGCACGACGTCTTGCGCTGGCGCCCGTGGGCCGCGCCTTCCCGCACGCTCGTCCTGGGCCCCGAGCCCGAGGCCGCCGCCGCCGCCGTCGCGGAGGCGCTCCGCGAACTCCTCGGCACGCGTTGACCGCAGAGCGCGCCGCTTCGAGCGATAGAGCACTGGGCTTCGCCTTGGTAGAAGGCCCGAGGCATGAAGGCGTTGGTCGTCGCGGCGGGGGGCGGGATCGGGGACGTGCTGCTGGCGACGCCCGTGATGCGCGCGCTGCGCTCGCGCTACGAGACCGTCGTCGCGCTGACGGCTTCCGCCCACCGCGACGTGCTCGCGGGAAACCCCGACTTGACCGCCGTCTGGCTCGACGAAGGGCCGTTCCCGGCGCTGGCCGGGCGCATCGCCGAGGCGCGCTTCGACGCGGCGGTCGTCACGTGGGCGACGCTGCGCGCGGCGGCGCTGCCGTTCGCGGGGCGCGTCCCCGAACGCGTCGGACAGTCGCGCCGGCTCTATTCGGCGCTCTTCACGCGGCGCGTCGAGGTGCGCAGCGAGCGCGGCGACCACGCCACGCACTGGACGCAGATCCTGCTCGACTACGCTCGCGCGCTCGGCTGCGACGTCGCCGACGCGACGCCGGTCTTCGCGGTGCCGGAGGCGGCGCGCGGCTCGCTGGCGCGGCTCCTGCGCGACGAGGGCGTCGCGGAGCCGTACGTCGTGCTCCATCCCACGCGCGGGATCGCCGCCGCTCGCGAGCGCTGGCCCGTGGCGCGCCTGGCGGAGCTCGGGCGCGCGCTGCGCGCGGCGAACGGCGCGCAGCTCGTCGTGACCGGCGGCGCCGGCGACCGTCCGATCGCCGAGGCCGTCGCTCAGGGGGCCGGCGGCATTTCGCTCGGCGGCAAGGCGACGCTCGCCGAGTTCGGGGCGCTCGCCGAACGGGCCCTGGGCGTCGTGGCGATGGACAGCGGGCCGATGCACCTGGCCGCGGCCGCGGGCGCCCCGACCGTCGGCATCTTCGCGCTGCAATCCGACGAGCCGTCCCGCTGGGCGCCGCTCGGCCCGCGGACCGCGCTCGTGCGCGGGACCTATCCCTGCCCGCCGCAGCACCGCAAGGAGACGTGTCCCGACTTCGCCTGCATCGCCAACCTCGACGTGGCGCGCGTCGTCGCCGCGCTCGGCGGGCTTCTCGAGCGCCGGGCCGAAACGCCGCCTGCATGGAACCGGTGAGCGCGGCGCGCGACCTCACTCCGCGTGAGTTCGAGCGCGTCGAGATTCGCGTGGGAACGATCGTCGAGGTGCAGCCCTTTCCCGCCGCGCGCAAGCCGGCCTACCGGCTGACGGTCGATTTCGGCGAGGAGCTCGGCACGCACCGCTCGAGCGCGCAGATCGTCGCCAACTACGCGCCCGAAGCGCTGCTGGGGCGGCAGGTGCTGGCGGTCGTCAACTTCCCGCCCAAGCGGATCGCGGGCTTCGAGAGCGAGGTCCTCGTCTTGGGCGCGAACGACGCCGGCGGCAACGTCGTGCTCGCCGCCCTCGAGCGCGCCGTCCCCAACGGTTCGCGGCTGTACTGATGCAGGCCACGATTCAGCTCTGCACCTACAACCGCGCTCATCTGCTGGGGCGCGTGCTGGACGCGTGCTTCGAGCAGACGGTCTCCGGCGATGCCTACGAAGTCGTGCTCGTCAACGACGGCTCGAAAGATTCGACGGCCGAGGTGATCGCGGCGGCGGAGCGGCGCGCGACCTGCGCCTTCACCGTCATCCACCAGGCCAACGCCGGCCTCGCGCGCGGGCGCAACGCGGGGATCGCCCGGGCCCGCGGCGAGCGGATCATCTTCATCGACGACGACGTGCTGCCGGTCCCCTCGTTCGTCGCCGAGCATCTGCGCTCGCACGGCTCCACGCCGCACGCGATCGTGCGCGGCGCCGTCATCAACACCGAGAGCTTCGAGCGGCTGCCGGCGCCCTACTGGACGCTGGCGAATTACAGCGGCAACTACTTTTGGACTTCGAACGTCTCGCTGCCGCTCGAGACGCTGCGCCGCATCGGCAACTTCACCGAAAGCTTTCGCGAGTACGGCTGGGAAGACATCGAGCTCGGCTTGCGCCTGCGCTTCGCGGGCGTGCCCTCGTATTTCAACCGCTTCGCGGTCGCCTTCCACTACAAGCCGCGGCCGCGGGCGCGCGACGTCGACGGCATGCTCCGTCAGGCCCGCGCCCAGGCGCGCACCGCGCTGCAGCTGCGCGCGCTGCACCCGCACTGGCGCGTGACGCTGGCGACCCACGACGATCCGGTGCAGCGCGCGCTGCACCGCGCGGCGCGCTCGGCCGGCGTTCCGGCGCTCCTCGAGCGCGCCGTCGGCGAGCGCAGCGGCGACCGCGCGCTCTCGCCCGGCCAGCTCGCCGCGGCGCGCGCGCTCGCGAGCGAAGCTTATTTCGCGGAGCTCGACGCGACCGAACGCGCGTGAGGATCGTGCTCTCGCGGCTCGACCGCCTCGGCGACCTGATCCTCTCGACGCCGGCGATCGCTTCGGTCCGCCGCTCCTGGCCCGGCGCGCACGTGACGATCGTCTGCAGCCGTTACAACGCGGTCGTCGTCGAGCGCAACCCCGACGTCGATGCGATCGCGATCCTGCCTTCGGGCGTCCGGCCCGGCGTCTTCGGCCGCCGTTTTCGCGGGCGCTGCGATCTGGCGCTCGCGCTCGCGCCGTGCGCTCCCGACTTCAGCTTGGTGCGGGCGACGGGCGCGCGCCGGCGCGTCGCCTATACGTACCGGCGCCGCTATCTGGCGCGGCTGACCGCGCCGCTCTTCGTCACCGACATGCTCGTCTCCGAAGCCGATCCCGACCTGTGCGAGCGGCGCAAGGATTACGCGGTGCGCCACGAGGTCGACCAGCTTCTCGCCCTCGTCGAACGGGCGGGGGCGCACGAGCTGGTACGCGAGCTCGTGCTGCCGATCGACGACGTCGACCGCAACGCGGTCGCGCACGTTCCCGCCGGCGGAATCACCTTCCACCTCGCGCCGCGCTGGTTCAAGGAAGGCTGCACGCTCGCCAGCACGGTCGGGCTGATCGGCGAACTGCGCCGCTTCGGGCTGCCGGTCGTGGTGACGTACGGCGTCGACGCGATCGAGGAAGCGGGCGCGATTCGCGCGGCGGGCGTTGCGGACGCGGTCGCCGGCGGCCTGTCGTTCTCGCAGTGGGCGGCGGCTTTCGAGAAGAGCCGCGTGGTCGTCACGGTCGATACCGGTGCGACCCATGTCGCAAGCGCCACGCGCAGGCCCACCGTCGTTCTCTTCGAACACCGCTACTTTCACCTCAACTCGCAAGAGTGGCCGCCCTACCACGTCCCGTCCGCGTGCTTGCGTAAGCCTTCGGACGAGACGCCCGAGGCGCTCGCCGCATGCCGGGCGTCGGTCGTCGAAGCGGTCGACGCGCTCTTGCACGGACGAACCGCAGCTCCCAGCACCACCGTATGACAAAACCTGAACTGACGGTCGTCATTCCGACCTACAACCGGCTCGACACGCTGCGCCACGTGATCCCGTCGCTGCTGGCTTCCGATCTGCGGCCCGAGCTCTACGAGATCGTCGTCGCCGACTCGAACTCGAGCGACGGCACGGCCGCATATCTGCGCGACGCCGCCGCCGAGCATCCCAACGTGCGCCATCTGCCGGGGCCCTACAGCGGCCGGGCGATGGCGCGCAACGCGGGGATCGAAGCGGCGCGCGGTGCGGTCGTGCTCTTCACCGATGCGGATATCATCGCTTCGCGCGAGCTGCTCGCGCTGCACCTGGCGCACCACCGGCAGAGCGAAGGCGTCGCGGTCGTGGGGATGGAGCTGCAGGTGAGCTCGTTCGAGGAATACGAGTTGCTGCGCGACCGTCCGGAGCTGCGCCGCCCGCTCCATCCGATGACGCGCAAGCGGCTCTCCTGGCTCTACTTCCTGACCGGCAACGCGTCGGTGCGCAAGGCCGATCTCGACCGCGTCGGCCGCTTCGACGAAAGCTTCACCGGTTACGGACACGAGGATCTCGAACTGGGCTACCGGCTCGAAGCGGCGGGGCTGCGCATCCTCTACGAGCCGCGCGCGATCGATTTTCACTGGCATCCCGTCCCGTATGCCGAGCAGAAGGAAAAGATGCGCCTCGCCGGCCGTTCGACGGTGCGCTTCTACCGCAAGCACCCGACGCTGCTCGTCAAAACGCGCTTGGGGATGACGCCGCTCTCGCTCGTGCTGCACGGTGCGGTCGCCAAGCGTCCGGAGCTGCTGCGCGGCCTCGAGCGCGCCGGCTCCGCGCGCGGCGGGCTAGCGCGCAACATCGTCTACCAGTATCACTACGTCAGCGGCATCAAGGATGCACTGGAGAACGACCGTGCATAAGCGCTCGTGCGGCGCGATCTCGGCTGCCGACGCCGGCATCGTCGTCGAGCTCAACGGCTGGGTCAACCGGCGCCGCGACCACGGCGGGCTCGTCTTCATCGACGTGCGCGACCGCGACGGCGTCTCGCAAGCCGTCTTCGATCCGGGACAGGAACTGCCGTTCGAGACGGCTCAGACGCTGCGCAGCGAGGACGTCATCCGCGTGCGCGGCACGGTGCGCCGCCGCCCGCCGGGGACGGAGAACGCCAAGCTCGCGACCGGCGAGGTCGAAGTCGCGGTCGAAGGGGTCGACGTCCTCTCGCGCGCGCAAACGCCGCCCTTCCCGGTCGCCACCGACGCCGAAGTCGACGAGTCGCTGCGCCTGCGCTATCGCTACCTCGATTTGCGCCGCCCGCGCCTGCAGCGCAACCTGACGATCCGCCACAAGATCGTCAAGGCGATGCGCGACTTCTTCGACGAACGCGACTTCCTCGAGATCGAGACGCCCTGCCTCATCAAGTCGACGCCCGAAGGCGCGCGCGACTATCTCGTTCCCAGCCGCATCCACCAGGGCGAGTTCTACGCGCTGCCGCAGTCGCCGCAGCTGCTCAAGCAGATCCTGATGATCGGCGGGCTCGGCCGCTACATGCAGATCGCGCGCTGCTTCCGCGACGAGGACTCGCGCTCGGACCGGCAGCCGGAGTTCACCCAGCTCGACGTCGAGATGTCGTTCGTCGACGAGAACGAGGTGATGGCGGTGATGGAAGACTGCATCGCCTACGTGTGGCGCAAGGCGCTGGGGATCGAGCTGCCGCGCCCGCTGCCGCGGCTCGACTACGGCGAGGCGATCAAGCGCTACGGCAGCGACAAGCCCGACCTGCGCTTCGGCCTCGAGCTGGTCGACGTCGACGTCGCGTTCTTGGGGACGCCGATCAAATTCTTGGCCGAGCACGTCGCCGAAGCCGCAAGCCGCATCGTCGCGGTGCGTTATCCCGGCGGCGCCGCGCTTTCGCGGCGCGATTTCGACGAGCTGACCGAGACGGCGAAGTCGTTCGGCGCGGGCGGGCTGATCTGGATCTCGTACCCGAGCGAAGGCGGCTGGAAGGCGTCGATCGCCAAGCTGCTCGACGGCGAGACGGTGGCGACGCTGCGCGAGCTCGCCCGGGCGGAGCACGGCGACGCGGTCCTGCTCGTCGCCGGGCCGGCCGCGGCGACGAGCGACGTAGCGGGGAAGCTGCGGCTGCACGTGGCCGAACGTCTGGCTCTGCGCGATCCCGAGAGCTTCGCATTTTGCTGGGTCGTCGGCTTTCCGCTCTTCGAGCGCGATCCCGAGAGCGGCGAGATCGCGCCGACGCACCATCCTTTCACCGCACCGGCGCCGGGCCAGGAAGCGCTGCTCGAGAGCGATCCGCTCGCGATGCGCGCCCAGCACTACGATCTCGTGCTGAACGGCTCGGAGCTGGGCAGCGGCTCGATCCGCATCCATGACGTGGCGTTTCAGAAGAAGATCTTCGAGGTCTTCGGGCTCTCGGAGCAGACGATCGAAGAGCGCTTCGGCTTCTTCATGGAAGCGCTGCGCTACGGCGCGCCGCCGCACGGCGGCATGGCCTGGGGCCTCGACCGCGTCGCGATGCTCGCCTGCGGCGAGACGAGCATCCGCGACGTCATCGCCTTCCCGAAGAATCAGATGGCGCGCGACCTGATGCTCGACGCGCCGTCAGCGGTCCCGCCGGCGCAACTGCGCGAACTCGGCCTCGAGCTCAAGCGCAAACCGCACGCTTGAACTGCGCGCGCGGTTGCAACGTCGACCGAACGAATGACCGCACGTTCTTTCCGCCGTCGTTCCCCGCTTTCACGGTACCGCGCACGGCCCGGCTGCGGTATACTTCATAGTCTACCGAGCGACGGCCGGCCCGCAGGGTCGCGAGGGGACCGACGGCCGGAGCTCGTTGCGATTTACCGGTGGGACGAACGATGAAGAACGCATTCGCGCCACGCACGCCGCTGCCAAGCAGGGTCTCACGCGTTCCCGCGTACCGCTTGGCGCCGATCCTCGCATGCGCGGCGCTCTTTTGGTTGGGAGCGCTGCCGGCCTCGGCGCAGGCGCAGCCCCCCGCCGGCGGGTTCGCGCCGCCGATCGCACCTTTGCTCCCGACGCCGCAAGCCAAGCCGCCGGCCTGGCTCGCCTTCGAACACGCGTGGGCCAACATCACCGCTTACAGCACGACGGTCACCACTTTCGAGCAAGAGGGCACGCGAACGCAGACGTGGGTGTTCGACTACACCTTCCGCAAGCCGACGAGCGCGACGGTGCACTACAACAAGGGCCCGAACGCGGGGGTGACGGCCGTGTGGAACGGAGGGAACACGGTCTCCGTCCATCGCTCCGGCCTGCTCGCCGTCTTCAAGAAGACGTTCGCGCTGCACGATCCCACCGTGACGACGATCCGCGGCTCGTCGATCGATCAGTTGAGCTTCGCCGCGATCATCAGCCACGCGCAAGACACTCCCGGCACGGTCTCAGAAGGCCCCGGCCCCACGATCCTCGGCATCCCGACCGAATCGGTCGCGCTCATTCCCAACTCCGCCGTCGCCGACACGGGGTTGACGCACGAAGTCGTCGACATCTCGACGATGACCAGTCTGCCGCTGCGCGTCCTCGGCTTCGACGGGGAGACGCTCGTACGTCAGGTCGATTTCGCCGACATCAAGCTGGAACACTGACACGCTCGAGAACGGCCGGGTGGCGTTCCCGCGGAAGTCAGTTGGAAGCGGTCTGCCCCAGTCCGCTTTCCGGCGAGTCGCCGGCGAGCGCCGTGTCGCCGGTCTCGACTTCGTCGAACGTCTCGTCGGAATAGATTTCGTAGCGCTTTCCGTTCAAGCGGGCGATGAACGGAAACTCCCCTTCCGGAGGAGGTTGAAGCTCTGAGGACCACCGTCCCGACTCGAAATCGAGTTCGACTCGGAAGGTCGCACCGCCGGACTGGGCGTCGACGATCTCGCTCATGTCCGGAGTGTAACCTGCGAAGTGCGTTCTCGGCAAGGTGTGCCTCAAAAACGTGCGTCCTTTATAAACTCTTAAGATTACGGCCGATCCGCGCCGCCGGCAGGGCGAACGGTAAAGATGTCCGGTATGCGAACGGCGAACGAAAAGCGGCGTCGAGGTCCGCAGCATGCACCGTTCGTCCACAACGTCGAGGTACTCATGATCGCAAGGCCTTCCGAGACTCTCACGCCGGAACTGCGGCGCAAGATCGATGCGTACTGGCGCGCCGCCAACTATCTGTCGGTCGGCCAGATCTATCTGTACGACAATCCGCTGCTGAAGCGGCCGCTGGCGCTCGCCGACGTGAAGCACATGCTGCTGGGGCACTGGGGCACGACGCCCGGGCAGAACTTCATCTACGCGCACTTGAACCGGGTCATCAAGAAATACGACCTCGACATGATCTACGTCTCGGGCCCCGGGCACGGCGGTCCGGCCGTCGTGGCCAACACGTATCTCGAGGGGACGTACAGCGAGATCTATCCCGACGTCTGCCAGGATGAGAGCGGGCTGCGCAAGCTCTTCGTGCAGTTCTCGTTTCCCGGAGGGATTCCGAGCCACGCCTCGGCGGAGTGCCCGGGCTCGATCCACGAGGGCGGCGAGCTGGGCTATTCGCTGAGCCATTCGTTCGGCGCGGCGTTCGACAATCCAAATCTGATCGTCGCCTGCGTCGTCGGCGACGGCGAGGCGGAGACGGGCCCGCTGGCCACCGCCTGGCATTCGAACAAGTTCCTCGATCCGGCAAGCGACGGCGCGGTGCTGCCGATCCTGCATCTCAACGGCTACAAGATCTCCAACCCGACGGTCCTCGCCCGCATCACGCGCGAGGAATTGGAACAGCTGCTCCGCGGCTACGGCTGGAGGCCGTATTTCGTCGAAGGCCACGAGCCCGACCCGATGCACGAGGCCATGGCCGCGGCGCTCGACTCGGCCGTGGAGCAGATCCAGAAGATCCAGCGCGACGCCCGCGTGCACGGCAACCTCGCGCGTCCGCGCTGGCCGATGATCGTGCTCGATTCACCCAAGGGCTGGACGGGGCCGAAGATCGTCGACGGCCGGCAGATCGAAGGCACGTTCCGCTCGCATCAGGTCCCGCTCTCGGATCCGGCGACGCATCCCGAACACCTCAAGCTGCTGGAGGACTGGCTGCGGAGCTACCGGCCCGAAGAGCTCTTCGACGAACGAGGCCGCCTGGTACCGGAGCTGGCCGAGCTCGCCCCTGAGGGCGAGCGGCGCATGGGAGCGAATCCCCACGCCAACGGCGGCATCCTGCTGCGCGACCTGCGGATGCCCGATTTCCGCGACTATGCGGCGGACGTCCCGGCGCCCGGGGCGCCCGGCATCGGCGACACGCACGTGCTGGGGCGCTTCCTGCGCGACGTGACGAAGCTGAACGCCGAGCAGCGGAACTTCCGCATCTTCGGCCCCGACGAGACGCTCTCGAACGGTCTCGAGTCGGTGTTCGAAGTGACCGATCGCCAATGGGACGCCGCGACCGCGCCCGACGACGAATTTCTCGCGCCGGCCGGGCGCGTGATGGAGATGCTCAGCGAGCATCAATGCGAGGGCTGGCTGGAGGGCTACCTGCTCACCGGGCGGCACGGGCTCTTCAACTGCTACGAGGCGTTCATCCACATCGTCGATTCGATGTTCAACCAGCACGCCAAGTGGTTGAAAGTCTCGGCGCACCTGCCCTGGCGCCGCAAGATCTCCTCGTTGAACTACCTGCTGGCCTCGCACGTCTGGCGCCAGGATCACAACGGCTTCACGCACCAGGATCCCGGTTTCATCGACCACGTCGTGAACAAGAAGGCCGAGATCGTGCGGGTCTACCTTCCGCCCGACGCCAACTGCCTGCTCTCGGTGATGGACCACTGCCTGCGCAGCCGCCATTACGTCAACGTCGTGGTCGCGGGCAAGCACCCGGCGCCGCAGTGGCTGACGATGGACGCCGCCGTCAAGCACTGCACCGAGGGGATCGGCATCTGGCAATGGGCCAGCAACGACCAGGGGGCGGCCCCCGACGTGGTGATGGCCTGCTGCGGCGACGTGCCCACGCTCGAGACGCTCGCCGCCGTCTCGATCCTGCGCGAACACCTGCCCGAGTTGAAGATCCGCGTGGTCAACGTCGTCGATCTCATGAAGCTGGAACCGCGGAGCGAGCATCCGCACGGGTTGAGCGACGTCGATTTCGACGAGCTCTTCACCAAGGACAAGCCCGTCATCTTCGCCTTTCACGCCTACCCGTGGCTGATTCACCGGCTGACCTACCGCCGCACGAACCACGCCAACATCCACGTCCGCGGCTACAAGGAAGAGGGCACGATCACCACGCCCTTCGACATGACGGTGCTGAACGAGCTCGATCGCTTCCACCTCGTGATGGACGCCGTCGACCGCCTGCCGCAGGCCGGCGACAAGGGCGTCTACTTGAAGCAGCAGCTCAAGGACAAGCTCGTCGAGCACAAGCAGTACATCGACAAGCACGGCGAGGATCTTCCCGAGGTGCGCAACTGGAAGTGGAACGCCGGCCTTCGCTGCTGACCTGCGCGCTCGCCGCCGCGATCGCCATCGCGCTCGCGGTCGACGCGTGGCTCGCATGGCGGCCGCAGTAGCGCGAGGCCGCGAGGGCCGTAAACGAACGAGGGGCGACGGCACCAGCCGTCGCCCCTGCGCTTGTCGTGGATTCGGGTCTTGTCTTAGAAGTGCAACCCTACGCCGGCGTAGGGTGCGTTGACCGACGTGTTCGACGGGGCGTTTTGCTTTCCGGTGGCGTGCTCTCCGCCGTATCCCAGGTCCAGAAACGCGCCGGTGTTGCCGAGGTTGTAGCTTCCACCGAGGTCGTACTTCCAGACGCTGTAGCTGAGCGTGATCTGGCTGCCGGAGAGCGCTCCGAGGTACGGCGTCGACGGATACGTGTACTTACCCGCGACGTTCGGGTAATAGTACGCGCTGCCGTAGAGCGAGAAGGGCTCGTCCAAGTCGGGCAGCTTCTCGACGCCGAATCCGATGCCGGCCAGATTCGGATAGCCGAGATAGTTGTAGTTCTTGAAGAGCCCGGCGAGTCCGACGTAGAACCGCGGGTTGAAAACCCGGATTCCGAAGTGCACGTCGAGATCGTTCTCGGCCGCATTGAAGGCTGCCACGTAGATCTGGCCGAGGCCGTTGACGCCCTCGACGTTGCCGGCGCCGACCGTCGTCACGCAGCCTTGATCGTTCGAGGGGCAGGCGCCCGATTCGAACGCCCCGCCGGTGAAGGTGCCGCAGCCGGCGCTTCCCGGCGTGCATCCGCTCGTGGCGAAGTTCGAGTAGTGCGGATAGAGCACGTGGCGGTAGCTTGCGCTCAGAGCCCAGTTCTCTCCGAAAGCCGGAATCTCGACGGCGCCGCTGACCTTATACGAGCTATGAGCGGTGTTGCCCGGGCTGAGTTCGTTGTAGACCTTCGGCGATATCAGGTAGTCGGCGACCAGGAACTTTTCGTTGACCGGGGTCACCTTCGGGGCCGGTGCCGGCGGAGGTGCGGAGGGCAGCGGAGGAGGCGTTACGATCGGCACGGGGCTCGGCGCCGGCGGCGGCGGCGGCGGTGCGACTTGGGCTTCGACGTAACGGATGACGACCAGCCGTTTCTCGGGGACCCACTGGACGTAGGCGCCCATGCCTTCCGAGAGAACGCGCAGCGGGACGAACACGAAGCCGTTGTCGATCTCGGGCGGGACGTCGAGCGGGCGTTCCTCGCCGTTGACGACGACCCAAGGCTTGCCGACGGTCACCTTGACGTCGGCCCCGGGCTTCGCCACGTCGACGGTCTTCGTCGAGCCGTCGAAAGAGACGGTTGCGCCGGTCTGCTCGAAGAGCGAGCGAAGCGGGACGAGCACGGTGCCGTTCTTGACGATCGCCGCCAGGACGCGGCTCTGCTTGAGTTGGTCGGGCTTGGCGTAGATGTGGTGATCGTTGAAGAGGATCGGCACGTCGCCCGATGGCGGTGAGCCGAATTGGGCCGGCAATTCGCCGGCCGGCTGCGCCGACGCAGTGCCGCCGACGGCCGCAGCCGCAAAAACGGCGGCGGCGACTGCGAACCAACTGCGGATCGCGCGTGGGAAAGCGTTCACGTTCTTTCTCCCGGCGTAATATTGAGGAGGGCCAAAGAAGCGAAGCTCAGAGCTCCACAATCGCGGGCGTATCACGGAACAAGCGAAGAACTCTACGTTCCCTTCGGAGCTCGTGAATGGCGAAAACGACGGCGGCGGCCTGGACCTGCGCTTGAATTGGGAAACCTATCATCGCTTGCCCGTGCCGTTGGCGAGACCCTGCTAATCGGGCGATTCCCCCTCCTCGAGCAGCCCCTTGGCCCGCTCGAAGATCGCGTCGAACATCGGTTCGGTGAGGACGCCCGTGTTCGTGTTCTGACGGCTGGGGTGGTATGAATGGAGGAGCACGATGCGGCGGGGCGCCGCGTCTCGCGTCGCGGCGGCCTCGGCGCCGTGCGCGAAGAGCGGCCTGCGTTCGAAGCGGTAGCCGGCTTCGCGCAGCGCTTGCGCGGCGGCCCGCCCGCCGATCGCGCCCAGCCCGACGACGACGCGCAGGCCGCCCAGCGCCGCCAGCTCGGCTTTTAGGTAGGGAAAGCAGTTGCGCAGTTGCGCCGGCGCCGGCTTGTTGCCGGGCGGAGCGCAGCGCAGCGCGGCGGTGATCAGCACGTCGCGCAGGACCATGCCGTCGTCCCGGTCGACCTGCGTGGGCACATTGGCGAAGCCCGCCCGGTGCAGCGCGCGGTAGAGCCAAACCCCCGACGCGTCGCCGGTGAACATGCGGCCGGTCCGGTTCGAGCCGTGCGCCCCGGGCGCCAAGCCGACCAGCACGACGCGCGCCTGCGGGTCGCCGAACGCCGGTACCGGCCGCCCCCAGTAGCTCTGCTCGCGGTACTCGCGCTTCTTCGTGCGGGCGACCTCGGCGCAGTACGCCCGCAGCTCCGGGCAGCGCTCGCAGGCGACGATCCGGCGCTCGAGTTCGGCCAGGCTAGCGCTCACGCTACCGCCTCATGCTTCGACAAGCTCATGCATGACGGGGGGCGCTGTCACCCTGAGCCTGCCGAAGGGCTTGCAGCTGCTCGCGCAGGAAGGCGCCGAGGAGACGCGTCGCCGGGCTCGGCCGGCGCTGCGCCAAGTGCGCGAGCGCGATGGTGCGCGTCAGCTTCGGGCGCACGAAGGGAACGATCCGCACGTCCGGGCCTGCGATCTCGGCCATCTCTCGCGGCAGCACGGTGACGCCCAAGCCTTCCGCCACCAGCGCCCGCACCGTCAAGGCGTCGCCGCTCTCGAAAGCGACCTTCGGTGCGAACCCGTGCGCGGCCGCAGCAACGGCGAGCGTCCGGCTGATCGCCGTCCCCGACTTGAAGCCGACGAACGTTTCGTCGCGCAGCTCTTCGAAGCGCACGCTGCGCCGCGCGGCGAGCCGGTGGCCGGGCGGGACCGCCAGTCCCAATTCGTCGACGAAGAGGGGCTCGCTGACCGTGCCGCGCGGGACGCCGTCGGCGAAATGGACGAGCGCCATCTCGATGGCGCGCGAGCGCAGGCCGGCGGTCAGCTCGTCGGTCGAGCCCTCGCGCAGGGCGACCTCGATCTGCGGATAGCGCGCGTGGAACTGGCGCAGCAGCTTCGGCAGGCGCAGCAGCGCCAGCATCTGCAGCGTTCCCAAGGTGACGTGGCCGCGGATCTCACCCGCGTACTCGTGCATCTCGCCGGTCACGCTCTCGACGTCGGCAAGGATCCGTTCGGCGGTCTCCAGGAGCGTCTGCCCCGCGTCGGTCAAGCGGACCCGGCGGCTCGTGCGGTCGAAGAGCTTGACGTGCAGCTCGTGCTCGAGCTGGGCGATCTGCTGCGAGAGGGCCGGCTGCGCGACGTGCAGATCCTCGGCCGCGCGGGTGAAGTGCTGGCGCCGCGCGACGGCCGCGAAGTAGCGAAGTTGCCGAAGTTCCATAGCTTTTGCTTATGGATTCGATCATGACTATCTATTTGACCTATCGCTGGACGCGTGCGAGAATCTTAGGCATGGCGAACGAGGGGAACGCGAGAGAAGCGAGCGTGAGGGTCGCGAGCGGCGAGCTGGATGGGCGCGGGATGGCGGTGCTGGCGTTCGCGCACCTCTTCGACGACGTCAACCAGAGCGCGCTGCCGGCGCTGCTTCCGTTTCTGATCGCCGAACGCGGCCTCTCCTATACGGCCGCGGCCGGTTTGGTGCTCTTCGCGAGCATCAGCTCCTCGGTCGTTCAGCCAATGATCGGAGCCCTCGCCGACCGGCGCTCGATGCCGTGGCTCATCGCGCTCGGGCTCTTCCTCGCCGGCGCGGGCCTGGCGCTGGCGGGGGCGATGCCGAGCTATTGGCTCATCGTCGCTTGCGTGCTCGTCAGCGGCCTTGGCATCGCGATCTTCCATCCCGAGGCCGCGCGCTTCGCCAACTTCGTCGCGGGCCGGCAGAAGGCGACCGGGATGCGCTGGTTCTCGGTCGGCGGCAACCTCGGTTTCGCCTTCGGGCCTCTGCTGCTGACGCCGCTTCTGCTGCTGTTCGGCTTGCGCGGGACGCTCGTGCTGGTCGTGCCCGCCGCCGTCATGGCCGTGGTCGTCGTGCGCGAACTGCCGCGGCTGCGCACCTTCGTTCCGCCCAAGCGCGTCGCAGCCGCAGGGAGCGGCGAGGATCGCTGGGGGCCGTTCGCGCTGCTGACGGGCGCGGTCGCCGTTCGCTCGATGGCCTACATCGGGCTCGTCTCCTTCACGCCGCTGTTCTTCATCGGCGTCCTGCACGCGTCCAAGGCCGCCGGCAACGCGGCGCTGACGATCTTCCTTTTGGCGGGTGCCGCCGGGACGATCTACGGCGGCCGGCTCGCCGACCGCATCGGGCGCAAGCGGACCTTCGTGCTCGCCACCTTCGCGGCGGTCCCGCTGCTCGGCGCCTTCGTGGCGCTGACCGCGCGCTTCCCCAACGTTCCGCTCGCCGTCGCGATGCTCTCGCTGGCCGGTTTCGCGGTGGTCGCCTCGCAGACGGCGTTCGTGGTGCTCGGCCAGGAATATCTGCCGCGTCACATCGGCATCGCGTCGGGCGTGACGCTGGGGCTGGCGATCAGCTTGGGCGGCGTCGGGACGCCGATCCTGGGACGCATCGCCGACGCCTACGGCTTGCCGGCGGCGTTCGAGGCGATCGTCGGCTTGCTCTTCGTCGCGGCTTGCATCGCCTCGACGCTGCCGGGCCGGGCCGCCGACTTGCGGCATGCGCGCGCTCTGCGCGCCAAGCTCGAGGACGCGGTCGCTTAAGCCGGAACGAGCGCCTCGATCGAGCCGTAGATCCGTTCGAGCGGCAAGTGCCGGTGCCACGGGTCGATGATGTCGTGGTGCGCGTGCAGATCGGAGAGCTGCAGCTCGACGATCGAAGCGCCGGCTTGCTGCCAGCGGCGGAAGAGCGAGAGCGCGACCGTGTTGTTCACGACGTTGTCGCGGTCGTTGAGGACCAGCGCCGCGAACGGCGTGCGCGGCTTCTCGTCGCGCATCTTGCGGACGAGCTCGTCGCGCAGGCCGAGCTGCGCGCTCAGGGCGCGGCTCGGGAAGCCCGGATAGGCGTGCGGCGGCGTGCGCTGGCTGCCGCTGCGGTGCAGCGGGTCCCACCAGAGGTAGATGTCGGGAAGGGCGCGGATCAGGCCCGGGACGGCGGCGTTGAGCCACCAGGGCATCGCCAGCGACAGGAGCGGCGCGATCGCCACGGCGCCGGCGATCTCGAGCATCTGCCCGGTCCACGCCGCCAGCAATCCGCCGAGCGACAGGCCGACGACGTGGACGCGCCGTCCCAGCGAGGCGCCCAGAATGACGGCCTCGACGGCGGCGAGCTGCAGGTCGCGATGGGTCAGCGCCGCGAGCGCCCGCGTGCGCCGGTCGCTGTAGCCGTGATGCGGCAGGCGCGGGATGTAGACCGTGTCACCCTTGGCGTGAAAGCGGCGGCCCAGTTCGACGAATTGCTCCGGGCAATTCGTGAAGCCGTGGAAGAAGATGATGACGCGTTCGGTCTGCGCCCCGTGGTCGAACAGCCGCGTGAAGCCTTCGCTGGCGATGCGCCCATCGCTGCGTTCGAGAGCCTGAAGCCGCTCGATGGCGGACCGAGCCCCAGCGTAGCTCACGTCCGGAGTTTTCGCTGCGCCCCCTGGTCATAACTTTATTTCCAGTCAGGCGAGGCCGGGGAATTCCAGGCGGCGCAGCGCCGCGTAGGCTGCGATTCCGACCGCCGTCGAGAGGTTGAGGCTGCGCACCGCGCCCGGGCGCATCGGGATGCGCAGGGTCCGCTCCGGGCGCGCCTCGAGCAGCGCCTGCGGCAGCCCGGCGGTCTCCTTTCCGAACACCAGCGCGTCGCCGCAGCCGAAGGCCGCGCCGTCGTAACGCTGGGCGGCGCGCGTCGAGAACAGCCACAGCGGGCGCCGCCAGGCGGCCAGGAACGCCTCGAGCGAGGGATGGACGACGAGCGCGACCTCGTGCCAGTAGTCGAGGCCGGCGCGCTTGAGCTCGCGGTCCTCGATGGAGAAGCCGAGCGGCTCGACGAGGTGGAGCGCGCAGCCGGTCGCCGCGCAGAGGCGCGCGACGTTGCCCGCGTTGGGCGGGATCTGCGGCTCGACCAGGACGAGGTGGAGCGGGGCCTCGCCGGGCGCGCGCTCGCGCACCCGCTCGACGGGCTGCGCGGCGTGCTTCGGCGGCGCGTTCACGCGTTGGCGAGCGCGGCGAGATCGGCGCGCTCCGGCGGTGCGAGGGCGTAGGCGATCCCGCCGTGCCCGAGCCAGGCGCGTTCGAAGGCGTCGCGTCCGTAGCGGGCGCGCAGCGAAGGCTGCGCCGGGTCGTTGAGGAGCGGATCGCCTCGCGCGTCGAGGCCGACCAGCACGGCGAGGTGCCCGTCGGTGCTTTCGAGCGCCGCGCCCGGCAGCTCGCCCGCGCGCCAGGCGAAGGAGAGCGCGAGCGGGACGCCGGCGGCCAAGAAGGACGCGGCGTGCGCGAGGCCGCGCAGGTGGACGACGGCCGCGCGCAGCCCGAGCGCCCCGGCCAGTGCCGCGTTGAACGCCCAGTTGCCGGTCCCGCCGTAGGCGTCGTCGCGCACCCGCGCCGCGACCTCCTCGGTCGGCAGAGCGTGCCCCCAGTAGGCCAGCAGCATCGCGAGCGAGGCCGGCGAACACCAGCCGCGCTGCAGCGGATGGTCTTCGAGATACTGCGAGCGCGGGGCGACGTCGAGCGCCGGCACGCGCGCCCCGCCGCCGCCCGGCTCGTGCCGAGGCGGCAGGCTCACCGCAAGCGCGTCGAGCGGTGCGGTGGCGCGCACTTCGAGCGCCGCGATCGGGCTGGGAGCGCGGACGATGTCGAGTTCGATCGCGGCGACGCCGTCGGCGCCCGAAAGCGAGCGCCGCCCCTGTGCGCTCCAGGTCACGTAGGGCAGCCAGCCGGAGCGTTCGCCGTCGCGCCGCAGCACGCGCAGCTCCAGCGATCCCGCGGCGGCCCGCGAGTTCCACGAGACGACCGCCTCTGCCTCGACAAGCTGTGCCTCGACAGGCTCGGCCTCGATCCGCTCGTACTCGCCGGCTGGGGCGATCAGCTTCAGCACGCGGTCAGCGCCTCGCGCCGGCGCGTCGCGGCGTCAGATCTCCCATTCCCACGAGTTCCAGTTGTCGGTGATGTATTCGGCGGGCTCGTAGTGCTTCAGGTTGGGATCGTAGGCCGCGACCGTCCGCTCCCAGTAGAAGAAGACGGCCGGGACGAGCTCGTGCAGGCGCTCCTCCTCGCGCTGGTAGAGCGCTTTGCGCCGCGCGCGGTCGAAGGTGCGGATCGCCGCGTCCGAGAGCGTTGTGACGAGCGCGTCCTTCAAGAAGCTCGTGTTCGCGCCGCGCGGCGGCACGAAGTCGCCGCTCCAACTCCCTTGGTTGTCGGGATCGGGTCCGTTCGTGTCGATCGACCATTCGAGATCGTACTTGCCGCTGTAGAGCGGGCCGTTGGCTGCGAAGAGGTAGCTCGCGGGATAATTCTTGATCGAGAGGTCGACGCCGACCGCCCGCAGGTCTTGCTGCATCTGCAGCTCGGCCTGCTCGTTGCCCGGCTTGTTCGTCGCCGAGACCGTCAGGTGCAGATCCGTTTGCCGGCCGGCCGCAGCCAGCAGCCGCCGCGCGCCGGCCGGATCGTGCGGATAGAACGGAATCTGCGGTGCGGCCCAAGACGTCGGCAGGATGTCGCTGCTCGCGCGCGCGTTGCGGTTGTGATAGACGGTGCGATCGATGCGGTCCCAGTCGATCGCCTCGGCGAGCGCGCGCCGGACGCGCACGTCGTCGAGCGCGGGCCGGCTGCAGTTGACGATCAGCCGCCGGAAGTTGGCGCTGAGGTGCGCGACGGTGCGAATCCCGCTCGCTTGCGAGACGCGGTCGACCTGTTCTTCGGCGACGCTGGGCACGAGGTCGATCTCGTGGGTGAGCAGCTCGGAGACGAGCGAGTCCGGGTTGGGGACGATCTTCCACGAGATCGCGGCGAGCTTCGGCGGCCCGCGCCAGTAGCGCGGATTCGGCGCGAACTCGAGCGACGAGCCGTGGTTCCAAGCGCGCAGCAGCCATGGCCCGCTCGAGAGCGGATGCTCGTTGAAAGCCGCCTGGTTGAGATCGGGGAGCTTGCCCAAGAGGTGCTCGGGGAGCGGCGGATAGGCGCTCCCCCCGCCGCCGCCGAGGATGCCGAGCACGTCGGCGTCGGGTTTCTTCAAGCGGATGACCGCGGTGTAGTCGTCGGGCAGGTCGATCGCGGCGATGTCGTCCCAGCCGAAGAGCGCCTTCGTATCGTTGCGCGGATTCATCACCGTGCGCCAGGTGAAGCGCAGGTCGCGCGCCGTCAGCGGCGCGCCGTCGGCCCAGCTCACGCCGTGCCGCCAGTGCAGCGTGATCGTGCGCGAGTCGCGCGAGATGCCGCCGTTGCTGTACGAGGGGACCTCGGTTGCGAGCTCGGGCACGAAGTTGCCCTGCGGGTCGTAGCGGAAGACCGGCGCGAAGATCAGCGCGTCGATTTGATCGGTCGCGTCGGTGTGCGCGAACATCGGGTTGATGTTGTCCGGTTCGTCGGGGCTGCCGATCCGCAAGTGCCCGGGATACGCCGCGGTTTGGGTTCCGTCGCCGGCGACTTTCGTGCAGGCCCCCAGGCCGCAGGCCAGGACGAGGACCAGCAGAGCCGCCGCGGCTCTCACAAGCTCGTCGTCTTCGTCGCGAGCGAGGACGCCATCGCGCCGTAGAACGCGTGCGGGCCGAAGCGCACGACGTCGTCGGCCGGCAAGCCCGTTTCCGTACGCGCCCGCTCGATCGCGTGCCGCGCCTCCTCCTCGTCGAGCGCGCTCGTGTTGAGCGCTATCCCCGCCACGCGCGCCGGTTTCACCGTCGCGCAAAGCGCTTCGTAGGTGCGGATCAGCGCGCGATACCCCAGCAGCGGCGTGCTGTAGTCTTCGATGTGCGTGCGGCCGGCGCGGTGCACGAGCACGAGCGCGTCGGGCGCGCTGCCGAAGAGCAGCGCGAGGGTGACCGGAGCGAAGGCCGGATGGTTGATGCCGCCCTGGCCTTCGACGAACAGCAGTTGCGCGTCGCCGTTCTCCACGACGAGCTGCTCGGCCGCGCCGGAGGCGAAGTCGCTGATCACGCGGTCGATCGCGATCCCGCTGCCCGCGATCATGATCCCCGTCTGGCCGGTCGCCACGAAGCGCGCGTCGACGCCGCGCGCGCGCGCGGCGCGCGCCAGCTCGAGCGAGGCCGTCATCTTGCCGACGGCGCAATCGCTGCCGACGCTCAGCACGACGCGCGCCTTCACGCCGTACGCTCTGCCGGAGAAGAGCGGGACCGGCGGCGGGACGCGCACGTCCCAGATGCGGCCGTTGCCGCGGGCCGCGGCGGCGCCGAACTCCAAGTCGTCGCCGAGCGTCTGGTGCAAGCCGCTGACGACCTCGAGCCCGGCTTCGAGTCCCTTGACGATCTCGCTGCGCCATTGGGGCGGCAGCGCGCCGCCGGCCGGCGCGACGCCGACCAGGATCGCGTTCGGTGCGAACGCGAGCGCCTGCGCGACGTCGGCCACGATCGGCGCGTCGCTGTTCAGGTAGGGCACGGCCTCACGCACGGTCTTTCCCGCGAGCGACGGATCGATGACGGCGACCGTCGTGTCGGCGGCGTAAGCGATCACCCCGTGGGCCGTTTTGGCGCTGCGGCTTGCGAACAATCCAGGCGCGAGGATCGCGTAGCGGCGCATCGCGTTACGCCGCCGCCGCGCGCTCGCGCACGCCGAGTCCCGGTCCCTGCGGGAGCACGAGCTTGCCGCGTTCGTAGGTCACGCCTTCGAACGGATCGTGCGCGGTCAGGAACGGGCCGTCGAGATCGGCCCAATCGACCAGCGGCGTGAGCTGCGCCGCCGCGGTCGTGAGGATCGCGCTCTCGAGCATGCAGCCCAGCATGATCTTCAGGCCCAGCGCGCGCGCCGTGTGGATCATCGCCAGCGCCCCGCGGATGCCGCCGCACTTGACGAGCTTGATGTTGACGCCGTCGACGCAGCCCGCCAGCGCCGGCAGGTCGCTCGCATCCTTCGCGTCTTCGTCGGCGACGAGCGGAATGGCGGTGCGCTCGCGGATCCAGCGCAGGCGCTCGGGCGTTCCGGCGGGGATCGGCTGCTCGCAGAACTCGATGTCGTAGCGCTCGAGCTCGCGCAGCACGGCGACGGCGTGTTCGGGCGCCCAGGCCTCGTTGGCGTCGATGCGCAGCGTGCCCCCGAACGTGCGGCGAAGCGCGGCGACGATCTCGACGTCGCTGGTCGTGCCGAGCTTCACCTTGACGACGGGATGGTCGCCGATCTCCGCGAGCTTGGCGAGCATCGTCTCGATCGAGTCGAGCCCGATCGTGAACGAGGTGACCGGCGTTTTGGAGGGGTCGAGGCCGAGCAGCCGCCACAGCGGCCGGCCGAGGTCCTTCCCGATCAGGTCGTGCAGCGCGACGTCGAGCCCGCAGCGCGCCGCCGGCGGGATCCCTTGCAGCAGCGCCTCGAGCGCGTACGGGTCGTCGCCGCGCGGCGGATGTTCGGCGAAATACGCGAGCACGGAGGCGGTACTCTCGCGATAGCGCTCGATCGGCGCCGTCTCGCCGAGCCCTTCGAGATCGCCCCGGCTCAAGCGGAAGAGCAGGCTTCGCGCGGTCGTCTCAGAGCCGCGCGCGATCGTGAACGTGTGCACGAGAGGAAGGTTCAGTTCGGATACGGCGAGTTCCACGCCGAGCGTTTTCCGCGGGCCGAGCGCAGCTCCTCGCCGCCGCGCTCGCCTCGCACGGCGCGCTGCACGGCCCTCGCGCCGCGCCCAAAAATTTGCTCCTTGACTATCGTCTCGAGCGGCGCCCGATCCTTCCGCCGCCCGCTCCGGCGGCGCGACGCGACCGGGCGCTTGCAGTTCGCGGACTGGAGCGGAGGAAGATGAAAGCGGCTGTCAAGTCTTGACCCGAGTGGGATAATGCACTGGGACGGTGACTGCGCTCGCGCGCGGACTTACCCAGGTGTAGGACCAACGCTAGAACCACGGGAGCACAAGCTCCGGATACGACAGCACGAGAGCGGCATTCCCCGTCTCTTTCCCTGGCGCCCGGGCCGCACCCACCTGCGAGATGCAGGTCTCTACCCGGGTATGCAGACGGCAGTGCGGTTGTCGTCCTAGAGGTTCATCACGCCGGCGTGCCGGCGGCGTCGAGTGCGGCGGTGTCGTCGAGCGCGGCGGCGCGCAGCTCGCGAAAGCGCCTGAGCGCGTCGTGGTAGGCGTCGCGCGGCGCGCCGTCGTCGGCTCGCTCGAGCAGCACGAAGCCGCGGAAGCGGCGCAGCTTCCGCGCGAACGCCGCCGCTTCGGGGTCGCCCTCGGTCGCGAAGGCGCAGACGTTCTCGAGCGTGTGGACGGCCAGGACGGCTTTCACGACGATGCCGAGCAACGCGTCGAGCGCGCCGAAGGCGGCCAGGTCGGGCGCGAAGCGCAGCCAGGCGCTGTCGACGTCCTTGGCCAGCCGCTTCAGATCGGCCGCGCCGGCGCAGAACGTCCCGGGCGCATTGCGCACGGCGACCGTCACGTTCTGCCGTTTGCCCTCGGTCGCGGCGGTGCGGGCGTCCTCCACGAAGGCCCCCCAAGCCGCCGGGTCCTCGCTGGCCGGCGGTGCCGTGGCGGCAACCAGCGGCGCGCCGAGGGCCCTCGCCTGGGCGATGCGCTCCGCGGCCCGGCCGGCGAGGAGGTCGTCGGCGGCGAGCCCCGCCACGGTCAGGCCCAAGTCGACGGAAAGTTTCTTGAGCTGGGCCAGATAGTCGTCGTCGGTCCGGGGGAAATGGCGCGCCTCGAAGACGACGCCCTCGATTTCGAGTTCGTTCGCGCAGAGATCGAGCCATTCGAGCTGGGTCAGCGACCCCTCGCCGAGCGCACGCTCGAAGCTCGCGGTGGAGCACGCGATCTTCATCGCCGCTTCGTTCGAGCCGCGCGGGCGGCGTCCCGTTCGCGGCCCCGCCGGACGGTGCGGGAGCGGCAGGCGTTGAAGGAGGCGCCATGCAGCTGCTCGACGCGACCGCCCTCTCCGAACAAGATCCCGAACTCTTCGCCGCCATCGCTCACGAAGAGCGCCGCCAGCGCGACAATCTCGAGCTGATCGCTTCCGAGAATTACGCCAGCCGCGCCGTGCGTGAAGCGGCGGCTTCGGTGCTGACCAACAAGTACGCGGAAGGCTATCCGGGCAAGCGCTATTACGGCGGCTGCGAGTTCGTCGACGTCGCCGAGCAGCTCGCGATCGACCGTGCCAAGGCGATCTTCGGCGCCGAGCACGCCAACGTTCAGCCGCACGCCGGCGCGCAGGCGAACATGGCGGTCTTCATGGCGGTCCTCAAGCCCGGCGACACGGTCCTGGGCATGTCGCTCGCGCACGGCGGCCACCTCACCCACGGCACCAAAGTCAGCTTCAGCGGCAAGCTCTACAACGCGCTCGCCTACGGCGTGCGCAAGGATACCGAGCTGATCGACTACGACGAAGTGCGGGCGCTCGCGCGCGAGCACGAGCCCAAGCTGATCGTCGCCGGAGCGAGCGCCTATCCGCGCACGATGGACTACGCGCCCTTCCGCGAGATCGCCGACGAAGTCGGCGCGCACTTCATGGTCGACATGGCGCACATCGCGGGCCTCGTCGCGGCCGGGTTGCATCCTTCGCCGGTCCCCGTCGCCGACAGCGTCACGACCACGACGCACAAGACGCTGCGCGGGCCGCGCGGCGGTCTGATTCTGACCAGAGCGCAGCACGCGCAGGCGATCGACAAGAGCGTCTTCCCCGGAATCCAAGGCGGCCCGTTCATGCATATCATCGCCGCCAAGGCCGCCGCCTTCGGCGAAGCGCTGCGTCCCGCGTTCGCGGCCTACCAGCAGCAGGTCGTCGTCAACGCGCGCGTGATGGGCGAGGAACTGCAGCGCGCCGGCGTGCGCCTCGTCGCCGGCGGAACCGACACGCACCTGCTGCTCGTCGACCTCGGGCCCAAGGGTCTGACGGGCAAGGCCGTCGAGAGCTACCTCGACGAGATCCGCATCACCGTCAACAAGAACGCGATTCCCTTCGATCCGCAGAAACCCGCCGTCACCAGCGGCATCCGCATCGGCTCGCCCGCGATCACCTCGCGCGGCATGGGCGAAGCCGAAGCGCGCGAGATCGGCGCGATCATCGGCGAAGCGTTAGACGACGTCGGCCCGCGCGCCAAGATGGAGACGCTGCGCGCGCGCGTCGCCGAACTGACCTCCCGCTTCGACGTCCCGTGAATCTGCGCGAAGGCGCGCTTACGGGCAGTGACGCTTGGTGAACTGCAGGCCTTTCGAACCGTAGACGCGCCCCGGATCGCCGACGAGCTTGAGCGTGCACCGTTTCAGTGCGAACGAGAGCAGGACCGACTCGGGCTGCCGATTGGGCGAGGCGCCGGCGTTGCGGCGCTGCGTCAAATGGACGTAGGCGTAGCCTCTGCGTTCGATCCACGTGCCCGTTTCGTCGACGGGCGTGACCTCCGCGGTCTGCGAGTAGCCGAGGAACTCGGTGCGGAGCGTGGCGAGGCCGTCGCCGCGCAGGCGCAGCGTCAAGCCTTGCTGGATGTCGGCGCCGGGCCGCACCAGCAGGTAGGAGTCGATGTACCTGCTGTCCGGCGCCGGCAGGACGGCCGCTGGCGTCGGAACGGGCGTGGGCGTGGGCGCCGGCGTGGGGGCCGGGCTCGGCTTGGCCCGGTGCTTGCCTTTCGCTGAAGCCGTCGCCGAAGGCTCGGGAGCCGCCCTGGGCGAGCCCGACGGCGCCGCGGTGAGCGACGCGGCGGGGGCCGGCGACCCTTGGGCGGGGGCCGGCGCGCTTTGGGTGGGAGCCGGCGACCCTTGGGCGGGGGCCGGCATGCTTTGGGCAGGGGCCGGCGCGCTTTGGGTGGGAGCCGGCGACCCTTGGGCGGGGGCCGGCGACCCTTGGGCGGGGGCCGGCGTGCCTTGGGCGGGGGCCGGCGTGCCTTGGGCGGGGGCCGCCGTCGCGCCGGACGGCGCCGCTGCGCTCGCTGCCGGCGACGCCGCGGCGGGGCTCGCGGCTGCAGACGGCGACGGCGGCGCGGGCTGCGCTTTCACCGAGGTTCCGGCCGAACTCACGCAAGCGAGCGACAACGCCGCAAGCGTGAAGGCCCATGCGAAAGAGCGAAGCTTTCCAACCATTATCTTTCGCTATGGCGGTTCGCGCCCGCGTCGAGGGCGCCTTTCGTTCGGACGTGAAGCCGTGCGCCGATGGAACGTCTCCGGCTCGCCGCGCAGCCTGCCGCTCCGGTCTTCCGGCGCCTCTTCGGGCGGTCCGGGGCGGGTAGAGCGCCGCGGCATGCCTAACCCTCTACAACCGATGCGACCGGGCTGGGACGAATACTTCATGGAGGTCGCGCGGACGGTGGCCACGCGCGCGACTTGCCCGCGCGCCAGCGTCGGCGCCCTCTTGGTGCGCCGCCACCGGATCCTCACGACGGGCTATAACGGCGCGCCGCGGCACGTGGCGCACTGCAGCGACGTCGGCTGCGAGATGGTCGGCGGCCACTGCGTCCGCTCGACCCACGCGGAGGCCAACGCGGTCGTGCAGGGCGCGCTCCACGGCGTGCCGCTGGAAGGCGCGACCGCCTACTGCACGCACCAGCCCTGCGTCAACTGCGCCAAGCTGCTGATCAGCGCCGGGATCGAGCGGATCGTCTACGACCAGGCCTATCCCGACGACTTCGCGCAGGAACTGCTGGCCGAGGCCGGCGTCGCGCTCGTCCCCTTCGCGAGCCTCGAGCGAGCCCGCGCGTGAGCTTGCAGTTCATCTTCCTGCTGGCCCTGACGACCGCGTTCGTGACCTCGCTTTCGATCACGCCGCAGGTGCGCAAGCTGGCGCTGCACGTCGGCGTGCTCGACGCCGTCGACGAGCGGCGCATGCACGACGAGCCCAAGCCGCGCATCGGCGGGATCGCCGTCTACCTCGGCTTCGCCTTCGCGCTCTTCGTCGCCGTCGGCTTCGCGCAGCAGACCAAGTCGCTCTTCCACAACCCGAGCGACATCCACAACTTCCTCGGCCTGCTCTTCGGCGGGACGCTGATCATGCTCGTCGGCGTCTGGGACGACGTCATGGGCATGCAGCCGCGCGACAAGTTCTTCGCGCAGGTCGTGGTCGCGCTGATCTCGATGGTCTACGGCTTCCGGGTCGAGGGCTTCGACGTGCCGTTCCTGCACCAGTACGTCAACGTTCCGCCGCTGCTGGGCTATCCGCTGACGCTGGTCTGGTACCTCGGAATGATGAACGCGATCAATTTCCTCGACGGCCTCGACGGGCTGCTCGCGGGCGTGACCGCGATCTCGGGGCTGTTCCTCTTCGCGATCGCCCTCGGCCACGGGCACGTGGCGGCGGCGCTGGTGCTCTGCGCGCTCGTCGGCGGGGCGCTGGGCTTCCTGCCCTACAACTTCAACCCGGCCCAGATCTTCCTGGGCGACACCGGCTCGCTCTTCATCGGCTACGTGTTCGCGACGGTCTCGATCATCGTCACCGCCAAGGTCGCGATCACGGTCAGCCTGCTCGTCCCGCTCGTGGCGCTGGCGCTGCCGGTCGTCGACACGGCGGCCGCGATCCTGCGGCGCTTCCGGGCCGGCAAGCGGATCACCGAAGCGGACCGCGGCCACTTCCATCACATCCTCGTCTTCCGCTTCGGCCTCAACGTGAAGCAGGCCGTGCTGCTGATCTACGCCGTCTCCTTCGCGCTGGGCGCCGCCGCCTATCTGCTCTCCGGCGGCAGCGCCCCGCACTTCCGGGCCGTCGGGGTCGTCTGATGCGCCCGGACGGCACGTTCCGCGCGGCGCGCGCGGCGGGTTCATGAGCCGGAGCGGTCCGCTGCGCGTGATGACCGTGTTCGGGACGCGGCCCGACACGATCAAGATGGCGCCCGTCGTCCGCGCGCTCGCCGCGGCCGGAGCGGCGGTCGAGCCGCTGGTCTGCGTGACCGCGCAGCACCGCCAGATGCTCGACGACCTGCTCGAGCTCTTCGCGATCGTGCCGGACTACGACCTCGACATCATGCGCCCCGACCAGACCCTGACCCAGATCACGACGCGGGTCCTCATCGGCATGGAGCCCGTCCTGGCGAAGGCCAAGCCGGACGTCGTGCTCGTCCACGGCGACACGTCGACCAGCACGGCGGCGGCCCTGGCCGCCTTCTACCGGCAGATCCCGGTCGGGCACGTCGAGGCGGGGCTGCGCACCGCGACCCGCTGGGAGCCGTTCCCCGAGGAGATGAACCGGCGCCTCACGGGGCGGATCGCCTCGTACCACTTCGCCCCCACGTCGCGGGCGCGCCGCAACCTCGAGCGCGAGAACGTCGCGCCGGGCGACGTCTTCGTGACGGGCAATACCGTCATCGACGCCTTCCTCGGGACGGCCGCGCGCTCGTACCAAGGCGATCCGCCGGCCTGGGAGGGGCTCGATCCCCAGCGCCCGCTGATCTTCGTGACCGCGCACCGCCGCGAGAACCACGACAAGATGCCGGAGATCTGCGCGGCCCTCGCCGAGATCGCCGCGTTGCCGCAGCGGCCCCAGATCCTGTGGCCTGTCCATCCTTCCCCGCGCGTCGCTCCGGTCGCCCGCGCCGCCCTCGACGGGGTCCCCGGCGTCGTGCTCACCGAGCCGCTCGGCTACGACGTGACGGTCCGCTCGGTCAAGCGCTCGACCCTGGTCCTCACCGACAGCGGCGGGCTGCAAGAGGAGGCGCCTTGCCTGGGCAAGCCGGTCCTGGTCATGCGCGACGAGACCGAGCGCCCCGAGGGGATCGAGGCGGGGACCCTCGAGCTGGTCGGGCCGCACCGGGGCCGGATCGTCGAGGCGACGCGCCGGCTGCTGAGCGACGAGATCGCCTACGCCCGGATGGCCAAGGCGAACAACCCGTACGGCGACGGCCAGGCGGCACAGCGCATCCTCGGCTGGCTGCTGGCACGCCTGCGCGACGGCCGCCTTCCCGACGAGTTCAGCATCCGCGTCGCTTGACGCGGAGGGGGCTCCGCAGCGAGCGATCGAGGCCCCTCCGCGAGAGGACTCGCCAACGGTAAGCCCAAACAGGGAAGCCGCCGTGCCAGAGGCTGATTTGCGTGCTTATCATGCCCGCAAGCGGCCGATGGCCGTGTGGTCGATTACGTTCGCTCTCCTGGGAGGCCTCGTCGTTGCGTCGAGATCTCCTATCGCGGGCGTCGCACTGGTGTTCGGCACTTGTTGCGGCCTCGCGAACGCCTACCTCACGATGCGTGGAAACGAACGGCTCCTCGATCACCGGAGCGTTGCATCCTTCGTCTTTAGCAGTATCGTTAGGATCGGCGTATTCGGTATAGTCCCGGTGGAGTTCTGTCTGCATGGTCCGTGGTGGACGATGATCCTTTACTTCGTCGGGTTCTTTACGCCACTCGCGCTCTATGCGGTCATCGTCGGGCGGTCCATCCGGACAGGTTGAGCTAATTGCAAGAGGAAATCGGCGCGCATAGTCTGTGGAATCTCCCCCTGCTGGGCGAGGTCCACGCTGATACGATTTTGACGACGTGGCTCGCCATGGTCGTCGCGTTGGTCTTCCTCGGTTACGTCGGCAACAGCTACCGGCAGCCCCGTGTAGGCAAGACGCAAACCATCTTCGAGGGCGTCATCAATTACGTCGCCGACATGGTCTACGGCTCGCTCGGCAAGAACGGCGAGCCTTTCGTCCCGTTTTTCCTGGCCCTGTTCATCTTCATCTTCCTGTTGAACCAGTTCGGGATCTTTCCGTTCAAGGCGCTGGGGCTGCCCTTCGGCGGCTCGCCGACCGCGGACCTCAACACGACGGTCCCCCTCGCGCTGATGATCTTCTTCATGATCCAGATCGCAGCGGTCCGCAAGAAGGGGCTCGGCGCCTACAAGCACCTCGCGCAGCCGTTCCCCGTGCTCCTGCCGATCAACGTCCTCGAGGAACTGGCCCGGCCGGTGACGCTGGCCGCCCGCCTGTTCTTCAACATCTTCGTCGGCGAGCTGCTCTTCATCATCATCGCCTCGATCACGCTGGCGAAAGTGGCGATCGGGGCCTTCAACCTGTCGGCCGCGGTCAGCATCCTGCCGTTTTTCATTCAGTTCTTCAACTTCTTCGTCGGAACGGTACAGGCGTTCGTCTTCACTCTGCTCGGCATCGTCTATCTCTCGCTGGCGATCGCCGAGGAACACTAGAACTCCGAGAAAGGCACCCATCTTGACTTCTGAGAGCTTAGTCGCCGCCGCAACGATCCTCGCCTTCGGCTTGATCGTTCTGGGCGTGGCGTTCGGATCGGCGGTCGGCGACGGCATCGTCGCTTCAAAGGCGGTCGAGGCGATCGCGCGTCAACCCGAGGCGCGGCCCAACATCTTCACCTTCCTGTTCCTGGGCGTCGGCGTGCTGGAAGCGTTCCCGATCATCGCTCTGGGGCTTGGATTCTATCTGCTGCTGGTCGTCGCCAACGTCCCGAGCCTGCTGACGCACCTCTCGAAGTAGCGGCCGGTGTTTCTCAGCCTCGACGGGACGCTCTGGATCCAGCTGATCAACTTCGGGATCTTCTTTTTGATCCTGAACTTCGTCTTTCTGCGGCCGGTCGGCGAAGCGATCCGCAAGCGGCGCGAGTACATCGAAGGGGTCCAGGCCGACTTCGAGCGCTACACGCGCCAGGTTCAGACGCTCCGCGGCGAGGCGGATCAAAAGCGCGCGGCGGCCAGGCGCGAAGCCGAAGAGCAGATCGCGCGCGCCCGCCAAGGCGCCGAGTCGGAAGGCGCCAAGATCGCGGAAGACTACGGCACGCAGGCTCAGGTCTTGGCCGATCAGGCCCGCACGACGGTCGAGGGTGAGGTCGTCGCGGCCCAGGCGCAGGAAGACTCGCTCTCCAAGGCGCTCGGGCAGCTGCTGCTCGAGCGCGCGATCGGAAGCGGACGTTGAACGACAACTTCTATCAGTCGCTGGCGATTTGGAGCCAGGTCCTCGGCTCGGTCGCCTTCGTCGTCGTTCTGGTCTGGCTTTGGGTCCGCTTCGTGAACCCGGCGGTGGTCGCGTCGCAGGAGCGCAAGAATTCCGAGCTGGCCGAGGCCGAGAAGCGGCGCGACGAGACGAAGGAAGAGGTCGAAGTCGCCCAGCGCGAGGTGCTGGCGGCCGACGGCGACGTCCTCGCGATCCGCGAGCGCGCCCAGCTCGACGCGCGCCGGGTCTACGAGCGGATCGTCGAAGAGGCGCGCTCCGAAGGGCAACGCGTCGTGCGCAACGCGCAGGGCGAGATGGAACGGCGCCGCACGGCCGCGCGAGAGCGGCTGCGCGCCGAACTCTTCGAAAAGGCGATCGCCATCGCGCGCGAGGGGGCGGGCCGGCTCGACGACGCGACGAATGAACGGCTCGTCGGCGAAGTCGTCGAGTCGATCGAGCGCGGGGGAGGCAGCTGATGCAGAACGAAACGGTCGCGCGCCGTTACGCCAGCGCCGTCCTCTCCCTGGCCAGAGAGGCGGGGAAGACCGAGACGATCGGTGCGAACCTGCGGACCGCCTCCGAGGCGATCTTCGCCGACGCGGAGACGCGCCGCTTCTTTCTCTCGCCGGTCTTCGTGCGCACGCAGAAGGCGCAGGTCCTGGCCAGCATCTTCGAGGGCAAGCTCGACGAACTCGCGCTGCACACGGTGCTGCTGCTCGTGCGCAAGCGCCGCGAGGCGCTGCTGCCGGCGATCGTCGCGGAATACGACAAGCTCGCGCTCTCGGCTGCCGGCAAGGAGCCGCTCGAGATCGTCAGCGCGCGGCCCCTCGGCCAGGCCGAGACCGACCGGATCGTCGCGCGGCTCTCCGCACTCTACGGAGCGACTTTCGAAGTCAACGTCAAAGTCGATCCGAGCCTCCTGGGCGGCGTCCGCATCACGATGGGCGACCGCAGCATCGACGGTTCGATCGCCGGCCGCCTCGATCAGGTCGCGCGCGAACTCGTGCCGACCGCCCCGACCGCGATCGGGCGCTCTCATTCCTACCTCTCTTAACGGGCGAGCGGAGCTCGCCGGCCCATTCTTAAAAAGGTGTCTCCACGATGATCAACGCTGACGAAATCGCCGGCATACTCAAAGAGCAGATCGCGAACTTCAAGAGCGAGATCCACGAGGATCAGGTCGGGACCGTCATCGAGGTCGGCTCGAACATCGCGCGGATCTACGGGCTCGAAGCCGTGCAGCAGTCGGAGCTCGTCGAGTTCCCCAACGGCCTGCAAGGGATCGCGCTGAACCTCGAAGAGGACAACGTCGGCGTCATCATCCTCGGTCCCGACACCGACATCAAAGAGGGGATGCAGGTCCGCCGCACCGGGCGCATCGTCTCGGTCCCCGTCGGCGAGGCCTTGCTGGGGCGGGTGGTCGACCCGCTCGGCAACCCGATCGACGGCAAGGGCCCGATCGCGACCAACAAGTACCGTACCATCGAGAACACCGCGCCGGGCGTCATCCAGCGGCAGCCGGTCAAGCAGCCGCTGCAGACCGGGATCCGCGCGATCGACGCGCTCATCCCGATCGGGAAGGGCCAGCGCGAGCTGATCATCGGCGACCGCTCGACCGGCAAGACGGCGATCGCGATCGACACGATCATCAACCAAAAGGGCAAGAACGTCTTCTGCATCTACGTCGCGATCGGGCAGAAGAATTCGACCGTCGCCTCGATCGCGCAGATCCTCGAGAAGAACGACGCCCTCGCGTACACGACGATCGTCGCCATCGGGCCTTCCGAGTCTCCGGCGCTCAAGTACATCGCCCCCTACTCGGGCTGCGCGATGGGCGAGGAGCTGATGTATCAGAACAAGGACGTCCTGATCATCTACGACGACCTCACCAAGCACGCGCAGGCCTACCGCGAAGTCTCGCTGCTGCTGCGCCGGCCGCCGGGCCGCGAAGCCTACCCGGGCGACATCTTCTACCTGCACTCGCGGCTCCTCGAGCGCGCGGCCAAGCTCTCCGACGAGCTGGGCGGCGGTTCGCTCACGGCGCTCCCGGTCATCGAGACGCAGGCGGGCGACGTTTCGGCCTACATCCCGACGAATCTGATCTCGATCACCGACGGCCAGATCTACCTGACGACCGGGCTCTTCTTCCAAGGGATCCGGCCCGCGGTCGACGTCGGCATCTCGGTCTCGCGCGTCGGCGGCTCGGCGCAGATCAGGGCGATGCGTTCGGTCGCGGGTCAGCTCAAGCTCGACCTCGCGCAGTACCGCGAGCTCGCGGCGTTCGCCAAGCTTTCGAGCGACCTCGACAAGACGACCCAAGCGACGCTGACGCGCGGCGAGAAGATCACCGAGATCCTCAAGCAGCCGCAGTACCACCCGCAGACCGTCGAGGACCAGGTCATGGTGCTCTTCGCGGCGACGCGCGGCTACCTCACGAACATCGCGACGGCGCGGCTGCAGGAGTGGGCGGCGAGCTTCGTGGGGTTCGTGCACTCCAAGCATCCGGGGATTCCGCAGGCGATTGCGGAGACGAAGCTGTTGCAGGACGACACGGCCAAGGCTTTGGGGGCGGCGGTCGAGGAGTTCAACAAGACGTTCTGATGGGTGTGCTTTACGGGTTCTGGCCCCGGCTGGGCTCGGCGCAGGGACGCGGCGTGGACGCCCGCGGTTTCGCATCCGTGCGAAACCGCTACTCGTCCACTTTCGCGCTCTCGCCATCCTGGCTCCGCGCGAAAGCTGTACGCCCCGCCGCATCCCCGCGCCGACCCCAGCCTACCTTTGCGGTGAGCGCGGGCATCGGCACGTTTTGCTCACCCTCGGCGCGGTTGGCGGCGGTCGTCGCCGTGTCGTCGGGGGGGATGGGAGTGCGGGGCGGAGCGCTCGGGCGCGCGATGGGGGAGTCGTATGCCTAGCGTACGGGATCTTCGGGATCGGATTCGGTCGCTGAAGAATACGCAGCAGATCACCAAGGCGATGAAGCAGGTGGCGGCGGCGAAGATCCGGCGGGCGGAGCTGGCGCAGAAGCGGGCGCGGCCGTATGCGGATGCGCTCTCGGGGATGCTGCAGGATCTGATCGAGGCGGTCGGGGTCGTCGATCACCCGTTCATGCGGCCGGGGAAGCAAGGCGCTCCGCGCGGAGTGATCGTCGTCACCTCGGATAAGGGGCTGGCGGGCGCGTACAATTCGAACATTCAGCGGGCGGCGCATCAACTGCAGCAGCAGGATCCGAACGTGCTGTGGTACGCGATCGGGCAGAAGGGGATCAACTCGCTGCGGCGCCTCCCGCAGGAAGTGGTGCTCAGCGGGCTGCTGCAGCACGGCTCCAAGCTCGATACGGCGCGCGAGATCGCGGCGAAGGCGAGCGACGATTTCACGTCGGGACGCATCAGCGAGATCGTGCTGATCGCGAGCAAGTTCATCTCGGTCATGGTGCAGCACGTCGACGTGCGCACCATCGTGCCGATCGTGCCGGGCCAAAAGCGCGCGCACGAGGGGCCGCGGGCGCTGGTCGAATTCGCTCCCTCGCCGGAGGCCGTGCTCACGCGCCTGCTTCCCAAGTACCTGGAATTCACGTTGTTCTCGGCCATGCTCGAAGGCGAAGCGGCGTATTTCGCCTCACAGCTCACCGCGATGAGCAACGCCACCGACAACGCGGGCAAGCTCATCGATCAGCTCACGATCGACATGAACAAAGCCCGTCAAGCCTCGATCACCAAGGAGCTCCTCGAGATCGTCGGCGGAGCCGAGGCGCTCACCGGATAGAAAGCGAAGTTTAGCGAGATGTCAGCAACCGCAACCGCAGCCGCGACCGGCAAGATCGTTCAAGTCCTGGGCAACGTCGTCGACGTCGAATTCACGCCGGAGACGCTGCCCTCGATCAACACGGCGCTCATCGTCCGCGTGGGCGGAGACGCCTCGACGGCCAACGGCCGGGCGGGTCTGGCCTCGAGCGACGGCATCGAGCTCGGCGGGACGGCGATGCAGACGCGCGACCTGGTGCTCGAAGTGCAGGACGAGCTGGGCAACAGCCAGGTCCGCTGCCTGGCGATGGGTTCGACCGACGGCCTCGTGCGCGGGCAGAGCGTGACCAGCACGGGCAGCCCGATCACGGTTCCTGTCGGTGAGGCGACGCTGGGCCGCATCTTCAACGTGCTCGGCAAGGCGATCGACTCGGACGCGCCGGTCGCGGCCGCCGGCTACTGGCCGATCCACCGCATTCCGCCCAACTTCGAAGCGCAGGATCCGACCCCGAAGATCTTCGAGACCGGCATCAAGGTCGTCGACCTGATGGCGCCCTACACGCGCGGCGGCAAAGTCGGACTCTTCGGCGGCGCCGGCGTCGGCAAGACGGTGCTCATTCAAGAGCTGATCCGCAACATCGCGCAGGTCCACAAGGGCTTCTCGGTGTTCACCGGCGTCGGCGAGCGGACGCGCGAAGGGAACGACCTCTGGCTCGAGATGAAAGAGTCGGGCGTCATCGCGCAGACGACGATGGTCTTCGGTCAGATGGACGAGCCGCCGGGCGTGCGCTTCCGCGTCGCGCAGACCGGGGTCACGATGGCCGAGTACTTCCGCGACGAGAAGGGCGCCGACGTGCTGCTCTTCATCGACAACATCTTCCGCTTCATGCAGGCCGGTTCGGAAGTCTCGGCGCTGATGGGGCGCATGCCCTCGGCGGTCGGCTATCAGCCGACGCTCGCGACCGAGATGGGCGCGCTCGAAGAGCGCATCACCTCGACCCGCAAGGGCTCGATCACCTCGGTGCAAGCGGTCTACGTGCCGGCCGACGACTACACCGACCCGGCCGTGGCCACGACCTTCGGCCACCTCGACGCGACGACCGCGCTCTCGCGCCCGATCTCGGAGCTGGGCATTTATCCCGCGGTCGATCCGCTCGCCTCGTCGTCGCGCATCCTCGATCCGCAGATCGTCGGCGAAGAGCACTACCGCGTCGCGCGCGGCGTGCAGGAGACGCTGCAGCGCTATAAGGACCTGCAGGACATCATCGCGATCCTCGGCGTCGAAGAGCTCTCCGAGGACGACAAGGTCGTCGTGGCGCGCGCGCGCCGCTTGCAGCGGCTCTTCTCGCAGCCGTTCTTCGTCGCCGAGCAGTTCACCGGGACGCCGGGCAAATACGTCAAGCTCGAAGACACGATCGCCTCGTTCAAGGAAGTCCTCGACGGCAAGCTCGACCACATCCCGGAGCAGGCCTTCTACTACGTCGGCGGCACCGACGAAGTGCGGCAGAAAGCCGAGAAGCTCGGCGTCAAGGTCTGAGCCGTGGCCAAGACGATTCCGTTCCGGCTGATCACTCCCCAGGCGATCGCTTTCGAGGGCGAGGCGGAGCTGGTGATCGCCGTCGGCACCGAAGGCGAGGAGGGGATCCTCGCCGGGCACGCGCCGTTCCTGACGGCGCTGCGGCCGGGCGTTCTGCGGGCCAACGTCGTCAGCAGCGGCATGCCGCAGCGCCTGGAGTTCGCGACCGGCGAAGGCTTCATGCAGGCGCTTCCCGACCGCGTGGTCGTGCTGGTCGACGAGGCGCGGACCAAAGAGCAGATCGACGAAGCCGCGGTTCGCGTCGAATTGCAGGAAGCGCAGGAGCGCCAGAAGTCGTTCGCCCCGCAGACGCCCGACTACGCGCGCGAACAGTCGATCATCGACTTCGCGAACGCGCGGCTCTCGCTCGTCTGACCCCCGAGCGCGTGGCCGCCGCGCCCGCGGCTGCGGCGCACGGCCGAAAGGCCTGCCGGTCAGGATTCGCGCACCCGTCCTGCGAACGATGATGGACCGATCATGAACCTTCTCGACCGGCTCGAAACCACGTTGCGCGTCCGCGGCGGCCTGCAGCTCTCCGGCTCGGTCGACACGCACGGCGCCAAGAACGCCGTCCTGCCGATCCTGGCTGCGACCTTGCTGCTGGGGAAGGGCCAGGTCACGCTGCACCGCGTTCCCCACATCACCGACGTCTCGGTGATGCGGCAGCTGCTGGAATCGCTGGGGGCGCGCCTGGTCTCGGAGGGCGCGGGTTCGGTCACGATCGATGCCTCGAACGTCTGCACGACGCGCGCGCCGTACACGCTGGTTCGCAAGCTCAACGCCTCCTTCGACCTCGTCGGTCCGCTGCTGGGGCGCTTCGGCCGCGCCGAGGTGCCGCTCCCGGGCGGGTGCATCCTCGGAACCAGGGCGACCGACATGCACGAGCAGGCGTTTCGCGCGCTCGGCGCCGAGGTCTCCAACGCGCACGGCTACCTGATCGCCAAAGCCTCCGGCTCGAAGCTGGAGGGTTCGACGATCGAGTTCCGCCAGCCGAGCGTCGGCGCGACCAAGAACGCGATGCTGGCCGCGGTCCTCGCGGAAGGGACGACGACGCTGCGCAACGTCGCGATGGAGCCGGAAGTCGTCGACCTGGCGAATTTCCTCGTGGCGATGGGGGCGAGGATCGAAGGCCAGGGCGGCGAGACGATCGTGATCGAAGGCGTCGGCGAGCTGCACGGGTGCGAGTACGAAGTGATCCCCGACCGCATCGTCTCGGGCACGATCCTGCTTGCCGGCTGCGCCACGCGGGGCGACGTGACCGTCAAGCGCTGCCACCCCGAACACCTCGCCAGCCTGACCGCCAAGCTGGGCGAATGCGGCGTCAAGGTCTCGACCGGCATCGACTGGGTGCGCGTGCAGGCCGCCGACCGGATCACCGGCGGGACGGGGATCCTGACCGCCCCATATCCGGGCTTCCCAACCGACCTCCAGCCGCCCATGCTCAGCTTCTTGTGCACCTGCCCGGGGACGAGCATCGTCGAGGAGACGATCTTCAACGCGCGCTTCTCCTACGTCAACGAGCTCGCGCGCATGGGCGCCGACGTGCGGGTGGCCAACAACACGGCCCTCATCAAGGGCGGAACCGCCCTTTCCGGCGCGCCGGTCGAGGCCCCCGACATTCGCGCCGGAGCCGCGCTAGTCGTCGCCGGCCTGGCTGCTCAGGGCGAGACCGAGATCATCGGCCTGGAATACATCGACCGCGGCTACGACCGCTTGGAGGAGATCCTCTCCGCGCTCGGCGGGCAGGTCCAGCGGTCCAGCGGCATCGCACCCTTCATCGAACCGATCGGCGCCTACGAGACTATCGCTTACCCGAAGGTGGTCTAAGACTCGCGCGCAATCTCAGAAGGTCGGCCTCGCGACCGTCGCGCCGCCCGGGCCGAATTGTCACGCCAAGCGCTTTGCCAGTCCCGGGCGCTCCGCGCTCTCCGCTCCGCGGAGATGCGAAAAGGACTTTCGGCGCAAGGGTCTGGCCGAAGCGCAATTTCATGGGGATTACCTTGGATATCGGTATCGACCTCGGTACGGCAAACGTGCTCGTCTACGTCAAGGGCAAGGGGATCGTGCTGCGCGAGCCATCGGTCGTCGCGAAGGACGTGCGCACGAACCGCACGCTCGCCGTCGGCGAGGAGGCCCGCCAGATGCTCGGGCGCACGCCGAGCAACATTCAAGCGATTCGCCCGCTGCGCGACGGCGTCATCGCCGACTTCGAAGTCACCGAGGCGATGCTCAACTATTTCATCAAGAAGGTGACGCGCAACCGCTCGTTCATCGACAGCCTGCTGCGCCCCAAGCCGGCGGTCGTGATCTGCGTCCCGGCGGAGATCACGAGCGTCGAGGAGCGCGCCGTGCGCGACGCCGCCCAGCTGGCCGGCGCGCGCAGCGTCGAGATCATCGAGGAGCCGATGGCCGCCGCGATCGGTGCGGGCCTGCCGATCGACGGCCCGGCCGGCAACATGGTCGTCGACATCGGCGGCGGCACGACCGACGTCGCCGTCATCTCGCTGGGCGGCATCGTGGTCTCGCAGTCGCTGCGCGTCGCGGGCAACAAGCTCGACGAGGCGATCATCCGGCACATCCGCCGCGTCTACAACCTGATGATCGGCGAGCGCACCTCCGAGGAGATCAAGATCAAGATCGGCTCGGCCTATCGCCTCGAGCAGGAGCTGGTGATGGAGATCCGCGGCCGCGATCTCATCAACGGCCTGCCCAAGACGGTGCGGATCACGAGCGAGGAGGTGCGCGAGGCGCTCTCCGAGCCGCTGCAATCGATCGTCGAAGCGGTCAAGTCCGTTCTCGAGAAGACGCCGCCCGAGCTGGCCGCCGACATCATCGACCGCGGCATCATCATGACCGGCGGCGGCGCGCTGCTGCGCGGCCTCGACACGCTGCTCGGCGAGATCACGGGCATCCCCGTCATCGTCGCCGACGACCCGATGTCGTGCGTCGCCATCGGCACGGGCTTGCGCGTTCGGATCTAGGCACGCTCGACGTGCGCTCGCCGGCCGGTCGCTGCGGTTTGCGCGAACTCGTCGCCGGGAAGCGATGAAGCGGATCGACGCGCGCGCCCAGCCGCCGCAAGAGGTGCTCGAGGCGGTGGCGGAGGCCGTGTACGGCGGCGGAACGGTGATCTTTCCCACGGATACCGTCTACGGGATCGGGTGCGATCCGGCACAGCCCAAGGCGATCGGGCGGATCTTCGCGCTGAAGCGCCGGCCGCCTGACAAACCCCTGGGACTGTACTTCGGGAACGTCGCGGAACTGCTCGAGTACGCGCCGGGAAACCGGCTGGCGGCGCGCGCGGCGCGGGCGTTCCTGCCCGGCCCGCTGACGATCGTCGTCGCGCGCTTGCCGTTCGTCGACGAGCGCGTCAGCGCGGGGCTGCCGTCGGTCGCGCTGCGCGTGCCCGAGCACGCGCTGTGCCGTGCGATCTTGGAGCGCTGCGGACCGCTCGCGGCGACCAGCGCGAACGTGAGCGGGAGCCCCGCGTTCGACGGGGCGAACGAGACCGAACTGCCCGCCGCAGATTTGCTCGTCGACGACGGTCCCACGCCGCTCGGGGCCGAATCGACCGTCATCGATCTCACCGGGGAAGAGCCGCGTCTCGTTCGAGAGGGAATCATCACCGTCGCGATGCTGGAAAGACATTTGGGCCCCGTCCACACCTCCCCAGCGCGAACCGGACGCGCCGTTCCGAAGGACGACGCCTGATGCGCCGCGCCGCCGGATTTCCGTGGCTGCTGCTCGCCGTGCTGGGGATGACGCTGCCGGGAACGGCGCAGACCTCGTCCGCACCGCCGGCCTCGTCCACACCGCCGCCTTCCTCCGCGCCGCGGGTCTCGGCGCCGCGGGCCACGGCTGCGGCGGTCCCTGCGGCGGTCCCCGCGCCGGCCGCGCCTCCGCCGGCCCCCGGCTCCGCGGGCGCCCAATTCCAAAACGTCGCGGGCTTCGACCGCATCCAAACCGACGACGTCCAGTACAACCTCAACACCGGCGAGTTCACGCTGAAGGACCGCTTCTCGGCGGCCCGGCACGGGATCGACATCACTGCCGACCGCGCGACCGGGAATTCGAGGAAGAAGATCCTGCACGCCACGGGGCACGTCGTCCTGCATCAGACGGAGCCGCTGCCCAACCGCGGCAAGGCGACGGAGCTGACGCAGAAGCCCTCGACGCTGACGACCGATCAGCTCGATGCCGACGGCAGCCGCCAGCTCTACGTCGCGACGGGCCACGTGCACTTCACGCAAGAGAATCGCGAAGCGACGGCCGACGCGGCGACGCTCGACGATCTCAACCATCACCTGCACATGAGCGGGAACGTGCACGTGCGCAGCGGCGAGCAGTCGATCGACGCCGACGTGCTCGACTACGATACGTTCAGCGGCGAGGTCCAAGGACACGGCGACGTCACGATCGTCGCGCCGGTCGAGACCGCGACGCCCGGCGCTCCCCGGCCCGCGAAGCCTGCGAAGGGCAAGAAGAAAGGGAAGTGAGCAGGTGAGCCGGCGCGAGCGGGGCGAGCGTGTCGGTTTGTTCGAGCACGAGGCTCCCGCGCCGCTCGCGGCCCGCATGCGCCCGCGCTCGCTCGCCGAATTCGTCGGCCAGGCGGAGATCGTCGGCGAAGGGCGCGCGCTGCGCCGCGCCATCGAGAGCGACAACGTTCCCTCGATGATCCTGTGGGGACCGCCGGGGACGGGCAAGACGACCCTGGCGGAAGTGATCGCGCGGGCGACCGGCGCGAATTTCGTCGCGCTCTCGGCGGTCAGCGCCGGGGTCGCGGATCTGCGCGCGGTCGTCGCCGACGCGCAGCGGGCGCGCGCGCTCGGCAAGCGCACCGTGCTCTTCATCGACGAGATCCACCGCTTCAACAAAGCGCAGCAGGACGCCGTCCTGCCGTACGTCGAGGACGGGACGATCACGCTCATCGGGGCGACGACTGAGAACCCTTCGTTCGAAGTGAACTCGGCGCTGCTCTCGCGCACGCGCGTCTTCGTGCTGCACGCCTTGCGCGACGAGGAGATCGCGCGGCTGGTGCGCCGCGCGCTCGAGGATCGCGAGCGCGGCCTGGGGGCGCGCGGCGTCACCATCGACGACGACGCGCTCGAGGCGCTCGTGGGCCTCTCCAACGGCGACGCGCGGATCGCGCTCTCGACGCTCGAGTTCGCGGCGAACACGGCGCAGGTCGCCGCCGACGGAACGCGCCGCATCGAGCGGGCGCTGATCGCCGACGCGCTGCAGCGGCGCCTGGTCGCCTACGACAAGAAGGGCGACAACCACTACGACGTCATCAGCGCCTTCATCAAGTCGATTCGCGGCAGCGATCCCGACGCGGCGGTCTACTGGCTCGCGCGCATGCTCGACGCGGGCGAGGATCCGCTCTTCATCGCGCGGCGGCTCGTCATCCTGGCCTCCGAGGACGTCGGACTGGCCGACTCGCGCGGCATCTCGGTCGCGGTCGCGGCGCAGCAGGCGGTCCACTTCGTGGGCATGCCCGAAGGCTACTATCCCCTCGCGCACGCGACGCTCTATCTGGCGACCGCGCCCAAGTCGAACAGCGTCGGGCGCGCCTACGGCGCGGCGCTGCGCGACGTCGAGGAGACGCGCAACGAGCCCGTTCCGCTCAACCTGCGCAACGCGCCGACCGGCCTGATGCGCAGCCTCGGTTACGGCGAGGGCTACCGCTACGCGCACGACGATTACGCCTCGGCCGGCGCTCAAGGCGACCTTCCGCCGGCAGCGCGCCTCGAGGACTATCTGCCGGCGAACTTGCGCGAGCGGGCCTACTTCGAGCCGGGCGAGCAGGGTGAAGAGGCGAAGCTGCGCGCTTGGATCGAAGCGCGGCGCGCGGCGGAGCCGCCGGCCGGAGACTGAGGTGGGCGCGCGCATCTACGCCGACCATGCCGCGACGACGCCGGTGCGGCCCGAGGTCGTCGAGGCCATGCTCCCGCACTTCGGCGACGGCTTCAATCCCAGCTCGCTGCACGGCGAGGGACGCCGCGCCCGCGCCGCGCTCGATCGGGCGCGGGTGACCGTGGCGGCCCTGCTCGGCGCGGCGCCGCGCGAGATCGTCTTCACCGGGAGCGGCTCCGAGGCCGACAACCTGGCGATCCTGGGTGTGGCCCGGGCGCACGGGCGTCCCGGCCACGCGGTCACCTCGGCGGTCGAACACCACGCCGTGCTGCACGCCTTCGACGTGCTGCGCGACGCGGGCTGGGAGGTCACCGTCTTGGGCGCCGACCCCTTCGGCCGGGTCGATCCGGCCGCGCTGGAGGGGGCCTTGCGGCCGCAGACCGCGCTCGTCTCGCTGATGCTGGCCAACAACGAGCTCGGCACGCTCAACCCGATCGCCGAGCTGGCCCGCATCGCCCGGGGGCACGGAGCCGTCTTTCATACCGACGCGGTCGCGGCGCCGGGGCGGGTCCCCCTCGACGTCTCCGCGCTGGGCGTGGACCTGCTCTCGCTTTCGGCGCACAAGTTCTACGGCCCCAAAGGGAGCGGCGCCCTGTACGTGCGCGGCGGCACGCCGCTGGCGGCGCTGGTCGTCGGCGGCGGCCAGGAGGCCGGTCTGCGGGCCGGCACCGAGAACGTGGCGGGGATCGTCGGGTTCGCCCGGGCTCTCGAGCTTTCGGTCGCCGAGCTGCCGGGCGAAGTGCCGCGCCTGAGCGCGCTGCGCGACCGCTTCGAAGCCGGCGTCAGCGCGGCGATCGGCGGCGTTCGCCTCAACGGCGCGGGGGCGTTGCGGCTGCCGAACGTCAGCAGCGTGGCCTTCGCGGGGACCGCGGCCTCCGAGACGGTGATCGGGCTCGACTTGGAGGGCGTCGCCGTCTCGGCGGGCAGCGCCTGCGCGGCCGGCTCGACGCAACCGAGCCACGTGCTGGCCGCCCTCGACGTCCCCCTTTGGGCCAAGACGGGGACCGTTCGCTTCTCGTTCGGAAAGCTGACGCGCGAGGAGGACGTCGAAGCCTTGGTACGGATGCTTCCACGTGTGATCGCCGCGCTGCGCGGTGCATCCTGACGACACGAGTGCAACTCACTGCGGCTCCCGCGCGAGCCGTCCGGAGGTAAGGTCTTGATTGCTTCGCCCGAGCAGTGGACGATCGCATTGTACGCCGGCGTGGGCCTGGGTGCGCTGCTGATCGGATTGGGTGTCTTCGTCTTGTGCGTGCGCGCCGGCGGGCTGTTAGGGCGGGTCGGGCGGACGCTTGACGAGGTCGACAAACAGATAGGCGCCCTGTCGGCGCCGATCGCCACGACGCTTTCGCACGTGGAGGGCATCGCCGACACGGCCGACACGACCATCGCACGACTCGGCAGCGTCGTGAATCAGCTCGAAAACGTCGCGGCCGGTGCGACGAAGACGGCAAACCTTATCAATGCCACGCTGAACTCGGTGAACAACGCCGTCCGCACCAAGCCGAAGACGACCGGGCCGACGTAACACACAAGGTTGAGGAGGCAATGCAGGAGCACTCGAAGGATCGGGGAGCACCGGAACCGGTCGATCCCAATGCGTTCGTCACGGGCCTGTTCACGGGAGCGCTCGTCGGCGTCGCGCTGGCGATGGTTCTCGCACCGGCGAGCGGTGAAGAAATGCGCGATCTGCTTCGGGCGAAGGCGCGGGAAGCGAGCAACCGGGCGCGCGACGCCGCCGGCGACGTCGGCGATTTCGCAACGGATATGTACGGGCGCAAGAAAACAGCTCCCGACGATGTGAAGTAGGAGACGCCTTGGATATCAAAGTGCACGTCCGCGAGTCGGACGCCGACGCATACGTCGTCGAACTCGGCGGCGAGATCGACGTTTACACCTCGCCGAAAGTCAAAGACGCGATCACCGAGCTCATCGATCAGGGTCACTACAACCTGGTCATCAATCTCGAAAAGGTGCGGTACATCGATTCGACGGGCTTGGGCGTCCTCATCGGCGGCCTCAAGCGGGTCCGCGAGCACGGCGGCACGGTCAATCTCGTGTGCACGAACCCGCAGATCAAGAAGATTTTCGACATCACGGGGCTCGTCAAGATCTTCGGGATCTTCGACGACGAGCAAAGCGCGAAAAAAGCGCTCGCGTGAAAATGGCCGAGACGAGCTTCGACTTGCTCGGAACCGTCGAACTGCAGATTCCCAGCAAGCCGGAATGGGTCGCGGTGGCCCGTCTGGCCGTCGCCGCGATCGCCAACCGCCTGCCGTTCTCCGTCGAGGAGATCGAGGACGTCAAACTGGCGATCGCCGAGGCCTGCACGATCTGCATTCAGCAGGCGCCTTCCTCGAACGTGATCGCGATCACGTGCGAAGCAGCGACCGGGTATCTGCGGGTTCGCGTTCGCGACCACCGTGACGCCGCGCGCACCGAGGAACTGACGGATAAGCGTCCCTCGACGCTGGCCGTCGAGGGCCTCGGCATCTTTCTCATTCAGGCGCTGATGGATGTCGTCGAGTACAGGGTGGATTCCGAATCCGGAACGGAGCTCGTGATGACCAAACGGGTCAGCGCGTAGCGCGAGGTGGATCCTTTGACGCACTCCGACGAGGAGCGTTGGGATCGCCGCCGCACTCGTGAAGCGTTCGCAGAGCTCTCGCGCGCGCGCAAGGCGCAGCGCCGCGAATCCGAGCTGCGCGACGAGCTCGTCGTCGCGCACCTCAACCTGGTCCGCTATCTCGCCGTCAAGTTCGCCAATCGGGGCGAGTCGCTCGACGACCTGATCCAGGTCGGCACGGTCGGGCTCATCAAGGCCATCGACCGCTTCGATCTCGAGCGCGGCGTCGAGTTCACGACGTACGCCACGCCGACGATCGTGGGCGAGATCAAACGGCACTTCCGCGACAAGGGTTGGGCAGTCAAAGTCCCGCGCCGCCTGCAGGAGCTCAACCTCAGCGTCAACCGGGCGATCGAGAAGCTCACCATCGCGCTCGGGCATTCGCCCACGATCAAAGAGCTCGCCGACGAGCTGCACGCCACCGAGGAAGAGGTCCTCGAGGCGCAGGAGCTCGGCCAGGCCTACAACCTGCTCTCGCTCGATACCGAGATCGCGGGCGAGGGCGACAAGAACGCCCAGCGGCTGGCCGACTACATCGGCGAGCAGGACCCGCAGCTGGCCAACCTCGAGGACCGCGCCAACCTCGAGCGCGCCTTCGAGGTCCTCTCCCGGCGCGAGCGCATCATCCTCTTCCTGCGCTTCTACGAGTCGATCTCCCAGACCGAGATCGCCAAGCGCCTCAACGTCTCCCAGATGCACGTCTCCCGCCTGCAGCAAAAAGCCCTCGAAAAACTCCGCGACGCGCTCGTCGACAAGTCGTAGGCCTCCGGTCCGGCGGCTCGCGGCTGTGGCCTCCGGTTCGTGGGCGCGGGACGGAGGGGTGGCGGCGCCGCTCGTCGGCCGCCCCTCCAGGGCGGCCTCCTGCTGCTCCGCCTCCTCGCTCCCGCCATCCATGGCTTCGCTCGTCGGTCGGAGCCGCCGCCACCCCTCCGTCCCGCGCCCACGAACCGGTCGTGTGCTGAGCGGCCGCCAGCCCTCCGCGCCGCCCCCGCCAACCGGAGGCCTTCGAGACGGACCGCGTGCAGCTTGACGGCCGGGTTTCGAGCCTTATACTAGGAGGCGTGTCAGTTCAGGTTGTTGGGATCATCCTCCACGGCGTGGCGCTCGTGATCATGGCGATCATCTTCTGGGGTGCGTTCGTAGAAGAGAAGCGCTCGATCGCGGACTACCACCGCCTGCGCGACGGCGGAGGCCGGGCCGGAGGCTGAGCGCCGATAGGCGTTGAGCGGCGCCGGCCGGAACATCGGCTGGCCATGAGTATCTCCAGCCAAGAACTGCGGCGCTCGTTCGTCGACTTTTTCGTGTCCAAGGGACACCGGCATCTGGCGCCGGCCAGCCTGATCCCGGACGAGATGTCGACGACGCTGTTCACGATCGCGGGGATGGAGCAGTTCGTGCCCGTGTTCCTGGGCGACGTGCCGGCGCCCGCGCCGCGGGCGGTGACGGTGCAGCGCTGCCTGCGCGTCGCCGGGGCGAAGAGCGACATCGAGAACGTGGGGCGCACGGGCCGGCATGGGACGTTCCTCGAGATGCTGGGAAACTTCAGCTTCGGCGATTACTACAAGCGCGACGCGATCGTCTGGGCGTGGGAGTATCTGACGGAGCGGCTGGGGCTCGAGCCCGGGCGGCTGTACGTCACCGTGCACACCAGCGACGACGAGGCGCAGGCGCTCTGGGAGAGCGAGGTCGGGCTGCCGGCCTCGCGCATCACCCGCTTCGACAGCGATAATTTTTGGACGATGGGGCCGACCGGGCCGTGCGGGCCGTGCAGCGAGCTCTTCTACGATCTCGGGCCCGAATACGCCGAAAGTCCGGAGGACACCGGGCCGAATCTGGGCTCGCGCTTCGTCGAGGTGTGGAACCTCGTCTTTCAGCAGTACAACCGGACCGCCGACGGCGTGCTGCACGAGCTGCCGAAGAAGTCGATCGACACCGGCGCCGGCTTCGAGCGGATGCTCGCGGTGGTCAACGGCAAGGGCTCGATGTACGAGACCGACCTGTTCGTCGATCTGGTCGAGGCGCAGCCGGACCCCGGTGCGACCTCGCTTTCCGCGAGCGAGCAGATCGTGCGGCGCCGCATCATCGCGGATCACGCGCGCTCGGTCACGTTCCTGATCGCCGACGGCATCTATCCCTCGAACACCGATCGCGGGTACGTGCTGCGCTTCCTGGCGCGGCGGGCGATCCTCAACGGGCGGCTGCTGGGGTATCCCAACGGCTTTCTGACGGCGCTGGCGCCGCACGTGGTGCGTTCGCTCGAATCCGGCTACCCCGAGCTGCGGGCGGCGCTGCCGCGCATCGAGCAGTCGCTGGGCGCCGAGGAGATGACCTTCGACCGCACGCTCGAGCGCGGAAGCGAGATGCTCGCGGTGCTGCTCGAGCGGGCGAAGAGCGAGGGGACGCCGCTGGCCGGCAGCGACGTCTTCACGCTGCACGATACCTACGGCTTTCCGTGGGAGCTGACGCGCGAGATGGCCGGCGACGCCGGCGTCGCGGTCGATCTCGCCGGCTACGAAGCGGCCATGGACGAGCAGCGCGAGCGCGCGCGGGCCGACGCCATGCGCAAGCGCGCGGTCGTCGCGCTCGCCGATCTGCCGGCGCTGGCCAGCGAGTTCACCGGCTACGAGGGACTCGAGGGCGACGGGACGGTCGCGCTGATCCTGCGCGACGGGGCTTCGGTCGAGTCGATCGCCGACGGCGACGAAGCCCAGCTCGTGCTCGACCGGACGCCGTTCTACGGCGAAAAGGGCGGGCAGATCGGCGACCACGGATTCATCCTGACGAGCGAGGGCGCGACCTTCCACGTCGTCGACACGCAGTATGCAGGCGAGGCGATCGCCCATCGCGGCGTGCTGCGCGGCGGCGCGCTCGCGGTCGGCGACGTCGTGCACGCGGCGGTCGATCCGCTCTGGCGTCAGGAGATCCGGCGCCATCACACCAGCGCCCACTTGCTGCAGCGCGCGCTCAAGGACGTGCTGGGCGACGAGGTGGTCCAGGCCGGCTCGTGGGTCGGGGTCGACCGCATGCGCTTCGATTTCCGCTCGCCCGGCGGCGCGCTTTCGCCGAGCCAGAAGCGCGACGTGCTGGCCGCGGTCAACGCCATGATCCGCGACGACCATCATCTGGTGACGACGGTCATGACGCCGGCCGAGGCGGCGGCCTCGGGCGCGATCTCGATGGCGGGCGAGAAGTATGGCGAGCGCGTGCGCGTCGTGCGCGCCGGCCCCTCGATCGAGTTTTGCGGCGGCACGCACTCGCTCACGACCGGAGAGCTCGGACTGTTCCTGATCCTCTCCGAGTCGTCGATCGGCAGCGGCATCCGGCGCATCGAGGCGGTCGTCTCGAAGGCGGCCGAAGCGTACGTGCTCGATCAGCAAGAGCTGATCGGCGCGCTCTCGGAATCGCTCTCGACCAAGCCCGCCGAGCTGGGCGAGCGCATCGAACGCCTGCTGGCCGAGACGCGGGCGCTGCAGAAGGAGCTCGCCGAGAGCAAGGCGCGGCTCGCCGCGGCCGACGCCGACGCCTACGTGGCGCGGGCCGAGACGATCGGGGAGACGCGCGTGGTGGCGGCGGTCGTGCGCGAGGCCGGAGCCGAGACGCTCAAGCACTTGAGCGCCGCGATCCGCGGCAAGCTGCGCAGCGGCGTCATCGCGCTGGCGGGCCTCGAGAACGGGACGGTTTCGCTGCTGGTCTCGGCCAGCGACGACGCCGTCAAGCGCGGCGTCCACGCCGGCAACCTCGTCAAACTGGCCGCGCCGCTCGTCGGCGGACGCGGCGGCGGCGCTCCGGCGCAGGCGCAAGGCGGCGGCAAGAACCCCGCCGGGGCGGAGGCCGCGCTGGCCGCGATTCGAGGCGCGCTGCCGAAGTGAGCCGGCTGGGACGCGCGCTGCTCGTCGCGGGCGTGGTGCTGGCGACGTGCGCGGCCCGCTTCCCGCCGGCCGAGCCCCACACGCCCGCCACGGCCGCGCCGTTCGAGCCGGCGATGCTGCTCACGCGCTACGCCGCCCCTCCGCTCGAGCCGGCGACGGTCCTCGCGCGCTACGCCGACGCGCTCGCAGCGCTCAAGCATCCGGCGGCGATCTCGTTCGAGTTCTCGGTAGAGCAGCTCGGTCTGCGCAACCTCGAGCAGACCCATCGCGTGTATCGCAGCGGTTCGGACGAGCGTGACGAGACGTTGAGCGTCGACGGCTACGCGCTCAAGAACCCGGCGGTCCGCATCTTTCGCAATCGCGGCTATCGTTACGACATCGCGACGATCGCGCCCAAACCGGAAGCGTACGAGTTCTCGTTTTCGAGCGTGCAGCGCGCGGGCGATCACTACGCGTACTCGTTCGAGACGAAGTCCAGAGCGGCGGCTTCGTTCGCAGTGACCGGCGTGACGATCGACGGCGCGAGCTTCTTGCCGTCGGTCGTCCGCTTTGCGGCGAGCGGCGGCGCGCGCGCCAGCGGCCGCCTGCGCTACGTCGGGGCCCAAGGGTATTGGGTGGTGACCGAAGCGATCGCCGACGCGCGGCTCCCCGACGGGAAGGTCGCGCACGAGCGGATCGTCTGGTCCAGCTATCGGTTCCCGCAGAGTTTGCCGCCGTCGACGTTCCAAGCCCCGGCCTTGGCCGAGCCGAGCGCGGCCGGCGACGAACCGTAAGGGCGGACGACGCTAGAGGGCTTGGCCGGCGATCTCGGCTCGCACGCCGGCGAGGTGCTCGAAGCTGCACTCGACGTCGAGGACGAGGCGCTCGCCGTCGCCGTGCAGCACCGCGAAAGCGGCGTTCTCCACGTGCACGCGCCAGAAGTCGTCGAGCGGGCGTTCCATCGCCTCGAGCAGCGCGCAGCGCACGACCGCGTCGTGGGTGACGACCAGGACGTCGTCGCGCGCGTCCGCGAGCGTCGCCGCAAAGCCGCGCCAGCGCTCCAGCACCGCGCGCACCGTTTCGCCGCCCTCGAAGGCGACGTGCGCGGGATCTTCGCGCCAGGCGCGATAGCGCTCGGGATCGTTGGCCGCCAGCTCTTCCCGGTAACGGCCCTCCCAGGTGCCGTGAGCGATCTCGATGAGCCGCTCGTCGCTCTCGAGGGCGACGCCGAGGCGTTCGCCCACGAAGCGCGCCGTCGCGGCGCAGCGCAGCAGCGGGCTCGAGACGATCCGCACGGGGACCGGTTCGCCGCGTGCCAGGCGCCGGGCGAAGTGCTCGGCGAGGGCGAAGCCCTGCCGGACGCCGAGCGCCGAGAGCGCAGACTCCATGCGCCCTTGATAGCGGCCCACGAGGTTCCAGGTCGTTTCGCCGTGGCGCGCCACGTAGATCACGGCCTGCGTCCGGGCTTCTTCAGACGTCGAGCGCGTGGACCGCGCGCACGCCGGGAATCGCCCGCAGCCGATCGATCGTGGCGTCGTCGGCACGGCGGTCGGTCGCGAGGATCATGATCGCGTCGCCGCCCGCGTCGCGGCGCGAGACCTGCATCGTCGAGATGTTGACCCCCGCCTCGCCCAGGATCGTGCCGAACTTGCCGATCATTCCCGGAACGTCGGGGTGGCGCGTGACGATCATCGGGCCGCTCGGGATCGCGTCGATCTCGAGGCCGTCGATCTCGACCAGGCGCGGTCCGCCGAAGGCCGCGGTCCCGACGATCGAGATCTCGCCGCCGATGACGCGCAGCGTCGCAGCATAGGTGTTGGGCTGGTCGTCCGCGCGCACGTCCACGTGCACGCCGAGTTCGGCGGCGATCGAACGCGCGTTGACGATCGTCACGCGACGGTCGGTCGTCATCTGCAAGAGGCCGGCCAGGAACGTGGTGACGACGGGCTCCGGATCGAGCGGCGCGAGCTGACCTTCCATCACGATCGTGAAAGGCGGCAGCGCGCTGGCTTGAGCGATTTGCGGATAGATCTTGCCGATCCGGTGCGCCACGTCGATGAACGGGCGCAGGCGTGCCGCATCGGGCCCGTCGGCGATCGGGGCGTTGACCGCCGCCGAGGCCGGTCCGCCGAGCAGGACGCTCGCCACGTCCTGCGCGAGCTCGACGGCGATCCGTTCGAGCGCTTCGCGGGTCGAGCCGCCGAGATGCGGCGTGGCGACGACCTTCGGATGGTGGTGCAGTTTCGCGCCGCTGCCGTTCGGCGGCGGCGGCTCCTGCGCGACGACGTCGATTGCGGCCCCCGCGATCGTGCCGGCGTCGAGTGCGGCCAGCAGCGCGGACTCGTCGACGACGCCGCCGCGCGCGCAGTTGATCAGCAGCGCGCTCCGCTTCATCGAGCCGAGCCTGGCGGTGTCGATCATGCCGCGCGTGAGCTGCGTCAGCGGCACGTGAAGCGAGACGATGTCGGCGCGCGCGAGCAGTTCCTCGAGCGGCACGAGCTCGGCTCGCAGCGCGTCGGCTCGCGCTCGAGAGATGAACGGATCGGTCGCCAGGAGCTTCATGCCGAAGGCGGACGCGCGCTGCGCGACCGCGCCGCCGATCCGGCCCAGTCCGACGATTCCCAGCGTCTTGCCGGCGAGCTCCGTGCCGATGAACGGCTTGCGCTCCCAACGGCCGGCGCGCACGGAGTTCACGGCGTCGACGGTGTAGCGCGCCAGCGCCAGCATCAGCGCGAAGGTCTGCTCCGTTGCGGCCAGCGTGTTCGCGCCCGGCGTGTTGAGGACGACGATCCCGGCGTCGGTCGCGGCCCCGACGTCGATCGCGTCGACTCCGACGCCCGCGCGCGCCACGACCGAGAGTTTCGGAGCGCCTTCGAGCAGCGAGCGGTCGACTTTCGTCTCGGAGCGCACGATCAGGCCGTCGGCCTCGACGAGTGCCGCCCGCAGCGCTTCGCGCGGCTGACCGACGCAAGAGACGATCTCGATTCCATGCTCGCGCAAGACGGCCAGGCCGCTGTCGGCGAAGGGTTCGGCGACGACGACGCGAGCGGGGAACAGGCGGGTTCCGTTCATGGCGCTAATGTGCCGCCTCGAACGATGCGGCGGGGGATAGGGACATCGATTCTCCTCAGGGGCGCTGCGGACGCAGGGGGGCGGCGTGGCGACGTTTTTGCTGAAACGGCGGCGCAGTCATCTCGGGGTGACAATATCCGTCGCTGGGGCCGCCGCGTGAGATTCGCCTGCGGAACGGTACGGCGTTGACGGAAGGGACGCCGCAGGAGAGCCGCTTCGACGCGCTGGCGTTCGCGGGCGTCGGCTTCGTCGCGCTGGGCGGTTACCTGGCGACGCTGCACGGCTCGGTCTCCTTCTGGGACACGGGCGAGCTCGAGACGGTTCCCTACATGCTGGGCATCGCGCACCCGACGGCGTGCCCGTCGTTCGTGCTGCTGGGATGGCTGTTCTCGCACGCCTTGCCCTTCGGAGGGGTCTCGCAGCGCATCGACGCGATGTGCGCCGTCGCCGTCGCCTGCAGCGCCGCCCTCCTCTATCCGACGATGCGCCGGCTCGGCGTGCCCGCGCTCCTGGCGCTGGTCTGCGCGCTCGGCTTCGCCTTCGCCCCGATTCCCTGGCGCGACGCGACGCGAGCCGAAGACCACGACCTGGCCCTGCTCTTCCGCGTCCTCGCCCTCTTTTTCGGACTGCGCTGGTCGGCGGACGGAGGCGAACGCAACCTCTTCTTGCTCGCCCTGTTCGCGGGCCTGTCGTGTGCGACGCATGGCCTGGCGGTCCTCCTGATGCCGTCGCTCGTGCTGCTCCTCGTGGCGCGGCGGCGCGAACTGCGGCCGCGTTCATTCGGAGTGCTCGCCGGCGGATTCCTCATCGGGCTCCTCCCGTTCGTGTATCTGCCGCTGCGCAGCGCCTACGTCAGCGCGGCCGGGCTCGACCCGACGCGCGCCCTCGGTCTCCCGCCCGGCCGGCCCTTCTGGGACTACGACCATCCCGCGACGCTCGACGGGTTCTTCCGCTTGGTGACCGGCGCCGATTTCGACACGCGCTCCGCCTTCGCGGGCTTCTTGGACGTGGCGGCGTATCCGCGGTTCGTGCAGGCGGCGGCGCTGCGAGTCGGCGGGAGCTTCGGCTGGCTGGGCGTCTTCGGGACCGTGCTCGGCGTCCTCGTCATGGCGAGTTCTCGCCGCCTCGCGCTCTGGGCGGTCCTCGTCGCCGGCGTGCTTCCGATCCCGTATGTCGAGTCGTACGGTGTGGAATCGGAAACCGACCGCTACTACTTGCTGCCGCTGTGGTGCGCGGCGGTCGCGATCGCGCTGGGCGCCACCGCGCTCGCGACCTGGCTGAGCCGCGAGCGGGCATGGCAGGCTCTCGCCGCGACGGCGCTCGCGGCTTCGTTTCTGTGGGGCGCTTCCGAGCGCCGCGGGATCCTCGAGCAGCGCTCCGATCCGGGCGCCTCGGACTACATCGCCGAGATCGAGCGCGTGACGCCGAGCGGGTCGATCGTGGTCGCCGAGTGGGCGTTTGCGACGCCGCTCGCGTACGCGGCCTACGTGGAGCACTCGTTCGACGACCGGATCGTGGTCTGCGGCTCGCCGACCCAGTTCATTTCGTATTATCGGGATTGGCTCGGGCGGCGCCCGCTCTATCTCGTCTCGTTCGCGAACCCGCCGGACGTACCGGGTTTCGCGCTGACACGCGTGGGCTTCGGCTATAACGTCTTCAGGCTGTCGGTGCAGGCGCCGGCGGCGCGATGAGCGCCTCGCTGGCCGGACCGGTCGCCGGTATCGTCGCGACGTTCGCGATCCTGCTCGCCGCGGGCTTTCATGCGACGCCCTACAACAACTACGTTCTCCTCGCCGACGCCTTCCGCCACGGTCGAACCTGGATCGACTGGCCCGGCCCTTACATCGACGCGCTCAGTTACGCCGGGCGCTACTACGTGATCGAGGCGCCTCTGCCAGCGGTGCTGCTGCTGCCGGCGGTGCTCGCTTTCGGAAAGGCCGCCGACCAGTCGCTGCTCGCCGCGCTGCTCGGCGGGGTCGCACTCTATGCCGCTTGGGAAATCTGCCGGCGCCTGCGCGTGCCGCTGCCGAGCGCTGCGCTGCTGTGCGGATTCCTGCTGCTGGGAACCGACCTCTTTTGGTGTGCCATGCTCGGCGACGTATGGTTCATCGCGCACGTCTCGTCGGTGGCCTTCACGCTGCTCGCCCTGCTCGAACTGCTCGGACGCAGACGCGGCTGGCTGGTTGCGATCCTCGGTGCCTGCGCCGTCGAATCGCGCTTCGCCCTGCTCCTGGCGCTGCCGGTCTACGCGGTGCTGCTCGGACTGCCCCGGGGCCTTCCCGGCGACGAGCGTTCGCCGGACGAGCGGCGCCGGGCAGTGCTGGCCTTTGCGCTGGCGCTCGTGCCGTTCGCCATCGGTTGGGTCTGGTACAACGAGCTGCGCTGGGGCGTGCCCTACGACATCGGCTACGCGGCCTGGTATCACCAGGATCAGGTCGGGGAGCCGACCGGCTCGCCGTTCCGGCTCTCCTACGTACCCTACGAACTGTACTCGTTCTTCGTCCGCTTCCCCGACGTGCGAGGCACGTTTCCGTTCCTCATCCCGACGCTCAACGGCGTGGCGCTGAGCTGGACCTCGCCCGCCTTGCTCCTCGCCTTCCTGGCTCGGCGCCCGCGCCCGCTCGTCGTCGCGATGTGGAGCGCTGCCGTGCTGACGGCAATCCCCAGCTTTCTCTACTACGTCAACGGCTTCGCGCAATTCGGCATGCGCCACGCACTCGATTTCGAGCCGTTCTTGTTCGTGCTGATGGCCCTCGCAGCGCGGCGCGGGCTGCACGCGATCGGAACCGCCCTCTGCCTGTTCTCGATGCTCGCCGGCGCGTGGGGCATCTGGTACTGGCGCGCCTTCATCCGGACGGGATGAGCGGCTCGCCGCCGGCCTGCGCGACGAACGCGCATTGCTCCACAGCGAACGCCACGAAGCGGTCCACGGCCGCCGGCAGGTCGCGGTCGCGCGCCGCGACGAGCTGCCATTGACGGTTCAGCGGCGTCACCGGGGTCGGAATCTGCTGGATGAGACCGGCGCGCAGGTCGCGCTCGACGGCGTCGCGCGAGACCAGCGAGTAGCCCAGTCCGGCTCGCACGCAGGCCCCGATCGCCCCGTTGGAGGCGATCGAGAGCCGCGGCGGGTCGATGCCGAGCGCGGCGAAGCACTCCTCGGTCGCCGCGCGCGTGCCGGAACCCGGTTCGCGCACGAGCCACGTCGCCGCCCCGAGCGGCGCTTGCGCGAACGCCTCTCCGGCCGGCGCGATGACGACCAGCTCGTGCGCCCGCGTCGCGAGCGTCCGCAGGGGCAGGTCGTGCGGCGGCCGGCCCGCCAGCACCAGATCGACCTCCCAATGGCTGAGCCGGTCCCAGACGTGGACGTGGTTGCCGACGTCGAGCTCGACGCCGATGTTCTGCTCTTGCTGGCGGAAACGCTGGAGCAGCTGCGGCACGAGGTGCTCGGCGGCGGTCGTCACCGCGGCTAGGCGCAGCCGGCTCGAGGATGCGGCGGCGAGCTCGTGCGCACGCCGCCGCGCTTCGTCGATCAGGGCAAAGATGCGGCGGCCGTACAGCTCGAGCGCCTTGCCGGCCTCGGTCAGCCTGATCTTGCGGCCGTCGCGCTCGGTCAGCTTCACGCCGATCTCCCGCTGCAAGCCGGCCAGCGCCGCGGAGACGGCCGGTTGCGAGACGACCAGCGTATCCGCCGTCTCCTGGACGGACCCAAGGCGCGCGAGCTCGAGGAACGCGCGCAGCTGGTAGAGCGACAACATAAGCTTGGCCTTATGAATAGATAGTAAAGTTGTATTTGACCTCTATGAGTTCGCCTCCTCATACTGGAGGGGATGAGTGCAATAGCGAGTCCACCCAAGAACAGCCGGCTGATCGCCGGCGTGACCCCGTATGCGGAGATGGGGTACTGGCAGCCCGATTACGAGCCCAAGGAGACCGACGTCCTGTGCGCGTTCCGCATCACGCCGCAGCCGGGCGTCGACCCGATCGAAGCGGCGGCGGCGGTCGCGGGGGAATCCTCGACGGCGACCTGGACGGTCGTCTGGACCGACCGGCTGACGGCCTACGAGCACTATCAGGCTCGCGCCTACCGGGTCGATCCGGTCCCCGGCAACCCCGAGCAATACATCGCCTACATCGCCTACGACCTCGACCTCTTCGAGGAAGGCTCGATCGCCAACCTGACCTCCTCGATCATCGGCAACGTCTTCGGGTTCAAGGCGCTCAAGGCGCTGCGCTTGGAAGACATGCGCATCCCGGTCGCCTACGTGAAGACCTTCCAAGGTCCGCCCCACGGGATCGTGATGGAGCGCGAGTACCTCAACAAGTTCGGCCGTCCGCTCCTGGGCGCGACGGTCAAACCGAAGCTGGGACTCTCGGCCAAGAATTACGGCCGGGTGATCTACGAAGCGCTGCGCGGCGGTTTGGACTTCACCAAGGACGACGAGAACATCAACTCGCAGCCGTTCATGCGCTGGCGCGACCGGTTTCTCTTCGGGATGGAAGCGGTCAACCGGGCCGAGGGCGCGAGCGGCGAGGTGAAGGGCCACTACCTCAACGTGACCGCCGCCGACATGGAAGCGATGTACGAGCGGGCCGAGTTCGCCAAGGAGCTGGGCTCGGTGATCGTGATGATCGACCTGACGATCGGGTTCACGGCGATGCAGTCGATGTCGAAGTGGGCGCGCCGCAACGGCGTGCTGCTGCACCTGCATCGCGCGGGGCACTCGACCTACACGCGCCAGAAATCGCACGGCGTGAGCTTCCGGGTGCTGGCCAAGTGGTGCCGGCTGCTGGGCGTCGACCACATTCACGCGGGGACCGTGGTCGGCAAGCTCGAGGGCGATCCGCACACGACCAAGGGCTACTACGACATCCTGCGCGAGGATTTCGTCCCCACCAATCCGCTGCACGGGGTGTTCTTCGATCAGCACTGGGCCTCGCTTGCGCCGGTGATGCCGGTCGCCTCGGGCGGCATTCACGCGGGGCAGATGCACCAGCTGCTCGATCTGCTGGGCGAGGACGTGGTGTTGCAGTTCGGCGGGGGGACGATCGGTCATCCCGACGGCATCGCGGCGGGGGCGACGGCGAACCGGGTCGCGCTCGAGGCGATGGTCCTGGCGCGCAACGAGGGGCGCGATTATCTCACCGAAGGGCCGCGGATTCTCGAGGAGTACGCGAAGACGTGCGCGCCGTTGGCCCGGGCGCTCGATATCTGGAAGGATATCACGTTCAACTACGAGTCGACGGATACGCCTGATGTGGTCGCCACGCCGTCGTACTGATTCGGTGCGTGAATTCTCAAGTAAGGGAGTATAGGATTATGTTGGTGACGCAGGGGGCGTTTTCGTATTTGCCGGCGCTCACGGACGAGCAGATCGGGAAGCAGGTGCAGTACGCGCTCGATCACGGGTGGCCGATCTCGATCGAATATACGGACGATCCGCATCCGCGGAATTCGTATTGGGAGATGTACGGGCTGCCGATGTTCGACGTGAAAGATGCGGCTGGGATCTTGGGAGAGATCCGGAAGGCTCGGGTCGAGCATCCGGACGAGTACATCAAGGTCAATGCGTACGATGCGCGGTTGGGGCGGCAGACGACGGCGCTGTCGTTCATCGTGAACCGGCCGAAGGTCGAGCCTGGGTTCCGGCTCGAACGGACGACGGGCAAGGACCGGCA
>Ga0326728_10000805_pt1 | contig 118264 bp, 111 predicted proteins | sample MB3enrmetagenome_FD_207602 | JGI IMG/M metagenome (GOLD analysis project Ga0326728, IMG submission 207602) | Lab enriched peat soil microbial communities from McLean, Ithaca, NY, United States - MB31MN | ecosystem: Environmental > Terrestrial > Soil > Wetlands > Peat | place: USA: New York... | reverse complement strand
ACGGGACCCCCAGGATTCTCTGATTCGCACGCCCAGCTCACCTTCGGACCACGATTCCCGCCTGCATGCACGATTCAGCTGGGCCGATAAGGCCTTCTATGTGACCGCAGGCGCTTGCTTCCTCGACCCCTCTTTCACTGCCTAGCCGCTCGCCGAGCGCATCACCCCAAATCCAGCGAGCGGAAGCCAGCGAGTAGTTCCAGACCGCGAGGGCTGCCATCAAATGCGCTGGCGCGATTTCGCTTTGCTTGCTCAGCAGTGCGTACAGCGTGGCGAGTCGCAAGACCTGGGCTTCGGCGCGCGCGGTGACGGCGCCAAGGATGCCAGGGCGAGCCTCGGAAAGCGGACCGCGGATGTCGCTCCAAACTCGGTGTGTCTCGACCGCGAACCCAATCCCCTTCACGCTGCATGCGAAGCAGATCGCATCACAAATATTTGCCGCTGACTCCCGCAGTTCGACTGCCTTATGGTCGAAGGCGGGACGTTGCTCTGGCTTCGTATAAATCCACAAAAATAGATTGGCGAAAGCGTCGCCGAGACCAAAGCGGTCGATGTCGCGGCGTAAGTCGGCGCGCGTTGCGTGGCCAAGGATCGAGACGTGGGCACGGGTCGAATGGGTGGGCGACGTCTTCGTGAGCATCCTCAGTTCTGCGCCCTCCCATGCGTCGTGCACGACTGCGGTGAGCGTATTCGCTCGCCGCGCCATGAACGCGATCGATGCCGCAGAATCCGAGTCGACAATGAGGACACACCTGTCGTGTACTTCCCCGTCGACGCGTGCGGCGATGCTCTCCCCGGACCTAACGTTCTTTGCTGTTCTGTAAATTGGACCTCGGATGAGGCGGATGAGCCCTTCGGGCGTGGGCAGCCCAGCGACGACGCGTTTGGTCCAGTTGACGTCTGCGAGGGCGAAAACCTCCATGACGCGATCGCATGACGCTTGCGGGCGCCCACTTGATGTTGCCGATACGGTGGCAACAAAGAGCGTGCACGCGTGGCGCGAGCCGTCGCCGATGAAGTGTGGTTGCGTGCCAACCGCGCTTGCAAATGCAGCAAGGATCTGCGCCAACGTCGCGTCAGGGCCTGCCTCAATGTCCGGCGCGATCCGGCGAGCGATCTGTCCGGCGATTCCGTGATATGCGTCTGCGCCAAGGGGACCGGGCTTCGGGGCTTCGCCGTACCCTGTCCCGTTGGCCCTTGCTTCGCCGGTGACCGGGGCCCGCGTTTCACGATTGACGGGAACGATCGGGGAGCGGGCGGTCATGCTGCCCCCGTTCCCCTGCGAATCGCCGAAGAATGCAGATCGCGACTGTTCCGCGCACCGCCCCTCGTGGATGCCTCCTGGTGACGCGAATGCCGACCGTCACGGTCGGCGCCTGTGTGCAACCTTGCCAGCGTCGCGCACGGCCAAGCTCTCGCTGTGGACGACGCGGAAAACGTCGCAGCGGTCAGCAATGCCACGACCGCGATCGCCGCGGTTAGGCTTCTCCGCCCGGATGGTGGTTTCGCTGGTGGTTCTGGGTCGGGCGGCGCCCGGACTCCTGCCCTGCGGCGACGCGCTACGCGTGGCACCCTCGGCCTTGGGGACCGACGCATACGCACGCGCAACGCTACAACGGGTGTGCGCAGGAGTGGAGCTGCTGTGCTTCGCAAGGCTCGTCCCAGTGCAGCGCGCCACTCGGCCACGATCTTCCGCGGCCCTTCGCCCATGCGCTCGAACGCCGCAATCTTGCGACGCGCCAACGCTCGGACAGTCTCAGGTGATACGGAACGCTGGTCGATCGAACAGTCGCCAAGCGAGCCGTCGCTGTTGCGTTCGATGGTCGCTGTGGTCGCGCCCAGCCCCACCATAGTCTGTGCGAATTCGACTTCGTCGGGAACCTCTGCGGGGCGGACGACGATCACACCGCAAGCGCGGGGGAACTCGTGATCACGCGGCAGCACGCAAAGGCATCGCATCCTCGTGAACCATGAATCGCGCGACTCGACCGGTCAAGGGCCGATCGGACGATTCGATTGAGGGCTTGGCGCGGTCGCTACTTTGGTCGCTTTGGTCGCCAGTGCCGCCGACATGCTTGCTCGCGCATCGCCGCGTGAAGCATACGTACGAGCGAAGGAGTAAACGATGTATCGGTGCCTCTGTTGCGGGGCGCGATTCCCGCTTCATCAGCCGGTGTGTTCGAACTGCTTCACCTCTCATTCGCTGGCGCTCGAACCGGATCGCGCACCTGCAGCGCTCGACGGCGAGGTGGAGCTGACAGACGCAAAGGCGCTGGCGCGGGCCGTGTGGCAGCACGTCGAGGTGCCGGCATACTCATTCGCCATCAAGAGGGGTGCCTTCGTCGTTGCCGTCGGTCCAAGCAGCGCCGGAAAGTCAACCCTCGTAGCGCGTGCACTCGACTCGATGCGGGTGCCCGCCTTGCTCGTCAGCGTAGAAGAGCCGGGCGGTCCAAGCCTCGCGCTGCGACTCGCTCGGCTAGGCGTCAAGCGCGATAGCCTGTTCATCTGCTCGCGCGGTTCGGTGGATCAGATCGCGGCTATCGTTCGCGAGCACAAGATTGCGGCTCTCGCGGTCGACTCCGTTCAGCGTGCGGTGTTCGAGCCGCGAGATTTGAGACACATGCTGCTTACGCTCCCATCGCTTGTCGTGCTCTTCGCAACCTCGCAGATCAACAAGGCGGGCGACATGCGAGGGTCCGAGGAACTCCGTCACGAGGCCGACGTCGTTCTTACCGTCGAGTCGATGGTTTGGACGGTTACGAAATCCAGATACGAACCGCCGGGCGCGAACGGCGACGTGCTCAACCAGCGTACCGAGGAGACGGATCATGCTGCTGCTCAGTGAGACTGCGTGTCTCTTTTGCATGAACCCGAACACGGCGCGCCTTGGTCTCGACAAGAAAGGCCGACCGTTTGTCCATTGCGTCGGTTGCGGGGCGCGTTGTTTCCTTCCGTCGTTCACCCCGTGCCTCAACGGAATCGCGCTGCTCACGCCGTTCGTGCGCGCCCTTGTCGACGAGATGTCGACGAACCGCGAGGACTACGAGAAGCACCAGCGAACCATCGCCGCCTTGCTGGCGCAGCTTCACACGCAACAAGCCATGAGCGTTCCGCCGACCGGTGAGCCGGTGCACGCGTCGTCGACTGTTAAAATTCCGATTGCGAGGCCAGCATGAATATACAGGTTCGTATTCCAGTTCCGATCCCCAGTGGCACGTCCACGCGGAGCACCGCCGACGCCGCGGAGCTATCGAACACACGCGATCGCGCTGCCGTTTACGCGCGCGAGCAAGAGGCTCACAGCCGATGTGTCGTGGGCGCAGCGGGCGATCAGGATGCCGCCGCGCTGGCGCTGATTCAGCAGGACGAACGCACACGCGCGATGCTCGCCTACTCGCACACGGCAACCCGAGAGGGTGTTACGAAGCTCGTCACGCATGCCGCCGTCGGCTCCGCCGTTACGGTTGGCGTACATGCACTGCTTGGCCCCCTTGGTGGCGTCGCTGCTGCTCTAGGTGGCATGGTCGGTATCAAACTGTTGGGAGGCGCACGATGAACGTGTTATCGACCGTCTCGACTGTTGCTGGAGCGGCGAAGTTGCTTGCGCCGCCGCCGCCTGCGCCAACGGGGCAGACGTTCATCGTGCGCGCGCCGGATGGGCGAACATTTCGCGTTGAAGGTGGAAACACTCCCGAGGAGGCATTCGAGGCTGTGGCGCGGTCGCAAGCATTCAAGAGGGATTCGTCGCTTCTCGGGTGGGTGCTTGGAAGTGCCGTGACGCTTCTCGCGTGCGTGTTCGCGGGTGGCAGGTTCGGTGGAGCGCCGCGGCGTGCGGGAGCGTGTCCTAGGAGCGCTCGCTTGCGCTGACTGTTGGAGCAGGGACCCTGGTCGCCATCGTCGCTTCCTGCTCCGTCCCCTTCGTCCCCGTGTGCAGTTCGACACGTGCCGCGCGTGCTGGCTTAGTGGACCTCCTCGTAAGCGAACGCGATCGTGCGACACCATGCCATCCGCGTCCTGAACGACGGGGCGCGGCCCACGGCGAGTGTGGAGGTGTAATTGTGCGCACGGTGCTACGTTCGCCGGGGCGAAGCCCCGTGAACCGCTTCGTCCTCTCGAGGCACGTGGACCCGCGCGTGGCTCGTGACCTCCACGCAAACATCCGGGAGCTGGACACCCACGCATGGCGCAGCGCGACACTTTGGTCGCGACGCGACACTGACAATGTCAAACCGACGACGCCCGACCACTACATAATCGGCGCGACTCCAGGTTGTATCCAGCCGGGGCAAGCGCTTCTCGGTACTGTGCGGATCAGAACCAGTTGCAATCCGCGCGGCCCCGTCACTGCGCGCCCGAACCGATGGCGGGTTCCAACGAGATGGCGACGTGGTATGCTCTCTGATTAGAATGCGCGTTCTAAACGGTCGTGGCACGCGCATGCAAGCCGTTCTAGCCATGACGGCGCTGACTCTCTCGGCTTGCGGTGGAGCGACAGAGGAAGAGACACCGCAGGCGCCATCGGTCGTCCGTGCCCTTCGCCTGTGCTTGGAACCGAGCGCCAACCAGCAGCTAAACGACGCCCTGCGGGCGGCTTTCATCCGAGCCGGCTACACGATCTTCATAGGCGCCGATTCGCCCTGCGATTCGAGCGTGCACGCGTCGGTGAACACCAGCGCGGTTCAGGGGCAATCGTTCCTGCAGGTCGGTGTTCCGCAGGCGAAGTACAAGACTACGGTGGGGCTCACCGTGCTTCTACCCGATGGTCGAGTCATTGACCAGGTCAGCACGGAGTACGTCGCCGCGATGGGCGACGGCCCGAGTACAGACAAGCTCCGGGAGTTGGTGCAATCGCTCCGCGATTCTGGTCGACTGGAGGGGGCGGCACGCCAGCGCCGTCAGTCGCAAGTTGACGAGGTCAACGCCGAGGGCCATACGAGGCTCCGCTACGCTGGCGCTTCTGGAGAGGCTGCCGGCGCCGACACGAGCGCTGCGTGGGCGCAGATCAAAGGCGATTGCGGCGAGGCCCCGTCCACGAGTGAATCGTGCGACCGTCTGCGCTCGTGGCTGAGCCAAGAAAGAGGCCGTTACAATTCTATCAATGGTCGGCAATCGCCCCACCAAGCCCAGATAGCCGACGCCGAAGCGACCCTGCGAAAGGCGCAACCAGTGCTAGAACGACTGCAATGGGCTCTCATCAGGGGCAACTGCGGTCCTGCTCCGCCGAGCATTGACGCTTGTGATGGCCTTCGAGCCTGGCTCGCGCGAGCGACGAACCCCAACACAAGATACACCGTTGCCTGGGACGGACTGGTAACCACTCCCTCCCCCGAAAGAGTAGTTCAGGCTCAGTCGACGCTTGCTCAGGCCGAGCCTGCACTGGCAAAGCTACGCGAAGATCGGGACTGGTCTTTGCTTAACTTGACTCCTTGTTCCCAGGCGCGAGGACCGACCGCCGACGACATCCGAAAAGCGTGCGCGCTGATGCGGACGTTCCTTGCGGCGTACCCGAATACGACGCATGGAGACGAGATTCACGCAGTGCTCGACCCCGCCGACCAACGCGCAGCGACCTTGGACGCGATGGAACAGGCCGCTGCCAAGCGGAGGGCGGATGAAGAAGCCCGTCAAAAGAAGGCCGATGAGAAGGCTGCGAGTGAAAAGCGGCGCGTGCAGTGCATGTCTGTGTGCCGAATGCGATGTGCGAATTCACTTCGTTTCGATGAATGCTTCGCGGGCTGCCCTGGGTTGTGCCAGTGAACACGACGCTTTACGAGCGGCTGAAGGACATCGCCAGCGACGGAAGAACCGATTTCTACCAGCCTGTTGGCGAGCTCGTGAACCTTGACATGAACGTTGAACTCGACCGTAACACGTTGTCGATGCTGCTAGACGAGATCAACCGCTGCGAACATGCGCGAGGAGCTCCGCTACTGTCGTCGGTGGTCATCTTGGCCACAAAGAATCTCCCCGGTCACGGCTACTTTACCTGCGCGAGGAACCTTGGTGTCTTCACCGGGAATGACGAGCTCAAGTTCTGGCTCGAGGAACTTCGTCGCGTCCATGAATACTGGAAGGCGCAGTGACACATGGTCAATATGAAGGACTCGCGCTGCAAGCGCGGGAAGCGGTGGGGGCCGGTTATGCTGACCGTAGAAACGATCGGCCATATCCACAACACATGGTATAGAGGATACCTGTATTCCGTTGACAGCGAATACGGTCAGCGCTGAACATTGCCTCCTCGAGGCCAATGCGCGCTGGAACATTTCTCTAAGTAGGAGGACGCCGACGGCGGATTCGTCCAACACGCGACCCATAACTTGGCGAACTTGTTTGCGCGAACCATCTACTACCGCTTGCGCGCTTCATTGGCTAGAATTCGAGTTTGACGACAGGACGCGTGACGGGGGTCGGACCTAATGGCTCTCAGGGTCAGAGAGGCGCGAACTCAAGCCTGTGTCCACTATTGGCCAGGCCCAATTGCACTTCTGTTCTCTCTGTCGTTCCGCCTGGCAGCAGGACGACTGCAGTCTCTCCGCTGGCATCGGCCAGACAGTTCGCGTCACTGTATCCACGAGCCAAGGTGCAAATAAGTTCCTTCATACGCGTCTTCACAGTGCAGCCCACAAAAAGGCGCTTGGGCGCGCGCACGTACAATAGCTTGCTGAAGTCCCAGAGGTAATCGCTGCGTCTTGGCCCGTCGTAACCGTACTTCACGCTGTGATTGGGTGATGCCTCAATCTCGGCCGCAAGGAGAGTCGTGACTGTGCGTTGTTTCTTGTAGTATTTCTCCACGAAGACGTCAGTAAGAAATTCGAACCTGCAAACATGAGCCTTAGCGCGTCGAATCACAGGCTCAATCTTCTTGAGGTGACTGTTGTGTCTAGCTGCATAGAAGTAGACGTTGCTCCTTTTCCCCGGGTGGCCGTTACAGGCCCAGAGCCATGACAGGTGTATGCCAAAGCGGTTTGTTCTATGCTGATCTCGGCCTGGAAGTTTGTTGTCCTCGCAGGTTGCTTTGCGAGCGCTCTCTACCAGGTCACTGAACTCCTTGCGGTTCATGATGAATTCCCTCTGCGTCGGAAATCGTACATCTGGGCGAAATCCACGGGGCAGCAATCACATCGGAAGCGTACGCGCCCCCTTCGTTCGTAATGTAGTACATGTAACCTCCCGGTGCCATGTCAATGGACGCCGCGACCTCGGTCGCGCCGATCGCGTCGTTGGATCGTTGGAAGACGTCGATCTCGCTCAGATTTCTGGCGCGCAGGCTGCGTGATGGCAAGTGAATTGACGAATCGGCGGCCAACGGCGATGCATGAGCGGGGGACACCATGGCCCCCGTCTTCGTTTCGTATTCGTCGAAGGCCAATCGCTCTATCCTGCCTCTTGCCGAGGATCCAGCGGCGACGGCCGACGTGGCTTGACGGGTTGACGATCTAGGTTGCCTGAATGTTCGCGAAGGTCGAGCGAGGCAATGCCGAAACACAGAAGTGTGTTCGTTCACGGCAAGGCCGATGCCGGAATGCGGATGGCGTTGCTCACTCGCATATGCGGTATCTCGCCGCGTCTCACCGCCTCGTAAATCGTTGCGGTTGACACGCGCAGGCACTCGGCGACCTCACGCACGGTCAAGTAGGGACCCGACGGTCGCGGGACGACGCCACCCAACGTTTGGCCGGGCTTCCGAATACCGCTCGCGTCGGGGTCGGGCTCTGCAGGCGTGTCGCTCCCGGACCGGCCGCCGTCCACTCCAAGTGGCAGTAACCCAGTAGTAAACGGCCGGCTAACCGGTGCTACCGGATGGGACGGATGGACTCCACCGGCCGGCCCACTTCGAATGATTCCCACGGCTTGCGAAGCGCTACCAACCGCTGCTGACGCCCCCTCGCTGCCTCCGGAGCCGAAGGCCAGTGGTTCGAATCCACTGTGGCGCGCCGTTACTTCGCTCACGAGCCGTGGGCATCGAGCAGGCGCTTCGTCATGTCGTCGTTCAGGACCCCTGAGTCATCCAAGCCGGCATCGTCACCCGACGCGCTGTCGGGACCGTCGGAGCTGTCCTGGGAAGCATCGTCGGAGCTGTCCTGGGGGGCATCGTCGGAGCTGTCCTGGGAAGCATCGTCGGAGCTGTCCTGGGGGGCATCGTCGGAGCCGTCCTGGAAGGCATCGTCCGAGGTGTCGTCGGACCCGTCATCCGAAGGAGCGCCGGAGGGCTGCGAGGTCGTCCCGCCACCCCCCGTGGAGGGACGCTCCCCCGTCTGCACGTACCGAAACGCCCGCAGGGCTCGGCGAACCGCGTCGATGGCCGCGAGGTCATAGTTGGCGTTGGGATTGAGATACCCAAGATTCTGAAGCCGCTGGACGACGCCCGACAGTCCGCTAATCGGATCGAGGTATCCCGTCTTGCAGTTGAATACTGCACCGTCGTTCGTGAACACGATAGTGAACAACTGGAGCGATACGGGCACCTTGAAGGTTACCGTGCCGTCTGGTTTCGTTGTCAGACCCGCAAGCGATTCCAGCTCCGAGATCGTAAACGCTTGAGACGCGCGACTTGGATCCGCGAACTTGAGACAAACGTCGATCGTGGGCGGGTCGGACACGAACGTGTTGGTTTGACCCGTGACGAGCGGGTGCATCGTGGGCTTCTTGTCGACCTGGTCCGGAATGTAGAGGATGTCGGTGGGGCGAAGCACGTTCGGGTCCGGTCGAAGCTTCCGGAGATCGGCGTTCGCTGGGTCGTTCCACACCGTGTCGGCGTCGAAATCGAAGGTGTAGGCGAGAAGGGCCAGGTAGTCGCCTTGCTTGATCACGTACGGCTGCATGGATTTCCCTCGACGCTCGGCTGCTGTCGCGACTGAAACCGGGTTCGAGCCACCTCGCAGGGGTCAGTCTCGGCGCTCATGGTGTGATGAGTATGTCTCCAAGGTCGATATGCATGATTCCCGAGAGACCGAGACGGCGACTCGGTTCGACGTCGGCGCGCTGGGATCGATAGACGAGCGTCCCGCGATACGTGCCTCGAGCCAGCCCGCGAGTTGCCTCGACGAACACATCCATCTGCGAACCCGAGTCCATGCGCAATGTCATGCCCGAAGGCGCGATTCCCGTCACGCGTAGGTCGTCGCCCGTGAACACCTCGTAACGCTCGGGACTCGCGAAAGGCGAGGCGTCCGCGAGGATATTCTCGAGGGTCTCGCCTCTGGGGGACGAGACCACGACGGGCTGAGGAGCAATGTTCGTCAGCGACAAGCTGATACCTACGGGGCGAAATTCGCGGGCGCTCGTCGCGGAGAACTTCGCGGTGACCGTGATGGTTCGCACCTTCGAGGCGCGGCCTGCCCCCTCGACCCACGCGAACACGGCATCGAGGAACGGGCGGGCTTGTGCGGGAATATCGTACAGATCGAAGCTCCAGTCGTCGCCCCGATCGGACTTCACCGACACGAACGCGGAATCGGGTTGGGGGCGCGGGTTGCTGGCGGCTCCGGACAACCCGAGGTCGGCCTCCCGAAATATCGCGGCCATCCCGGGCTCGTCCGTCCCCGAATAGAGGCCCATCTCGGGCAGCGGAAAGAGGGGCTGAACATTGCCTTGCAGCGAATACACGAACGCCCCAGACCGCTTGGCGCGCAACGACAGCGCGGTGCCTGGACCATAGAGAGCATAGATGCGAAGTTCCTGGAACATTCGAGTCGTCACTTCTTGGCCTTGACGGTCACGTACGGGTCTTTGGTCTTGCGGGCTAATACCGCCAGATGCTCCATGAAATGCCAGATCATGGGAGAGTTTCCGCCATTCATGATGCTTGCCGTTGGCTCCGTGAAGTGATTGGGGTCCACACTGGGTGCCGTGGCACCTCCCTTGTACTCGTCGAACAGGCCCATGTTGTGCCCAAACTCGTGGGCGCGCACGGACGTCGGCACGTTCGCGCTCTTGTTCTCCCACCACGTGGTCGAATACCACCACGACGCGCTTCCCCACGGCCCCGTGCACGCGCCCGGGTGAACGTCGACGGTGGTGTGCTGCCCGCTGGCGACGAACGAGCACACGATCTTGATATCGAACTTGCAGCAGTGATTGTTGCAGTCACAATTCTTGCCGCGCTTACACTTCTTGCGATGCGCCGCGAATACGTTGTTCCAATATCCTTCGATCTCGTTCTTCCAGCTTGACTTCATGGCGTTGGTGATGACCAATCCACCCTGCGGAGCCAGATTGATCTTGCAGGTGGCGGTAATGACACCCTCCTTGATGGTCACATCGAAGCCGCACGGAAATTGCCAGTTGTCGGCCTGCTTGACCCAGGGCCCCGCGCCGGTTCCGCTCGAGTCGACCCATTTCGGTGTCGTCCGGGACGGCTGTCGCATCGTCGCTTCGTAGCACTCCGGACGGATGATCTTGAGGCTAGGCGCCGATTCCTCGGTCGAAAGCGCATTCCCGCCGGAGTCCAACAATTTGCCCACGGCTTTGACGTCCGGGTCATCGGACCAGACATCCTTGGGTTTCTTCGCGATCCAGTTCGTCGTGATCACGTGCGTGACACCATCCAGCGGAGGGCTGGCCGAGTCGATCTCGCTACCACCGTCCGCAGCTTGGAATGACACGTTGAGAGTATCGGTCGATTGCGGCGCACCCACGATTGCGTCCAGGTGGGCCTCGTCACCGCAGAGCACCTCGGGATCCGAAAAGTACAGACATATGATCGCCCGCGGTCCGCCGGCTCCCACCGTAGTCTGTCCACCGCCAGGGACGACGTTGACCGGCGTAACGGTGTTGGAACCTGCAGCAGTATCGTCGGCCATCAAGCACCTGCAAGCAGCCGCCCCGCATCGAGGCGTTCAGGAGTCGATCTGAACGCCGAGTATGGTACACGGTCCCTTAGAGGGAGTCGACAAGCCGCGCCTGCGGCCGCCGGTGGCCAGTCCGCTCACGTCGGGTGGCGCGACAGCCCTCCCGCGGCGCGATCCGTGGTCCGCGCGACCCCGCGGAGCGTAAGCTGGTCCCCATGTGTCTGATGTCCACTGCACGACGTCGCGTCGTCGGATCGCTGGTCCTGTGCGTCGCACTGGCGGGCTGCTCGCAAACCTCGAGGCGATCCTCACCGGCCACGATCGGGACGACGTCCGACGCGGCGCAGGCTTTGGTAGCGCCCCACTCCTCGGCGTCTGGGGACAATCTCCCGGCAGCGCTCGTCCTCAATGCGGACGGCGGGGACGCCGGTCTGCTCACCTTCGGACCACGATTCCCGCCTGCATGCACGATTCAGCTGGGCCGATAAGGCCTTCTATGTGACCGCAGGCGCTTGCTTCCTCGACCCCTCTTTCACTGCCTAGCCGCCGTACTTCTTGGCCGCAAGCTGCCGGAACCATTTCAGAAGCGTGTCGGGTCGCACAATCTGGCAACACGAGCTCCGTTCCTCGGGCGTCAGGGCCTTGCCCTTGAGCGCCAGCCGCAGTCGCTGGTCGTCGGTGAACGTGATTCGGGGCCTAGCGGTCTTCGTTAGGAGCATCTCCCGGAGCACGCGAACCCTTCCTGGTCCGCCTCGCAGCGCTTGATTGTGCCTCGTTCTCGCTGCGAGACCGAGGATGGTTGCCTTCATCGCTCGCCGCCGAAGAGTCGCTTCGACTGCGCGCTCCGCAGGTGCCGTTTGGGATCCCATTTCTCGCGAAGCGCCAAGAACCTCGAGAAGCGAGGTTCCATCGTGCGGAAGTGCTCGGGGCGCGTGAATCGGTCCTTCGTGAGGTATATTCTCCCGCCCGCGCTGATGACGAACTCGTTGAGCCGGTCGACGATTCGCTGTACATTCCGCGAAATGGGCAAGTCGACTGCGATCGACGTTCCCTCCAGAGGAAAGGAGAGGACCCCCTTGCCCTCCGGCCCGCAGTCCTTGATTACGCAGAGAGGCGAAGCCCCACCGAGCTTGGTGAGGAGGTGCATGAACTCACGCACGGCAGCGGTCCCAGCCGCTTTCGGAAGGACGCATTGGTGCTGCGTGAACCCACGCGCGCCGTACGCGCGATTCCAGTGAAGCACGGCGTCGAGCGGATAGAAGAATGGGTCGGGAGCCGTGAGCCTCGACGTTTGCTTCCTCAAGTGAGCCCGGTAGTACGCTGTGTTGAACATTCTCGCGGTCACGGCATTGAGCGCCCAATCGGGAAGATCGATTGGGAATGTTCTCTCCATCGTGATGGGTGGAGCCTCACTTCGTGCCTCTTCGCGTGTCGCCCAGCGACCCGCCATAAGAATCCCGCGACCCATTGAGCTACCGCGGCTCAGGCAATCGATCCAACCCATCGTCATGGGCCAGGACGAAGCGGCGCAGGCGAGCACCGCGAGGAACTCGTCGATGTTTCCCACACGCTCGCTCTCTGCCCACAACCACGGGCTGGAAATGCGGTGCATGTCGAACTCAACCTCTAGAATGTGCCCGAGCAGTCCCATGCCTCCGATGGTTCCGTAGAAGAGGTCCGCATGCTCCGCGGGCGAGCACTCTAGGATGCTGTCGTCTGCGAGACGCATGCGAAGGCGCTTGACGTGAGCTCCGAAGGATCCCTCGCGGTGGTGATTCTTCCCATGAACGTCGCTTGCGACCATCCCGCCGACAGTCACGAACTTCGTTCCAGGAGTCACGGGAGAGAACCAGCCACGCGGGATGAAGAGTCGGTTCAGCTCCGCAAGGCTGGCGCCAGCCTCGGCACGGAGAACGCCCGTATTGTCGTCGAAGTAGAGGATGCGGTTGGCAAGGCGGGTGGCGACAACCCTGTCGCCAGGCTCGGCTGGAAGCGAGGAGTCGCCGTACGAACGACCGAGGCCGCGTGTGAGCGCAGCGCCGACTGTTACCGTCTCGAGATTCTCGGCAAGGATCTCGCGGCCCGGCATGGCGAGTCGCCCCCAGGCGCTGAGCATCGCGGGCGACGAAACCAAGGCCGAAGTCGCCTGTCTTATGGTCGCGAGATTGGACGTGGACATAGCTCGTCCCGTAATCAGGCGGCGTAACGCTCGATGAGCGCCTTCGCTTCGTCGGGGCTTTTCCTCCACTCGAGGAGAGCGCTGAGGATGAGCGGTGCGACGATCGTGGCATCGGACTCGATGACAAACATCGGAGTGTCCTCCTTCAGCTTGTCCCACGTGATCTTCTCGTTCGGCGTCGCCCCCGAGTACGAACCGTAAGAAGTCGTGGAGTCCGATATTTGGCAGAAGTAGGCCCATGGGTTCACTGGCTCATCGAGGTCGTACTTGATCGACGGGACGACGCATATTGGGAAGTCGCCCGCAATGCCGCCGCCGATCTGGAAGAAGCCAATCCCGGCCCCGGTGGAGAGAACTCGGTACTGGTCGTAGAGCGCGACCATGTACTCGATGCCGGATTTCACAATCCCGGCGCTACACTCGCCAAGCTTCACGTGCGACGCAAAGATGTTGCCGAACGTCGAGTCTTCGTATCCGGGAACGACGACGGGGAGCTTTGCCCGAGCGGCGGCTAGGAGCCAACACTCGTTGGCATTGCCCTCCGAGAGATCTTCTGGGAGAGTCTGAATGAGCTCATAGAAGTACTCGTGCCAAAACCGGCGCTCGCCATTCTCTGTCGCCCGTTTCCACATCGGCACGATGAACTTCTCCACCGCGCGGAAGGCCTCGTCCTCGGGGATGCTCGTATCGGTCACGCGCCGCATCCTCTCCTTCAGGATCCTGGTGTCGTCCTGCTTGGTGAAGTAGCGGTAGTCGGGGAAGTCCTTGTAGCTTGCGTGCGCCACAAGGCGGAACAGCGATTCTTCGAGGTTTGCTCCGGTCACCGACAATCCGTGGATGAGACCCGCGTCTATGGCGGGAGCTAGCGCGATGCCGAGCTGCGCCGACGACATCGCGCCCGCGATGGCCCAAAACATGCGGCCCCCGCGGTCGATGTGACGAGCGTATGCAAGCAAGGCGTCACGCGTCGCACGCGCGTTGAAGTTCTTGAAATGTCGGAGAACGAACTCGAGGGTCGGAAGCGTGGAGGTCGACATGGGGATAGCTGACGGCGACGGAACATCGAGGGGTGTGGTAGTAGCACAAACGAACGAAGTAGTAGCACCGTTTTAGGAGACGCTCGATGAACGTGGTGGTTCTTGGTGGAACGACCGGAATGGGACGAGAGTTGGCCCGGCGCCTTGCCGAACGCGGAGACTCCGTCTTCTTGCTCGGCAGAAACTGCGCCGATCTTGCGCGCAGCGCGGCCGATCTCAGGGCCCGGCATCCCCGCAAAATGGAAACAGGATACGCGCACTGCGACCTCGAGCGACCCGAACAGTTCGCGGAGGCTCTCGGCGCGGCTGATGCTGCTCTTGGTGGCTTCGACGCCGTCGTGGTTTCTGCTGCGATGTTCGCGTCGCAGGAGACACTCGAAGCGGACGTAGAACTTGTACGGCGTCTGACGACAGTCAACTTCGCCAACACCGTCGCTTTCTGCGAGCACGCCCGAAAGCACCTGCTCGCGCGCGGTGGGGGCAGGCTTGTCGTATTCTCGTCGGTGGCCGGGGACCGCGGGCGCAAGCCGATCGCGATCTACGGCGCGACCAAGGCTGGCCTTTCCGCGTATCTCGAGGCACTCGATCACAAGTTCCACGCGGCGGGACTCTCGGTGCTCTGCGTGAAACCCGGATTTGTCAGGACCGGGATGACGGCCGGGCTCAAGGAACCTCCGTTTGCCGGCGACGCTGCAACTGTCTCAACCCAGGTCGTGCGCGCGATGGATCGCGGTCGAGCCGTCATCTACGCCCCGCCCATCTGGGCGCTCGTGATGCTCGTGATTCGCTGGTTGCCGCGCTTCGTCATGCGCAGAATCGGATTCTGACGCTCTGGTCCTCAGCAGATCGGCGTGGGCTGGAGAATTGCGGTAGCACGACAGATTGAACTCGTGGCAATCCATGGATCGCCACTTGAATGCACGGGTCCTGGAGGTGAGACCGTGCCGACGGCACCGGTTGTTGCTCTCGCCGCGCGTTCCTTGTGCAGCGAAGCTGGCGGCCGCTCTTGCAGGTGGAAGTCTTGGCGATGACGTTGTCCGGCTACCGCTGCGCTGAAGTTGGCGGCGTGTCACAGAGCAGCGTAGGCTCGCGTCGTCATGGCCCTGACGCGCTTCGGAGTTGCGATGGAAACATCGCTCTTGGGACAGTTTGACGAGCTCGTGTCCGCGCGGCAGAGCACTCGTTCCGAGATTCTTCGCGATCTCGTTCGCGCCGAGCTCATTCGGTCGCTGGCCAATCGCCGGATCGATGCCTTCGCCAGCGTCACCATCGTGTACAACCACCACGTCCGAGAGCTCTCCGAGCGCATCACCAAGATGCAGCACGAGCTCGGAGACGAGGTCCGCTCGAGCATGCACGTGCACCTGGATGATGAGCGGTGCCTTGAAGTCATCGTCATGCGGGGAAGGGCCGATCGGCTGCAGAGCGCGGCAGAAACCCTATTTGCAACGCGTGGCGTTCTGCAAGGATCCATCGAAATTGTTCCCCTGGGGTCCGGCGAGAGCGCCAGAGGATCCGATCGCCAGGAGGATCGGGAGCACACCCACTCCAAACGTCGCGCGGTTCGCTCGCGTCCAGGCGCCGCCTAGGGAAGCCTAAGCGATGCAAAGAGGCGACAGGCCTCGGCCACTCACTGCGCCTCCATCCCCTCCAGCCGGAACCTGAGCGGCACGTCGACTTCTGCAGCCATGGGCGTCGCTCCCTGGCGCGCAGGCACGAAGGTCCAGCGCTGCACCGCTTCGAGGGCGGCGTCGTCGAGGAGCTCGACCCCCGAGCTCTTCTCGAGCCGGACGCGCTGCGGATGCCCATCCGTGCCGACGAGAGCTCGAATCGTGGCGGTGCCCTGCATCCGCATCCGCCGGGCCACCGCGGGATATCGCGGCGGGGCGTTGTTCAGATACGCCGCGTCGTAGCTCGGCGCAACAATGGGCAGCGCCTTGCCGACGGCGACGCTGCCCTCCTTGCCGCCAGGAGATCCACCCGGCACTCCGCCGTCGACTCCCTGTGCGTCGCCCCGCGCCGTCGGATCGGCGATCGTCGTGTCACCGATGGGAAAGGCGGTCTCTCCTTCGGACGCTGTTTCGTCCGGCCGGATCCCGAACGAAGGACGCGGAGGAGGTGGCGGGGGCGGGGGTTGCGCGGGCGGGTGCTGCAGCATGACGACCCTCGGCTCGGGCTTCGGTTCCGGCATTGGTTCGGGCGTTGGTTCCGGCGGAGAGATGACAACGGGCGGGGCGGGCTCAAGGATGTCGAGGTCAACCACCTCACTCCGGTTCACCGTGACCTGGGCGGGACAGCGCGTTGCCCAAGCGGTGCCGCCGCCGTGGAGAGCTATCGACACCACCAACGCGGCGATCATGGGCCAGGATTTCGTCGTTCGCGGCATCGTGTCGCTGACGCGGGCTTTGCCTGGAAGTCGCAGACCCGCTCGCCGATCAAGGTACGTTGGCCGCTCCGCGCGCGCGCGTCTGCGCGGGACCGTTACCGAGATCGTGCTGGGGGATGGCGGCCCAGTCGGCAATTCTCCCATCGCCGCGCTCCGCATTCGCGTCAGTGCTTCCGTTGGTCGCCAGACCCGATTCATCGCAAGAACAGTAGCACAGTTTTTTGTCTTCGTGTTACAAGCGCACGCATCATGGGTCGACGCAAAGCTCAAGCCCCCAGAAAACAAGTCAGAACACTGATCTCGCGCGGCCACCGTCGCTGGGCGCACTTCTCAGGCGTGCTGTCGCTGGCCGCATGCCTGGGGTTCCCCGCAAGCGCGCTGGCGGGCGGCGTTCAGACGCTGACCCCCGTCGAGGTCACCGACTCCGCGGACAACCTCGTCGGTAGCGCTGACTCCTCGACAGAGGGCACGATGACGCCCGCGGACATCGAGGCCCGACCCCTGATGCGCACCGGCGAACTGCTCGAAAGCATCCCCGGCTTCAACATCAGCCAGCACAGCGGCGAGGGCAAGGCGAACCAATATTACCTCCGGGGCATCAACCTCGATCACGGTACCGACTTCGCCCTGACGGTCGACGACATGCCGGTCAACCTGCCGACGCACGCCCACGGCCAAGGGTACTGTGATCTCAACTTCGTCATCCCCGAACTTCTCAGCGGAATCCAGTACCGCAAGGGCCCCTACTACGCCGACGAAGGGGACTTCTCAGCGGTGGGCGCGGCCCATCTCGACTACCTTCATGAACTCAAACGCCCGTTTGCCGTGCTCACCGTTGGCAACGATAGCTACGAGCGAGCGTTCGTGGGCGCGTCCGTCGATCTGCTGAAGGGAAAGATCCTTGTCGGCGTCGAGGCGCTGCACGACAACGGTCCGTGGGTCAACCCGGACAACTACGACAAGCTCAATGGCTTGCTGCGCTACACGAACTCGTTCGGACGTAACACGATCACCGTCGACGCGATGGCGTACTACGGGGCATGGAACGCCACCAATCAGACCGCTGACCGTGCCATCGACGAAGGGCTGGTGTCCCGCTTTGGCACCCTCGACCCGTCCGACCAGGGCAAGTCGTATCGCTACAGTCTGTCGGCCCAGTGGAAGCATACCGAAGCGAAGTCACTGACGTCGGTCAGCGCGTACGGAATCGCGTACGGGATGGACCTCTATAACGACTTCACGTACTTCCTCGAGTCCCCGAGCTATGGCGACCAATTCTACCAAAAAGACAGGCGCACGATCGTCGGACTGAAGGCAAGTCAGACGTGGCTCGACCAGGCCTTCGGCCACGACATGGACACCACGATCGGCGTGCAGCTCCGTAGCGACTTCATCACGCCCGTCGCGCTCTTCGCGACGGACCAGACCGCGAATTGGGCTACCACGAACCAAGACGACGTCACGCAGGTCAATGTGGCGCCTTACTTTCAGAGTCGCGTCCAATGGACGGACAAGTTCCGCACGGTCGCGGGGTTGCGCTGGGATTACTACTACTGGAAGGTCCGCGCCAACGTGCCCCAGAACTCGGCCAACATCTCCGCCGATATCGGGAGTCCAAAGCTCAGCGTGATCTTTGGTCCATGGGCCAAGACGGAGTTCTTTCTGAACGGCGGCTTTGGATTCCACAGCAATGACGTGCGTGCCGCGACCGAGACAATCCAACCTCAGTACAACCTGCCGCAGACGCCGGTCCCAGCGCTCGAACGGGCGATCGGAACGGAGGCCGGGCTCCGCACAGCCATAGTTCCGCACCTCCAGAACGAACTCACACTTTGGTACTTACACCTTGCCAACGAGGAAATCTTCGGCGGCGACCACGGCACTACGGAGCCGGCCTTCCCGAGCCACCGCTACGGCGTCGAATCGGCCAACTACTACACACCAACCAAGTGGCTCACGGTCGACGCCGACATCGCCTACTCGGTCCCGGTATTCGAAGGCGATCCGATCGGCAACCAAATCCCCGGCTCGCCCACCTGGGTGGTCTCCGCAGGTGCCGCCGTCGACGACATCAACGGATGGTTCGCGTCGCTTCGCTTGCACTACTTTGGCGCTCGTCCATTGATCGACAACGGTGCCGTCGAGTCCACTCCGAGCACGATCCTCAATGGCCGGGTCGGGTACAAGTCCGCATTCAAAGGCCTCAAGGAATGGCGCATCTGGATCGACGGCTTCAACGTCATCAACTCGCAGGTCAGCGACATCGAGTACTACTATATGTCCCGCCTGCCCGGGGAGCCCCCTGCCGGCGTGAACGACGTGCACACCCACCCGGAAAACTCATTGCTTGTTCGCGCAAACCTCAAGGCGGTATTCTGATGAAACACCACGGATTGATTGGCGCGCGAACATGCGCCTACTTGGTTGTCATGGTGCTCGTCGGCTGTGGTGGCACGCCACCGGCGAGGCCTTCCGGCACGGGAGCGGGCACGATCTTGACTTGGACGAGCGGAAACCCTCCGACGCTCCAGAACTCCGGCGTATCGATCGAGCTCAACAACGTCACGTTCGGCGGCGATGGTAGCGGCGGCGGCCTCTTCGTAGCCGTCGGCGAGGCAGGGACCATCGTCACGTCCCCCGACGGAATCACGTGGACGCGCCAGCTTTCGAACACACCCCTTAGCCTCTACGGGGTGACCTACGGCAACAATCAATTCATCGCGGTGGGAGGCAATTCCCTCGCGGGAGGCGGCGTGATCCTACAAGGTACCCCCGACGGCACCGCTTGGACCGTGGAGGATGCCTCCAGCTCCCTCGATACGAACTTGACCGGTATCACCTACGCCAATGGTCAGTTTGTCGCTGTCGGAAACAATGGGATCATGACGTCGACGGACGGAACCAACTGGACTTCGCTGTCGTCGGCGCCGAGCGGAATCACCGCCCCGACCGTCGCCCTCTACAACGTGGCGTACGGCAACAACCTGTTCGTCACGGTGGGTACCTACAACGAGTCGACGTCGACTCAGGAGATTGCCTACGACGGGCTCATCGCGACCTCCCCCGATGCCGTGAATTGGTCGATCTTGCCGTATACGTCGAATTACCTCTCCGGCATCACCTACGGCGGAGGTCAGTTCGTCGCCGTTGGCCGCGAAGGCGCTATCCTAACCTCGACGGACGCCTCCACGTGGACCCCTCAATCGGTCCCGCAACTGAATGCGAGCGAGACCCCCTATTTGATTTCGGTGCTCTACGCAGAGAATCAATTTGTAGCTACGGGTAACTACGTCGGCATCAATCCGAGCACCGGCTTCCTCGTTACATCACCCGACGGCAAGACATGGACCGTCCAACCTGTCGGGCCTAACCTCTACGGGATCGCCTACGGCACAGTCGCGGGCGTCGGGACGTACGTCGCCGTTGGAGGGCAATGAAGATAGTGCGCAGGCAGCCGTAGGCCCCTTTGCATGAGAAGTACCAAACTTGAGCCAGGCTCCAAAACGGAAATGCCGCGCTGTCCAGAAGCTCGTCCAGCCGTGATTTTCGCACGATCTGCGGTGCACGGACAGACTGGAAGTCGGTCCGTTCGGCGGGCATTTTACCGGCGCGTCGATGCTCCCAGTGACGATCCAGTTTCTCATCGCGATGGTTGCCTAGGCAATCGACGAGCGGATGGCCCGTAGGGTCGAGTACCTCCAGGAGGAGGTTCGCGCGCTCCGGGAGACGCTCGTAACGAAGACGGGTAGGCGCCGGATCGCGTTCACCGACGACCAGCGACTGCGGCTCGCCACCAAGGGCAAGGCCCTTACGCCCGAGGAACGGAGGGCGTGCTGCCAGATCGTGCACCCCGACACGCTCCTGAAATGGTTCCGGCAGCTCGCGGCCAAGAAATACGACAGCTCGGCGCAGCGCCTAAGACCCGGTCGACCTCGCAAGGCCAACGACATCCGCGCGCTCGTCGTCCGATTTGCTGCCGAGAACCTCGGCGGGGGCTACACGAAAATCCGCGACGCCCTGCACGGGCTCGGGATCGAGATTGGCCGTACGACGGTTGCAACCATTCTCGCGGACGCCGGAATCGAGCCCGCGCCGGAGCGACGCCGAAAGCGAACCTGGAAGCAATTCGTCACGAGCCCTTGGCGAACGCTTTATGCTTGCGATTTCTTCGCCGTCGAGACCCTTGACGCGTTCGGCACGGTCAGGATGATGGTCTTCTTCCTTATCGAACCCAAGTCTCGGGCGGTGCACATTGCGGGGATTCGAATTGATCCGGAAGGCGCATGGATGACGCAGATCGCTCGCAATCTGCTCGATCCGGCGATGGGCTTCCTCCGCAATGCGCCCCATCTCATCCACGATCGGGACCCGCTCTACACGAAAGCATGGACGGTGCTTTTGGAGTCGAGCGGCGTCAAGTCCGTCCCGATTCCGGCAAGGAGTCCGAACTGCACCCTACACGCTGAGAGATTCGTGAGAACCGTCCGGACCGAGTGCCTCGACCAATTCCTTGTTCTCGGAGAGCGTCATCTGCGGCACCTGCTCAACGAATTCGTTGCCCACTATCACACCGAGCGCTACCACCAGGGCATCGGCGGCCAGCGGATCCTGCCGAGACCATCTCCACGCCACGACACGTCGCGGCTCGCAACAATCCGGTGCCGGTCGCGTCTGCGAGGACTCCTGAACTTCTACCATTGTGAGGCGGCGTGAAGCACCCGGATGATTCTCCGGATGGTACGGGGTGCCCCCCTGCACGACCTTTGCGCGACTGCGGTTCACGAATTGCTGATGTCCGAGCGGCTGCCTGGCGGCTGGGTGCGCGTCAGGCGGCTCGTATCGCGGAAGACTGCAGAATGTTTCTGGAAGACTTTCTGACCCAGGCATCTCTTCGTGGGCTGGCTCCGACCGGCGAACCCTCCTCAGACTGGCTCAGCGAGGCAGGACGGCCTCGCCTCAGAAGCCGAGAGCGCTGAGCGTAGACCGAGACCGTCGGTGCACGACCGCGACCTTCATACGAAGTGAATAGACGTTGGCGGTCGCGCGTACGTACGTGTAGAGGATGGGCCGCTACCCTCGGCGCCAACGATGACGGTCTTCGCAAACGACATGGATCTTCTCCGGAGGTTTCGAGCGGGGAATCGTGATGCCCTGTCGACCGTGTACTGGAAATACGTCTCCCGCGTAGAGGCCGTGACTCGACGGGGTCTTCAGCTCGCCGGTGGCCGGTACGAGGACCTTCCAGACCTCGTTCAGGAGGCATTCACGCGTGCTTTTTCGGCCTCGGCGAGGCTTGCCTACGACCCAGCGCGTGAGTATGGTCCGCTGGTTGTGACCATCGCCCGGAACGCGCTCGTCGACCACCTGCGTCGTCGTGGCCGCGAAGATTACGTTGCGTTGTCAGACATCGAGAGGCAGCTCAGCGATGAGTCTGCTGTGGAGGCAGTGGAGCCACCATGGGCCGATGAGCAAACAATGGCCTTGGTCGAGCGCTACGTCGCTTCGCTGCCCCCGCGAGAGCATGCCGTCTACGTGCAACGCTACAGCCAGGGACGATCTCAGTTGGAGGCCGCACAAGCTCTAGGCATTAGTCGTCAGCAACTCCGCACGCTCGAAGACCATCTTCGGGGCGGTCTCGTCCGGGAGTTGGCGCGCGCTAGGCTATCAGGCGGTGCTGCTGGCTCCTTGCTGTCGCCCGCCAGCGAGCGGGTGAGCACTGCGGAGCGGGCCAGAGGCCCGAGCCTCTGATGGACGAGCCCGACATTGATCGCTTGCTCGCTCGCGGTGCGCTCTCTGGAAGGCAGCGAGACCTTGTGCTTGAACGTGTGCCACCTTCGGACCACGATTCCCGCCTGCATGCACGATTCAGCTGGGCCGATAAGGCCTTCTATGTGACCGCAGGCGCTTGCTTCCTCGACCCCTCTTTCACTGCCTAGCCGCCAGGCTCCGGCGAAACGTGCCAACAAGGCTGTGGACGTTGACTCGTATGCTGCTGCGAGGCTCCGTTGCCGTTGCGCTGCGCGATCGTGGTCTCCGAATGTGTAGTGCTGACTCATGGCTGCGTGCGCATCGCCGGGCGGGCTCGCACCACGTGACATCACGGAGTTTAGGCGCCGGGCGGGCGCTTCTCCTCTCTGGATGGAATGAGAGCGTCCGAATCAGAAGGGGCAGCGCCACCAGCGACCGAACGACATGCCCTTATGATGGATCTGTGCGCGGCTTGCTGTCAATCCGCTGCCGGTCCCGCGATCCGCTTCCGAGGGCTCGCAGCCCTGGTCGAGACCGAGTGTTGATTGCTCGGCCTGTCGTGACAATCTGCCGCAGTTTAGGCTGCGCGAACCGCCGACAAGCCGAACATGCGACCGGTGCCTGCCCCCTCCTGTCCCGATGCTCATTCGCTCGAAGTTCACCCACGATCGTCGACTCCAGCGCAGCCTGGAACGCCAGCGACCGACACGGCATGGAGCGTCATGATGGTCCGACGAGCGCCTCCCGTCGCGTCTACGTTGCCGCGCTTGATCCGAGTGGAATGACCGTCACCGCTTTCGGACCGATTCCGCCCGAGAAGTCGATCACTCGCAACTCCGTCGGGTCCACACGAAATAGGGCTGTCTCGCCAAGCTCTCCTCGGGCAGCTCGCTCACGAAAATTCTGACTTCGGGCGGATATTCGCTCTATGGCCTTGGCGATTTCGGAGGAGTCGCGCAGCCGTCGTGCCGTCCCACGGATGGCCACGTTGACGAACGTCGGGAGCTCCTGCTTCTCGTGTTGAACCAGCAAAGACACGTGTGGGTCACGCGCTATCTGCTGCACTTTACGGCTTCCCTGATGTGTCGAAAAGTACACGGTCGTCCCTTCATTGCCAAAGCCCCCCAGCGTTCGCTGGACGGGCCCTCCTTCGTCCGCGGTCGCGAGGACGAGAAAGCGAGCGGATTCGATATAGTCGGGAAGGTTCTTTACGTCGAAAGCCATCGGTCAAACCTCTCGAGAGCTGCTCGACACCCCGTCGCGCAGCGATTCGACGGGTCCCGGCGCAAGTCTCGTTCCACAAGCTTTGCTCCGGGAAATTGCCTCAACGTGGTCATCGCAATCTATCACCCGCGCGGGGCAACCCAGATGCTGTCACGGTTTGCCGAAGCGAGCAGCGGCGTACGGCGAGAGGCGCACGGTTTCTCGAACTCTGGGTGACGCCCCGCTTCCTCTCATCGGGTCGGAGACCGTTGAGCTCGCGTCAGTCGGTCACCCCGGAGATGGATGGTGCTTCCGCGAGGCACGAGCCATGCACGGGCCCGCGCCGATGCGTCAACAATTGAGCCACGCCATGGAGCAGCGCCCCATCCATAGTGCCAAGTGGAATCGCTACCCATCTGAGGTCTTGCCGCTGTGGGTCGCCGACATGGACTTCCGTTGCCCCGAGCCCGTCCTGCGGGCGCTTCACGATCGGGTTGACCATGGGATGTTCGGGTACGGATTCAACTCGGGTGAGCTTGCCGAGGTGATCACCGCCCGCCTCCACACGCGCTATGGATGGCGCGTCTCGACCGAGGATGTCGTGTTTCTTCCTGGGGTCGTCCCGGGCATCAACTTGGCGTGCCGGGCCGTCACCCAGCCCGGCGACGCAGTCGTCATCCACGTGCCCGTCTATGCTCCGATCCGCAAGGTTGCGGCCGCCGCCCGGTGCACCTGTCATGCGATGCAGTTCGCAACGGGAAACGACGGAAGGGTTGATATCGACTGGGACGCTTTCGACGTGGCTCTTCGCGACTGTGCGCGAGTATTCGTGCTTTGCAATCCTCAGAATCCGACTGGACGGGTCTTTTCGAGAGACGAGCTCGCACGGATGGCTGCGGCTTGCGTAGAACACGGAGTCACAGTGATCTCCGATGAGATTCACTGCGATCTCATGGTCGACCGACTCCCGCACGTTCCGATCGCGTCGCTGGGCGACGACATCGCTCGTCGAGCGGTTACCCTCATGGCGCCGAGCAAGACGTTCAATTTGGCTGGCCTACAATGCGCCTTTGCTGTCATCCAGAACCCCGAGCTTCGCGCACGGTTCCAGGAGATGCGCACCGGGCTGGTGCCTCACGTGAACACCATGGGCATGGTCGCAGCCCTAGCTGCGTATCGAGAGGGGCAGTCCTGGCTCGGAGACATCCTGGAGTATCTCGCGGGTAACCGCGACGTGGTGGCGAAATATGTTCGCGATCAACTGGCGGGCGTGTCGATGGTCCCGCCCGAGGGCACGCACCTGGCGTGGCTCAACTGTCGAGAAAGCGCGGCACGAGAGCGGCCGTATGAGTACTTTCTGCAGAAAGCGCGAGTGGCGCTCAATGACGGGTCAATGTTCGGCCCCGGGGGCGAGGGTTTCGTGCGCCTGAATTTCGCTTGCCACCGCTCGACGCTGATCGACGCGCTCGACCGCATGGCGCGAGCTCTGACGGCCAGGGAATCGTAACCCAGGCGACCGAGAAAAGCCGTCGGACCAAAAGCAGACCGGATGAATCCTGGGTTGCCGCTCGCGTTCTCCAACGCGAGCGGCCCCGGATAGACAGTGACCTGGTCTAGAACTTGACTCCCAGACGAGCGTAGTAGAAACCACCATTGAGCGGATATGGCGCACTGGTTGGATACTTATTCCCAGTCGACGGAATCTGGCCAGCAGCTGCCGCCTGCGGCGTATTGGGATACAGCGCCTTCTCCGTGTACGTGTCGAAGACGTTGTCTGCGCCCACCGTAAGCGTGGTGGCAGGGAAAATCAGATACGACGCCGACAGATCGAAGAAGCATCTCTCTCCGATCTCTTGAACCATGGTAAGATTGCCGTTGGCGTCGAGCGGTGCGTACGAGCTGGCCGCCCAGGTCCAGCTTCCATAGTTGCGGGCGCGGGCCTTGATACCAAACTTGCCGATGTCGTACTCGACGCTCAGGTTCTCCGTGTACTTCGGCAGCCGCTTCTCGATGTAAATGCGCTGATAGGGCCCGATGACTCCAGCCTGGTACGACAGAATCTTCGTGTCGTTCGCGTTCGCAGCACCCGTGAAGATGAGCTGCCCAGATTCGTGAAGGTCGGCCGTGTACGAAAGGACTACATCCAGTCCAGCCGTTTGCGTATTGAAGCCGTTGACGAAGAAATTGAAGCTCGTCAAGCCTTGGGCTGCGGCAACACCCGAGTTGACCAGACCGGTTTGCTGGTCGGGGGTCAGCGAGTAAGACTGCGACAGGCCGAGACGATCGGTGACATAGATGAGGTAGCCGTCGGCCGAAAGCGTCAGTTTCTTCAACGGCTCTGTCACGAAGCCAAGGCTGAAGTTGACGGATTGCTCTGGCTTCAGTGGCTTCCCGCCCACGAGTGCCGCGATAGGGTTCGTTGACGGAATGGTGCCGTTCGTCATGATCTGCGAGCCGTCGGGGCTCGGAAACTGATTTGTGTTCGTCAGGTTCGCCTGCCCAGGCGTCGGTGCTCGAAAGCCTGTACTGATTGCGCCTCGCACGTTGAGATTGGACAACACTGAGTAGCGGGAAGAAAGCTTCCCGTTGACCGTCCCGCCTACGTCCGTGTAGTCCTCCCCGCGCAGGGCAGCCCCCACATTTAGCTTCGAACTCAGATCCGCGTCGAGATCGACGTAACCGGCGAAGCTCGTCCGACCCCACGTCCCCGCTTGAGTCGGTCCCGTACCGAAGAAGCCGTTCGAACCGCCTGAGAGTCCGAGTTTGGAAAGCGGACCGAGGGCATACGAATCAGCGTCTCCCAATCCCGCCGTGTATTCCTCGTATCGTGTCTCTGCGCCGAACGCGACGTTGATTGGCTGGGGAACGAGTCCCGATGCCCACAGATAGTTAAAGTCGAGATTGCCGGCGTACTCTGTCTGAGTCTTCGTACCGTCATTGAACTCGGTTGGCGAGTACGGTCCCTCGGACGCATTGATGGTATCTCGGATCTTGTAGAGAATATGGTTGCGACCGTAGCGGCCACTCAAGTCCCACGTGAGAGATGGCGCAAGATCGCCCCGCACGCCGGCGACCACTGACGTGTCTAGGCTGGTTGCCGAGAACTTGGGGGTGAAGCCTCCAGGGTAAAGAAGCCCTTGCGATGCATTGGAATACCAACTCTGATATGCGGGTGGCAGTGCGGCCAGATTCTTCGCGAGCGTCGCAGAATCCTGCCCTGACGTGAATACACTCCCTTGAGTTGGAGTGCGCCAGTTGAAGTCATTTTCGCCCCAGATGTAGCCGAAGCTTCCGAATGCATAGAGCTCTGCGGCTGGCGCCAGCTTGTACTTCGCGTTTACGAACGCCAGAAAACTCTTGGTGTCGGGAAGTCCAAATCGCTGAACAACCGGCTGCTGGATTGCTGCGTTTCCGTTCTGTATCAAAGCCCACGCGTTGGGACGCTGATTGCTTCGAGAAGTCGCGTCACCGATGTTGCCCTCCGCGCTGATGTTGATCGAACCTTGGTCGCCAAGGGCAAATCCCTGGTTGGCGCCAAGCAAGTAGTTGGCCCCGTCGCCCGCGTAGTACTGACCGGCCTGGATGTATCCATCGAACCCCGGCTTATCCTTCAGGATGATGTTGATGACGCCTGCGATGGCGTCTGAGCCGTACTGGGCGGACGCACCGTCGCGAAGCACCTCGACGTGGTCGATGGCTGCGAGGGGAATCTCCGCCAGGTCCACGGCTTGCGCTCCCATCGCGGTTACGTCGATGTATGCCGATCGATGACGGCGTTTCCCGTTGATGAGTACCAACGTCTGGTCGGGTGATAGGCCGCGCAAGGTGGCCGGCCGATTAAAGATGGCTCCGTCTGACAGTGGCAGGCGCTGAACGCTGTAGGAGGGGACCGTCGCCGCAATCTTGTCGTTCAAGTCAGAGGACGGCACCGTATGGAGACTCGTCGCGGCGACGACGTCGACGGGGACATTGGACTCGAACACAGTGCGCTCCGACCTCCGGGTACCCGTAACGACTACAGTCGAGAGCTCGCTGGCTCCCTCGGTGTCCTCTGGCGGTGTCGTCTGCGAGGTTGGAGGCGGCACGGCGCCCGCGTCGGATGCCGGTGAAGTGGAACCTCCCGAGTTGGCCGGCTCCGGAGTCTCGGACTTCGCAGCGTCCGGAGCTCCGGAGTCGCCGACGTCTGTGTGGGGTGTTGCCAAGTCTCCCTTGTCGGAGCTGGTCGAGCCGGCATCGCGGGAACCGCCGTCGCCGTCCACGCGCGCCGGTGAGCTTCCCGGGCTGTTGGCTTCGCGCCCCGCGTCCGCATTGGGGCTCGTCGATTGCCCTGTTGCCGCTCTCGCCATGAGATCAACAACAAGAAGCATCGCCAGGCCTGGGCCTGTCGTTCTGGGCGAGCAAAGCCACGTTGTCTTGGTCGACATTATGAATGGTCCTCTTTGATTGGCTACTCCGAAGCCTCTGACGCGCTCGTGCGAAGCTCCGTGACACCGAGGCGCGGAGGTCGAGGCATGGCCCGGCATTCGTTGAATCCGTGGCAAGCTCGAAGTTCGGCTGGTTTCAAGGAGTGACACCGAGTTACATCATCGACTCTTACGCAATCGCACGCTCTCTCGACGAATGGTCACGTCATACCCAGGGTGCGGCTCAGGTGGGTGCGTAAGCAATGTGCGTGCCTCGGTGTGCTGCTGGGCCCTCGTCGTCAGATTTGCGTTCGACATCGTTGCGTACGGGCGACACCTCGTCCGCGAATGTCGCGCCGTGAAGGCGAACTCGAGCGCGGGTGACGGAGGGCGCCGTGGTCGGGCACGGGCCGTGACGCATCACGGAAGAATTGAGATGGCTAAGCGAGCATGTATTCGCTCGACACGGGGTGTCTCGAGTGCCGAATGGGCGCCGATGGAGCTCCCTTCGGGTCGGGTCTCGGGGCGTCCGCGAGACTCGTGTCAATCAATGGGTGCGGATCTGACGAGACAGAGTGCTCACGACAATGGTTGGATTACGACTCACGCGGCAAGTCGGCGAGGATCAGCTCGTTGAGTGAGCGCTTTGGGACGAAAGCCGTTCCCGAGTCATCGCGATATCTGCGCAATTCTTGAGTGGGACTCGTCGATGCCACCCGCACGTCCTCCTTGGGCCGCCCGAGCGCCACGACAACCAACACGTTGTAGCGGTCAGACAATTGAAGCTCGGCCTTCAGGCGAGCCCGGTCGACGCCGGTGACGAGCGAGCCACCGAGTCCTGCTTCGGTGGCTCCGAGAAGGATCGTGTGCGCCGCGATGGCAGCTTCGCTCCACGCATCGTTCCAAAGATGCGTGTCGAGCACGATGACTATGTATCCAGAAGGGCGATCACCTTCCGCAGGCCCTCTCCAAGAGCTGTCCATCCCAAACCAGCTCAAAGTCCTGAAGATTCGCGCATTCATTGCGAGACTTGCCGATAGGACGTACTTCAGAGGCTGGGCGTTTGCCCGAGAAGGAATGAATCGAGTCAGCTCGACAAGATTCCGCAGGAGATCTAGGCCCACGGCCTCGGTCTCGTGGAACCGCCGAATGCTACGATTTCGTTCGACGAGGTCACGAAGCATCCCATCCTCCAGTGCTGCGTGCCGTTACGGTCTCTAGGATGACGGTGGAAATCACGTGCTGCATGGCTCGGTGGCCCAACGCCAGCTGCAAGCAGAGTGCCGACCCGTGTGGGTGCCGCGTTGGCGCTCGGCGAAGACAAATTTGAGCGCTGGACTCCGGTGCGGCCTGGAAAATGCTATCAGAGCGGACACTCATAATGCCGCGCTCAAGCAATTCGGTCCTGCCGGGGCTTGGCACCCACCATGTCTCGCTCCTCACCCGAGACCTCAAGGAATCAGTCCGGTTTTATGTCGAGGTCCTTGGGATGAAGAGCGTAGCGACGTTTGGACCCGTCGCTCAACCGATCCACTTACTCGACATCGGCGATGGAACGCATCTGGAGCTGTTTGCCCCTGCGCCCGGTGGTGTCACTCCGAGTGTCCAGGAGGCGCCATATCGCCATCTGGCCCTTCGTGTCCTCAACGTCCCGGCCGCGATTGAGCACGTCCGTGCGGCAGGAAGACCAGTCACAATCGAGCCGAAAGAGGTCGCGATCGGCGGGCAAGCGACGACGGTCGCATTCTTTGAGGGTCCCGGTGGTGAGGTCATCGAATTCTTTCAGGACTGCAAGAATGCCCTCGATGCAACGTAATGTGAGTGGGAGGGGAACCCGTGCGCGGCGACGATTGGATTAGGCCTCTCGCCACGCAAAGAGGCGGCGCTCGCACCACACCAGCACGGCATTGAGGAAAAGTCCGAGCGTGGCGATGGTCACCGTGGCCGCGAATAGGCGTGGGATGAGGAAGTTTAGTTGGGCGTTCCACACAAGCCAGCCCAACCCGGCACTGGAGCCGATCATCTCGGCGGCAATCACCATGAAGAAGGCCGTCCCGGATGCCAGTTTGACCCCGCGAGCGATTCCCGGACTCGCGCCAGGCAGGACTACGTGAAAGAACAGGCGGCATGGACCGCATCCGAGTGACTGCGACATCTTAACGAGGATTGGGTCGACTTCCCTTACGCCCGTGGCAGTGTGCAACATGACGGGCCACACGCTTGACCAGAATACGATAAGAGTCTTCGAGGTCTCTCCGATGCCAAAGAGGACGACGAATAGCGGCAGAATCGAAAACGGGTTCACTTTCCCGAGGAAGGCAATCACCGGCCCCGTGAGGTGAGCAAACGTTCGGAAGCGTCCGGACAGGAGATAGCCGAGGGGGATGCCGATGACGCACGCCAACAAGAAGCCAGATAGAGCCCTCCGAGCGCTGAGCGCGATGTGTATCCAAAGCTCTCCGTCCCACGCCATCGCAGCAAGCGTGGCCGCGACCTGAGTCGGGGGAACGACGAACGTAGCCAACAGGCCTCCGGCGTGCGGAATAAGCTCCCACAGGCCGAGGAACAGAGCGGGCGCAGCGAGCTCGATAGCGCGTTCGCGGAGGTTATACCTGAGGCATGCGCGAGCGGACATGAGTGTCCTCGACCTCAACGAGCCAAATGGGGTGGCTTCCAGCCAACGATGCGCCTTTCGGCGGCCAGTAGAAGTCGATCCATTCCGACACCCAATCCGGCGATGAACGCCGCCGCAAAATAGAGCCGCGGAATGATGTAGTTGGTCTGAGAGTTGAGCACGAGCCACCCCAATCCGGTGCTCGCGCCGATCATCTCCGCTGCGATGAGCATGACGAAAGCTACGGATGCTCCCAGGCGGACGCCGGTCATGACGACTGGAAGAGCGGCAGGGATCATGAGTTTGAAGAGCAACATCCAGCGGTTGCATGACATGGAACGCGCGACCCTGACAAGCGACGGGTCCACGCTCTGGAGGCCGGACAAGGTTCCGAACAGCAAAGGCCAAAAGCACGTCCACCACAGGATGCAGATTTTCGCGAGCTCACCAATGCCAAACAGAAGAACGAAAAGCGGGAACAACGAGAATGCGTTGACCTGTCCCAAGAGGCGGAACAGTGCCCCAACGAAACGGTATGAACGGGGAAAAACGCCGCCCACTAGGAGCCCCAAGGGCATCGCTGTGACCATCGCAAACCCTAGCCCCACGAGGGTCCGGGCGAGACTGACTGCCACGTGAACTCCAAGCGCGCCCGTCACGAGCAGTCGATATCCGTCTGCGAGCACGACCGACGGAGGAGGAAAGAACTGACTGTCAAGCCAATGCAATCGTGGCGCAGCCTCCCAGAGAACGAGCGCTCCGAGGATCCCGGCGCACTCCAGTCCGCGGTCCGAGAACACGTAGACGCCACCGAAACGTAGGGTCGCGCCCGGATCGCGTGAGGCCATTCGAGGGAGCTTCCAGGGAGAGGCAGACACTCGCCGGACGATCGGAACGATGGCCTCTCCTGGTGACTGAGGGAACATGCAAACGACGCGCATGGGCAAATACCATGCGAGCGCAATCAGCTGGTCTTCGCGAGGCTCGGTCGTGGTGTCTTCCAAGCCGGTACAGCGATGGGTCCACAGCGTTGCTCTCGCTCTGCCGAGGGTGGTTAGGCATGCGCCTCCGGGTGTGCTGCTTTTCGAAGCGCAGGCCGTTCCCCCTCACGGTGACCCCATGCCAGGGCACGGGCGAGAGTGGAGCTGCCATGCGTACGAGAGACTCCCAACGCACCCGCTACTGGCACGGAAGTGGCAGGTTCAATCCCATCTGAATGACCTCGACCAAGTGCTACAAGAACGGGCTATCCCGTTTCGCCGGTCGGCGCGAGTTAGCCAGAAGAGAGGGAGCTATGGTCGCCTACCGCTGCAGCCAGGCTGTCGGTTACGCAATTGCAACAATCGCGTGCTGTGTTACATCAGGCGTTGGGTGTGCTCACCACAACGCGGCGCATCAAGGGGGCTCGCTCTTTTCGATCAAGACGCCTACGCGCAAGGATTGTTCGGTAACCCCCTGGACGATTGCCGACAAAAAGGGGTTCCTGTCGCGGGAGGGCATCAGGCTCGAATACACGGGCGAAACACAGCCCGCATTGCAGATCCCATCCATATTGCGTGGCGATAACGACGTGTCGGCCTTTCATCCCAACACGCTGGCGGTGGCAAGAGCAGGCGGAGCCAATATTACTGGCGTGGCGGAAGGAGGACTTGAACCGACCGATCCGGCCAAGGACCCGCGCTTCCGCCACATGTGGTGGTTCATCAACCCCGAGAGACATCCGGACATCCACTCCTTTGCGGACCTGGCTCGCATTCCTGGAAAGATCCGTATCGCGACTATAACGACCAATATCTGCGCGGACTTCGAATCCAAGCTTCTGGCGGACAAGTATGGCATTCCGCGCAGCCGTTTCGAGTGGGTGACGATGCCCGATATCCAGGCCATACAGGTCCTCAAGCAGGGTCTGGTCGACGTGTCTGAAGTGCATCCACCGTTCTACAAGGGGATGGCCGACGCGGGAGCGCGCAAGATCGCAGACTCGTTCGAGACCGGCCTCGGGGCGTCTGCTGGGCTTTCCTATTATGTGTTTCGAGACGATTTCATCAAGCAGCATCCGGACAAGGTGGCGGCATTTGCGCGAGCCATGCGAAAGGCGCAGGAGTGGGCCAATGCTCATCCAGAGGAGTCAGTAAAGCTAACGGAGGAAGCGATCGGAGTTCCCGTGACGGGAAACCACTACTATTCGGAAAACACGAAATTGGACGAGGCTCTCGCGGTTCCGTGGATCGACGACCTCGAGAAGAGCGGAGTTATCCCGAAGGGAAAGGTGACGCCGGGGACGCTCCTCACGCACGATATCGAGAAGTTGAATGCCAAGCTGGAGTAGAGCATGCAGTGCGCCAGTCGTGGCCTGGGGGACGGCTGAACGCGGTGTGGTGGTCGATGCCGGCTCACCGTTCGGTCGGTGTGAAGCCAAGTGTGCTGCACCCTGGAACGGATGGTGCAAGCTCTGGGGCCTTGTGTCTATTTCATCCAAGAACCTTCAATGGCGAGTCGCTGTTGCGTCGACCAACGGAACAGACATTGATACCCATCTCGGCCGTGCACGGACCGTTTCGGTGTACGAGGTCCACGCCTCCGGCGTGCACCATCTTCTAGAGCGAAGAACGGTTCCACCCCAGGAACGCCTGGAGTTCCATGCGCCCGAGACGTTGAGCCCATTCTTCGACGGCCTGGACATTGTCTTGGCGAGTCATGCCGGACCGACAGCCGTGCGCGCTCTGGCCCAGCGCGGGGTGAAACTGTTCACCATCGGGGGACCAATCGACCGCGCGCTTACGGCATTGGCGCGGCGAGGGGCCATTCTCGAGAACATGCCCTATCACGGCACAACATCTGGGGGAGGCGGGTGCGGCGGGGGCGGATGTGGTAGCGAGAGCCGCTGCGGCGAGCCCCGGACAGCCAACCAGGAGCCGGACTGTGCGCATGGAGAGGTGCTCGGTGACGGTCGGACGTGACAGCGTCCGGCATTCGGCCGCAGCCACACGAACATTAGTATTTCGACGAAACAGGCCGTGGCCGGTCACGGGCTCCAAGATGATGATCATGGCTTTGGCCGTGCCCGACGCTGGATCGGCCTAGTCAAGTCGTCACCGGGGCGTAGGGCCACTAGCTCGACCCGACCACCATCGTCGCGTCGGACGTGGATTGCGGGTCTGGAGTCCACGGGAGAGCCTCGAGTCTTGTTCGCGAGGACCGGGCGGCCACGATCCAGCCCAGACGCTCCACTCTCGAAACCAACAAGGCGGAAGATACGACAACCTCGACAAAAATTCCGAGCCAACCGCCGAACGCTCCGAGTCTCAAGCCGTGACCGAGTCCCCAGGCGAATAGCGGAGTGGCGAGCCACGAGATGACTACGCCAACGACTGCGGCGAACCGAACGTCGCCGGTGCCCCGAAGAACGCATCGCGCGACGATGTTGACCGCGTCGACGATGCCAAACAGGGCCGCGAGCTGAAGTAAGCGGTAAGCCACCGCCGCCACCACGGCATCCAGCGTAAACATGCCAACGATCGCGTGACCGAACATCAACATTGCGGTCGAGCAAATGGCCGCGTATCCAGCAGCGACGGACGCCCCACGTCTTGCAATCGAGCGAACGAGGTCATCTCGGTTCGCGCCAACCGCCTGGCCACACAGGATCGATGCTGCCTCCCCCACAGCGACACACGGCAGGAACGAGAAGTGGACGATCTGAAGCGCGATCTGGTGACCCGCCATGTCCAGTTCGGAGAAGGTTGAAACTGCCACTGTAAGCGTCGCGAACGCTCCTACTTCGAGCATGAACTGGAAGGCAGTAGGAATACCCACTCGCGCAAGCTCAAGAATATGTCCGTATGTGAAGCAACCAATCCCTAAACCTCCCGAAACACGTTGGACGACAACAAGCACACCGGCCTCGACGCAATGCGCAACGATAGTGGCGATTGCAGCTCCTGTTACGCCCCATCCAAAACGAAAGATCAGCGTCACCGCTAGCGCCATGTTTACCAAGTTCGCTGCTACGGTCGCGACCATCGGCGAACGCACGTCCCCTTGCGCCTGCCGTACCTCGCGCAGAGCCACCTGTACAAGCACTACGGGTGCAGCGAGGGCCCGGATCCGGAGATATGTTCGTGCTGCAGCTCCGGCAGCTACGGTCGAAGTCATTCGACCAATCACCAATGAAGCAAGCTCTCCGGCGACCGTCGTGAGCACGCCTAGAGCCACAGCGGTGCACAGGGCCACGCCAACGTAGCCGATTACGGCATCGCGTCGACCCGCCCCCATGGCTTGGGCAACCAGCGTCTTGGCACCCTGAAGGAGCCCAAAGGAGAAACAGAGGAGCACGAATGCAGTCGTGCCCGCCAGTCCGACACCCGCGAGCTCCGCGGTACCAAGTCGTCCGACCAACAGCGTGTCCACCATGGTCATGATGCTGAATGAGACCATCGACACCGATGCAGGCCACGCCAGACGAAGAAGCGCGAGAAACGGTCGATGATGCCAGGAAAGAGCAGTCATGCGAAGCCCAAGCGAAGGAGTGCCAATGTCGATCGTGCCTGGACAAGCGTGAGGCAAAACGCACGCAAGAGTGCGAGGCCGACTCGAAACCTCGCGTCATTCAGAAATGGCATGTCATCGAACAACCGCCCTCGTGACAGGCAACAGCCATCCGCGTCACTCGATGGCGTACGACGGTTCATCAAGACATAGTAAGAGGTTGACCATGTCTCTTCTCCGTGTGAAGTATTCTCGCTCGAAAACGGGCATTGAATCTCGTAGTGACAACTTGTCATCGCTTGCGTAACCGATGCCACTCTCAATGGGGTACCGCCCGATCCTTGATGGCTTGTTGAACTCGTACACCGCCCAACGCGCCTAACGGTTGACTCAGTCGACGGCACAAGTCAAGGGCAGCCTCGACCGCACTCGCTTCAGCACTATAAATGACCCAGCGTCAAGCCGTGATACTTGATGGACCGTGCGCTGATTGTCGCCCGTTCCCATGATAGGCACTGGGCGGGCATCGCACGAGTGACCCTCTCGGCGGAGCCCCCACGAGTCTACTCGATTGAAGCGATGTTTGGGCATTCACTGACGTCCCGGCATGCGTCTTGCCTAGCCCCGTGCCCGAGGCACCGTTGATACACGAAAGACACGGCACGAAACAATGCTCGCGTGCGTGGCACCCCGGGAATCACGACGTGCGACGCACGGCCACCCGTACCTGTGTCAACTGCACGGCTTGCCGGTATCGATAGCGCCATGGCCAGCACGACACCGGAGCAAAGCGTGACGCTCATGCGTTCGGCCTCAGCTGCCCGCGAAACGGCAGCGAATGCCGCTTTCCCCACAGTGTCCTTTCCTCCACGGGCGCTGTCTCTCGCAACGGGCGTGGTCGCACAGGCTGCGGGGCAGGCGTTGGCACGCCTCCAAAGATGGACGAGTGTTCTCTTGTTTGTGGCTCTTTGGGAGACAGTGCCTCGCCTTGCCACGAAGTTCGACCTATTCGACGCGACCTTCATTCCGCCGTTTTCAGCAGTTCTACGTGCGTTTTGGGACATGTGTCTCGATGGGACGCTAGTCAAGCACGCGTCCATAAGCCTGCAACGCTCTGCGATGGGCTTTGCTCTTGCCAACGCCATCGCCATTCCTCTCGGATTGGTCATCGGATCCTTCCCTGTGGTCGAGCGGTTCTGCGACCCGATTCTGCAGACGTTTCGCCAGACTGCAGCCATGGCGCTGTTCCCGGTCTTCATCATGCTGTTTGGCATTGGTGAACCATCGAAGGTGATCTTGATCTGTTGGGGTGCTCAGTGGCCGATCCTCCTGAGCACGATCGCGGGGGTCAAGACAATGGACCCTCTCCTGACCAAGGCAGCGCGGTCCATGAACAGCACCACTGCGCACCTGTTCCTCAAGGTCATGTTCCCCGCAGCGTTTCCATCCATATTCACCGGGATGAGGCTTGCAGCCACAAACTCCATTCTCATCCTGATTGCCGCAGAAATGATCGGCGCGGACCGCGGGCTCGGCTACCTCGTTTACGATAGTCAGGTTCGCTACGAGATCCCTCTGATGTACGCCGGCATCAGCTCCCTGTCGCTCTTGGGACTCGCAGTCAATCACATCATGATGGCGATTGACCGGCGCAACTCGTGGACGAGAAGGGGACCCCGATGAGCGGCAGAACGTACGTCAGAACCGTCGCGCAGGGACTGCCTGGAGTCGCAACCTTCCTCGCTCTCTGGGAAGTCGTTCCGCGCCTTGGCGTGCTCAACCCAGAGTATCTGCCTCCCTTCTCGCGAGTGGCAGTGGCTCTATGGGACATGTTGATCGACGGGACGCTGCTCAAGCATGTCACAATTAGTCTGGAGCGCTCGCTAGGGGGCTTTGGCCTAGCAGCGGCAATTGCAGTGCCCACCGGATGCTTGCTCGGCTGGTATCCCCGGATGGAGGAGTTTCTAGATCCCCTTTTGCAGCTCTTCCGTCAGACTTCGGTGCTCGCGCTGTTCCCGGTGTTCATCCTGGTGTTCGGGCTCGGAGAGTTCTCGAAGGTGTTTCTGATCTTCTGGGCCGTGCAGTGGCCGATACTACTCAACACGATCCTCGGTGTACGAGAGGTGGACCCCCTCCTCATAAAGACCGCGCGATCTATGGATCTGTCGCGTTGGCAGATGCTCACAAAGGTGGTGCTTCCGGCTGCGTTTCCCACCATCTTCCTAGGCATCCGCCTTGCGGCAACCTACTCGATTCTTGTTCTTGTGGCCGCGGAAATGATCGGCGCGAAGTCGGGGCTGGGCTTTCTTCTGTTCGAAAGCGAACAGTTATTCAAGATTCCCACGATGTTCGCTTCGATCGTTACTATGGCTCTCCTCGGGCTAGGCCTAAACTACGGCCTGGTCGCGCTGGGAGACCGCATCAACTCGTGGAAAGGCGTGGTTGACGGATAAACGAAACAAGCTGCGAGTGAAAAGGACTCCGATGATTCGACATGACTGCGTGCTGGGGAGTCTTCTGACGCTGCTGATGTGGGTCGCATTGACGGGATGCAAGACACACGAGGCCTCGCGCTATACGAAAGATGGCCTCTTCATCATCCGCCTCGCGACCCCTGTGGGGTACTCGGAGGCACAAATCGCTGATGCCCTGGGTCTCTGGGCTGCAGAGGGTCTCCAGCCCGAGTACGTGGGCACCCTCAACCCCGGCCAGGAAATCAGCGCCGCTCTCTCCGGAAAGGTAGATGTGATCGGAGGTCATCCGAACACGATCGTCAAGGCCAGGCTGGCAGGCGCCAACGTGACCGCGGTTGTGAACGCCATGGTTGACGACAAGGACAACCCGCACATTGTCTACCACGTGCAGCGAACGAGCGGCATCACGGGAATCGAGGGCTTTCAGGAGCTCGCCAAACAACGCAAGATTAAGGTGGCCGTCGTCGCGCGCAACGGCTGTCCAGACTGGTACTTCGGCGAGTGGCTTGAGCAGGGTGGCATTTCAGATAGCTCAGTCGAGTGGGTTCTAATGCCCGCGAAGCAACAGCTTGAGGCGCTATCCAAGGGCTTGGTGGATGTAATCACGACGCATGCGCCCTTCATCAATGTGGCGGATGCGGACCCCGCGTTTCGCCGCGTGCTCTCGAGTTGGGACATTCTTGGAGACCCTGCAGCTGGCTCTTCCGTGCGTAGCCTTACTGACCGATTTATACGTGAGTATCCGAAGGCCGTGCGAGCGTTCGTTCGCGTGTACCGTAAGGCCTACAAGTGGTCCAACGCGCATCAGCAGGAGGCGCGTGTTCTGTTCGGTCGGCTTTATAATCTAAAGCCAGAGCAGGTGTCGATCCTGTCCTGGAATGAGCGCGATTGGATCAACGACTCGGACATCAATCCCTGGATTGTGCGGCAAGTACTGCACAGAGACATCAAGCCCGACGCTCCCATCCGAGCCAGTGACATCTACACCAACGAGTACAACAGCTACTGGATCGATGCTGGTCGGCCGAATACAGTCGTACCGTTTACGATGGTACAGGGCGAAGCACTTCGGAGGATCAGAAAGTAAGCACGCATCCATGGCTGTGGTCGCGACCAAGTCCACGGCTCATCGCCTAGCGCGCCTGTCGCCTGAGCGAGCACTGACTGGTTGTGTAGGGTCGCCGTTCAGAAAGCGTGGCCATGGGAAGAGCGCCTTCTTCTACGCGACGACGAATAGGCGACACGTTGGGATGCTTGCTCGTTCGGCCCCGTGCCACTACTCTGTCTCATCGGTAATGTGGCGAGGAGCGAAGCCATGGCGATTAGACGGCAGATGTGCTTGTGTGCAGGTGGACTTCTACTGGCGCTCCTATTGAGCCAGTGCAAAACCAAGAGTGAATCACGATACACCAAGGATGGACTCTTCATAATACGAATTCCCACGCCGACGGACTGCTCGGAAAACCAGATAGCCGACGCGATCGGTTCGTGGAAAGAGGAGGGCTTGCAGCCGGAGTACATTGGGGTGCTCGCCCCAGGCGAGGTAGTCACCGCAGCCCTGTCGGGGAAGGTCGACGTCATCGGGGGTCATGCAAATGGATTTGTCAAGGCTCGTCTTGCTGGCGCCAAGATTACCGCGGTGGTCAATGCAATGGTGGACACTAAGGAGAACCCACACGTTGTCTACCACGTCCTTCGCAAGAGCGGGATAAGTGGGATCGAAGGGTTCCGCGAGATCGCCAAGCTGAGAAAGATCAGGGTCGCCGTGGTCGCTCGCAACGGATGTCCTGACTGGTACTTCGGCGAATGGCTCGAGCGTGGAGGCATTCACGACGAAGCGGTGGACTGGGAAGTGATGCCTGCCAAGCAGCAGCTGGAAGCCCTCTCCAAGGGCTTCGTGGATGTCGTCACCACGCATGAGCCATTCATCAACGTGGCCGATGCGGATCCAAACTTCACTCGGGTACTTTCAAGCTGGGATATCTTGCAAGACCCTGCGGCTGGCTCTTCCGTTCGTGGGCTTACGGACAAATTCATCAAGGAGTACCCAAACATTGTCGGGGCATTCACGCGAGCGTACCGAAAAGCACACAAGTGGACCAACGCAAACCCGGACGCCACGAGGGTCTTGTGTGGGAAACTCTTCAACCTAAGACCCGAGCAAGTGTCGATTCTGACGTACAACGACCGCGACTGGATCGACGACTCGGACGTTAACCCGTGGATCGTTCGGCAGGTCATTCACAAGGACATCAAGCCAGACGCGAAGATCAGGGCGCGCGACATCTACTCGAATGAACTCAACAGCTATTGGATTGCTGCGGGACGACCCAATACCGTGTTCCCGTTCGACCTGACCCAGGCTGTGCAGGAACTGCGGGCAAAGAAGGACTGACCGAGATGCGTCGAGGGCGCTGGCTATGCGGTATGCGGTCGCCCTCACCCGTCACCGTCGGAGCGACCGCGGCGACGTAAACCCAACTGCTCGAGCGATGGGCCGATTGGAATCAGGCAGGAGCCGACAAGCCGGGCGTGACTCAGCCGAAGACACTGGTGTCCAACGTGTCCTGAGTGTCGAGCTGCTAGAGAGTCTGGTTTCAATGGGCGAGAGCGCGTTGGAGGACTCGGTGACGAGACCAGCCGGAGAGTAAGCAGAAGAGGTGGCGCAGGCTGCGGAGAGGGTCGACCTAGTGCAGGCTGAACTGGCGACGGCAGCGCGACCAATCCTTCCACCACCTCCGGTGGATTCCGTATCGCGGAGCGTAGGGCGCCGAAGTCAGTCGCTCGGCCTCCAGTGCTCCACATGCTCTCGCACCCCCCACTCGCCGCCATCGCTTGTCGTCTCCCCCAACAGCTCTTAGGCGATGGCCGCCTCGTGTCAAGAAAGCGCAAGTCCCAACCGGTGCGCTGCGCGAGGCGTGGAGTCCCATCGCCGGTGCCCTTGCCAACGACCTCGGAAGTGGAACCGGCTTCAGAAGTTGTAGGCCACCTTGCCGTAATAGAATCCACCGAACGGTGAGAATGGCGCTGGACCGTAGTAATATTCCCACGAACCGCTGGTGGGGTCGCCGGGACCATTCTTGTCTGGATAAACGCTGAAAACGTTATTCGCGCCAATCGAAAACTCCACCCCGTCCTTCGTCATGTAAGTGAAGTCGACGTCGGTCAACCACTTTGCTCCGTAGTAAGTGTCCTGTGAGGCGAGCTGGCTACGCACCCAGTCGTAGGCGCCGTAGCGAGTCTCGGTGAGAGTCAGGCGCACGGGGCCAGCATGCCACCGCCCCGTGAGTATAAGCTTATCACGCGGCGTGTTCACAGTGAGATCGCCCGCGACAGAGCGCCCGAAGAACACGAGATTGCTGGTGGGGCCCCCGTGCAGCGCCGCGAGAGCGGGGGGTGTGGCGTTGACCTTTGTGATCTCTGTAACGTTGTAGTTGAACGCCGCACTCACATACACCGCACCCCACGGGCCAAGAGGGCGCGACCAGTCTACCACAATGTCGACCCCGCGCGTGCGGGTCGATGCCTGATTGGCGAAATAGTAGACCCACTCCGTACCCGTGTAGCCGTTCGCCTGGAGGGCCGGAGCGATCGCAGGTCCAAGCAGGGCGGTTGTGCGCCCGATGCGGTCACTGATATCCACCTCGTAGCCGTCCACGGTGATGTTTAGCCGGTCAAACGGACGAGCCACCGCACCGAGGCCAATGTTGACAGACTCTTCTGGCTTTAGCTCCTGAGCTCCCAGGGCTCGCGCCAGCGGGGATCTCGTCGGCGCCAAAATTGAGTAGCTCGGCCCCGTCGCTCCCGTCAGGGGATTGGTGTTGGTACGGTTGTCCGTCTCGGCGTAGCCAATCTGCGTGAGAGATGGAGCTCGAAAGCCCGTCCCGACGGTGCCGCGAAGGGCGAGCTGCTGGAGGACATCAATCCGAGAGTTGAGCTTGCCACCAATGGTGTTGTTCCCGGAGTCGTCGTAGTGCTCGGCCCTGACGGCGACATCATTGTACCAAGCCTTGGTGGGATAGATAGCCGAGTCGACGTATCCAGAGAACACGTTTCGCGTGAGACTCACGGCATCAGATGGTCGAATGGCGATACCGGCCTGGGCACCGACGGCTGCCGGCTTCCCGACGTTGGGGTCGCCCTCTTGGTCGCCCGGCTGAAAGACATAGCCGCCATTCTCGTATCCCAGGGGATCCCCGGCGTAGGTTTTGAACCGCTCGGTACGAAGCTCGAGTCCGCCAGACAGTTGCAACGGCTGCGGAAGGCCGACGTCAAAGCTGTGGGTGAGGTCTAGATTCTGCGTCCACTGCTCGAACTGGTATCCAGCAAGATAGTTGAACGACTGTGGCGACGTCGGTCCGAGCGAAGGATTGATCGTCGAGTCACTGTATTGAATCAGGTGATTGAGCCCGTAAGACGAGCTCAAGTCGATCTTTACACCAGACACGTCACCCTTCCCTCCCGCGACGACCTGGAGGTCATACTCCCGGGTATTATTGAGCGGAAAGTATCCGCTCGGAAAGACCATCGAAAAGCTGGCCAGGCCGTTCGGCTTTCGATAGATGTTGCCCTCCTCGGTCCATCGGTACCCAACTGTGCTAAATGAGTAGAATGTGACATCGTGAAAGGGCGTCTCGAGATTGTAGGAGAGGTTGCCGGCCTCTATGGCAGGGTCGCCGTGGTGTGACCCATCCCCGTTCCAGTATGCGTTCTTCAAGTTGGTGGCTGGCGCCCAGTTGGGGCCTGTCGCTGGAAAGTCACTCCAAGACATGCCTCGATTACGAGCGTCCGCGGTCACGTGGAGAAACCCTTTGGGTCCCAGGTGGAATCCCACATCGGCTTCGGCCTTGTCCGCGTTGAGGTCGCCATTCCCTTGATAGAGGCGACCGGCCAACAGGCCAACGTGCCCTCCTGTTGGCTCCTTCTTCAGAACCACATTGATGACGCCCGCAACGGCGTCGGATCCGTACTGAGCCGCAGCGCTGTCTTTGAGAATCTCTATGTAATCGATAGCACTCGTTGGAATCATGTCCATGTCGACCGGATTGACACCGCTCGTGTCGCCTGCAGCGCCGGTGATTTGAGTGCCGCTATGCCTGCGCTTGCCATTGATGAGAACCAGCGTGTAGGCCGGGCCGAGACCTCTGTTGATCACGGGTCGGACAATAGAACCAATGCCAGCAGAGCTCGTTCCGAAGTTGATTGATGGCAAGAGCTTTGCGATGGCTTCGCCGAGCTCGGCGCGCCCAGTCTTGACGAGAGCCTCTCCGCTCACCACATCGATCGGTGCAGGACTCGTGGAAACCGTTCGAGGTGGACCTCCGCGAACGCCAGTGACAATCACGGTGCTGAGTGTCGAGTCATCGTCACTCGACGCGGCGCGGCTGTCCGCAGTGTCTGGATTGGAGGGCCGGGGCGATTCGCCCTGAGCGGGCTGCGGCGAGCCAGCTTCCGCGGGACCCTTGGACTCAGACGGTGACGGTACAGTGCCAGCGTCGGAGGATGGGCCAGTCAGTACGGGCGGAGCTGGCGGCGAATTGCCTAGCCCTGGGGCCGACGGAGCGTCGGTTGGGGACTGGCCCGTGGTCCCGGCATCTGACGGCGCTTGTGCTGATGGTGCCTGCGCGTAGGCATTCGCGGCGACCGCGCTTGACACCGCGACACACATCCATAAGGCCGTCTTCATGAGCGCAGCGTCCCGTCTCGTGATCGGCTGGACCATCGTTGGAGTCTCCAATCGCATTCGGTTAGATAACCTGCATCGTTGAGTTCAGTTTCATAAGTGCGCACCAGTTGCAGTCGTGATGCGCATTGCGCTGAACGCCGCAGACAATCGATGAGCTGCCTGACCTATGACCGCCGATTGCGGCGACGCGATAGCATAGCGACGGGGGCGACACTCAATCCCGCTATCGTGGCGATACTTGGGGGCGCGCTATTCGCAAAACTGCAGCTCTCACCAGGTAGATCGAGGTCTGGGACGCTTGCGGGCGCGCTGGACGCGTCCGAAGCATCCGCAACGAGCGCATCGCTTGCCGGTGAGCCACCCGTGATGACCGAGTCACCACCGTCCGGCAAGGTTGCATCCAGACCTGCGTCCGAGCCGTCCTCGGTGGGCAAGACGCTCTCATCCACGTCGCCGTCACTTGCGTCGCCCGCGTCTGCGTCTGTTACAGGCTCCGAGGCTCCCGCTTCGAACGCCAGTGCGCTTGCATCCGCGCCAGCATCGCCATCAGCCCTCGCCAAGTGACTGGTCGCAGTCGCCACGAGAATGCAGACTGCGCAGATTATAACACGAGTGGACATGATCACTAGTCTCCTTAGCGCTGCCGTGTAGGCACAAGCGTGAGCGTCAGGGCGAGAGCAGTGTGGAGCAGCCCGATGTCTGATGTGGAAAACAAGCGTCTGTGGCGCCTGACCACTCACGAGTTCGGTCGGTAGCGAGACGTGGGCGTCAGGGTCGACGGCGACCAGACGTCGCTGCGAGCGTCCGGCCGCAAAGAGACAGATCAGCGATGTCTTGCGCGACGCCGAACGAGTGCGAGGGCGAGAAAGGCGCCCCAGGGCCCTAGGAAAGGGAGACTTTGGCGAGGATGTGCGGCATAACTGCAATCATCACTCGCCAAGTCGATGTCTCCAGGACTCGCCGGCGCTGCGGCCGCATCAACCCCAGCCTCCGCGACTTGCGTATTGTTCGCGTCGACCTGTCCGTCGTCAGCATCTCCCTGTCCGTCGGTCAGGGCGACATCGCTTGAGAAGGCGTCTTCGGCGCCACCATCATCGCCAGTGACACTTGCATCAGTTGACGCCGCTTCCCCGTCATCCGCATAGGGAGCATTCACGAGTACGCCGCTGGCATCGCCGTCGACGGCTTCGGAGGCGTCGGCAGATGTTGCCGAGGAATCCAATGACCTTGACCCGTCAAGCGTATTGGCGTCAGAATCCGCCATGGCGACTGACGTCGTACTCAGTGCCGATAGGACGACAAAGGACCACGCACTGTACCGATGAATCATGAACGATGAATCTCCTAAGTGTCAGGCAAATGGTCGTGCGGCCCGCCTCGAATCGACGTGCGGCAGTAATGCTAGTCGAAGACCTTTCCAGGATTCAGGATGCCGTTGGGGTCAAATGCGCGCTTAATGGCTCGCATGAGAGACAGCTCGACAGGATCAACGATCTCTTGAAAGGCCCGTTTGCGTTTCAGGCCGATACCGTGTTCGCCCGAAAGACGCCCGCCAAGGCTGTATGCGATCCGGTACAAGTCCCGCCGAAAGCGCTCATGGACCTCTGGCCAGGTCGACACGGGAACGGTGCCTGGCATGACCCGCAGGTGCATGTTCCCATCGCCGGCGTGCCCCGCCAGTCGGAACTCGAAGTGATACTGCGTGACGAGTGCCTCGAGCTGTTCGACAAACGTCACGAGATCCTCTACCGGCAGTACGAGGTCCTCTCCCGCAGCCACTGGGGAGTCCTTCTCCAAGGCCTTTCCCCAGCTACGACGCGCAGCCCACACGGCTGAGCTGTCTGCGATGGGGTGAACGGAGAGGCATCCGTAGTGACGCGCCTGTGCTTGCAGGCGCTTCCACTTCGTGGTCGCCTCCTCCTCTCCGGAGGCTTCGCACTGGACGAGAAGAACGTCGCCCTCGGGGGCGCCGAAGAGGCTTTGTCCGCCGTACCGCTCCATGGCCAGAACGGTGCGGTAGTCAAGCACCTCGAGAGTCGTCGGGTCGAGGATGGGGTCGTGACGGAGCTCCTCGACGAGCCCGAGACAGAGTGCGAGACTGGGGAGAACAACCTGGAAGTCGGGCCATTGCGGGGCAAGGCACCGCAACCGGAGGGTCGCACGAGTCACGATTCCAAGCGTCCCCTCCGATCCACAAAACAGACGAAGGAGGTGGTAGCCCGTCGAGTTCTTCTTGAGGCGGCCACCGAGAGTCGTGCGCTGGCCCTGCGGGGTTACGATCTCCAATTCGAGCACCTGGTCAGACGTAACACCGTATTTGACTGCCCTATTGCCTCCCGCGTTTGTGGCGATGTTGCCGCCGATGACGCAGGCGTCGTTGCTGCATGGGTCGCCAGCATAAAGCAGCCCATGTGTCTGTGCGGCCAGCTGAAGGTCCACAGTGCGTACTCCAGGCTCAACGACTGCATAGCGTGCCCGAACATCGATGCACTGGATACGATTCAGACGGACCAGGTCAAGGAGGATTCCGCCGAACAGGGGAACAGCCGCACCGGTAAGACCCGTGCCCCCGCCACGAGGGGTCACCGGGATGCGTTCACGGTTCGCAAGGGTCAGAATCTCGACAATCTCGTCCACGCATCCCGGGCGGACGACGACCTCCGGTGGGTTGGGTGGATCATTTCGTGTTGCAGCATCGAAAGCGAGGCTGCGACGGGTCTCGAGGTCGTCGAACACGTTGGGTGCCCCGGCAATGGTTCGTAGGGACTCGACCAGAGCGCAAGTGACGGGCTGAAATCGAGGACTGTCGACCCGAATAGTGGAAGCGCCCGGGCGAGCATAGGTATCGATGGCCAATGTCATGACTTCACTCGCATCACGCGCGAAGCGGGAAGGCAACGCAGCCTCGACAAGCATCGACTGTTTGGTTGACCGAAGCGTTGGGCGCAGTGGCATTCGCATCGGAAGATGGGTGACGCAGCGCCAGGAGAGCGAATCATATGCGCACGTTCTGCAAGGCCCGTGCCCGTGCTTGCGCACAATGCCTTGCGACTATCGCCCAGAAAGCGTGCACATATTGTAGAGACGGAATCGTCGCGACGTCGGGTTGGCTCTCGATTGGTATTCGGCGGCGATGCGCGTGCTCAAACTCGTGCCCTGAGGACTCGCCATGAGTCCTCAGAAGAATATCCCGAGGCACGTGTAGTCCCTCGTGCTTGTGCGTGTACCCAGAGAAGTAGCAGCACAGGACTGTCCGATGCCTCGACTCATCGACTCGCACCGGCGCTAGTGCGGACCGTGACCCGTGACAGGCCGTGGTCTACCACAGGTGGGTCGCCGGCCGTTGCTCGGTGGCATCCGGAAGAGACATTGACAGTGAATGCCCGCTTCGTGGATGGCGCTCTGGGCGGTCCAGCGTGCTCCCCGCCTGATTGAACAGACGAACGCAATCTCAACGCACTGGATTCTCATCGGACGTCGTGACAGTCGCCGACCTCACCCACGATGCGGAGGTGTGCAATAGCGCCGCTGAGCATCGGCCTGAAGACGTCGGCTGCGTGCGCGGCTTGTCGCGGCGTCCGGCTCGAGCGAGGCTGGCGAACCGGAGCCGAATGCTGGCAAGTGAAAGGGTCGAGGCAGCGGACTCCGGACAGTCCATTCCTTGCGCCCGGCCTTTCGTCGTGCGGCCGGCGTCTGCAGACCGAGGCTCCGTGACATATGATGGTATGAGGCCAATGCTTGGGTCCTGCCCTTGACAGGCCCTAGATCGCCATCTGTCGCGCGCACTGCGCCTGCGGTCCCGACAGTACGCCCCGAACCCTCGGCGCGGGAATGTCGAGCGTGAACAGGCCATCGTGATGCGGAACGGTTCTTGCGTAGGTTGCGCATAGCCAAGCCCTCCACCGCATCGGCAACGAGCCACCCCCATCGGACAAGTAAACAAGCATGAGCGAATACTCCGGCATTCGAGAAGACAGACCGAACAGCTTCCATGACGGTGGTGGCCATAGTCTTAAGTTGGCGACCGAGTTTCAGAAGGGTTGCCTCAAGAAGGCAGAGCGGCGATTCAGTCAGGGCCTGCAATGCCAGGAAATCAATAGCATTTCCGCGCTCCTATCGATGGAAGATTCGGTCTTCGTCGTCCACGCCCCCCAGGGCTGCGCGGGTTGCGCCAGTTTCGCAAACGACCTCTACCGTGTCGGGCAGGCTCACAGACATCAACGAGTGATCCGAAACGCGCGCATCCTGGTAACAAACTTGGATGACAAAGACGTCGTGTACGGAGGGGAGGACAAGCTGCGCGCTGCCATACTGACCGCCAACGAACGGTACAAGCCAAAACTGATATTCCTATTCGCGTCGTGCGCCTCGGGTATCATCGGCGATGACATAGATGCGGTGGCGCGAACACTGCGAAGCGAAATCGCGCCCATCCTCGTGCCAATCCACTGCGAGGGATTCAAGTCAAAAGTCTGCGCGTCGGGATTCGACACCGTATTCCTGTCTCTGGCAAAGTTCGTTCTGGATGGCCAGACCATCCCGAGAGAAGCAGGGCTCGTCAACCTGTTTGCTCCAACCACGGTCAGCCACAAGGACCAGCTCGAAATCGAACGCATGCTGGCCGTTCTGGGATTGAAAGCCAACTACATTCCATTCTATAGCTCACTCGACAAGATCCGCCGCATACCCGCTGCCGAGGCATCCACGGCCATCTGCAAGGTCTTCGCGGACGAGTTCATGAAGCAGCTGGAGCGCGACTACGGTATCCCGTTCTCTCACACCGTCATGCCGATCGGGGTGCGGAACACCGATGCGTGGTACCGCGGTGTGGCGCGTCTCTTTGGCAAGGAGAAGGAGGCCGACGCCCATATCGCAAGGGAGCACGAACGCGTGATGCCTCAACTAGCTGATGTCCGGCGCCGTCTTGAGGGCAAGCGAGTCTTCATCTGCGGCGGAACCGGGCGGTCCTTCGCGGCTGCCGCCCTGATCGACGACTTTGGGATGAAGTTGGTTGGACTTGAGACCCCGACCTACGATGAAGACGCTCAGGTGGACATCGAGTATCTGAACGGCATTCACGGTGACTTCGTGGTGGATGTGGCCAACATGCAACCGTTCGAGCAAGTGAACCTGGTGCGCAAGCTCAAGCCCGACGTGTTCATTGGCGTGCCCAGCTGGGCAGCACGACTGGGAATTCCGACAACCCACGTGTTAGACATGAAGCGGCCAACCATGGGATACGACGGGATCCTCTATCTGGGTCACAAGATTGCCGACCAGGTCGAAAATCCCGGCTTCAACAAGAAGCTGGCACGGCACGCACGCTTGCCGTACAAGCCATCCTGGTACGACGACGATGCCTTCAAGTTCATCAAACCGATAGAGGACCGGACATGCCCGTGATCACGGAAGGACCGCGTGGAAACTGTGTCGTTGGGGGTATCAATGCGGTGTTGTCAGCAATCCACAAGGTCGTGCCGATCTACCACGCGGGTCCCGGTTGCTGCATGCAGACGACTGCGGGCGAGGCTGGACAGGCGGGAGGACGATCGCCTTTCTATGTGTCTGGCGTTTCGACTCCATGCACGAACATGCTCGAACGCGAAGTGGTATTCGGCGGGACAGACAGGTTGCGCGAGACCATTGATGGAGCGCTAGAGATTCTCGATGCCGATGCATTCTTCGTCCTGACGGGGTGTACCGCAGGCATAAACGGTGACGACATCAAGGGTGTTGCCGGAGAATTCAGATCAAAGCAGCTGCCGGTGTACCCCATTGAAAGTCCAGGCTTCGTGGGGGAGAGCTACCGCGGATACGAAATCGCGTGGCAGGCCTTGTTGGACCACATCGTTAAGCCTCGCACGCGAGAGACGGACTTGGTCAACTTATTCGGCATCATGCCGTACCACGACCCATTCTGGGAGGGCAACTTCGAAGAGCTGACACGGATCCTGGAGCGGTTGGGCCTCCGCGTGAATACATTTGTTACGCGTCATCAAGGCATCAGTCATATTGAGGGGTCGTCCGCAGCAGCTCTCAACATCGTTATGTCTCCGTGGCTGCTGAGAAGCCTGTCCGAGGAGTACAGCAAACGGTTTGGCGTTCCAACATTGCGCTGGCCAGGTTTGCCCATCGGAGCGTCGGACACGTCTTCGTTCGTTCGATCGGTTGCGAAGGCACTGGACATCGAGGAGCGCGCCGAGAAGGTGATCGCCGCGGAGGAGGACTATGTCTATAGCTATCTGGAGACAGCCATCGGCGCACTCAGCTGGAAGCGATTCGCTGTCGTAGGGGACGCCAACATCGTCATCGGGGTGACACGCTTTCTGGCAAATGACTACAGTTTCACTCCGATCGTGTCAATCGTTACGGATCCGGTAACTCGCCAAGAGGATATCGACGAGATAACATCGCAGCTTGTGGGGCTCGAGTACGCCCGACCTCCGAAGGTTGTGTTCGAGACCGACCAGTGGAGGATCCAAAGAGAGCTGGAGTCTCACGAAGAGGTTACGCTTGTGATTGGGAGCACCAATGATCGTGAGTTCGCGCTGGAGCGTGACATTCAGTGCAGCGTCATGGCGTATCCAATGACCGACCGACTGGTGTTCAATCGAACGTATGCGGGATACCGGGGCAGCCTCACTTTGATAGAGGATCTCTACGACAACCTTTAGGCGTCGAGGTGACTCCCGTTCGAAGGCCGGGCGGCTGGCCTCGTCTGTCGGTCCGCGACTTTGCGCAATACCGCAAAGACCTTCTCGTTGTCGGCGACGGTTCCAAGCGTGATGCGTAACCATGTCGGCATGCCGAATTCGACGCCGGACCGAAGCAAAATCCCGTGCTGGAGAAACAGGTTGCTCATTTCGTCTCCGTCACGACCGGTGTCGACCATGATGAAGTTCGCCTGGGTGGGAATGAACGTCATGCCCAACTCGGCACACACGCGTGCGTACGCCTCCTTGGCCGCGGCATTGTTGTCGAGGACGCTGCGGACGAACGCGCTGTCGTCGAGAGCGGCGAGCGCTGCGACCTGCGCGAGGTGATTTACGTTGATTGGTGGTCGAACCTTGTCCACGGCGGCTATGAGCTGTGGCTGTCCGATGCCGTACCCTATTCGTAGCCCCGCGAGACCGTAGAGCTTCGAAAACGTTCGCAATGACACGACATTGGGGAACTCAGACATCAGCAAGAGCGCATCTGGGCGCTCCGGAGCGTCGGCGTACTCGATGTAGGCTTCGTCGAGGACGACAAGAATCGAACTCGGAAGACGCTTGAGGAAGGTCACGAGCTCGCCATGCCGTAGAGATGTGCCCGTGGGATTCTGGGGGTTGCAGATCCAAACCAGCTTGGAGCGAGCACTGACGGCCCCCAAGATCGCGTCGAGATCAGTCCGGTGGGCTCGCAATGGCACGGAAACAACGCGGCCGTCCATGGCCCAAGTAGCCACCTTGTACCATCGAAAGGAGGGCTCTGGTACGATAGCTTCCTCTCCAGGGTTGAGAAACGTCTGGGCGACCAACGACAGGAGCTCGAACGAGCCATCGCCGAATACGATCTGGTTGGGCGCAACCGCTAGCTTCTCTGCGAGCCGCAGTCTGAGGCGCGTGCACGCAGGGTCAGGATAGCGATGGATTCCTGCGGTTGCGGCAGCGAGCGCATCCAGCACGAGAGGAGAGTGGCCCAGGTTGTTCTCGTTGCCAGCCAGTCGCACGATGTCAGGTGAGCGAGAGTCTCGGCGCAGCGACTCCTGGGAGCGAGCGGGTCGGTAGGGCTGGATCTGGTCTAGAGACGTTCGATGTTGCATCTGGCTCTCTCAGCAAGAAGAGATAGACCCGTTGGTCACTCGTCCAGAAGTGCTGCGTCTCACGGGTCTTGCGAGCATGCTCGGTCACTGGACGACATCATGGACTGCCCCAAAGGTTGCGATGGACGACCTCGCGCAACGGCCTGCGCTCGCGCGGTGGTGGTGCCTCATGCGGATATCCGAGCGGCGTCATGATCAATGGATCGATGCCGTCGGGAATCCGAAGCTCGGCTCGAACTACGCCGGCGTCGAAGGCGCCAACCCAACACGTTCCGAGACCCTCCGCCGTCGCTGCGAGAACGAGATGGTCGAGAGAAATGGATACGTCAATATCGCGATAGTCGCGAGCGCTTGGGTTTGCCGGGTTCCTCGAAGGCTCGCCGCAGGCACAGACAATCACCGGGGCATTGAAGAACCACTCGCGGTCGTAAGCACGCCGCAGTCTCGCCCGAATCCGCGAATCGGTGACGACAACGTAGTGCCACGGCTGCTTGTTACGGGCAGACGGGGCGCGCAGAGCAGCCCCAAGAATGCGCGCAAGGACGTCCTCCGATATTGGATCGCACCGGTAGTTACGGATGCTGCGGCGACGAAAGATAACGTCGTAGAATGCTGAAGTCTGGCTCTCCAAGGCGCCTTTGCTCCCCGCAGCGGAGGGGTGGAGATCGCTCCACGAACCGCCCATGCCGCCAGCTGCGCTGTAGGCATTTGCGGTGCTGGATATTGAAGCATCAGAGTCGATGGTCATGATAGGTTCGAGCCTCGCCGTTCAAGATGGGCCCCTTGGAGGTTGGGAGCGACGGAGACGCAAGTCGAGTCTCCGCGTTGGGACCACGCCCGTTGCGAATGTAGGTGAAGGGATCCGCGGCGAGCCACGACTTCTTGTACGGAGACGCCGTCGTCTCCCCAAGTGTCGTGAAGTAGCTGGGGTTGCGCAGCACACGTTGCAGACGTGTGGCAACCTCGAAGATGCCTTGATATCCCATGTAGTTGTTGTTGGGCCCAAAAATGGGTAGCGTTGGTATCCCAAGCTTGGCGGTCCAGACGTTGCCACCGACGTGGCCAACATAGATGTCGGGCCTAAGTCGGTTGAGCAAGTTCACCTGCTCGAATGGCTGCGATGGTCCGACGTTGACGGGGAGGTCTGGATCAAGATCCTGAAAGAGGACGTCTCCGTACCGATCGTAGTGGTGAGCGCGCACTGCCAGCACTTGCATGCCCAGGTCCTCCTGGAGAAGGATGGCTTGGGCTCCGGCTCGGATCTCGCCCGCACTCACGAAGGTGCGCTTGCCTCGAAGGGTGCCAAGCAACGGCTCCAGAGCTCTGCGAATCTCGCCCTCCTCAGCAGAAACGACTCGTTCTGCACGATCCCGAACATTAAAGAAGTCCGCTATCTCGAACAGCCATTTGCGCGTGTGCGTCGTCCCTATGGGAATGGTATTGAGAAGATATGGGACGCCGTACAGCTCCTTCAGATGCTCCACGAAGTAGTCATCGTGGGTCGCGCAGATGCTGACGGACAGAGCAGCCTCCTTTGCCTGCAAGAAGCGCTCGGGAGTGGCGAAACACGGAAGGATGTTGACCTCCAGACCAAGGGCCTGGATGAGGCGTTTCAACTCGAGCTCGTCGCCTCGGCTCATCGAGGCAACGTTGAGCAGATTCACGGTGCGCTTCCTGCGCTCGTCGTTCGCGCGCCTCTCGCTCTCATCGGAGATCACCGGAGCAGGCTGTCGGTCGCTCTCCTGCAGAAGATACTTCAGCATGGCGTGGTAGACGACGTCGTAGGCGGTGGCCACGATCTTCGTCTTGAATCCGGCGCAATGGAGCGGTAGTATCTTGGCCCGAATGTCCGCCTGAGCCTTCTGGACGACACTGTCCACGTCGTCTCCGATGATGGCTGGAACGCAGGTGCAGGCCACGAATATGACTTGTGGATGAAGTCGCCTCTCCACCTCTCGGAGGGTAGCCTCAAGGCGTGCCTCGCCGCCGTTGACGACTTCGATCTCGCCGAGGTTGGTCGTGAACCAGAAGTGGCCGATATTCCCGGTGTTGCCGCGCGCAGCTTGATTCTGCTTCGATAGCCCAGCCATCGAGAGAAGGCAGCTACCGCAACCCGATGGGCCGTGAAACACGATCACGGACTCTGGGATGGTTCCTGCGATGGCCATGGATAGCATCAACTGACAGCCGCTCGACTGAGAAAACCCGCGGCTGTAGTTTCCAAGACAGCCACCCTTGGAGCCACTGACGAGCCCACATGCGGTTCCGCCAAACGCGTTACAAGCCTTCAGACGCTCTTCGCGCGTCGGAGGGCCACTTTTGTCGAGAGTACTCATGGGGATCCTTCCGATGTCTATCGGCCAGCGAGCACGACCGAGTAGATGTCTTCCACAAGAGAGAGGGCGCCGTTGTATCCTGCGTACCCCCGATTGAGTACAACTCGGTTTGAGACGGGATAGGACACTGCAAGGTGTCCAGCGCCAATAGTGTCTGCAAAGTCGCGATCGATGCGACTCCCCAGGACGAAGGCAGGAGACAGAGCGTGGTGATACTTGCTGCCGTTTGGGCCAGGCCAACGCGCCGCAAGGTGCCCAGCGATCTGGCTTGTGTCAGTCTCGAACACGACGGTATCGTCCGGACTCTCGAGAACACTGTCAAAGCGCTTGCGCAGCGTGTTCTTCTCTTTGTCTGGAACGAAGTCCGTCACGACGACGAGTTCGGTAAGCCATCCCAGCTCGTGATTCACGAAGCGCGTTAGAGCGTGTGCGTAGTCAATTGTTCCGATGACGACGGCGTATCGCTGTAGGTCGATATCGCTGTAGGCATCTGCGAGGCGATTGAAGGCGTGATAGTACAAGGCATCTTGCTGTGTGAGATATCGCTCGACCACTTCTGCATCGAGGTGGATGCGCTGACTCAGCTCCGTCAGGAATGCCCGCGTCGCCTTTGCGCCGATCGGAAGATCGGTGGACAAGTAAGGCGTCTTGTGTGTGTCCTCGAATGCTAGGGCAGCTAGGACTCCGTGGACGGGCGAGAGGACGATGTTGAGCTCAGCGCTGGCCGACGTGCGAATGTCTGAGAGATGGTCCTGCGATGTAAAGAACGTGTTGACGCGCAGGCCAAGACCTTCGAGCAACCGACGGATCTCCAGAAGGTTGCCGTACCACCAGACGTCTTGAGCTGGAGGAAGCCCCCAGACGTTTACCAGTCCCTTGACCCGATCAGTGGTGTGCGCAACGTAGTGGCGAAAGAGAGCTTCGAGGGCAGCGTCATATCCCCAGAGTGAGTCCCCCTTGAATCCAGCGCCGGAGATGTATATGGCTGGTGGACCGCTCTTCGCGCTGTTGTAGTCGCGAACGACCGCAAGAACGTCATCGCCGACGATCTCAGCTGTACATCCGGTGATGACAGCGAACAGGTCTGCATCAATGACTTCCGCAGTCGTACGCATTTGCTCTGCGAGACGGTCGACACCGCCGAACACGACCTCCTGTTCACCGATGGCGCTTGTAGGGATGGAGTTCCCTCCGCAGTATCCGCTTCCAAGGTACCCTGACGCGCCGGAGTTGCTGACCGATGTCATGCCACCACAACCCGGGGACGCGTGGAGAATCGGAACCGTTCGAGGGAGGGCGCATACCGTCGCCAAGGCGCCGCCTAGCGCGCAGGATGCGCGAGGCTTTTCGAGAAAGGTGGTACTGGGCATGTGGGACACTTTCGTCGGAATCGTGGGTCTAAGGAAGGAGTGTATTCGCGCAAACGGAGCGAGCGCCTCTGGACGGCTGGGCTACGATAGCCCTTCGACGGTGAGCGCTGCGCGAACCGCTGGACGCGAACCAATGCGCTCAAAGTACGACTTCAATGAATGCGAGCGCTCGAGGGCTGTTGAGTCCAGCTGTCGAAGGTTCCTCAGCGTATAGTACGCGTATCCATCGGCGACGGTGAAACGTTGTCCGAGCAGGAATGGGCGTGTGTCGACTGTCTGTGCGAGGAAGGCGAATCGTAGGTCGAGACGCTCTCGAATCGACCGCTTCAAGTCATCACCTGCCTTTGGATTCGAAATGGGACCGAAGCCTTTGTGCAGCTCTGTGGCGATGAAGTTCAGCCATTCTTGGAGACGAATGCGTTCGAAGGTGCCAGGAGGCGGCGCGAGCTGTGCATCGGGCACTCGGTCGGCGATGTACTGGACAATGACTGCTCCTTCGGTGATCACCAGACCGTCGTCAAGTCCAAGTGCCGGCACATAGCCTTTCGGATTGATTCGCACAAAGTCAGCGCCGTCTCGCGTTCGCTTTTCGCGGAGGTCGACCTGAACGAGCTCGAAGGGAAGGTTGGCCTCCCGCAGTGCAATATGAGGGGATAGCGAGCAGGCCCCCGGTGTGTAATAGAGTTTCATTGTCTGACTCTCCAGGAGGGTGCAACCGTGAGATGGCAAGGCAGCGGGAGGCAAGACCAAGCACGGGTCATGCCGACATCGGTCGTCGCGGAAGTCAGGAGCCCAGCGTGCGGTGGATCGGGGCGCGTCGTGTACGGGACCGCGTTTCGGTTGGCCAAGCGTGGTGTCGTGTGGGGCAATGATGGTTTGTGCTGAATAGGAGCCAGACCCGGTGACGGCCGTCATGTGGCGCGGAGGCGACCCAGGGCTGGACACGGGTTCTGTCTCGCGGGCGCGACAGCCCGTGCGCAGAGCGCGATAACAGGGTAAAGGTACGACAATGAGGCGATCTACGGTCCCTCCTGAAGCCGCTGCGGTCGTCGCGGCACCGAATACGATGGGTGCACCGTGGCACGCGGAGGATGCACGAGACCGCGCTCCGCGCGGACGAGGTCAACGGAACTGGCTTCGTTCGCGACGTGCCGTGTGTTTGGTGGCGACTGCTCCGCTCTTGCTGGCGAGGTTTCTGGGGGCGGTCGGCTTCTGCCACGCGGAGTATGATCCATCCGCCACGGGATTTTGGGCGGAGCTCATCGAGGACGTGCGTTTTCGAACGTACCGACTCCATGACATCGACTTGCAGATCGCTCTCGGAAGCGTCGCGTTACTGGCAGCGCTTTCCAGTCACATTCGGGTGTGCCGGGCTGCTTGGAGGGGCGATGGCGACGGGCGCATCCTGTTGGTGCTGGCGGTACTCGCCAGCTATGGGTACAGCCTCTACGTAGCGTGCTTCGACTGGGCAGCTGTGCTGCTGGATCTGAAGGCACTTCACTTCGCAACGGCGTCGCTGGTCTGCGTGGTTGCGTTGGCTCTAGACGCGCTCCACGAGACGCGCGAGGCACGGTTTCCGGGGGCGAGACCCGCAGCCGGGTGCGAGTCCGCAGATCGGTGGGCACGACGAACCGTTCCCATTGTCTTGCTGCTCGCCGGGGTGACCTGGGTGGCTAGGTTTTTCATCGAGTTCGATGGTGACTGGTTCCTGTTCGACTTCGCGCTACAGCCTTCAATCGCGGTGGCATGTGCTGGTTGTCCGAGCGCACTCATCGCTTTCCTTCGACGGAGAAATGCGGAGTCTCGTTCCGGCGACGCGTGGCGCATTGTCGTCGTTTTGGCGTTCTACGGAATCGTTCTTCCGTCGAGTACTCTCGGGTTTGTCAGTCCGATGTTTGCGTCCTCGGGGTTGCTGGCCGCGACGTGCCTCGTCCTTGCCCCTTTCCGCGAGCGGACCAAGTTGGCCTTGAGGGATGCAGTCGAGTGAGGTCGCGCCGCAGCGGCGTGCAGCGAGTCCGCCACGCGGGCACTGAATTTGCGTGTGAGTCGCTGTCATGACGACGACCAGCCCATGCCTCGGCGCCAACGGCCCGAGCGCCGTCGGACAAAGCGGCGACGGCGACGAGCCGCGTGACAGATGGACGCGTAAGCTCCACGAGATGGGCTTTGGTGGCCGCTACATTCAGGCGATCATGGCAGAGTCTGAGGGCGTCGAGACGCTAGGCGCCACGATGCGCGCACGCGCCGCAATTGCACGAAGGCTCGAGGAAACGCGCGATGAGCGACGACGCATCGAGGAACTGGAACGCCGTCTGGAAGAAGCGGTGCGCGTCCTGACCTTCGAGGATTCGACGTTGGCGTAAGGCCCGCGACAAGGCGACCGCTGTGTCGCGGTACGACACCTTGGAGTCAAGAAGGTCCGTACGAACCGTGATGAGCCAGCGACAGTCACGCTGATCCCGAGGGAGGCGACCACTCCAGCCCAGGGCGCGCCTCACCCGACCGGCCGAATCGTGTCGGGACTGCCATCCGTGGCCGGCGACGGGCCGTCACGTGCTTCCGTCGCCAGTGACAGATCCTCCATTCGCCTAGTCGACGTCGTGCGAAGCCCGAGGAGCGGGGGCGGCACACAATCTGCTTAGGTGACCTCCGACCACCGTCGATCCAGTCCCAAAACTCGGAGACTTTGAACCTTGACGCAAGAGAGCTATCGCTTTGACACATTGAAGGTGAGGGCTGGGTACGACCCTCGGGAACACAATCTGTCTGTCGCGGTGCCAATCTACCAGACCGTGTCGTACGAGCTCGGCAGTACCGAGCGCGTCGACCGTCTTCTGTCCTTCGATGAACTGGGGTGGCTGTACACTCGGATTGGCAACCCAACCGTCTCGGTCCTCGAGCAACGCATCGCTGCCCTCGATGGAGGAACGGGCGCGATTGCGTTGGCTTCGGGCATGGCTGCCGTCTCGTACGCGCTGCTCAACGTCGCAGAGGGCGGAGGCCGCATTCTGACCACGCCACGTCTATACGGGGGGACCTTCGATGCGCTGAAGAAACTGTTTCCTGCTTACGGTATCCAGATAGACTTTGTCGACGACCCGGACGACGTGCGATCCTTTCGCGCCGCATTGAGAGTCGATACCAAAGCCGTCTTGATTGAGTCAATCAGCAATCCCGACGGCGCCCTTCTCGATGTGCAAGCCCTCGCAAACGTCGCGCACGAGCACGGAGTGCCGCTCCTGGTGGACAATACATTTGCAACGCCCTACCTGTTCAATCCATTCCAACATGGGGCTGATATCATCATCTACTCGGCCACGAAGGGGATAGGAGGTCACGGCGCGGCACTGGGAGGACTCATTGTTGAGAATGGAAGCTTCAAATGGGACAGTGGAAAGTTTCCGCAGTTTCAACAGTCTCACTTTCTCCTGCGAGACCGAAAGACGAATCGAGAACGGAACATTCTCGAATTATTCCCAACCAGCGCGTTCACGATGCGAGTGCGCTTGACTCATCTCGCGTACCTTGGAGCCGCGCTCGGGCCTTTTGATGCGTTTCTGATTCTGCAGGGCGTCGAGACTCTCTCCGAGCGAATCGCCAAGCAGACCGCGACGACGGAAAAACTGGTTGCATACCTGGAGGCCCATCCAAAGGTTGCGTGGGTGAAGCACTCATCCGCAAGGGACAGCAGGTATCAGGAGCTCGCACGCCGGTACTTTCCGAAAGGTACTGGATCGGTCTTCACCTTCGGCCTCCGGGCAAGTCGGGAAACACACGACAAGTTCATCAATTCCGTCCGCCTCTTCAGCTACCAGGCGAACGTTGGCGACGCTCGCTCGCTCATCATTAACTCCGCTCGAACGACCCACGGTGAGCTGACCGCAGAGCAACAACGATCGGCGGGCATCGTCGAGGATACCATTCGTCTTTCGATTGGACTCGAGGACCCACAGGACCTCATCTCTGACTTGGAGCAAGCCTTCGCGAAGGCCTTTGTCTAAACTCACTGCACTGGACTTGACGCGGACTCGCGTCCATCAAGGATGACACCAACATGACTATGAATCTTCGCGCCAAAGAGAGCGCGCCGCGGGAAAGACGGCTATCGTCGATCACGAACTATTGCGGCTCTCTGCGCAACCTTCATGGGCACGCATGCCAGGGAAATCTCGACAACAAAGAACGTTGCTTCAGCCAAGCCAGCCTTTGCAACGCAGCGTGTGCGCTGGGAACGCTGAGCCTCATCATCGACGCGGCTGTAGTGCATCATGGGCCTTCAGGTTGTGCCGTCACCGCCATGCAGGTCTGCAACGCAAAGAACCAGCTGGCTGGGAAGCTCCACCTGGACAATTCGCATTCGGGCTACGTTTGCACGGACATGAATGAGGCTGACACGGTCTTCGGTGCCACCGACAACCTTCGAGACGTCATCCGTGAGACCCACCGCCGTTACCAGCCCAAGGCCATCTTCGTTGGGGCATCGTGTGTGAGTGGAGTCATCGGCGAGGACCTGGAGTCGGTTGCCACTGAAACGCAGGAAGAGCTCGGAATCCCGGTCGCTCCCGTCCATTGCGAGGGCTTCCGAACCAAAGTCTGGGCATCTGGATTCGATGCCGCGTTTCACGCCATACTGACGCACGTAGTCAAGCCTCCGAGAACAAAGACGAGCGTGGTCAACGTGATCAATTTCTTCGGAAGCGCCCGAAGAGAGATCACGGGCCTCTTCGCCAAGCTAGGTGTGGTTCCGCAGTTTCTCATTTCTAACTCCTCGGTGGACCAGCTGTCCAGGCTGTCCGAATCCGCTGCGACCGTCAGCACGTGCGGAACGTTGGGAACGTATCTCGGCAATGGACTTGAGCAGGCGTACGGAGTCCCGTACGTCAAGCTGCTGCATCCGTGCGGAATGGTCGGGTTCGACAGCTGGCTTCGAGGACTGGGCGCCGTGCTAGGGAAGGAAGCCGAAGTCGAGGCGTTGTTGGAAGAGGAGCGGTCCAAGTATCTGCCAAAGATTCAGCAGGTGACGGAGCGCTTGAAGGGGCTGAGGGCGGTGTTAGCCATGGGACCGGGCTTCAACTTCAACACCGCGCGTGCGCTTCAGGAGTTGGGCATCACAATTGTTCATTCGAGCGCATGGCACTTCGACAAACAATATGACGACGGTGCGATGCCCGCGCCATTTCAGTACCTCGTAGACCATTCGCCCAACGACTTTCCGCTTTCGGTGAGTGACCTGCAGAATTACGAGCTCATCAACACATTGAGGGCGTCCAAGCCTGACATATTCTTTTCACGCCACACGGGTTCCACAGTTTGGGCGATGAAGCTGGGCATTCCTGCGCTTTGTGTCTGCGACGAATATGCGATCTTTGGGTACCGCGGACTGCTGTCGTTTGCTCATTCTATATTGGATGTCGTCACCAATCGCAGTTTGACAGACACGTTGGCTCAGAGGGTTCGACTGCCGTATACGGAGTGGTGGCTGAACCAGGCCAAGAGTCCCTCAGAGCCGGTGGTTCGGAGGCACCTGGAAGTCGCATGACGAAGCTGTTGGACCAACCAAGGTATGTCTGCGCGCTCGGCGCTATGCAGACAGTTCAAGGGATCTTTCGTGGTGTTCCGGTATTGCACGCGGGCCCGGGGTGCGCGTCGAAACTCGCGTCAGGCATTGCCGGAAGCAATGGCGACTCCGGCTACATATCGCCCCAGATCTACCCTTGCTCGAACGTGTCCGAAAAGGAGACCGTTTGGGGCGGCGAGGACCGCCTGAGAGAGACGATCGAAAACGCTCTGAAGATCATCGACGGCGACCTCTTCGTGGTTCTGTCTGGCTGCACTACCGAAATCGTCGGTGATGACATCGCAAACGTAGTCGGCGAGTTCTCACGAGCGGACAAGCCCGTCATTTACGTGGCGACGCCGGGTTTCAAGGGAAACAACCTCGAAGGCCACGAGTGGGTTGTGAACGCCATCGTCACACAATATCTAGCCAAGCGGGCCATGCCGAAGATCGAAGACGGACTCGTCAACATCTGGGGACCGGTTCCGTCGTATGACCCCTTTTGGCTAGGGAACATCAGGGAGCTTGAGCAACTTGTGCATGAGCTTGGCCTGAAGCCGAACGCGATCTTCGGAGAGCAGAGAGGGATCAAGAACATCGACCAGGTGCCTGCCGCGAAACTCAACGTATTGGTATCGCCATGGCTGGGTCTGAGCACCGTCCAGTTGCTCGAGCAGGAATTCGGAACCCCGTACGTTCACCTGCCCGCATACCCGATCGGTGCTCACGAAACGGGTGAATTTCTGCGACAAGTTGGACAACACGCCGGTGTCAGGCACGAGTTGATCGAGGAAGTCATCGAGCGGCACGAAAGAGAGTACTACTTTCATATCGAGCGCACTTCTGACGTATTTCTTGAAAGCCGCACTATGTCCAGACGGTTCTCGACGGTAACGAACGCCGCGGATGCGTTGGCGGTGTCCCGGTTCCTCGTCAACGACTTCGGGTTGGTACCGGCCACGCAGTACGTGACCGATGCCACGCCGCCGGCTCATCGACCGTTCGTTGAGGAGCAGTTCAAGAAGTTCAAATACGGGATCGGAGCGGATGTCGTGTTCTCGACGGATGGACACGAGGTGCACGAGTCGATCCGACAGACGGACTACTGCGGGTCGCCGTTGATCCTTGGCAGTATCTTCGAAAAGAAGTTGACCGAGGAGCTAGGGGGAAACTTTCTCGCGATCTCGGTACCACTCCAGGAGCGACTCGTGCTTAGTCGATCGTATGTGGGATATCGAGGCGGCCTGACCCTGCTTGAGGATATCTACGGATACGTGCTGAGGCAGTTCAACTAGACGCAGGATGCGAACTACGTGTGTTCAAGGTCGTTAGTCGTCGAGATCGCCTTGTGTGCAGGCTTGGGAAGTGTCTGTGGTCTCCGTAGTGGACGTTGACGTTGGGCAGGAGAAGTCATGGCTCTCAGGGCAGATGCATTCACGGAAGCGGTTCGGAGCGAACGAATTACTCTCCGTAACGTCGGGCACCGGTACCGATTGCGAAAGGCGTCGAAAGGGTCGGATGAATGTGTTGCGCTTGATGGGGTTGACCTCGACGTTTACGCAGGCGAGTTTCTGGCTATCGTAGGACCGAGCGGGTGCGGAAAGTCGACGCTGCTCGACATTGTGTCCGGGCTGGTACAGCCGAGTGGGGGGGACGTACGAATCAACGGCAGGGTCGTGACCGGGCCAGCCCTCGACCGAGGCATCGTGCTTCAAGGGTACGCGTTGTTTCCATGGCGGACCACCAGGCGAAACGTTGAGTTCGGTCTCGAGGTCAAGAAGGTACCCAAGGCTGAGCGACGGGCAATCAGCGACCACTTCATTCGACTCGTCGGCCTACAGGGCTACGAGGACCGGCTGCCCTATGAGCTATCTGGCGGCATGAAACAACGAGTGGCCCTCGCACGCGCTCTTGCGTACGATCCAGACATACTGCTCATGGATGAGCCATTCGCAGCCGTTGACGCGCAGACCCGTGAAAGCCTGCAGGACGAGCTGTTGCGAATCTGGGAAGAGACCCGAAAGACCGTTATCTTCGTTACGCATGCGATAGAGGAAGCGGTGTTCCTGGCGGACCGGATCGCCGTCATGGCTTCGAATCCCGGACGCATTCGGCAGATCGTGAGCGTCGACCTTCCGCGTCCGCGCAACGCTCCAGGGCTTCGCTCGTCCGACGCATTCGGGGTGTTGCGCCACGAGGTTTGGAAGCTCCTACAGTCGACCGCACCGCAACTGTCACCATGACGGCATGGACTCTTCGAAGTCGCGCGACAAGTGCTGGGGCTGCCTGGGGGCCGGTACTTGCGCTTGCTGGAGTCTGGGAGGGAGCCTCCCGACTCCACTGGGTGGATACGGAGTTCTTCCCTCCGCTGTCAAGCGTGGTGGCAACCGTCGCCCGGATGGTCATAGATGGATACCTGGTGGTCCATGTGGCGATCAGCGCCGCAAGAGCCGTAGGCGGGTTTGCGCTGGCACTGATAGTCGGCATTCCAGCCGGTCTGGCGCTGGGGTACGCGTTCCCGTTTGCTTACTCGGTAGCAGAGCCGCTTCTGAGGCTTCTCAGTCAGGTCAATCCGTTTTCGCTGTTGCCAGTGTTTCTCATGCTGTTCGGCTCTGGCGAGCTCGCGAAGCTGAGTGCCATAGCATGGACCGCAACGTGGCCAATCATATTTTGTACTGTAACCGCCGTGCGTGGGGTGGATCCGAACCTGATTCGGCTAGGTCGAGCCATGGGCGCATCGCGCGCAGCGGTCGCCTACAAAGTCGTGCTGCCGGCAGCGATGCCCACGATGTTTGCGGGCCTGCGGGTCGCGTCTACGCTGGTGTTCTTCATGCTTGTCGGAGCCGAAATGCTCGGGGGGTCGGTGGGTCTGGGGTGGTTGGTGCATAACTCTGCGATGAATTATCAGATTCGAGGCATATACGCTGGCGCGCTGCTGGTTATCGTGTTGGGTTACGTGGTTCAGGTGGCGCTAGCAACGGCGAATCGACGGTTGTCGGTGTGCGATGTTGCGGCATCTGCAAGTGCGAGGGACGTGCCGGGGGAGCTGACCGGCGGAAGCTATGCGCCATGATGGCTCCGCCTCGGCGCGTCGCACTCGGTCGGCTAATGGTCTTGGTTGCGGTTTTAGGGATGTGGGAGTGTCTGCCCCGAGTCGGAGTCATAAACCCATTGTTCATTCCTCCATTGAGTCGTGTGCTGACGACGCTGTGGCACTTGCTGCGCTACGAGAGCCTTGCAGAGCACGCCCAAATCAGCCTGTTGCGGGCGCTTGGTGGCCTGGGTGTCGGGGTGACTCTCGGGTCGCTCATTGGCTTTGCGCTGGGAAGTGAGTCGCTGCGGATTCGACGAGCCGCCGAGCCGCTCCTGGGGTTAGCATCTCAGGCCAATCCGGTCGTTCTGTTTCACGTGGTGGTTCTCTTCTGGGGTATCGGCGAAGTAGCCAAGATTGTCGTGATTGCTTGGCTCACAACGTGGCCAACGGCGTTTGGTGCCATGTCGGGCCTTCAAGTCGTTGACCCGGAGCTGACGCGGGTTGGACGGGCCTTCGGGCTGTCGGCCTGGCGCCTCTTCTGGCGGCTCGGTCTGCCATCGGCGATGCCTGCGCTGTTTGCTGGGATTCGCCTTGCCGCAGGATATGCATTTGTCATGTTGGTGGCTGCCGAGATGATGGGTACCAGTTCAGGGTTGGGGTGGTTCGTCGTTCAAAGCCAGGAGAACTACGACGCTTCGCGCATCTTTGCGGCGGCGACGTTGATTGGTGGACTGGCCTTTGGGACCGACGCCATTCTGCGTCGTCTGGAGCACATCTGTGTGTATTGGCAGCCTATCGCGAGCGCCAACGGCGATCGATCGCCATATTCCGGGCCTGTCCGCCTTGCTCTAGTACTTCCTCCAGCTCCACTGCCACCGAGTGAGATTCGCGGAGCTCGTTTGGTACACCACATTTGGGCGTTTTGGGGGGGGCTATGGATGTGCCTGGCATTGGCTGGATGCCATGATCCAGGCGAAGGTTGCGCATCCGCTGCGGTGCCGGACGCGCACCGTGGCGCAGAGGCTTCGGCACTCGGCGACGATGTGGGAGATGTCCAGATTCGTGTCACGGCAGACGAACGCGGCTTCACGCCCAGCGTAATCGGAGTTCGTAAAGGCTCGCACACGCAACTGATATTCAGGCGAACGACGAACGCAACGTGCGCGAATGCCGTGGTGTTTCGGGAGCTGGGGATTGAGCGATCTCTTCCCTTGAATCAAGATGTCGCCATTGTTCTTCCAACGGGAGAGTCTCGAAGACTGACCTTTACGTGTGGGATGGGAATGTATCGCAGCGAGATTCGGATCGAATAGTGTGAACGATTGCGTACGAATGCGGATGCAGAATGACGACCACTCGCAGGTGGGGTTATCGGATATGTCAGGCAGCCAGTTTGAATCACTTCACGAGATCATTGCCAAAGCACGGCTGAACCTAACCCCGAACGTCTGGGACTACATTTGCGGTGGCTCCGAGACGGAGACGACCGTGCGTCGCAACCGCCTTGCGCTCGATTCGCTCGCCTTCCGTCCGCGCGTCCTCCGGGACGTTCACGCAGTCGAGACTTCGCGATCGATCTTGGGTCGGCTATGTCGCCTTCCCGTGTTGCTGGCGCCAGTGGCCGCTCTCGAGATCATCTCGGATGGCGGTGCTGCCGCCTCGGCGCAAGCTGCCGCGCAGTTTGGGGTTCCGTTCGTTCTCAGCTCCGGCTCAGCCCCAGGCTTGGAGGCTACGGCTGAAGCAGTTCCCGATTCGCTGCGGGTGTTCCAGTTGTACGTCCGAGGCGATCAAGACTTCGTCGACGACCACGTGCGGCGGGCAATGAGCAACGGATATGCGGCGTTTTGCCTCACCGTCGACACGGCTCACTACAGTCGCCGGGAGCGCGACATCGATAAGCGCTATGTGCGCTCGACTCGCGCCAACGTCAGCGGCGAAGAGTATCAGGCGGGCTTGACGTGGTCGACGATCGGCTCCCTCACACGCCGGTTTGAAATTCCACTCATGATCAAGGGTATCGCCACTGCCGAGGATGCGCGCGTCGCCGTGGAGCATGGGGTCGCGTGGGTCTGGGTGTCCAACCATGGCGGACGGCAACTTGACCACGGTCGAGGATCGATGGAAGTGCTGTCAGAGATCGTGGAAGCCGTGAAGGGTCGGGCAAAGATCATCGTCGATGGCAGCATCAATCGTGGCACCGACGTCCTGAAGGCTGTTGCTGTCGGCGCGCATGCCGTTGCCATTGGACGCATGCAGTGCTTTGGATTGGCGGCGAGTGGCACCGCCGGCGTCGTGCGAACGCTGGAAATTCTGGAGGACGAGGTCAAGCGCAACTTGGGCCTCTTGGGCGTCGCAACGTTGGACGCGCTCGATGCGTCGTACTTGCATCCAGCACAGCCAACCAACTGGCCAGACGTCCTAAGTGCATTCCCTCTCCTTCGCTCGTAGATGGGCGCGCTCCCTGGCCACCGGTGTACACTATGACCCTCTGACGCGATGACAGCCGAACCGACTGTGCAAGACCTCGAGTTTCGCGATGCACGTAGCGATGACGCTGTCGAAGTCGTCGCGCTTGTTGAGAGCGCTTACCGTGGCGATGCGAGCCGGGCCGGGTGGACTACCGAGGCGGACCTTCTGGCCGGTCAACGCACGGACGTCGAGGAAGTGGCAAGCATTCTGATGGATTCAGAATCCCGTCTCCTCCTGGCCGTGCGAGCGAGAGAGTTGCTCGGATGTGTCGTGCTGCGAGGCGAGGCCCGGGGCGCGTATGTGGGCATGCTCGCGGTTCGCCCAGGCCTTCAAGGATTGGGCATCGGTCGCCGCCTCCTCAATCAAGCGGAGAGGCGAGCTCGAAGTGAGTTCGGGGCGGAGCGAGTGCGAATGACGGTGATCGAGCAACGAGAGGAACTGATCGCCTGGTACAAGCGTCGCGGATATCTCTTGACGGAATGCACAGAGCCGTTTCCTTATGGCAATTCTCGCTGTGGCTTGCCCAAGCGCAATGACCTGCGATTCGCCGTTCTGGAGAAGGCACTCGGCGTCGAGGGCGGCGCGTGACGAGAGTCTGGGGCCGAACGATGTGGACAGCGATAACGGAGGAGTCGCGGTCATGGTCATCGTCAAATAAGTGGGGCGCACGTTGCATCGCGACAATCCTCGCACTTGCTTCGGTTTGGACCGCGGCGTGTGCCCGAAATCGCGCAACGACCGACCCCCCGATGGGAGAGCGGCTCTTCCCCATCAAGACGTGGACCCGCACGGATTGCTCGGCCACCCCGTGGGCGGTAGCGCAGCACGAAGGCTTCCTCGCGCAGGAGCGCGTTGCGATCCAGTGGACGAACGAGATTCAGCCTGCTCTCCAGATCCCGTCCATACTGCGCGGAGACAATGACGTGGCCGTCCTTCGACCGGACACGTTGGCTGTCGCGAAGGCCGCGGGCGCCCGAATCAGTGCGGTAGCCGAGGCGGATATCGACCCGACCGATCCAGTTGTCGATGCGCGGTTCCGCCATCTGTGGTGGTTCGTCCATCCCGGTAAGCACCCGGACGTCCGCCGGTTTGCGGACCTCGCAGGCGTGTCGGCTACCATTCGCGTCGCCACCCTGACGTCCAACATTGGGGCCCACCTGGAGACCAAGCGACTGGCTGAGCGCTACGGGATTCCAAAGAGCAAGATCGAATGGGTCACCATGCCGGGACTCCAGGCCGTTCAAGCGCTCAAGCAGGGTGAAATCGATGTGTCGGAGATCGATTCCGCGTTCTTTAAGGCAATGGCTGATGCAGGGGCGCGCAAGATTGCGGACTCTTCGGAGACGAACCTCGGGGCGGCGGGGGGAATCACCTACTACGTATTCCGCGATGAATTCATCCGGCAACACGCAGAAAGAGTCGCCGCCTTCGCTCGCGCGATGACACGGGCTCAGCGGTGGATCGATGCCCATCCGGACGATGCTATTCGAGTGACCGAGAAGACCATCGGCGTGTCAGCTCCGGGCAATCACTACTATTCCACAAGTCTCCGGGTTGACGACTCGTATCCCGTTCCCTGGCTAGCGGAGCTCGAGGCTGCCCACGTAATTGCGCACGGCACGATCACCGTGAGCGACCTCATCGCTCACGATATTGAGAAGATGAACATGCGCTTTGAATGATGTTAGGTATGCATTCGACCGGCGCAAGATCCCAGGTAGAACAACGAGCAGACCGGTCGGACCGCTGCGCATGAATCTCCCCAGCGACCTCGGCGCAATACGCTCACGCCGACCGCGCTCGCTCTAGCGCTGCCGAAAGGTCCGAAACCAAGTCCTCCGGTGCCTCTATCCCGACGGAGAGGCGAAGGAGTGTCTCGGAAATGCCCGCTCGCTCGCGCGCCGCGCCATCCATGGACGCATGCGTCATGCTCGCCGGGTGTGCAATCAGACTTTCGACCCCGCCCAAAGACTCTGCGAGGGAAAAACATGAGAGTCCATCTACGAAGGCTCTCACACGATCGCCGGCGCCCTTCAACTCGAAACTGACCATCGCGCCGAATCCCTTCTGTTGAGCCAGCGCGATGGCATGACCGGGATGATTGGCCAGGCTTGGGTGATATACGCGAAGCACCGCCGGGTGCTTTGCCAGTACGTCGACCACGGCCCTCGCGTTCACCTCGTGGACTGCGAACCGCGCATGCAATGTGCGCAAGCCTCGCAGCGTCAAGTACGAGTCGAACGGAGACCCAGTGACGCCCAGGCAGTTGGCCCACCAAGCGAGCTTCTCACCTAGCTCCGCTGTCGCCGCGACCGTCGCACCTCCGACCACGTCGCTGTGGCCATTGATGTACTTGGTCGTCGAGTGGACCACCACGTCTGCACCGGCACGGATCGGCTGCTGGAGTGCGGGCGAAAGAAACGTATTATCCGCCACGAGGAGAGCACCAACCTCGTGTGCGGCACGGCTCGCGGCAGCAAGATCGACAATGCGCAGGAGGGGATTGCTCGGAGTCTCGACCCACACCATCTTTGGGCGGCGCTTGAGCGCACGCGCAAAGGAGGTTGGATCGGTCTGGTCGACGAAGTCGATGTCGAAGGAACCCCGCTCCGCAAGCGCACTGAAGAGCCGGTAGCTTCCACCGTAGCAGTCATGCGGTGCCACCAAGAGGTCGCCAGGGCGCAATAGGCTAAGTACAAGGAGAATCGCAGACATGCCAGACGAAGTCACCGTGGCGTCCGCACCCCCCTCAAGAGTCGCAAGAGCCTTTGCAAGCTCGCTTCGCGTCGGATTCCCTGAGCGAGTGTAATCGAATGATCCCTTGCGACCGTAGCCGTCGAAAGCGAAGGTCGACGTGAGATAAAGGGGAGCAATCACTGCGCGATGTTGCACATCGGACGAGATACCGGCTCGCACGACGGCTGTCTGTGCGTGCCTTGTGCTTGGCGGTGACGAACCCGACACTCGAAACGCATCGACGACGGACTGATAGTTTTCCGACATTTTGATCCTTGAGTGGGGAGCAACGACGCCCGGCCACCTGCTGCCGCTAACTAGTGGGTTACTCGTCGAGCGTCAAGACCGACAGCTTGGTGACGCCCGCCCGGTCGACGGCCGACATGACCTTGGCCACGACCCCGTAGTTGGTTGCCTCGTCGGCGTTCAGATGTACTGCTAAGTCCGGTTGTACCGCACGCAGTGACTTCAGCTCCGTGTCGAGTTTGGCCAGAGCGACCTCATCGCGATCGACGTAGATCTTGCCCGAGGCATCGACGCTTACCGTCACAGCCTTCTTGAGTTCGAGCGGCGCGTTCGCAGACGTTTGGGGTAGGTTGATCTTGACTGCGTTCGTGAGCAGAGGCGCCGTCACGATGAACACGACCAGGAGAACCAGCATCACGTCGACCAAAGGTGTGACATTGATGTCACTCATGACATCCTCAGCGTCCCCACCGGCTTGAATGGCCATCAGGCGCTCGCCTCCACACTAACGTCTCGACGAAGGGACACCGCCTGATGAATCGAGTGCTCTCCGGAGCGTTCCTTACGAAACGAACTCTTGACGGCGCTATTGACGAACGTGTTTGCGAAGTCTTCGATCTCCGCGAGAAGATTCTTGAGTCGGCGGAGAAACAGGTTGTAGGCGAGGACCGCAGGGACAGCGACGGCAATGCCGATGCCGGTTGCCACCAGCGCCTCACCGATCGGACCCGCCACGACATCCAAACTCGCGGATCCAGAGCCGCTGATCTTGACCAAAGCATGGATGATCCCGAACACTGTTCCAAAGAGCCCGACGAAGGGCGCAGTCGTTCCAATACTCGCCAGGATTGGCAATCCAGCCTCTACGCCGTGTCGCTCGCGCTGAACTTGCTGCCGCAGGCTGCGTTCGAGGAGGTCTCGACGGACGTCGATCTGGTCAGCGTCGTTTCCCACGGTCCTTGCGCTCTCCTCCCATGCCTCGGCCCCGGCGAGGGCCACGCGCGCCACGGGCCCCGTCGATGCTGTCAGATCGGCAGCGCTCGGCAACCGCGATACCTTGCCAAATGTCTTGGCGAAGCCGCGGTTCTGACTCGCTAGCCGCCACTGCTGGAAGGCCTTCGCAATGACGACGGCCCAGGTCAGAGCTGAAGCGCCCACGAGAAGCGCGAAGGTTCCCTTGACAATCCAAAACGATAGTGTGTCAGACATCAGACATTCTCCAGTCCATCATTGCAGGTTGAAACTAAAGCGGCGGGTTGCCCATCCGGCAACGGGCTTTCCACCTTGGGTGGCTGGCTCATAGGTCCCCGCCTTCGCAGCCTCGACGGCTGCGTCGTCGAGAACGCTATGTCCGCTGGACTTCTGAACAATTACCGTGGCGGCATGGCCATCAGGAGTGACCATGATTCGCAGCAAAACCGTACCTTCCCAACCCTCTCTTTGAGCGATACGAGGATAGGCTGGTTGGGGATTCGAGCGCGCATGGACGCCTTCTTTGGCCTCGACCACAGGAGGGGGTGGCGGCGGCGGAGGGGGCGGAGCTACATGGACCGGAGGTGGTGGCGCAGCCGCCGCAACTTCTTGCGTGGGCGCGGGGTCCGGTTCGGGTGTCGGCTCGACGTTCGGGGTGTCTCCCTCGGGCACTGACCCTCCGGTGGCTCCAAGGTGGGCAGCCTTCGCAATCAGCGGGCGCGCGAGCGGCTTCGGCTGAAGGACTGGGCGAACTGGTTCGGGCGGCTTCGGAGGCTCGGGAACGTGCACGACCGGCGGAGGCTTCGGTCGCACCGCCTCGACCTCAATCTGCGAGTGGACCGCGTGGGCAGGAGCACGCGAATGGACCGCCCGGGCCGTGACTGCAATGGTGGCGTGTACGACGAGTGAAACGAGAAAGATCCAAGCGAACTCATTGCTGTTGCCGTCCCTCACAGAAGGCTCGGGAGCGAGCGAGATGGTCCGCACCACGTCGTCGGACGCCACGGAATCCAACTGAGCGATCGCGCCTATCGGCAATGCAGCGATGTCAGCACCTTCTTGACGCATCAGCTCACCTTTTGGGAACGGAGACGGGCATCCACGCATTCGAATGAGTCAGGGCCCTATGTAGCCTACGAAATAACGTAGTGGCCACGTGCGCTATGGCGATTCTTACGAAAGAAAGCAGCCATCGTGCCAATCGAAGCGGGACCTTGTGCAGTAGGCAAATCTGGCGTTATGGTCTGCAAAGCCTCGTACGTCCACCGTCATCGGCCCCAGCCGTCAATGGCCACGGCGCATACGTGCAGAGCGACGCGGACTATCGACGCTTATCCCAGCAAAGTGGACGTTTGCTCTGCGTCGCCCAAGCGATGCCCGAACCCGCACGCACAGCCTTTGCCACATTACTCACGCCGCCTACGTGCCCCCAGACGCGTCTCATCCGGAAATGGACTCTCAGTGGACGTTGTTCCTAGCCATGCGAGAATGTGCTTGGCACCGGCGCTTCGTAAAGCTCCGCGCCGAAATCGCGACCGATTCCGGGGATGCCGCAGGCGTCGGCGCGGCAATGCTGGCAATGCCGGAACACTTCGAGGTGCTCCTCGGCGGCCTCACGAGCCTGCTGGAGCTCGTCACACGTGGGTGCACGGCAGGATGCAAGGCCATTCTGGGGAATCAGGGGGATGACATTGACTCTCTGCGCCCCAGCGGCAGAAGTGGCGCGCGCCACGTCGCCAATGTGGTGATCATTGATGCCCGGAACAAGCACCGTATTGATCTTCACGAGAACCCCAAGTTCACTTATCTTCCGGATGCCCTCCAGCTGCCGGGAAATCAGCAGCGAGCCTGCTTCCGTGCCCGACATCACTCGACCCTCATGCACGACCGTGCCTACGACGCCGGCCACGATGACGGGGTCGACCCCGTTCACCGTTACCGTGACCGACCTCACGCCGACTCGTGCAATCTCCTCGGCCTTGTCGACGAGGCGTAGGCCATTGGTGCTCAGGCATAGAAGGAGATCCGGGAAGCGCTCATGGACGAGACCAAACGTGCGCAACGCGTGGTTGCTTGCCAGAGGATCGCCCGGACCGGCGATTCCGACGACGGTGATCTCGGGACACAGTTCGAGGGCTCGTTGAACAATTCCGAGAGCTCCGTCGGGCGATAGAAGCGTGCGCGCCGATCCCGGGACCTGTGCCCACTTGTTGAATCCGCGCGCGCAGAACGCGCACTGGATGTTGCAACTCGGGCTTACCGGCAGATGCAATCGACCGTTGCGCGCGTGCGCCTCACCGCTCAGGCACGGATGGGTTCGTACGAGGTGGGCGAATCGATCGTCCACTCGCGCCACCTGGTGAGATCCCTCTCGCAGCGAGTTACCTTCGATCGTAGGGAGTCGCCTGTGCCCATCCAGGACGCCACGGCGCGCGACATCCGCTGTGTCGGTCACGCCACAGCCGCCGGGTGCGTCTGAGTGCCATGGGCTACATCGAGGATTTGGGTAGCCCAGCTTGCGGCCCAGTCGCGCAACTCCTTCTCGTCGAGTGGAGAAGGAACCTTTCCGCCATATTCAGAGTCGATGACCTTCTCGGCAAGACGTCGGTACACGGCCGCCTGTGCAGAATCGGGTGCAGCCTCGATCGTCGTTCGGCCTGACAGCTCGGCCTGGGTGACAGTCACTGAACGGGGAATGTGCTCGACCACCCGCGTGTGAGTGCGTTCGGCGAAGTCGTCGATGATACTCCGAGAGTGTGCTGCGTTGATCGAGTTGGCAATGACCCCACCCAGCAACGCTCCGCCAGAATTCGAGTACTTCTTGATGCCACGAAACAGATTATTGGCGGCGTAGATGGCCATGAAATCAGCCGACGACACGGTGAAAACCTTCTCGGCGATGCCTTCGCGTATGGGTACCGAGAACCCACCGCACACGACGTCACCAAGAACGTCGAAGATGACCACATCGACCTCGAGCTCTTCGAAGGCACGACGCTGCTTGAGGAGCTCGACGGCCGTAATGATGCCACGCCCCGCGCATCCAACGCCCGGTGCAGGACCACCTGCCTCGCAGCAGAACACACCAGCAAATCCGCGGTGCACGACATCCTCGATTTTGACGTCAGCGCGCTCACGAAGGGTGTCGAGGATCGTCGGAATGTACTTGCCTCCGCGGAGCGTGTTGGTGGAGTCACTCTTGGGGTCGCATCCAATTTGGATCACACGCAACCCGGCCACTGCGAGGGCGGCGCTGATGTTCGACGTGGTTGTCGACTTGCCGATGCCACCTTTGCCATAGATTGCAATCTCTTTGAGCTTCCTATTACTCATGACAGTACTCCGCTTCGCTACACTACGGGGATCCAACGCTTACCGTTCCGCGGGATCCGCGTGCGCCTAGCTATCTTGTTTGACGATTACACATGCGCGCTGCACGCAACATGCCGACTGAATCCGGTGGGCGTCGAGCGCAGCGTGTCGAAATTTGGTGCGGCTCAAGCCGTCGAAGCCTTGATGCGCGCTGGGGGCCGTGACCCGCTCTGGGCGCGACGCGCGGCGTCGGAACGAAGATGGCATCGGCGCATCCCATGAGTTCGGTGCATGCCGCGCGACTCAGCGCGCTTGCGTCACGCGGTCACACCACGTCCCCTGCTTTTGCACCCGCTGCCGCGTCGAGGAGGCCCTCGAAGAGGGGTCCGGAGAGGTACCGTTCGCCGGAGTCTGGAAGTACCACAACGATAGTCTTCTTGGCCAATTCAGGTAGCTCGGCCAGGCGAGCTGCTACGGCGACGGCTGCTCCCGAGCTCACGCCGCTCAAAATACCCTCTTCAAGCGCCAGGCGCCTCGCATAGGAAATGGCTGTTGCAGAGTCCACTTGCTCGACACGGTCGACGATCGACAGATCGAGCGTCTTAGGTATGAATCCTGCGCCGATACCCTGGATCTTGTGCGGTCCGGGCTTGATTTCTTGTTTCGCCAGAAACTGCGTGATGACAGGGCTTTCCGTTGGCTCGACCGCAACGCTGAGAATCGGCCTTTTCTTGGTGTGCTTGATGAACCGCGACACTCCCGTGATCGTCCCCCCCGTACCGACGCCGGAGACGAGCACATCAATGGCCCCCTGAGTATCGTCCCAGATTTCGGGCCCAGTAGTCGATTCGTGGATCGCGGGGTTGGCAGGGTTTTCGAATTGCTGTGGAAGGAAATATCGTACAGGGTCGCCGTCGCGGATCTCTGCCGCTTTCTTGACGGCGCCGTTCATTCCCTTGGGACCTTCGGTGAGCACGATTGTGGCGCCGAAGGCCTTCAGCACCTTGCGGCGTTCGAGGCTCATCGTCTCGGGCATGACGAGCGTAAGTTTGTAGCCGCGGGCCGCGGCAACGTAGGCAAGCGCTATGCCGGTGTTCCCTGACGTTGGCTCGACGATCTCGACGCCCTTCTTGAGCAGACCGCGCTTCTCGGCGTCCCAGACGAGCGCGGCACCGAGGCGGCACTTGACCGAGTACGCCGGGTTGCGGCCCTCGATCTTCGCGAACACAGTGGAACCGCTGGGGACAACGCGATTGAGTTGAATCAGCGGAGTGCCACCAATTGACTGCGAGTTATCTCTATACAAAGCCATCACATGCTCCAATCAAAATGTTCTCGTTGGGGTTCCTGGGCCACTCGTCCGCAAGCGAAAGACAGTCCAATCGATGCCTAGTTTGCGCATGCGCGCTCGAAGCGTGTGGGGGTTGATGCCGAGCAAGGCGGCCGCGCCGCGCGCCCCTTCGATCTGTCCCTTGGAGACCCGAAGAGCGTGCTCGATATGGCGCGCCACGATTACATCAAGCGGCTGAACGTCCAGAGAATGCGAAGCTTGGCTTGGGATGCGTTCGGGGACGTCTGGCAGGGAGGGCGGTACGGCGACGAACGACTGAAGCGCGGCAGCCGTCGCCAATCTGCGTCCGGCGCCGAGGATGGTCGCTCGCTCGATCACCGCCGAGAGTTCGCGCACGTTGCCGGGCCAACCATAGGAGGTCAGGAGCGCGATGTCCTCCTCGCTAGGCTCCAGCGGGCGCCCCGAATGGCGACGCCCCGAACGCGCAGCGAAGTGCTCGGCGAGTAGCTTGATGTCCTCAGGGCGGTCCCGCAAGGGCGGAATGTGCAACGGGAATACGCTCATTCGGTACCAGAGGTCTCGGCGGAAGCGCCCTTCGCTGACCATCGCGTGAAGGTCGCGATGGGTGGCCGCGACCACTCGAACGTCGGTTGTGACTACCCGCTGGCCTCCCACTCGCTCAAGAATGCCGTCTTGCAGCACCCGCAGCAAACGCACTTGGGCTGCCAGGGGGAGCTCTCCAATCTCGTCCAGAAAGAGCGTTCCACCGTCTGCCCGCTCGAACCACCCTTTTCGCAGCGCAACGGCGCCGGTGAAGCTCCCGCGTTCGTGCCCAAACAACTCGGAATCGATCAGCTCCGGCGGAATAGCCCCGCAGTTGACCTTGATGAGCGGTCCCTTCGCCCGGAGAGAGCGGGCGTGAATGGCGCGCGCGACGACCTCCTTGCCAACTCCGGTCTCGCCCACAATCAGAACCGGCGCTCCGGTAGCGGCCACGCGCTCGACGAGCTCGACTACACCGCGCAAGCCAGCCCGATCGCCGATCAAGGCGTCGTCATCACTGGTTTCGACACTGGAGGAAGGACCGCCCTCGTTCGCAGCGCGAAGCACCGCTGGAACCGTCTCGGTGCTCGTCACCGGAACGCAGGCGAGCAACGAGATTGGGTCGAGACAGGACTCCACGAGAGCCAGGTCGTCGAGCTCAGGTGCCCTTTGGAGCGGCAAGATGATGATGCCGACCGGGTAGGGTCCCCGGGTAAGCAACCCTGCCACGAAATGCCCTTCGACTCGAACGGCCGCAAGCAGGGGGCTCAACGGGCCAGGGCAACCGGCATCTCCAAGGCAAACGCGTCCTTCGGAGAATGCGTCTCCAAAGCGGCGATCATGGAGGGGCACGCGGGTTGCCAGGGAGGGAACATCTTCTTCCAAGTCGGCGACTGCGGTAACTCCAAGGACATCAAGTGTGCTGGAACTCTCCTCCACCCGGCCGAGAATGGCCGCTTCGACCGGCAAGACGCGCGCGAAAACGCCGAGAAGCGCTCGGAGCGATGCGGCGACGGATCGAAGGCGGGCGGCCTGTCGCCAGACCTCTATTTGAATGCCGGGGTCGTTCCGAGGTGCCACTGCGGACGGATGGATCGAGGAGATCGGTAGAGGGGTTGGCGAAGGCCAGCTACGAGCGTTCATGCGTCGCCTCCTCCAGGGAAGCTGGTTGATTGAAGGTCACGCGGGAAGAACTTGGATGTCGAGACGCTTCCGCGAAGCCAGGACGATGTAGATCGAACCATCATGCGGCCCTGACGCCTGCAGACGCGGATTGAGTCGACCATAGGAGCTGCCAGCCATATTCGTGCCACATGTTCGTTGAAGCAGGCTTCGTAGATTCGCGACAGTCACGCGGTGTCCGTCATGATATGCGACGGTTCTACTATACGAGACCACACCGTGTCGGCAAGCCCTTCTGCTGCGGCGGCGCATTTTTCTCATTCCGTGACTTGAAAGTTAGGGAGCCGTTCCGTGTTTGCGGTTCGCCACTCTTACCTGCCACGGCATGGACAGGATGGCTTCCATGCCCACAGAGAGAGGGGTGCTGGCTTCGCGCACCATTCACGCAGGCGAGGGAAATGCACGCTTCGGCAATTTGTGCACGAGGCGCGCTGGGCTCCGCTGGAAGGCGAGTCGGTTCGCGATCGACGCCGACTACGTTGCTTGCACACGTTCGTTATGTCATGCATAGCGTCCCGTTTACGAGACTGCTGGCACGCCGCATGTATGGCACTCCCGGCACGCGACCGTGGGACCGTCCTGCGAACCGCTGAAACGGCGTGCCTGCCGTTTGCACTCGACGATCTGACTCGTACTGGAGGCGTGATGAGTTCTGGAGATGTCACCGATTTTCCCGCATTGGATTTAGACGCCAAGACGTGTCCAAACAGGGAACAGCGCGCCGCTGGAGTTAATGTCTTCTTCGGCAAGGCCAGCGAGTTGGTTCAGCTGGCTCGCAAGGGCGAGCTTTGCAACCATGAGAGGCAGTTCCAGCAATCGTCCGGATGCGTGCTCAATTTCTATCTGACTGTGCGCGTCACCACGGTCCGCGATGCAGCCGTCGTGTTCCACGCGCCCGTCGGATGCTCGTCCTCGTCCTTGGGCTACCGCGAACTGTATCGTGGGATCCCCCCGTCTCTGGGCCGACCCGAGAGGTTTGACCTGCAGTGGGTGACCACGAACCTCAAGGAGAGCGACGTAGTCCACGGTGCGTCGGACAAGCTGAAGTTCGCGCTGCGAGAGGCCGCACGGCGCTACCGCCCCAAGGCGATCTTCGTGCTCACGTCCTGTACGGCAGGCATCATTGGCGAAGACATAGAGGGAGCTGTCTACGAGGTTCAACCTGAGCTCGAAGCGAAGATAGTTCCCGTCCACTGTGAGGGTGTTCGTTCTCGCCTGGTGCAGACAGGGTACGACGCGTTTTGGCACGGGGTGCTCAAGTACCTGGTACGAAAGCCGACAAAGAGGCAGAAGGATCTCGTCAACGTGGCGAGCATGCTCTCGTACACCTGGGGTGACCGCCTCGAGATCAAACGTCTGCTCGGCAAGCTCGGACTGCGTGTCAATTTTGTGCCCGAATTTGCGTCGGTGGCCGACTTCGAACAGATGTCAGAGGCCGCAGTAACGGCTCCGCTCTGTCCTACGTACACCGACTACATCTCGCGTGGATTGGAGCAACAATATGGCGTTCCGTACTTTCTTCATCCGTCCCCGATGGGCATCGCGCAGACCGACGAATGGCTGCGGCAGATCGCCAAGCACACAGGAAAGGAGCAGGAGGTCGAGAAGCTAATCGCCGAAGAGCACGCGGTATGGGTTCCCAAAATGCAAGCCGTGCGCAAAGAGTTCCTTTCTCTGAAGGCGGACGGATCCAAGGTGACGGTCCTCGGCGCTCTGGGTCAGGGCAGGCTCTTCGCGCAGACGCCGTACCTTCACGAGCTCGGGCTCGATCCAGTGGCGGCGATAGCGCAGGACTTCGACAATCTCGTGCTCGAGGACACGGAGCGACTCATCCGCGAAACGGGCGACTTTCCGATTCTCATCAACACATTTCAGGCCGCGGAGCAGGCCCACCTCACCCGCATGCTCGACCCCGACCTGACGCTCACGTGTCCGTTCCAGGGAACGTCCTACAAGCGCAGAAAGGGTATGACGCGCATTCACGCCCTACGAGGCGACGCGCTGCCCAGCAGTATGCAGTCCGGATATGCGGGAGCCGTCGCCTGCGGCGAGTTTCTTCTTCGGTCGTGGAAAGCTCAGACATTCCAACAAACCATGGTCGCGAAGACGGACGACGCGTATCACCCGTGGTGGTACGAGCAACCGAATCCCCATCACTATGTGTCGGCCGCGCCGGTGCGGGGCCCCAGATCCGCGGGAGTTGCCGAATGACTATCGTGACATCGAGGGCAACGCAGGTCGACACGCGGACGCTTGATATTATCGAGGCGCCGCGATGGTCCTGCGCCCTGGCGGGAGCGCTCACGACGGGGCTTGGCGTGTACGGCGTCGTGCCGGTGCTGCACGCTGGGGCAGGTTGCGGCCTCGGACAGCAATTCGGGATGACCTATGCGGGTGGCGAGAACGCCGGAGGCAACTTGGGGGGCACGAGTACTCCCTGCACGTGCCTTGTCGAGGAACACGTCATCTTCGGTGGCGAAGACAAGTTGCGTGGCCTCGTTCGCTCGAGCATCGAGCTCGTCAAGGGCGATCTCTTCGTCGTCATTTCGGGTTGCGTCCCATCCCTTATCGGCGATGACACGGACGCAGTCGTTCGCGAATTCCGTGATGGAGTGCCGGTAGTGCACGTCAAGGCGCCGGGTTTTGCCGGAACGTCCTACCAGGGCTATGAACTGTTCTTCGAGGCGCTGGCGGACCAGTTCCTCGAGCCGCGTCCCGTGAAGCCTCGGAGCATCAACCTCTTGGGCATTGTGCCGTTCCAGCACCTGTTCTGGAAAGGCATCCTGTCGGTTCTCAAGGACACGTTCGCAAAACTTGGCGTCGACGCCAACATCATATTCACGGAGTTCGATGGCGTCGAGAACCTGCGACGGCTCCCAGCCGCGGAACTCAACGTAATTCTCTCGCCCTGGAACGGGCACCGAGCAGCCAAGAAATTGCAGGAGAAGTTCGGCACACCGTGGCTGACGGTGCCCGCGGTTCCAGTTGGCCCCAAGGCTACAGCAAGCCTGCTTCGCAGCGTGGGCCATGCTCTGTCGATCGACTCCACGGAGATCGAACGTGTGATCGCTCGCGAAGAACGTCACGCGTATAAGTTTGCGGAGTACTTTGGCGATGGCCTCGTTCTCGGGCTTCCGCACGCCTACTTTGCCGTCGTGGCCGACAGCGGCACAGCTATCGGGCTCACCCAGTACCTCGCGAATGAAGTCGCCTACATTCCGGACGTGGTCGTCGTGAGCGACGATCCTCCTGAATCGGCTCGTCCAGGGATCATCCGCGAACTCACGGAGAAGCTCGAGCTCGTGAACAAGCCCGAGGTGGTATTCGAGGTTGACGCGTTTCGTATTCGCGAGAAACTCAAGAATCGAAACTTCTTGTTTCTGCTGGCAAGCTCGCTCGAGAAAGTGATTGCTGGGGAGGAGTATGGGGCGATGCACCATACTGTCGCGTTTCCGTCGTACGACCGCGTGATCCTCGACAGGAGTTACGCTGGCTTCCGGGGCGGTCTCGCACTGGTCGAAGAGCTCGCAAGCAAATGGATTGGCCCGCTATGAACGAAGGTGCACGTGTACGCATCGGCGCGGCGAGCGCGGACGGCAAGGTCATTCATCAGCACTTCGGTGGAGCGTCGCAGTTCGTGATTTTCGAGCTCGATGGCTCGCGTCTGACATTCTTGGAACGCCGCCCCACGGAGCCTGCATGTGGTCGGGATGGACACGACCCGGAGCGGTTCCAGCGCCTCGTGGATCTCGTGTCTGACTGCCAGGTCGTCCTGGTCGCGGCGGCCGGGCCTCCCGCGGTGGCGGCGCTGGCACGACGTGGCGTGCGCCTCATCGTATCCCCGGACCTCATTCTCAATGCTGTTGCAAGACTGTTCGAGGGTGGCGTCCTTCGAGAACCATCAGCCACCTGACGGCGCGATTGGGGCATCGCGCGTCGCATGATCTCTGCGAAGCGCTCGCATACTGAATTCATCAGGTTGGGTGCTCGGCTGTGCGGCGAACTCGAGGCGGACTAAACGATTGGGAACCCCGCGTCTATCCACGCTCCCATTCCGCCCTCCACGCTCTTCACGTTCCGATAGCCTCGTGCTTTGAGCAGAAGCAAGCCGTACACGGAGCGCTTGCCACGCGAACAGATTGTGACAACCGGAGTCTCGCGGTCGCCGGGCAGGCCGTCAGACCGACCCTTCGAGAGCTCAGGAAGGGGAATGTTGGTGGCAGAGACGATTCGCGACCGTGCGAACTCATCGGGATTGCGCACGTCAATGACCAGCATACCCGCTTCCATGAGGCGCCTCGCCTGACGCACGTCAACGACATCGGGACCCGCTGCGGCCTGTTCGAATGCGGCTTGCAGGTGAGGGGCAAACGGATCGGTGGGCCCTACCGGCGGCTCTCCTGGCGCGGGGAAGAGTTCAGGGAGGTGTTTCTGAAAGGAGGACATATACTTGAACGCATTGTCCGGAAATATCACTACTGCGAGATTGCCCGGCTCGTCAGGGACGGTCTTGAGCGCGCCGGCGAGTGCGAGCCCAGAGCTTGGCCCGGCGATGATGCTCTCTTCGCGATTGATGCGGACGCACAATCCAAAGGCATCTGGATCGCCGATCTCGATGAGACCGTCATACTCTTCTGGCTTGAAGAATGCGGTGAGACGCAGGGCGCGTCGGCTGCGCACACCCGGAATGTCGTGACCATCGGTCGGGTGCACGCCGATGACTTTCACGCTGGGGTTCTGTGCCTTCAAGAATCGTCCCGTACCCGTGATGGTCCCGCAGGTGCCAAGGGACGCCACGAAATGCGTGATCCTGCCCCGGGTCTGTCTCCAGATCTCAGGCCCCGTCGTCCGGAAGTGCGCGTCCGGGTTGGCTGGATTCTGGTACTGATTGAGTTGTTTCCACCCGGGGCGTTCGCTCAGTTCGGTCGCCTTCGCCATGGCACCTTCAGGCTGCCCTGGCATCGGGCAGAGAGTGTCTTCGAGCTCATGCAGCTCGGTGCCGAAGAACCGGAGCGCGTTGCGCTTCTCGAGAGGAATGTCCTTGGACAAAGTAGCCGCGAACTTGTAGCCCTTGGCGTTCGCCACCATCGCGAGACCCATTCCGGTGTTCCCGGACGTCGGTTCCACAAGCTTCTCAAGCTTCTCCCCCCGTTCCTCGGCGTCGCGAACGAGATTTGCCGCTACGCGGTCCTTTACGGCACCAAACGGATTGTACCATTCTAGCTTCGCGTACACCTGTGTGTGCTTGAATGGCGTCACATGCTGGAGGCGAACAATCGGCGTCGGATTGTCGATGCTGGAAAGCATGTGGAGGATGGAGTCGTAGACGCGTAGCGCATGGTCAGACATCGAAGGGTCCTCGATTGGAGGTCGCGCGAAGAGCAGCTTCTCGAGCGTCTACTATAGCAGACACTCTCTCCATGTGGTAAACGGCATCTCGTGAACGTCGCCCTCCATGGCACGGGGACGCGAACCCGTCCAACGCACGACCTCCACCGCCGTTCCGGCGAAGTGGGCGGCGCGTTGCTGGTGGATGGGCTTACGAAGACTTTCAGCCAGGCGGGCCGCGCGGTCGCCGTCTTGCGAGAGATTCATCTCGCGGTCGGTCCAGGCGAGTTTCTCTGCGTGGTGGGCGGAAGCGGATGCGGCAAGAGCACGCTCTTGCGCGCTATCGCTGGGCTCGAACGATGCGATGCAGGGAGGATTCTCATCGACGGCCAAGCCATAGACGGACCCGGGCTCGACCGCGGTCTCGTCTTTCAGGAACATCGTCTGCTGCCGTGGTTGACGGTGGCAGAGAACATCGCATTCGGCCTAGGTCCGGACACACGCGCAGTCGGAAACCATGAGGTTGCGCGCTACGTCCATCTCGTCGGCCTCGACGGTTTCGAGCGAGCGTACCCGCACCAGCTGTCAGGGGGCATGGCCCAGCGAGCCGCGATCGCCCGGGCGCTTATCAACCATCCGCGGGTGCTGCTGCTCGACGAGCCATTCGGCGCACTGGACGCTCTCACTCGCATCCAGATGCAGATGGAAGTCCTTCGCATTTGGGGCGCCGAATGCCCCACCATCGTCCTCGTGACGCACGACATCGACGAAGCCGTGTTCCTAGGCGACCGCATCGCCATCATGTCGAGCTGCCCGGGACGTGTGACGCGTGTCCTCGATGTGCGTCTTGAACGTCCACGCGACAGGACGAGCGACGCGTTTGGCCACGTTCGAGGATGCGTGTACCGCGAGTTCTTTCAGGTTCGTGAACAGGCCACTGATTTCGAGATTTGAGGAACTCCTCGGCGATGACATCGAACGGCTCGCGCCTGAAGCAGTCTCTCTCTCGACGGGCACGTTCGCTCGGCGCCGTCGTGATCGGGTTTGCGCCGGCGTCGCGTTGGGACGAGTACGGCGAGGTGCCTCCAGCGTACCGACCCCAGGCGATCTGGCCGCTCGCCAAGACCGTCATCTCCATGGGCGTCCCGATGATTTTGCCCATCTTGGAGTCGACGCCCTCCATCAACTACCAAGAAATGTACGATACGTCCAACCGACTTCTCGACCAGATCGCCTACCAACTTTCAATCTACCTCATCACTCGAGGCTGGGGGTCGATGTGCCTGCCACGAGACGGCTACGGCAGCCTGGACATCCTGCTTCAGAACCCGTTTGCTTCGTTCAGCCAAGTGTTCGCAGCAAAGTACGCCGGACTCGGGACGATCGGCCTGTCGCATAACCTTGTCAATCCGCAATACGGTCCGCGCGTTCGCTATGCGGCCCTGTTCACGTCGGCGGAGATCCCTAAAGACCGCGTACTCGAAGGAGACCTATGCAACCGCTGCGGCATATGCGTCCGCCTCTGCCCAGCCCATGCGCTCGCCCGTCGCTCCGATGGGGTCATCGGCGATCTCGACAAGATTGCCTGCACGCACCACCACCAGGACTTGGCCAAGGAGTCGCGGTGGCCCTGTGGCATATGCACGAAGGTCTGCCCGATTGGTGAAGACCGTATCCTCTTCGAACGTCGCAGCACACGATTTTACCTCGAGGAGCCGGTCGCGCTGAAGAAAGACCCGAACGATGAGCGCTACGGGAGCCTCGTTCACCTGCGCACCCATGGCTCGCGTCGAGGCAGGATTGCTTGATGGAAGTCATATCACCGGTCGCTCGCCCAAGGATTCACGTGACAAATACCATTCGAACCCTGGTGTCTCTCTGTGTGCTTGTCGCTCTGGCCTCAGCGTTCGGCGGTTGCAGGAGAGCTGTCGGACATCCGGACTCCATCCGGCTCGATTTCGCCTACTACAACCCCGTCGGCCTGCTCCTCAAGGACAAGGGCTGGCTCGAGGGAGATTTGGCTCGAGAGGGCATCCGTGTGGAGTGGGTTCAGAGTCTAGGAAGCAACAAAGCCCTGGAACTCCTCAACAGCAACAGTGTCGACTTCGGATCGACCGCCGGAGTCGCAGCGCTGCTCGCCAAGGCGAACGGAAACCCCGTGAAGTCGGTTCTCGTCTACTCGAAGCCCGAGTGGACGGCGCTCGTCACGACGCCGACCAGCGGTATCCGGAGTGTCAGGGATCTCAGGGGCCAGAAGGTTGCGGTCACGCGTGGAACCGATCCCCACGTGTTCCTGTTGCGAGCGCTCGATGCCAACGGAATGACCGAGAAGGACATCGAGCTGGTCCCGCTCCAGCACCCCGACGGAAAGAGCGCGCTGGAACGCGGAGACGTCAAGGCCTGGTCGGGCCTCGACCCATTGATGGCGCAGTCCGAGGAAAGGGGCAGCGTCATCTTTTTCCGCAACCCTGACTGGAACACGTATGGCGTATTGAACGTCCGGGAAGAGTTTGCGCGACGCTTCCCGGAGTACGTTCGCCGCGTGACGGCGGCATACGAACGGGCCCGCCGCTACTCGGTAGACCATCCGGAGGAGCTCAAGGCCATCCTGGCGCACAATGCGAAACTCACCGACACGGTCGCGAGCGCCGTCCTGAGGCGGACGGACATCACGAACTCGAGCATAGGAGATGCCCAGCGAGCTACGATGGTGGCGGCAGGGACGGTCTTGAAGAAGAGCGGGATCATCAAGCCCGACACCGACGTAGAGGCTGTGGCGCTGTCACTCATCGACACGAGCTACTCCAGAGAGCTAAACGCCAAGGCGAGCACACCATGACAGCCAGCAGCACCGCCGTCCTGGCGCGCACGCGACCCCGCCACAGAGTACACGAACCATTCGCAGGGCTTGGGCGCCACCAAGCTCTAGGCCTTGTCGTTCCCGTCCTCGTGATCTCGCTCTGGGAGACTCTCGCCCGAGAGGCCATCGTCCCTGCGAATTGGGTCCCTGCTCCCACCACGATTGCTGCGACACTCCGCGACCTCTGGATGACGGGCGACCTGGCGGTTCATGTGGAGGCGACTCTAGTGCGAGTGGCCTCGGGAATGGCACTGGGTGCCACGCTCGGTACAGCGATTGGGCTCGTCACGGGGCAGAGCACGACGATGCATCGGCTCTTGGACCCCACGTTGCAAGCGCTGCGCAACATCCCTTCGATGGCGTGGGCGCCGCTGTTTCTGCTTTGGATGGGCATCGGTGAGATCTCGAAGGTCACTCTCATCGCGGTCGGCGTCTTCTTCCCCGTGTATCTCAATCTGGTATCCGGCATTGCGAACATCGACCACAAACTCGTCGAGGTCGGCCTGCTCTATCGGTTGAATCACCAGCAGTTTGCGCGTCGTATCTTGTTGCCGGCCGCGCTACCGGCGTATCTCGTCGGTCTTCGGAGCGGGTTGGGACTTGGTTGGATGTTCGTCGTTGCAGCCGAGATCATGGGGGCGAGCCGTGGGCTCGGGTACCTGATGGTGGATGGGCAAACAACCAGCCGCCCGGAGCTGGTCATTTCGAGCATTTTGCTGTTTGCTATCCTCGGCAAATTGAGTGACGCTGGACTGGAACTCCTGGGACGTCGCTGCCTGCGCTGGAAGGCCGCGTGACGCCCCCGATAGCTCCACTTCTTGTTCTCGACACCGCAGAAGGACTTGCATGAGCACCTATGGTTTCTTCACGCGCGCCGCCCATGCGGGCGAGGACGCTGACCGTACGATGACGACTCGGCCGAAGACCATTCCGCTCTATGAGACGTCGGTGTTCGTCTACGACAACCTGGGTCAGACGGATGAGTTCTTGAGCGGCAGCCCAGACAGCTATATGTATACCCGGCTCGGGAATCCCAACCAGCGGGCTCTCGAAGAATGGGGGATGGCGCTCGAAGAAGGGGAAGCAGCTCACGTCACATCGTCCGGCATGTCCGCACTCATGGCCACGCTCCTGTCCGAGTGTTCCTCGGGCGACCACATCGTGGCAGCCCGTGACATCTACGGCGGAAGCCAAAGTCTGCTGCAAGTGGAGGTGGCGCGGTTCGGCATTACAGTGGATCTTGTTGACATCCAAGATATCGAAGTTGCGCGGAGAGCCTTTCGACCCAACACCAAGATCTTGCTGGTCGAGATCGCCTCCAATCCCCTCGTGCATGTCGCCGACATTCCGGCATTGTCAGTCCTTGCGCGGCAGCACCAGGCCAAACTCGTCGTGGACAACACATTCCTGTCGCCTGTTCTCTTTCAGCCACTCAAACACGGTGCCGACGCCTCCGTTCACTCGACGACCAAGTACATCAGCGGCCACTCCGACGCCATGGGAGGTCTCATCGTTGCTAGCCGCGAGTGGATCTCGCGGTGTCGCCGCATCACGCACAACATGGGCGGCATGATGACTCCGTTCGACGCATGGCTGACTCTGCGTGGTGCCAAGACACTTCCGTTGCGCATGCAGCGCCATACCGAGAACGCGAGAGCGTTTGCACGTTGGCTCGAAGGCCATCCGAGCGTGTCGAGCGTCTCATACCCTGGCCTTCCGAGTCATCCGCAATACGATCTCGCGCGGCGTCTTTTCCCTGCCGGATGCGGGGGTATTCTCGCCTTCGATGTTCGCGGTGGCTTCGATGCTGCGGACCGCCTCGTCCGAAACCTGAAGATCGTCAAGTTCGCTCCCTCGTTGGCCGGAGTCACGACCACCATAAGCCATCCTGGCAAGACTTCGCATCGCGGCTTGTCTCCGACTGCGCTCACGGAGCTCGGTATTAGTCCAGCCACGATCCGGGTCTCGGTAGGCATTGAGGACCTGGCGGACATTCAAGAGGACTTCGACAGAGCGCTCACGCGATGACATCGTCCGGACGCTCGGCCGTGGGCCTCGAAGGCGCCGCAAGGATCGACATCGGGGGGCGCCGCTCATCGCGACTTCAGCGGCCATGGCAACGCTTGTACTTTTCTCCGCTGCCGCAGGGGCACGGGTCATTGCGCTCCGGGTGTTGCGCGTTGATGGCGTCGAGGAGGCCCGGAATTCGCCCCTCGGCGACCATCCCCATGACCAACGCAGGAGGGCGCCCGGCACGGAGCAGGGAGGCCATGGCGCGCATGTACGGGTCGACTGTGCGGAAAAAGTGCCGATAACCCTCGCACAGGTAGTTGAGACCTGCCTCGCCGTCGGGCGTCTTCACGAAACGATTCTTGGGACACTCTCCGTTGCACGCGAACCGCACGTCGCAGCGTTTGCAATAGGCGGGCAAGGAGTCGCTCTTGGTCGCCCCGAACTCCAGTTGTTTCGAGCTTGAGACCATGCTGACAATGTCGGCATTGAGGACGTTGCCGAGCTGATAGCGTGGATAGACGTAGTGGTCGCACGAATAGACGTCCCCGTTGTGCTCGAGCGCGACGGCGCGGCCACACGTCTCCGCGAAAAGGCACAACGGCGACCCCAGGCCCATCCAGTTGGACAAGGCAACGTCGAAGAGCTGGACAAATGTGCGTCCGACGTCCCTCCTCACCCATTCGTGGAACATTGCCACCAGGAACTCACCGAAGTCTTTGGGCAGTAGGCTCCACGGCGTGACCTCCGTCTCGAACAGGGAGGCGCGGCCCAAGGGGGGCTCGGCAAGTCCGACGCCCGATCGCCTCTCGACGAGAGGGATAAATTGCAGGAAGGTCGAGCCGATCCGCTTCAAGAAGTCGTACACCGCATGGGGGTGCTTTACGTTGTCGCGGTGGAGGACCGTGAGCGTGTTGAACTCGACACCGTGCCGCTTCAAGAGCTCGATGCCCGTCATGACCTTGTCAAATGTCGAGCGATCGCCCTTGTCAACGCGGTAACGGTCGTGGAGCTCCTTGGGGCCATCGACGCTCACGCCGACCAAAAAGCTGTTCTCGCGAAAGAAGGCGCACCACTCCTCGTCGAGAAGGGTGCCATTCGTCTGGATCGCGTTGCCGATCTTCTTGCCGTCGGCAAAACAGTTTTGGAGCTCGACGACGCGGCGAAAGTAGTCGACGCCGAGAAGGGTCGGCTCCCCACCCTGCCACGCGAAGTTCACTTCGGGGCCTGCTTGGGAGGCGATATACTGGCGAACGTACTCCACGAGAACCTCGTTCGGCATCCGAAAGTTCTTCGTCGACGGGTACAGAGCCGCCTTGTCGAGGTAGTAACAGTACTTGCACTCGAGGTTGCAGATGGGCCCCATCGGCTTGGCCATCACGACGAAGGGATCGGGCGCGGCGACTCCGGGAGAGGTGGCCGACGACGACAAGAGAGGCTTAGCCAATGAGGAGACCGGTGCAGAACCGCCCATCAGGCGTGGCTCCAGGACTCCACTACAGACACCACCGAGCGGGGCACCGCCTGATCGAATGTCATCTCAATGAGACCCTTGGCGGCGAGGCGCTTTAGGTGTTCGAGCAGCTTCGGTCTCGGCGTTCCCTCCATGACGGGGAAGAAGTCGACGTCTTTCCGTGCTCGCTCTTCGACGTGTTGGAAGTGGCGGGCAAGCTCTGCGCGTGCAGCCGGGACGTTCGACCAGTGTGGGAGCAAAAGCAGAAGCCTGCCTCCCGGTCGTAGCTTGGGGGCGGCCTCCGCGATGGCCCGGAGCACCAGGACCGAGCCGTCGCTGCCTCCATTCGTCGCGACGCGCATGCCCTCGGAGAGACCCCAGTCGTCCCCTTCGGGGTATGGCACCGCGGGCGGGTGGACCGTGATGACGTCCAGCGAGTTCGGGGCGATAGCATCGTAGAGGCTCGAAAATAGTACTTCCACTCGGACCTCGTTCCGGGCGGCGTTGCGCGTCGATGCCGCGAGGGCGGCCTCGTTGACGTCCGAGACAATCACCACGCTTCGCTTGACATATCTTGCCACCGCAATGCCCACGACACCGCTCCCCGTGCAGGCGTCGAGCACCCTGGAGCCCTCGGAGATACGTTTCACGGCCTCCTCCGCAAGCAGCAGGCTCGCCGGCTTGGGGGCGTAGACGTTCGCATCGTCGTTTTCAAAGTGCAAATCGCGCCACGTAAGCACCGCAGATTGCCCGTTGCGCACACTGGGGGATCCGTCACGACTCGACATTCTCTACTCTCCTCTCTCAGGCGTTGTTCGGCGGCTGCGGCGGCTGGAACCGCTCGCGCAGACCCTCGGGCACTACGGGATATCTCTTCAAGCTATCGTAAAACTCGCGTACGGCCTTCAGACAGCGATCGACGGCCCACGTGTTCCTGAGAGTCTCTTCCGGGTATTCCTCTTTGGGATCAGTCAACAGGTTGAAGAGCTTTGGAAGAGTGAGCTTCCGTGGCGTCCCAAACCAGTCGCGCGTCTCTTCGTAGAACGCTAGCTTCCAGTTGCGCCATTTGACCGCCTCGAGCCGCTCGCCCACGAAGGCAAGCACGGACTCCCTCGCGGAATGCGGGGTGCGCCCAGCAAAGAAATCCGTCTGATCGAGGCCGTCGATTGCTCGGTCCGCCGGCAGTGGGGCCCCAACAACGCGCGCGATCGTGGTGAACGTGTCCACTTGATGGACGATCCCGTCGCTTACGAGCCCCCGCGGAATCTGGTTCGGCCACCGGATGAGAAACGGCACGCGCAATGAGCCTTCCATGTGCGTGAAATAGTACCCTCGCCATGGCCCCGAAGACCCTTGCCACGGGTAGGTCGCCTCCGGACCGTTGTCGCTCGTGAACACGACGATGGTGTTGTCGCGGATTCCTAGAGCGTCTACTGCGTCCAGGATCTCGCCGAGGTGGTGATCGGTCTCGACCACGGAGTCGGCGAAGTCCCCGTTGCCGGTCCGACCCGCGAAGTCGGGGTGCGGCAGCGTCGGCAGGTGGACCTGCGTGAGCGGGAGATACGCATAGAATGGCTTCCCCTCCGCCACACTCCGCTTCATGAACTCAATGGCCTTCTTGGTGATCTCGGTATCGAGCAACCTCCTCCTCTCGAGGTTGTAGACCGCTACCCTTCGACTCGGCTCCCCCTTTCTGCCCTCCAGGATGTACTGGGGTTCGACGCCGGATGCCTCGAACCCAGGGTTGCCGGGCCAGAACGCTTCGTCGGTAGTCCGCGGGATTCCCCACCATTCGTCGAACCCCTGGTCGTTCGGGTAGCGTCCGTCCACGCTCCCGAGGTGCCACTTGCCGTAGTGCGCCGTATTGTAGCCGAGATCGGAGAGCACACGTGCGATGGTCACCTCCCAAGGGTTCAGGCCCTGACTCGCAAAGTCGCACACAGTGGGGTTGCCGATCGGCACGGTCAAGGTCCCCGAGCGATAGGCGTAGCGCCCAGTGAGCGTAGCCGATCGGCTTGGTGTGCACTGGGCCTCGACGTTGAAGTTCGTCAGGCGCAATCCGTCCTCGGCTAGCCTATCTGCGCGGGGAGTCGGTGCTCCACGGATGGCGCCGCCGCCATAGCTGCCGAGTTCTCCATAACCCAAGTTGTCAGTGAGGATGTAGACGATGTTCGGCCGCATGGGCGCAGCCTTGTGCGGTTGGTCCGCCATGGGTTGCCTCATTGTGATATCTATCGTTGCGCTTTCGAGTGTTCCCGCTCGGTCTCGAACTTCACCCGAGGACCTCCTCGCGTACCAGAGTCATGCACTCGCGCTTGAGTCCCATGAATTCGGGGCTCACCAGCATTTGGAGCGTTCGCGGCCTCGGCAGTGGTACGTCGATAACAGCCTTTAGTCTCCCAGGCCGACGCGTAAGCACGACCACCCGAGAGGCCAAAAAGAGAGCTTCGTCGATGTCGTGTGTGACGAAGATCACCGTCATGCGAAACTCAGACCAGACCTCGAGCAGCAGCTCCTGCATCTGGAGTCGAGTTTGCGCATCGAGGGCTCCAAATGGCTCGTCCATCAACATCACACCGGGCTTATTCACCAGCACGCGCGCTAGCCCCACGCGCTGCTGCATGCCGCCTGAGAGCTGCGACGGGTAGTGGCGTTCGAACGCCGAGAGGCCGACCCTGGCGATGATGTCCGCGATAATCCGTCGCCGTTCACTGCTTGCGATGTTTCGCATCCTCAGGCCAAAATCGATATTTTGACGTACCGACTTCCACGGAAAGAGGGTTGGCTGTTGAAACACGACCCCGCGGTCGGATCCGGGCGCCAAAATTGGCTCGCCGCCCACTCGCAGCGTCCCGGCTTGCGGACGCTGAAATCCAGCGATGCTGCTGATGAGGCTCGACTTGCCGCACCCGGAAGGGCCGAGGATCGCTACGAGTTCTCCCGAGGCAACGGCGAGCGAGAGTTGCTCGATGGCGACCACGGCCCGAGTGCCCGTGCCGAACGTGAGGCGGATATCCTCGATCTCGATGGTCCTCGAGTTCACGACCTGCCCACCAGATAGCGATGCCACGGCATAAGGAGGTTCCCGATCGCGCGGACAAGCGTGCTCGAGAGCATCCCCAAGACACCAATCGTTAGCATGCCGACGACGATGCTTGGATAGTCTTGAATCGTGTAGGCTTCCCAGGTGAAGTAGCCGACGCCAAACCGTCCCGAGATCATCTCGGCCGTCACGACGAGAAACCAGCTGATCCCCATCCCGATCGTGAGACCGGTCACGATCGACGGCAGGGCACCCGGGAACACGACCTCCGCGAAGACGTGAAAGCGGGTCGCCCCGAGGCTCTGGGCCGCGTGCAGCAGGCGCGCGTCCAGGCTTTTCACCCCATGGATTGTGCTGAGAAGAATAGGAAATAGTGCGCCGATAAGACAGATGAAGATCATGCTCTGTTCGGACGTCGGAAACATCAAAATGGCCAAGGGTATCCAGGCCACCCCCGGTATCGGGCGCAGGAGCTCGAGGGGAGTCATGAACACATCGGCGGCGACGCGCGATCGACCGACGACCAGCCCGAGCGGGATGGCGGTGAGGGCTGCGAGGCTGAAGCCGACGAACACGCGGTAGATGCTGCTCGCAATATGCGCGAGTGTCTTCGGAGATCGCGCAAACTCTGACATCGCGACGAGCACATCGAAAGGCGCTGGCACGAACGCGAAGTTCACGATCCACCGGATGTGGTGGGTGGTCGCGAGGTGCCAAAGGGCTATGAAGAACCCAAGAGCGATTGTGCGAACGATCGCGCGCTCCACCCACTCGAGCCGCCTCGAAGGCGCGGTCGAACGTTTGGGCTTTGCGACCGGGAAAGACGCAGCGCTTACTTCGGGGGCACGCACGCCCAACCGATCTTGTGCGAGCTCGCCGTAGTCTTGGGCCATTCAGTACCTCCCACGGGTTTCGCCAGCAGACACGGCATCAGTCTTTACGTGCGACAGCGAACGAGGCGACTGTCGCCTTGTGCATTTCGGCGAACCGATTGGCCTTGGCCTTCTCGAGGAAGGCCGCCATCTTCCCCTCCCAAGGAACGAACCACGCCTTGTCCGCGAATAGCTTCAGCCCCGTGTCGTTGTCGTGAACGAAGACGACGCGAACTCTTTTTTTCTGCGCCTCGAGCTCTGCAAGCGCGGCGAAGGTCTCAGTGATGCTTGGATAAAGCCTGACCTTCGGCTCTCCGGACACCCAGACTTGCCCGGCCTGCGTCTCGTCTTTGAGCCGGACCTCTTTGTTCCCCGGTCCGACGAATGGGAGCGGATCATAATTGGTGAGCTGAACGTCGTAGTCGTAACCGAGCTCCTTGGCGGCTTGACGTATGAAGCGATCGTCGACGAAACTCGACACCTCGACCTCGCGGTTGACTTTCTTAAGGACCCTCGCGGTTTGAGCCGCCTGCTTGATTGCCTGCACGAACTCCGGCTTGAGCGAATAGTCGCGCGCTTGGATTCCATGCGGGCCGTGGAAGGCGTAGTACACCTCGGCATCAATGCCGGTCCACTTGGCGAGCTTTTCGCTGTAGCCCTCGGGATCGTCGCGGAGTAGCTGGCTCGCCTCGATCGTTGCCTTGAGATACGCGACAACGAGCTCGGGGTATTTGCTTGCGAAATCGGACCGAGTCTGTATCCCGTGGGTTGTGGTCACGTGCGTAGAGCTGCCGTCCAAGATCTTTCGCGCGAGACCGCGGAACGGGAATAGCTCGCCGAAGGGAACGAAGTCGGCGTGGGCATCGACCTGGCCCGATTTCAAGGCCGCGCCTGCTACGTCGGGGGTCTGCGCGATGATCGTGACGTCCTTCTCAGGATCCAACCCTTGCTCGGCGAGGGCCCTCAGCAACATGGCGTGCGCCGTTGACACGAACGGGACCGAAATCGTCTTGCCCTTGAGCTCTGCGAGCGATTGGACCTTCGATTCGGTGGGGACCAGGATGGCGTTGCCCGCGCCCGAGATGCCACCCGACAGGGTCGCAATGTAGACGGATCGTACTTCGCTGCCCGCATCGAGGAATGCAGTCGCGCCGATGACAGCCGGGAAATCGGCCATCTGCACAATGTCGAGCTGGTTGCTCAAGAACTTGGTGTTGAGCTGTCCGCCCGTCGGCTGGCTCTCCCACTGAATGTCGTAGATGACGTTTCGGTATTTGCCGTCGTGGGGAAGGTACTTGTCCAGCAGGTGGAGCTCACGGACCATGGGTCCGCCCGCCGCGCAGTTGATCGTGGTGTCTTGCGTACCAATGGCGATGCGCACGCGCTGGGCCTCGGCTCCCGCGCTCGATGAGCTCGGAGCGGCGTACAGGGCTGAAGCGGGTTTGAATACCGAGAAGTGCCAGAACGCGATAGCCAAGACCGCTACGGCGATGACGACCAGAGCGCCGCTTCGAAGAGGCGCGGAACGATCGAGTTCAGTCATCGTCGATTCCTGGGGAGCTCAGCAGGGGTCGGCATATTGCCGACACGTGCGTCCTTCCGTCCGGGATTGTTGGGGGTTATTGTCTGTTAGTCAAGACGCGCGTCTTCAATCTCCCGTCCGCGGCGCGAGCGCTTCCGATCCTCGGAGCCGACGGGACGATCGAGTGCGCCAGATCCGGCGTCGAGGCGAGCAGGGCAGGCGAGGCGTGAGATCGGGCGACCGCGCAATCGCGCCAATTTGAGCGGTCGGTGCGGTACCCAAACCCGGCGAGCGACGTGTCTCAGACGCGGGTCCGGCGCGTAGGCGCTTCAGCGCCTCCCATCCGCATCCATGTCTCCCCAGCGCTTCTCGCCGAGGGCGCCTTCCGCAGCGCTCCGTCGCCATTGCACGTCCGCTTGTCCATCCCCCGCCGGGTCGATATCACGCGCCCGATCCAGTCCTTGGAGACACTCCCTCCAGTGGCCAATCGCACACTCCGCGAACGCTGCGCGCCGCATCTCCTCGGCCGAGTTCGCTGAGACAGCCGCGTCGCTCGCCATCCCTTGCGGTCCTGGGGGGCTTTGCACCGGATGCGCCGGGATCAACGATGGCACGACGAAGAGTCCCGCGACGCCCACTCCGAGAGCCGCCGCCAGACTGAAGACCCATCGATTCGCGATCGGTCGACGAGGCGAGCGCGACGTTAAGGGGATCGGTTCAACCGCTCGCTGTCGTTTCGCTGCGGCGGTCTTGGCAGCCATCGAGCCCATCGCTGCGCCGCGTGCGCGCTCCGCATCGGCGTCGATGCCCAGGGCCCCAAGTTCCTCGTCGAGCTCCCGGTCGCCCAGCGCGAGAATGCGATCCATCTCGTCGGATTCGGCCTGGTCTTCGAGTGCCTTCCAGCGCTCCGCGGGCCTTCGGTTCGGCTTCTCGGAAAGACTCATGATGCGGCCTGCCTCTCTAGGGTCTCCGTTGCACGTTCGTCCTCGAGGACGATGGCGTCCAGGGCGCGGCTGACCCGCTTTCGCGCGTTGCGAATCTCTTCGATGGGATGGCCGGTGGCCAGCACCTGATCCGCGGGGCGGGTGAAATCCCCATCACTGGCGAGGTCGACGATCTGGAGGGCGAGGGCGTCGTCGGCGAGGCGCTCGCGCAGGGTTGCGAGCAAGCGCTCGGCGCGCGCATCGCTTTCGGCGGCGAGAAGCTCGTCGTCGGGAGCCTTCGGAATCGTGGTCATTCGCTCGAGGATGGTTGCCGCGTAGCGGGGGTCTCGCTGACGATATTCCGTGTCCTTTTCGACACGGTTGATGTTCGCGATGATCCGCATTACGTGGCGAGCGAAGTCGGGCTCGACCTCGGGGCGCCACGGGTCGTCGTTCGGATCCAACGCGCGCGCCACGGCCTCGTGGACGAGGTCGGGCGCTCTCTGCTTCGAGCGCGACACATAGCACGCGAATCGAAGCCACTGGGCGCGCAGCCGCGGCCAGTCCTGAGAGGCCAGTAACGCTTCGAGAGATTGGGGAGCATGCCCATCGGGTGTCATGACGAGTAGTAAGCTCGAGGCTACCACCGACTCCCCTCGGATTGGGCGGGGAGGGGAGCGTCGTCCCGCGGACGGACTCCCCGTTCCCCTGGTTTTCGGGCTATCGTTCAACTGCTCGTTCTGGCGTGCAGACTGCTTTGTACCGGCTAGGTCCTCCGATCACGCCGCGTGTGGAGTTGCGGAAGTCGCCGTTGCGGTTGCGCCGGGGACCGCAACGGTCTGAGAGGCCGCGCTGGTTGTGGGCGCCGCCACGACGCCGGCCACGCTCGCCACGGGCGTCACCACAATTCCGGTGACGTTGCCCTTTACGGCCTTTTTCTGAACGTTACCCATGACCATTCTCGCCTTGCGCGTGGCGGCACGTTTGACGGCTGCTTGGGTCTTCTGTTCGGCCGTCAGCGGCGCCGGTACCTTCCGTGGCGACACGCCGTAGTCCGCTAGCGTGGAAGGATCCTTGCCATACGTGGCGACCACCCAGGCCCTGTAGCTCTCCAGCGTGGGGAGCACCTTGGCCTTCGTGTCGTCCGCGCGCTTCAGCGCGGTCTGCCAATCGGCCTTGGCCTTGTCCGTCGCCGCCAGCGCGTCGACCAGGCTTTGCAACTCCTGGACGAGAGCTTGGGCGGTGAACGAATTTCCTGCCAACGTCAAAGACCCGCTTGGCAAATGTTTTTGCGTCCCCGCGATGAGATTGCGGAGACTTTGTTCCAGTGTGACCTTCGTGGCGCTGCGAGTGCTCATGACGATTCTCCTTTTTACCGAGCCGACGAGTGACGGATCACGCCCGGCACCGTGCCAGGTCGTGCGCCGCCCTTGCCGCTCACAGGTATTGGAACCGAGCCGGCGATTTTTGCCGCGGCGAATGTCAAAAGAATGAGATCGTGTCCGTCATGGGCTTCCAAGGCCCAGACGAATGCAGTCATCGGTCGGGTGGAGGCAGTCATCGGTCGGATGGGTGCGGTCATCGATTGTATGGGCGCGGTCATCGGTCGGATGGGTGCGGTCATCGATTGGATGGGCGCGGTCATCGGTCGGATGGGTGCGGTCATCGATTGTATGGGCGCGGTCATCGGTCGGATGGGTGCGGTCATCGATTGTATGGGCGCGGCCATCGGTCGGATGGGCGCGGTCATCGATTGTATGGGCGCGGTCATCGGTCGGATGGGCGCGGTCATCGGTCGGATGGGTGCGGTCATCGGTCGAATGGGTGCGGTCATCGGTCGAATGGGTGCGGTTATTGGTTAGATCGGAGCGGTCAACGATTGGGCCACAACGACCATGACGCTTCCGCCACGCCGACGCGCGCGCAAACCTGCTCGGAGACTGCCCGCAGATGGACGTGATTCTCGGCGTTCACGGCCACGCAGACGGAGCGGCCCTGCAAGCGAAGGCAGGGAGCCGTCCAATGTGATGGTCAGAACGGTCGCAGAGATGAGCCAGCACGTACAATACCCCACTGAAAGGGTGCCACCGCAACCTTGACCGACGCAATACGAGACACCATGGACGTCCAAACGAAGCAAACAAGTGACCCGAATGGGGAAGGGAAGGCAAGGTCCGATGAGCCAGGTTCTCGCAGAAATCCGCGCTGCCAACGCTGCCTACGTTTCCAGCTTTGGCGACAAGGGAAAATTGGCGCTTCCGCCGGCGCGAAAGTTCGCGGTCCTCACATGCATGGATGCGCGCATAGATCCGGCCAAGATCCTGGGTCTCCATGAGGGCGATGCGCACGTGATCCGAAACGCTGGCGGACGAGCCAGCGACGACGCGCTGCGGTCGCTCGTGATCTCGTACAAATTGCTGGGAACGCGCGAGTGGTTCGTCATTCACCACACAAACTGCGGCATGGAGCTCTTTTCCGATGACGTCATCGACGGTCTTCTTGCCTGCAGCCTCCAGACCGCTTCCTACGACGGCACGCGCTGGACGGACTCCGGCAAAGGCCCGGGATCCCGACAAGGCCGATACATCGATTGGCTCACCATCGCCGATCAGAAGCAGAGCGTCGTGGACGATGTCGAGCGGATCCGCCTGAGTCCGCTCGTGCCGAAGGAGATTCCAATCCACGGGTTCGTCTATTCCGTGGAGACGGGGCAACTGGTGGACGTGCCCGAAGCTCATCTCATTGGCACTGCGGGCTCGTCCCGCTGAGGCGCCGTGACGTATTCACGCGTCACGTCGACAACTATCGAACACAGCCTGCGAGGTTCATGACCGCCGCGCGGCCAGCTGGTCGAGGCGGCAGAGTCTCTCCCCAGCAGACCTCAATGTTTGGAGACTCTTCGCGAAGTGGAGACGAACCCAATCGCTCGTGGGTTCGCGAAAGAAGCTCGATCCGGGCACTGCCGCCACGCCGACCTCGCGCGCCATCCACTCGCAGAAATCAATATCGCCTTTGCGCACGTGCTTCGACACGTCGACAAGAACGTAGTACGCCCCTTCCGGCGTGACATACGACAGACCCGCGGCGTCGAGCAATGCCAGAAACACGGATCTGCGCTCTGCATATCCAGCGAGCAGCTCCTCGTAATATGCATCGGGGAGCTCGAGAGCGACCACGGCCGCCTCCTGAAGTGGAGCCGCCGCGCCCACGGTCAAGAAGTCGTGCACCTTTCGCGCGCCCTCGATGATGGACGCCTCGGCAAGGACGTAGCCGAGGCGCCAGCCGGTAATTGAATAAGTCTTGGACAGGGAACCGCACGACAGTGTGCGTTCGGCCATACCCGGAAGGGAAGCCATATAGGTATGACGGTGAGGCGTGTAGACGATGTGCTCGTAGACCTCGTCGGTAATCACGAATGTGTCCCAGCGTTCCGCCAGGCGGGCAATGTGAAGGAGTTCCTCCCGGGTGAAGACTTTCCCGCTCGGATTGGATGGATTGCAGAGAATGAGCGCCTTGGGACGCTGGGCGAAGGCCGCTTCGAGCTCGGCCCGGTCGAATCGAAAGTGCGGAGGGCGAAGCGGCACAAAGATCGGCTCGGCACCACACAGAATCGCGTCGGCGGCGTAGTTCTCGTAGAACGGGGAGAAGACGACAACCTTATCGCCCGGATTGCAGACGGTCATCATCGCAACAATCATCGCTTCGGTCGCACCGCACGTGACGACGACGTTCCTGTCCGGATCAAAGTCCAGGCCCATGAGCCGGGACTGCTTCTTGGTGAGCGCGGAACGGAACGCCGGCGCTCCCCACGTGACCGCATACTGGTGAGGCCCTGAGCGGGCAACACGCTCGAGGGCTTGGATAAGTACTTCGGGGGGATCGAAGTCGGGGAACCCTTGGGACAGATTGACGGCGCCGCACGAATTCGCAATGCGCGTCATGCGACGGATGATGGACTCGCTGAATGTGTCTACCCGGGTGCTTCGGTGCGGCATGATCATGGCCAGAGAGCAACTTCGTGCTCGCGCGTGGCGCTCTGTGGCACGGAAGTGTAGTACCCTTGAGCGACCGCAACAACACTTCGAGTGCCCGGCTATGTCCCTTCGATCGCGGCAACGAGTGAGGTCGTGGCATCCTCCACACGTCTCGCCGCAGCATCCGACAATGCCCCGGAGCCACCGTGAATGGTCAATTCGTCGTCGAGCACCGTGAGAGAGCCTAGCGATCGGGCACGGAAGAACGCGAACAGGGCTCGGAAGGAGATGTCAACTGCCTGCACATGCTCCGCAAGTCTCGCTGTCGCGATCCCGAGCGCTGGACGGTCGACGAGACCGTCAGGCGGTATGAGATCGACGATCCCCTTGAGCGCGCCGGAGTAGGTCGCCTTGTACACGGGAGTCGCTAGGACCAGCGCCGCTGCGCCTGTCGTCTCCTCAACAAAGCGTGCGACGGTCGAGGCCTTGGCGCGTCCGAAGAATACGTCGGCCGGATCGAAGTCAATCAATGACCAGATGCGTGGTACGAGCCCAGTCCGCTGTATTGCATTCGCAAGTGTGTTTGCAATCCACGCCGAGCGTGACTCGACGGAGGGGCTTCCCAGGAGGAACACGACGCGCCGGCTCATGCGGGCTCCCCTCGCTGACTCTCAGACATCGGCGCGATGGGGCGCACCGGAGGCGCGCCCACGAATCCGCCAAACTGCCGTTGGAAGTGCACGAGCGGTCGTCCCGGGCCGGTCGAGGTCTCGAGAACTTCACCGACGACAATGGTGTGGTCACCGGCGTCATGTAGCGCATGGAGTCGGCACCGTAGCTTTGCGATTGCTCCATCCACCAGCGGAACGTCGGCTCGCAGGAGCGGCACGCCGAGAAATCGGTCAATGCCGGAACGGGCGAACTGCTGCGCGATCGACGCCTGTCGCTCGGAAAGAATGCTCACGCCGAACTGCGAGGCTCCGACAATTCCGTCGTGTGCACTTGCCCGCTTGCCTATACACACGAGTATCAGAGCAGGGTCGAGCGACACCGACGTAAACCCCGTCGCGGTGAAGCCCACGAGTGTTCCCGCGCTGTGTGCGGCGACGACCGTCACGCCGCTCGCGAAATGTGCCAAGGCTTCGCGAAAGCCCTCGCTCTGGACCAGCTCAGTGCCCATGGCTGCTCTCCTTCATAGGTGGGCGTACAATGTCAGGTTGAAGCTTCGATCCACGAGAACCGAGTTCCCGGGCGTATCGTGCTGCCAAAACACGAGTTCGCCCAGCAGCGACACGTTCGGGCTGACAGCAAAGCCGACCGCTGGCACGTGCATCCATTCGCGTACCGTCGCGGTCCCGCCGGTGGGCACAGGAGCGTTGTTGTAGCTGCCGAGGCTCACGTAGTAGCGCGCTGTCACGGGACCCAGCGTGTACTCCCCGCCAACCTGCGCGTAGTCGACATTGTCGGACGAACCCGGCCCCGTCGCCGTGGACGCAAACGGAAAGTCGGTGACGTGCCGCCCAGACTGATGCTGAACTTCGCCTAGCACCTTGAATGATCCCACGGTCACCGTAGCGTCGACCGCGCCTCGGAAGACGTCTTGAGGTCCAATCGTAGGTAGATCGGCCTGGAAATACTCTCCCGAAACGCCCACCGCGATGTTCGCGGGCCCGACCAGGACGCGAGGCTCAACGCGTGCGACGGTCTGGTTTCGCCGCCGAGCGCCTGGAACGGAGATCGTGTCGCGCCCCGGAAGCGAGACGTTTGTGCTGCCATCGACCACAAAGTACTGCGCCCACCATCCGAGACTAAATGAGTCGTCCGCCTTTCCCACATCGCCCTCGAGCGACACACCGTAGTCGGGGTCGAGTTTGAGCCCATCGTAGACTTGAACATTGCCGTAAAAGGATCCGTCCCAAAAGTAACCGAAGTGGCTGTACTCCTTGCCGACCTTCAAATGCGCCTTGATTGCGTCCACGTCTGCGACCGCATAGGCCTCTTGAAGCCAAGCGCGGTCGTCCTGAGTATACGTGACGACAGTAGTTCCATTGAGCGAAGTCGATATCGTCCGAAGCGGCGTATCCCGAAAGCGAGGCTCGAGATGTAACCCAAACGCACCCCAGTGACCGTCAACGAGCAAATGCGCCCAGAAGACACTTACGTTGTTCTCGACGCCGGCGGCGCGAGGAACGATGGGCTGATAGTACCACACGAGCACGCCAGCCCCCAGGGTCACGCCTCGAAGCCACTCGGGCTGCTCGCCCACGGCCGGCTTTGCGCCAGCGGCGGCGCCGCCCATGGGAGGGGGATTCGCTGTCTCGGACTTGACAGACACTTGAGCCGCACTCGCTTGGACAGGAGCTGATGCAGGCTCGGTTGCTGGACTCGAAGCAGCTGGAGGGCCTCCAGAAGCCGACGGCGGCGACGCTTCGGATCCAGTCGTTGGCGGACTCTGAGCGTCCGCCCTCGCAACGACCAACACACCGGCAGTGCACCACGCGACCGCCACAGCGATTGCATTCAACGACTTGTTCATTCGTCCTCTTGGTATTGCTATCTATTCCGCTGCAAGTGAGTCCGTGGCTTGCCCTCTCACTCGATATCGTATCCGCTCTCCAGATCTGCGGCCGAGATACAACTCCTGTACGTCGTCGCGTGCCCGAATGGCCTCGACGGTTCCGCTAGCGACCACCCGACCGTTCTCCAACACGCACGCGGCGTCCGCCACCGCGAAAGCCGCCCCGGCATTCTGCTCGGCCAGCAGAAAGCTCACACCCTCCTGCGTGTGCAGCTCGCGCACGAGTGCGAAGATCTCGTCAACCATCTTTGGAGCCAATCCCATGGACGGCTCGTCCAGAAGCACGAGTTTGGGGTGACCCATGAGGGCTCGACCGATGGCCAACATCTGTTGCTCGCCCCCCGACAGATGGCCGGCCGAAACGTTCCGCCGCTCGCGCAATCGCGGAAATCGGCCGTACATCTTCTCAACGTCATCCTTGAGCTCACGCGCTGACGGTCTTCTCGCATACCCCCCGACAGCAAGATTCTCCTCGACCGTGAGATGCGGAAAGCAATGTCGACCTTCCAAAACGTGCGCAAGTCCTTCGCGCACGAGTTTCGAAGGCGATCCACCTCGCAGTGGACGGCCCTGAAATGAGACGGTCCCTCGTCTGACTTCACCGCGCTCCGCCCCGAGAAGTCCGGATGCTGCCTTGAGTGTCGTGCTCTTTCCGGCCCCATTGGGCCCGAGAAGGGCCAGGATGCCTCCGCTCGGCACGGCAAGAGATACGTCGTGGAGCCCAATGATGATGCCGTCGTAGACGACTTCAAGACCAACGAGCTCTAGCAGTGAAGTGTTGGCGAGTGCACTAGTCTGAGTCATGGACGGGGGCTCCTGAGGACAAGGCGATCAAAGGCGAGCTTCCCCGTCACAATCGCGAATCGTGATACCCTTCTCCCTGGCGTATTTCGCCGCTGAGTCTTCTATGATCGGTCGCAAGAGCTGTCTATCGGCCTTGATCCAATCGCTTATTCGCTTGAATTCGTGCCCATCCCATTGCACGAACCGAACCGCGCCGCCGCCTTCGTGGTCAGCGCATGATACGCTGATCGGTTGCAAGAGTCCGACTGCGCCGAGTTCCGCCAGACGCTTGTCGTCGATTCGAATGTGCTCGAACCCCCAACGAACCTGGTCGCCTGTCAGCGGAACATGGCCAAACTTGCCCTGGGCGACGCGCACGGCTTCAACATTGAGGATCCCGTTGTTGATCCCGAGATTGTAGTATCCGGTTCCGATGCGCTTGGGGTCCGCCATGTTTCCCTTGCCGCTGCTGATGACAAACTTGTCCACCTCTTGAAGTACCGGAAAGTCTCTGCCTGACGGGTGCGTTGTGATGGCGATGTATCCGGTCGCGGCTGGCCCAGCGGGAATGACGTCTTCCTCCGAATTGCTCCAGATGTTTCCGATAATGTGGTCCACGGGAAAGCCGACCTTGGCCGCCGTCTTTATCGCAACTGGATTCATGATTCCCCATCCGCGAAGAATGATCCACTGCGGCGCCAATCTCTTGATCTGGAGCCACTGGGACTCTTGTTCGGTGCCGGGGTGTGGAACCTCTATATGCGTAACAGCAAAGCCGTACTTGTTTGCCAATAACTCTGCTATGGGCCTCGTTTCCTTTCCGTAGGGTGAACCGTGGTACAGGACGGCAACGGTCTTGCCCTTGAGGTGGTCGAGTCCTCCCTCACGTGAGCCTATGTAGTTGACGATGGCAGATATCTCGCTGTACGGGTTGAGCGACAGCGGGAAGACGTATGGGAACACGCGCCCATCGGTCGAGTCAGTGCGCCCGTGATTGATGGTGATGAGAGGAATCTTGTCAGCGGTCTGCCTATCGATGGTCGCGTAAGCGATTCCGACACTTAGGGGGTTGGTCGCCGCGACCGGCGCGCCATTCAGGCCGCCCTTGAGCCGCTCGTAGCACTCGACCCCGCGCTCGACGACATATTCAGTTTCGCACTCTGACCACGTCAGCTTGACGCCGTTGACTCCACCGTCACGAATATTCACTAGTTGCATGTAGTCGATGAATCCGCCGAAGAAGCCGCTGCCACCGGCGGCGTATGGCCCCACCCGGTAGCTTTGGAGCGGAAAGTATTGCTCCTTGGGCGCTGACGATGTCGCCAACGCGCCAGAGGGCGTAGCCGACGTGCTGCTACCACTTGCAAGGTTGTTGGAGCCGGAGCGGCAGGCGAGAAGGAGCGTTGCAGTGGCGACGGCAGTCGCGAAGCGAGAACGACGATAGTGAGTCATGGATCAGCCTCCAGGCGCACCACGGGTGTGCGCGTCAGTGTGTAATCAGACAGCAGGACGTTCTCGCGAAGCCGGCCGGGCTGCGCGTGAATGTACTAAGAAGCGCCGAATCGTTTGCGATAGTCGACAGCCGCGGCGAGTGCGGTTCAGATCGACGAAGTGCCTCGACGCCTGCTACGACGCTTCGCGGATGCGAGGCGCGCTAGCAACTCACCACATTGCAGCCCGAAGATGTGGATTAAGCGAACCATTCCAGCCGGCTGCCGTACAAGCAGGACGATCACGAGCGTGCCAAAGACTATCTTGTCGACGTTTTGGACGACGCCGGGGTCGATTGAACTTCCAAGGAGGGCAGCGCTCACTCGATCCAGGGCGACCGGGAGAAGAACGACGAAGGCAGCTCCAACAAAGGGACCGGCGATGCTGCCGAGACCACCCAAGATTGCGATGAACAGGACCTGAAAGGAGCGATCAAGGTCCAAGCCGTGCGGCTCAATGGTTCCCAGGTACACGAATGCCCATAGCGAGCCTGCCACTCCGCAATAGAATGAGCTGACTGCAAACGCACCAAGTTTGGTCGTGCCCGTTCGCACGCCGACCACGGCAGCCGCTGCCTCCATGTCTCGAACAGCCATCCAGCTTCGGCCAAGTCGCCCGCGAGCCAGGTTGTGGGCAATCCACGTCAAGGGTGCAACAACCAGAAGCGCCAGCCAATAGTGACCTCCGGGAGAGGACAAGGTTATCGGCCCAATCGATAGTGTGGGCGCTGTGACGACCCCGGAGGTGCTGTAGTTCGAGAACCAACCGAACGTCGTGAACAGCCAGACTACGAAGAACTGAGCGGCCAGAGTCGACACGACCAGGTAGAATCCGCGGATCCGAAGACTCGGAAGGCCGACGAGCACGCCGAAGAGAGCCGCGACGAATCCGCCGAACGCGAAGCTTGCGAGCAACGGCACCTCCGACCAGTGGCTGTGGATGCCATACGTCGCAAAGGCTCCGACACACATGAATGCGGCTGACCCGACGGACAGCTGTCCAGCGTACCCTGTGAGTATGTTTTGGCCAGTCCCAGCGAGCGCGAGCGTTAGAACCGGAACGAGGACGGCGCTGAGCACGTAATCGCTCAGAAGAGCTGGCGCCCCGATGATGAATCCAAGCATGACGAGCACAAAGGCGGGGCGAGCGCCCGTCTGCAGAGTTCGCGGCAGGCAGTAGGTTGACGACGCCGCTCGGTCGCCCGCGGGGGCGGTGTCGTTGCCTGGGGATGCATGGACCATCGAGCGTTGCGATGGGGCGCCGACGGGTGCGTCGACGTTCTCGGACGAGGAGTTCCAGAGCGTGGTGCCAGAGCTCATGGCTATGCCCTCTCCACAAGACGTTCGCCGAATAGGCCGGTCGGTCGCGCGAGCAAGAAGCCGACCGCCAAGAAGTAGGGAAACCAGCTTTCAAGCCCTCCACCGAGAAGGGGACCGAGGTAGAGCTCGGCGACCTTCTCGGAGGCGCCGACTATGAGCCCACCCGCGATGACGCCGCCAATCGAGGAAAACCCTCCGATGATAAGCACCGGCAGTGCCTTGAGAACGACGAGCGACAGAGAAAACTGAACCCCGACCCTCCCTCCCCAAAGGAGTCCGGCCACGAGAGCAACGATTCCTGACCCCGCCCACGCAAGCGCCCATAGGCGCCGCAGGTCGAGCCCTACAGCGATCGCCGCCAGTGGATCGTCGGCGACGGCCCGCAAGCTGACGCCTGCTCGCGTGGTGCGAAAGAGAACCCCGAGCACTGCAATCAGCCCAGCCGCCACTCCAGCAGCGAAGAGGTCGAAGCGGCTCACTTCGATCGGTAGCCCCCGAATGGGCGAGTCAGAAATCCCCAGTTCCAAGCCGTGAACCTGAGTCCCGTACATGAGTTGAGCGAGTCCCTCTATGACAAAGGATAGCCCGAGCGTCGCAAGAAACAGCGATGTCGGTGGAGCGCCGACGAGCGAGCGCAGGGCGATTCGTTCGATCGCGATTGCGACGATGACCATCACCGCCAACGATGCGCCCAACGCGGAGACGAGAGAGAAACCGTGTTCACTCAAAGTCACGAATGTGAGCGCAGCGAATAGAACGAGAGACCCCTGTGCAAAGTTGAAAACTCCGGACGCCTTGTAGATGAGTACGAAGCCGAGCGCGACCATCGTGTACATCACGCCAGCCAGGAGGCCACCGACGAGGACTTCGATAAAAAACGTCATAATGGAGTCAATCCGCAAAGGTTCCGAGATAGGCCTCGATGACCGCTGGCTCCGCTCGCACTTCGTCGGGGAGGCCATCGGCAACTTTCTTCCCATGGTCGAGGACCACCACATGGTCGGCCAGGTCCATGACGACCCGGAGGTCGTGCTCGATGAGCACGAGAGTCGTCCCCAGCGAATCGTGCACTTGCATGACGACTTTGCACATGTCTCCCTTCTCGCTGGGTGTCATTCCTGCCATCGGTTCGTCGAGAAGCAGAAGCTCAGGGCGCGACGCCAACGCCCGCGCGAGTTCGACTCTCTTTTGCAGACCGTAGGGCAAGCGACCGACGATGTCGTCTCGATGGCGGTCGATGCTCAGCATCTCCAATATCGCCGCTGCGTCCCTGCGCGACTGCTGCTCTTCGCGTTTGGCGCGACCGCAGCGAAGCGCCAATTCGACGAAGGACGCTCGGCCGCGGAAGTCGTTACCGAGTTCGACATTCTCTAGGACGGTCATCCCGCGGAAGAGAGCGACGTTCTGAAACGTGCGCGCAATGCCGAGGGCAGTCAGACCACCGCAACCACGGAGGGCCTGCCCTCGGAAGCGAACCTCGCCGTGGTTCGGACGGTATAGCCCGCTGATGATGTTCACGATCGAGCTCTTTCCAGCACCGTTCGGCCCAATGACGGCACACACCTCGCCCCCCCTGACATCGAACGACACGCTGGAGAGCGCCTGGATTCCGTCGAACATGAGGGATATGTCCGAGACCTCAAGAAGCCCAGCGGAAGGTATCATGCCGCAGCTCTCGTCCGGCTCTCGAGCTCGCGAACGAGTGGCAAGACGCGCGCCCCGAAGTACTCGACGTCCTCCAGGTAGTGAAGAAACCCGGCCAGAATGAGGTCCACTCCCACGGACTTGTATTCAAGTATGCGCCTGGCGATCTGCTCGGGTGTACCGATAAGATTCGAGCGGAAGCCATCGTTGTATTGGACCAGGTCCTCGAACGAGGATGTCGCCCAGTTTCCCTGGCCTTCCGGAGATGCTCGACCTGCCTGTTTGACGGCGTCGCCAAAGGCATTCACCGCTTCGGCGTCTGCGTGCTTTACGATATCCGCGAGCACCCGCTTTGCCTCTTCCTCAGTGTCTCTGGCGATGACAAACGCGTTCATGCCGATTCTCGGAGCTCCCGGAGGTCGCCCCGCGGCAGCCGCCTTCCGTCGAATATCGTCAACTTGAGAGCGAATCTCATGGGTAGTATTGCCATTGCAAAAGTACCAATCCGATACGCGCGCAGCCATATCGCGCGCGCCCCGGGAGGTCCCGCCCTGAAAGACTTCCGGGTGCGGCTGCTGCAGCGGCTTGGGCTTGAGATTGTATCCGTGAATGCGATAGAAATCTCCCGAGAACGAGAAGTGGTCTTCCGTCCAGCTGCCCTTCAGCACGCGGATGAACTCCTCGGATCGGCGATATCGTTCGTCGTGCTCGAGCCAAGGCTCGCCGAGAGCCGTAAATTCCCCTTTGAACCAACCACTGACAACATTGACCGCAGACCGTCCGTGGGTGAGTTGGTCCTGAGTGGCGACGAGCTTCGCCAGGACCGCGGGGTGCCAAAGGCCCGGGTGGATGGCTGCGATCACCTTCAGACGCTGCGTGGCCTGGAGAAGCGCGAAGCTGAACGTCGTCGACTCGTGCTGAAACTCCGCGCCATAGCTTGCCATGTAGCGAACCTGGCTGAGCGCGTAGTCAAAGCCGTTGAGTTCTGCGAGGCGTGCCAGCTTAACGTTGTAGTCGAGGCTCCAGTCGGTTCTCTGTTCAATCTTACTAATTACGAGTCCTCCGCTTACGTTGGGGACCCAGTATGCAAACTGTACGGGTCGGATGGTGTTGCTGGTGTCGGTAGTGTCAGCGCTCATCGTAAGCTCCTTTGGGTTCGCGTGGTCATTCGCCGCCAGCTTCAAACAGCTCGAGCGGCAAGCCCACGAGCGTCTTGCCGATCCACTCGCGGGCGATGTTGTTCGATGGCCCCATGCCGATGGCTGCGCGTGCGTCGCGGAACGCGCGCTCGAGCGGTCCGAGTTTGTATCCATATCCGCCGCTGACGTCGAGGGCACGCCGGGCCACGATGTTTGCGACCTCGGCCGCGTGCACCTTGAACTCCGTGAGAGCGATCAACAATTCCCCTTGGGGTCTTCCAGCCACCCACAGCGCGTCCAGCTGGGCGGCCAGGGCGTGTTGCCAGGGCCTGACGCTCTCGATGAGGACCTTGGCTTCGCCCAGTTGCTGGCGAAGGACCTGGTAGTCGGAGAGTCGACGGTTGAAGTCTTGGTGGACCGTCGCGGTGGCATATCGCGTGATCTCTTCCAACGCGCCGCGCGCCACCCCGTGCCAGGCGGCGCCGAGGCCAATGAGGTACACGGGCGACACCCCGTGATAGATGATGTCTTTGCCTTCACCTTCGCGGCCGAGCCGATCACGGACTGGAACGTGAACGCTCTCATACCGGATGGGTCCACTATGGTTTCCGTGAACGCCTAGCGCATTCCATGTGCCCGCCCGGATCCCTGGCGCTTTGCCGTCGACGATGAAGAATGTGATGTCGGTCGGTCCCTTGGCAGCCGGCGTGCGGGTCTGCACCACGTAGTAGTCGGCTTGACCAGAACTCGTCGTAAACGACTTGTCCGCGGTGACCTCGTAGTCGTCCCCGCGGCGCGTCGCCTCACTGAAGTTGAACCACCAATGACCGCCACTTGCTTTCTCGCTCGTCGAGTACGTGCCAATGACACCGTCCCGAGTCGGAGTGAGCCAGCGCCGTTTCTGGTCTTCGGTGCCGTATAGCGAGATCGTCTGTGCGGCTCCCACGTGCATGACGTAGACGAGGGCCGTCGAGGCGCACACGCGACCGATCTCCTCCGCCACGATTGCGAACGCGACGTGGTCGAGGGCAAGGCCGCCAAGATCCTTGGGCAAGAGAATGCCGTTGAGACCGGCTCGAGCGAGCGCGACGAGGTTGTCGCGAGGAAAGATGCTTTCCCGATCAATGCGCTCCGCATTGGGCCGAATGACATCCTCTATCAGCGAGCGAGCCTGGGTACGAATTCCCTCGTAGTCGTGTGGTTCCATGTCCTGGCAGGGAGAGCAGAGAGCGTGCCATGCGTTTGGAGCAGGGAGTTGGGGGTCGCACAAGGTTGACCTTGGTCCGGGCAGCAGGGACGTGCTGACGCAGGCGCAATCTCTGTTCACCGACTGCTGCTCCAGCAGCACTTGGGACCCCCAGTGAGGCAAAGGGCAGTTCATGAGCGATGAGTCCGATTGGCGCAGGTGCGCATTGCGACTTGGGGTCGGACGTCCGGACTCGACGAGCAGTAACCGACACGCTCCGAAGGAGAACCGACCTTTTCCGACCGCGCATGCGCAGATCGAGCAGGCCAGTCGCGGGCCGAGCTCTTGCGCTCCAGCGGTCCAGTGCGACTGTGCGAATCGCAGAGAAAGCCCTGTCCGAGTGGCCCGCGATTCGTCACGAGTAAAACGAAGGCTGGGGCCATTCGCCCGTCAACGCGTTCCGCCCCAGCTCACGTCGCTTGTAATCAACCGGGTCGTGGAGGGTATGCGTGCGGAGGTCGCGCCAATACCGGTCGAGTCCGAGTGGCGCGGTGGTGGCCCGCGCCCCGGCCGCCTCGAAGATGCGGTTGGTCACCTCGAGCCCGGATTGGGTGGTCACGACCTTCGCGATTGCTATGGACCACGCGCATTCACCGCGCTCCGATTCGGTCAGTTGCATACCCCTATCCCACGATCGGTCGAGACGCGCGGCTGCTGCGTCCGTCACCTGGCGGGCCGACTCGAGCGCAACCGAGAGGTCGCCCAACGTGGACAGAACGTAGGGGTCGTCCTCGACGCGGGAAACGCTGCTTGCATGCCACGCCCGAGACCGCTGACGAATGACATGTCGGGCTGCGCCAAAGGCTCCTTCGGCAATGCCTAGGTACACATTGCAGAGCGAAAGTTGCGCAATCAGGGGACGAAGCGTGGCGAATATGTTCCCGAGCGGGCCAGGGTCCGACAGAATCTCGTCCTCCGCCACACGAACATCGTTGAAGCTCACCGTACCACTATCAGTCTGGCGCTGGCCCATGTTGTTCCAATCGTCGCGAACGGTGATCCCGCACCGCTGCGCGGGAATTGCGGCAATGACAAGTGAATCCCGCGCTGCGTCGCGGGCGGAGACAACGAGCATGTCCGCATCGTGCGAACCGGAGCAAAAGCTCTTCTCGCCGTGTAATACTCGTGAGTTGGGCTCGCCACATGGTGCGATGGTCGTACGCTCGTCGAGCGGATTGACGGCATTGCCCCAGAACCACCGGTTCGCCACCGTGCTTCGGGCGAGGTCCGCGAACTGCTTTGGTGTTCCGAATAAGCGGACAGTTGCGAGCAGCAAATGTTGAAATCCGAAGACGTGGGCGATTGAGCCGTCGGACCGGGCAATGGTTCGCACCGCGTGGAGGGTCGTGGTCCACGATGCGCCCCAACCACCCAATTCCACCGGGATTGACATCGCGAGGATGCCGCTGGCGCGAATGGCATCGCGCTCGGCTTTCGGCGTCCCGCCGCGGCGGTCGCGCTCGACGGCTGTTGCGGCGAACTCGTGGGCAAGACGGTCGGCCAAGGCCACCGGATCGTTCAGCGCGTTTCTACCGGCATTGGATTGGTCGGTTGAATTCATGGTCGATGTGTACGCCTGCACGTGGCACGCCACGATGCCGTTGCGCACGCGTTCTAGACGCTGTTGCTCGGGAGACAAAATCTGCTCGAAGTCTGCCTCGCACGCAGCACCCTGCTCGCAAAGCGCGGTGATCCGGACGGCGCGCAACTTGCGGGAGGCCGCCGCGAGGTGTGCCCCATATGGATATCTTGTGGTTCATTCCAACCCACGGTGACGGTCGGTATCTGGGAACGGCCCACGGTGCACGAGCCGTCGATCTGGCCTATATGCATCAGATCGCCTTGGCGGCCGATTCCCTCGGATTCACTGGTGTGCTCTTGCCAACCGGGCGGTCCTGCGAGGATGCGTGGGTGGTTGCCGCCGCGCTGACGGCGCTGACTCGGCGCTTACGGTTTCTCGTCGCGGTAAGGCCGGGGATTGTCGCGCCAACGACGGCGGCGCGAATGACGGCAACCCTGGACCGGCTGTCCGCAGGGCGCCTGCTGCTCAATATCGTTACCGGCGGGGATCCTGGTGAATCCGAGGGGGACGGCGTGTTCCTCTCCCATGATGATCGCTACGCGGCCGCTTCGGAGTTCCTATCCGTCTACAAGCGAGTTCTGGCGGGAGAGCAGGTCGACTTCGAGGGTACGCACCTTCGGGTGCGGGGAGCGAAAATCCTCTACCCGCCATTCCAGCATCCGCACCCACCTCTCTACTTGGGAGGGTCGTCGACAGCCGCTCATGATGTCGCCGCGCGCGACGCCGACGTGTATCTCACGTGGGGCGAGCCCCCCACCGCGGTGGCTGCGAAGATCGCCGATGTGAGGGCCCGGGCCGCCAAACTCGGACGGGTTCTGCGATTCGGACTGCGCGTCCACGTCATCGTGCGAGAAACCGACCGTGCCGCATGGGCCGCGGCCGACGAGCTCATTTCCCGTCTCGACGACGCGTCCATTGCGATGGCGCAGCGGGCCTTTGCTCAGTTCGAGTCGGAGGGCCAAAGGCGAATGGCCGCACTCCATGGCGGACGACGAGACCAGCTCGAGGTCAGCCCGAATCTCTGGGCCGGGGTGGGCCTGGTTCGCGGCGGAGCGGGGACTGCACTGGTGGGCAGTGCGGACACGGTGGCCGACCGATTGCTCGCGTACGAGGCGCTCGGGATCGACACATTCATTCTCTCCGGGTATCCGCATCTCGAAGAGATTCACCGAGTGGCCGAACTGCTGTTGCCGCGACTTCCGTTCGCCCGGGTCGAGCGTCCAATTGAACACAATGCCACGGGTCCGTTTGGCGAGATGTTGGCCTATCGCTTTCCACCCGGAGCGGCTACGCCGAACGGCGGACGTCCAGCGGGGGAGTCCACACCGCCTCCTTCACATCGACCGGGCGCGTGATGAGGCGAAGCCGGTGAAACACGTCTGCGATCCGTTGCTGCGACACAATGACGTCGGAATCGAGCGGCCCTGCATTGAATGGCGTCGTCGCGAGAGCTTCCTCGAGATCTCTCGGCGATTGTCCCACCTTCGACGAAAGCAGGGCCGCGGCCCTCTGTCGGTTCGCGTTGGCCCATCGACCCGTGGCAGCCACCTGTTCGAGGAATGATCCGATGATCTCAGGATGGGCGTCGGCGAATCCTGATCGCCCCACGTAAATCGATCGATTGTTTGCCAGCCCGCGAGCATCCCGGAGAATGCGGGCTTTGGTCGAGTTCTTGACTGACGCAAGAATTGGATTCCAAACCGCCCATCCGTCGACCTCACCAACCTCGAAGGCGACTTGCGCGTCCGCCGGAGAGAGGGCACGGATCCGGACGTCATCAAGCGTCAGACCGGCGTCTTCGAGTGCGCGAACGACGAAGTAAACGACGTTGGCGCCACGCGTGACCGCGATCGACTTTCCTCGCAAATCGGCGACACTCGAGATGCTCGACCGTTCGAGTACGATGATCGCCTCGCCTTCGGGTGCTGGAGGCTCCGCAGCCAGGTATACGATCGGCGCCCGAGCCGCTTGTGCGAATATGGGAGGTACCTCCCCAACGACACCCGCATCCAAGGTGCCGGCAGCGAGTGCGTCGATGACATGCATCCCAGTCGCGCACTGGACCCACTCGATACGGACGCCCTGACAGGAGAGCGCCTCTTCGAGCGATCCCGTCGCATTCAGAAGCGACAGAATACCCAACGGCTGGCTTCCGATTCGCATGCGAACCCCGTTGGGTGACGCAGACGGTTTGACCATGGCGGCGGGTTCCGCCATCGGCCATGCCGATGCGGCGATCCGGGGCGCACGATCCGCCGGTGCGCCTGTTGTGGACGGATCCTCGATGGGCTGAAGAACGCCCTGCGCCCGCGACGCTGGCGCGAGCAAACCGTACTGTTGTAGGCGAGCACGCAGAACATTTCGGCTGATGCCGAGCAGGCGAGCGGCTCGCACCTGATTGCTGTCGGAGAACGCATACGCCGTCCGGAAAACAACCGCCTCGACTTCATCGTAGAGCCGAGGCCCCTCTTTCTCGAACAGCGCGACGAGCGCTGATTCCAGCGATACGAGGGGATCCGGGCTGGTCTCTCCCTCCTTCCGCGCTGCTCCGGAGGACGGGGACGGTGCGAGCACTAGGCCGTGGTGATGGGTCAGCTGCAAGTCAAGCGCTGCAATGCGGCCGTCGCGCGCCACGAGAAGCGCTCTGTGAATGACATTCTCGAGCTCGCGAATGTTTCCAGGCCACGGATGGTCGAGGAGAACACCAATTGCCCCCTCGGTTAGCTCGGCCCCATGAACTCCCAGTCGCGAGGCGTAGATCCCCAAGAAGTGGCGAGCGAGCGGCAGGATATCGTCCTTCCGCTCTCGGAGGGGCGGAAGCATGACCCGCGCCACATGGAGGCGATAGTAGAGGTCTTCCCGGAATCGTCCTTCTGCGACAGCCTGCTCCAACTTCGCGTTCGTCGCGGCGATAAGGCGAACATCTACGGGCACAGCGCGACGCGCACCGACTCGCACGAATTCTCGCTCTTGAAGAACTCTCAGGATTTTGACTTGTGCGCTCAGAGGCAAGTCCCCCACCTCATCGAGAAACAGCGTGCCCCGGTCGGCTGCTTCAAACCATCCCTCGTGGCTCGCAACGGCTCCGGTGAAGGCTCCGCGCTCATGCCCGAAGAGTTCGCTCTCAAGAAGCGACGGGCTGAGCGCCCCACAGTTGACTGCCACGAAAGGCGCGTTCGACCGAGTGCTGCGGTCATGCAAATGGCGGGCTACAATTTCCTTTCCGGTTCCGGTTTCACCAGTGATGAGAACAGTTGCGTCCGTTGGCGCGATTTGTTCGAGGCGTGCCAGGAGCGCGCGCGACGCCGGGGCTTCGAACACCAAGGCCCTTGCGCGCATCGGCGGAGCTCCCGCCCCGGAGAACTCGAGAATCGGCATGGTGAGGCCTCGAAGTTGCTCATGAGCGAGTGATGTAGCCCCGTGTCGTCAGGCTGTCCACTAAATAGAATGATATGTTCCGTATACTGAATTCGTCTACAATCGTCGTGACGCCTAGCGCGACGGACTCTGCCCAGCGGTTGCGGCTTGGCATTCGCGGGACTCGAATACATGAGTACGGATCTTGGCTCGCCCCCCCAAAAAGTGTCACACGGCGGCAAGCGCTGCCTCGCTCGAGGTCACCCCCTGCAACTCCCCCCGTCGATTCCCACGCCCCGGTGGCGATGACGGGACCGATCTCAGCTTGCCTGCTGAGCCGGCGCAGGCTCGCCGATTTCCAGAGGGAAGCCTGCATTCTGCCAGCCGCGCGTGCCGCCGGTCAGGTTGTACACGTTCGATAGCCCGTTCGCTTCGGCGAGCCGGGCAGCCGTCTGGCTACGCATGCCGGCGGCGCACACGAAGATCACTCCGTCGCGCGGGAGCAGCGTCTTCGGCGAGCTCCGCAGGCTGTCGAGCGGAACGAGGCGCGCGCCGGGCACGTGACCTGCGGTCCATTCCTTCGCGTCGCGTACATCGACGACTTCGAGAGTGCCGTGCGTGATGAGTTCCCTCGCCTGGGCCGGACCAATCGAACGAATCATGTGTCTACTATAGCGGACACATGGCCGAGCGCAAGAGGTCGCGCCCACTTCTCGGACGAGAAGTGGGTTCGGCCTTGCTCGGGAGACTTCGTGATCAGAGAGGCGGGGCAGGCTGATGGAGGCGAATGCGATCGAGCGCGCGGACGAGTGCGTCGACGTCCTCACACGTGTTGTAGGGAGCGAACGACGCTCGCACGGTGCTCTCGAGCCCGAAGCGCCGCAGGATCGGCTGCGCGCAGTGGTGACCGGACCGAACGGCGATTCCCTCCTGGTCGAGCATCGAGCCCAGGTCCTCGGTGCGCACGCCTGGGAGCACGAAGGAGATCACACCGGCTTTCTCTTGCGCCGTTCCGATGATTTTCAGGCCCGGAATCGTACGAAGGCGGCCGGTCGCGTATTCCAGAAGCTCGTGCTCGTAGCGGGCGATGGCCTCGAGCCCGATGCCCGTGACGTACTCGATCGCCGCGTCGAGGCCAGCCGCGTCACCGATGCTAGCCGTGCCCGCTTCGAAGCGATACGGCGGGCGCTCGTAGACGGTCTTTTCGAAGGTCACGTCGCGTATCATGTTCCCGCCCCCCTGCCACGGCGGCATCGTCTCGAGCACCTCGCGGCGGACAAACAGCGCTCCGATGCCCGTCGGCGCAAACACCTTGTGCCCCGAGAAACAGTAGAAATCACAGCCGAGTTCCGCGACGTCCACAGGCATGTGCGAGACCGCTTGGGCGCCGTCGACCAGAGCCAGCGCCCCCTGGCGATGGCCCATTTGGATGATCTCGCGAACGGGCACGATGGTGCCGAGCGCGTTGGACACCTGCGGCATGGCCACGAGCCGCGTCTTTGGCGAGATGAGCTTCTCCATCTCATCGAGGATCACTTGTCCCCGGTCGTCCACCGGCGCGACGCACAACTTCGCGCCGACTTCGGCGCAGAGCTGCTGCCAGGGAACGATGTTGGCGTGGTGCTCGAGCCACGTGACCAGGATTTCGTCGCCTGAATGCACATGCCGTCGTCCCCAGCTCTTGGCCACCAGATTGATTGCTTCGGTCGCTCCCCGTACGAAGAGGATCTCTTCGACCGACGGCGCGCCGAGGAAGCGGCGGACCGAGGCACGCGCCGACTCGTAGGCATCGGTTGCGCGCGCAGCGAGGGTGTGCGCTCCGCGGTGCACGTTCGAGTTTTCGTGCTCGTAGTAATACGCGAGCCGATCGATCACGCTTTTCGGCTTCTGCGTGGTCGCCGCGTTGTCCAGCCACACGAGCGGCTTGCCGTGGACGCGCTCTTGCAGGATGGGGAAATCTTGCTTGATCGCGTTCGGGTCGAAGGGCCGGTGGGGCAGGTTGAGCCCCTCGACGAGCTCGGGGTCGAACGAGTGCGTGCCGATCGTTCCCATCGCGCCCGTCCGCGAGTCACCGAACGGCATGTCGAACGGAGCGACGGGAGGGAGCGCGGCAGCCGGCAATCCCGAGGACGGCACGGCGAGACCCGGACCGGGCACCGACGGGACCGTCCCTGGCGCGGAAAAGGCCGGGGAGTCGACCGATGCGGCACCGGGCAATCCCGCGACGGTAAGGAAATACGGAACTTCCAACGCCGCGCCTTCCGGCTGCGCCACTGACAGGGGAGCGCTCAGGCCAACCGACTCCGACATGAACGTTGCCACGGACCGGAAATCGGACTCCCGAGGCGGCGGCGCGCTCGCGACCGGCGGGCTCGCAAGCACACCAGGCACTAGAGGCGCCGTGAGCGAAGGCGTCACCCCTGCCGCACCCAAGGAAAGCGCGCTCGGAGCGGCGCGCGTGGGCAGGGAGGGAGCGGCGGAGACCGCCTGCATCGGCGGAGCGGCCGATGTCAGCACCGGCGACGTGACGCCAGGAGGCGCACCGTCGACCATGAGACGATTGGCCAATAGCTCGATTTGCTTCGCGAGCGCGAGGGCGACGTCGTCCGACGCGTCTGCCGGCACCGAGGGCACCTCAATGTCACTTGTATTCATGGAACTGACCCGCGTCGACGTTCTCGAGCACGCCGATGGCGTCGTCCGTCAGAACCGCCGCAGAGCAGTACAGGGAAATCAGGTATTTCGCCGCACCCCGGGCGTTGATTCCCATCAAGCGAACCGTGAGGCTCGGGCTGATTTCGCCTGGCAATCCAGGCTGGAAAAGGCCGACGACGCCGCGTTTCTTTTCGCCTGTACGCAGCAGCAAAATGTTGGTCTTGCCGTCTACGAACCCGAGCTTGTCGCACGGGACGAGCGGCAAGCCTCGCCACGTAAGAAACGGCGATCCGAACAACGTGACCGTCGGCGGGGGTACTCCGCGCCATGTGCACTCGCGCCCGAACGCAGCGATTGCAGCCGGGTGTGCGAGGAAGAACGCCGGCTCCTTCCACACCTTGGCGATCAGGCCATCCAGGTCGTCAGGGGTTGGGGCGCCCGCACGTGTCGAAATCCGCATCGAGGGCGCGACGCTTGGAAGCAGTCCGTATTGCGCGTTGTTGACGAGCTCACTCTCCTGCCGCTCTTTGACCATGTCGACGAGCACCGCGAGCTGCTCGCGGACCTGATCCATCGGACTGCGATAGAGGTCTGAGATGCGCGTCTGCACCTCGAGCGTCGTCGTCACCGTGCTCAGGGTGTATTCGCGCGGTTGCTCTTCGTAGTCAATGCTGGTCTGCGGCAGCTCGTCGCTGTCACTCGGGCTGCACTGAATCGCGATGCCGCCTTGGCTGCCCTCCGTCACGCGGTTGACGCGGTACGTACCCGCTTCGACCGGGGTCCAGGGCAGGAAGCCGACCAGCCATCGCGGCGTGACACCTCCCCACTGCGGCGGAGTCTTCGTCGTATTCGCAAGTTGTCGGGCCGCTTGCGCGCCCAGCGTGTGTGCGTTGCTCATGGATAGTCCTCCAGTTTCCCACTTCGCTGCAATCCCCCGGAACCGGTATCATCGGTGTCGCACTTGTGTCAAGTGACCAATCCACGTATCCGAGCCCCGCCTTGCCCAAAGCCCAGCGCACGCGCAGATCGCGAACGCTCCCTCGGACGCGTGGCGGAGCCCAGCGCAGTGCGTAGAGTTTCAGCATAAATATAGCTGAGGGAGAAGGTGTAGCCCGCGATGGGGCTGCCGGACGAGAACCATTTCGAGATGGCCGACGTAGAGCCGATGGTAGTCCCTCGCGGGGTAGTGGGCGGCCAGCGACGAATCGACAAACCGATGGGGGTCCACAGTTTGTATGTAGAGCCTACCGCGCAATATGACCAATCGCTCCTGACGAAACGTAACGCGCTCATTGGCAATGGCCTCGGGAACGAGACCTGTTTCGCGCGCCTTGTCGTGATGACGCCGCGAGACGCTTCCGCAATGAGTCAATACCACGCGGTGTTCTTCGCCAAAAAAGGACAATGTGTGGAATGGGCTCTCTTACAGAAAGGCGTACGTGTATCGAGTGGGCCGGACGAATGGGACGCTTACCGGGCGACTCCACAGCACTCCCAGCCCTCCCCACGAGGCGGCCCTGGTATTCCACTTGTTGATTGTTATGGCCGTAATGAGGGTCCAGGCCCTGCCGATGAGTCGAAAAGAGGTGTCCCACAGTTCGCTCGGCGCGATTTCGTGCCAAGTCATCCCACTCCTCCACTGCAACATCCAGAACAGGGACCAGGCGAGTGACCGAAATGTGACGGCTGGCGGCGATCTCCATGCTCGGTGGCCGTGGCGATGATTCGCGTGCCTGCAATGACGACACCTCGTGGGCTTCTGATCTGCTCCAGCGCGGGCTCGATGTCTGCTTGGGCTCGATCTCGGATACTTTCTTGATATACGAAGCATCCATGTACGTTGGGGGAGCAGACCCGTGATGTCCGGAAACCCGTCGCGGCCTATTTTCGCACGATTGGCAGCCAAACCGTAAGCTTGAACGGGCATCGAAGACCGGGCAGGCTGCGTCGGACGCCATGCTGCTCTCGGTCACGCTCCCGTTCATCATTGCGATGGTGGACTACGCCATCAACGAACTCATGGCGCGTCGCATTGACTTCCTTCGCGAAGAGATTCGGGTTCTGAAGAAGGCTCTCGCCGCGTCCACCGGCAAGGCGCGGATCGATCTCACCGCCAAGCAGCGACGCCGCCTTGCGTTGAAGGGCAAAGCTCTCATTGCGGTTTTCTTTCGGATAGCACGGGGTGAGTCTCGTCGCCGAAGCGCCCGCGGTCAGAATCGGACCGTTGCCTTTCTCAGTGCCTCCTACTGTTCAGCCAGAGATCCGACCTGGACCCCGCAGCTTCATCCACGTGCGGTCGCCGAGCCGCTCGTGATCGCACAAGGCAGTGTGGGCGACGACGTCGTGGTGCGCCGCGTGTTTGCGATCGGGAAGTCGAAACGCTCGCAGGATGCACTCGACGGCGACTCCTGCCACGTGAATGGACAACGGGTAGCGCTCAATCCTCTTCAGGTGGCCCGCGTCCCCCATTCGCTCGAGCTCAGCGTTCCGCGACCGCGCCGGAATCGAGAACCACGGCTCCGCGCATCCCGTTCCCATTGCCCACCAGTTGCCCCGCGCACCGTCACCCCCCGTTCCTTCGCGTTGCGCCGTGTTACGCGGGACCCCAACATCCCCCGAGGT